>Ga0265295_1008489_pt1 | contig 11388 bp, 5 predicted proteins | sample Munlansysbiofilm_FD_192503 | JGI IMG/M metagenome (GOLD analysis project Ga0265295, IMG submission 192503) | Leachate microbial communities from a municipal landfill in Southern Ontario, Canada - Methane capture system biofilm | ecosystem: Engineered > Solid waste > Landfill > Unclassified ... | reverse complement strand
CCTTCACTCCCGAAGCCGGAGGTTGCGCCATTGAGGCTACGATGGACATCAGCATTGAGGATGAAATCCTGCCGACCTTTGTTCAGATTGGTCCGCTTTGCCAGAACAGCTTAGCGCCTGTATTGCCGCTGACTTCCACCAATGGCATCAACGGCACCTGGAACCCGGCGGTTATCAATACAACAACCGTTGGAACCATCACTTACACCTTTACTCCGGAAGCTGGCGGTTGCGCCATTGTAACCAACATGGCCATCACCATTGAGGATGAAATCCTGCCGACTTTTGTTCAGATTGGGCCGCTTTGCCAGAACAGCGTAGCGCCTGAACTGCCACTGACTTCTACCAATGGTATCAACGGCACGTGGAACCCGGCAGTTATCAATACCGCAGTCGTGGGAACCTTCACCTACACCTTTACTCCGGAAGCCGGCGGTTGTGCGATTGTCACCACCATGGACATCAGTATTGAGGATGAAATCCTGCCGACCTTTGCTCAGATTGGGCCGCTTTGCCAGAACAGCGTAGCGCCTGAGCTTCCGCTGATTTCCCTGGAAGGCATTACTGGGACGTGGAATCCGGCAGTTATCAATACCGCAGCCGTGGGAACCTCCACCTATACCTTTACCCCGGAAGCCGGCGGTTGCGCGATTATCACCACCATGGACATCAGCATTGAGGATGAAATCCTGCCGACTTTTGTTCAGATTGGGTCGCTTTGCCAGAACAGCACTGCGCCTACTTTGCCAGCCACTTCTACCAATGGCATCAACGGTACCTGGAATCCGGCAGTTATCAATACCGCAGCCGTGGGAACCTCCACCTACACCTTTACCCCGGAAGCCGGCGGCTGTGCGATTGTCACCACCATGGAAATCGACATTGAGGATGAAATCCTGCCGACTTTTGCTCAGATTGGTCCGCTTTGCCAGAACAGCGTAGCGCCTGAGCTTCCGCTGATTTCCCTGGAAGGCATTACTGGAACGTGGAATCCGGCTGTTATCAATACCGCAGCCGTTGGAACCACCACCTACACCTTTACCCCGGAAACCGGTGGTTGTATAATCATCTATACTACAATGATTGAGGTGCTTGAAGGGCCTGAAATCATATCAGTGAATACTTATGAAGCCACCCTTGCGGGAGATGACGGCGCCCTTGAAATCATTGCCAATGGGGTGGCTTTGCCCCTGCAATATTCATTGGATGGTATCAACTGGCAACCCGGCAATACCTTCACCGGCCTGCCGATAGGTAACGGTACCGCCTGGGTAATGGATGACAATGGCTGTCTCGATTCAATGGATTACATTATTATGCAGATCATTGATGGCAATGTCGAAATTTCGGTGGATACCCTCAACTACTGTTTGAATGTGCCGGTAATCATTCCGGTGGAAGCCCGTGATTTCACCCGGGTAGGTGAATTCCTGATTGAGCTGGAGTTTGATCCGGCCCTGCTTTCCTTTGTTGAACTGATCGCAGAAAACCCAATTTTGAGCAGCGGCGTCGCCAATATCAGCCTTGTGGGAAATAGACTGCAAATCCGCTATTCATGGTTCAATGGATGGGTAAGTCTGCCTTCGGGTGAGGATTTGTTCTCTCTGCATTTTTCAGGAAATGCTGCCGGCATAAGCAACCTGACCTGGAACCTGTTGCAATGCAAAGTGTACACTCCTGCAGGAGATACCATACCCTCCATCTTTACCAATGGTTTGGCCGAAATTTATCCGGCACCTAACGTTTATGCCGGGCACAATGGTGAATTCTGCTCTGGCGATACCCTGACCCTGGTATCAGGCTCCTTTGATGAACAGGAACTGGAATACCTCTGGACAGGTCCTATGGGTAACTTACACCATGAGGCCGAATGGCCACTGGGCAAACTCGGCGTAAATGATGGCGGACTTTACCGTATGCTTGCTACCAACGATTATCAATGTGATGAAATGCGTGAGGTAACTATTGTGGTTAATCCTTCCCCGCAATTCAGGCTTTCCTATGCTGACACCGTATGTTGGGGTCAGCCCTTGATACTTGATCCGGGAGAATTCGTTAGTTACCTGTGGCAGGATGGCTCCACTTTCAATAGCCTGGTGGCTTTTGAGCCCGGTGTGTACTGGGTAAATGTGACCGATGATAAAGGATGTCGTGGCATCGATACCGTTGCTTTGATTCCATGCATCATCGAACTGTTGATACCCAATGCTTTCACCCCGAATGGCGATGGTTTGAACGATGAATTTAAACCCATCTTCCGGGGCTTTGAACCTTCACTCTACCACATGCAGATTTACTCCAAATGGGGTCAGTTGATCTTTGAAACCAACGATATGGATGAAGGATGGGATGGCACCATAAACAACGTACTCTGCTCTCCCGATTCTTTTGCATACATCATTAGCTTCGAAGCGCCTTCATACGTTACCCGTAAATCGGTGAAGAGCCCGGTAGCCGGTGAATTTACCTTGATCAGGTAAGACAATAATAGCGAACTCATGCGGGTGCGGAGCAACGATGTCTCCCACCCTTAAGCCTCTATTAGTCACAAATGCTCATCATGCCCACAAATGCCCATCAATGACCAACCTCTACCCATCACCCAAAACACTATCCACCCTTTATTGTTTATTTAGATGATACAGGTAAATGGTTCGCCCATTTTCTTTTATCCGGTATGGTACTTGCAGGAAAGTTTACCTATTGATTTTCAGTAGTTTGATTCCCGGATAATTAACAATTGTAACTGAACAGGTCTATATTCCCTAATTGTAAATGAGTAAATTTCGGCGCAAAGTACGTTCATGGAGTCTGCAGGCCAGGATAATAGCAGGCTTTGCCATTGCACTGATTGCTGTTTTTGTGGGCGGTATGGTGGTGCGCCAGAATTCCATTACGCTTAACAATACCGTGGCTTCACTTACCAAACCTGATACCGAACTGCTGGGTCTGCGTGATGTCCTTGCCTTTCTGTCAGAAGCTGAAAATAACATCCGGATTTATTCCCTTACTGGAGATGAGGCCTATTTTAACTATTACACTTACCTGATCAATGCGGTGGAAACCAGCCTTGATTCATTAAAGAAACAGGCGGAAGACGATTATTCCAAAATGCTGAGACTTGATAGTGTATCCGTGTTGCTTGCCCAGCGTAACAGCCTCATTGAAGATTATCTCCATATCCGCCAAAAGCGCGAACAGTTTGATTTTGCCTCAGAAGCCTACACTCAGATTTTGCACACCAAACCTGACTCTTCAAACAGTCAGTTGCGCACTTCTACCAGGGTAGTCACTGTATTCGATACCATACACCGTGAGGTTAGTCAGAAGAAGGAGGAGGAGGTGAAAAATCAGAGTTTATTCAATAAGGTAAAGCAACTGTTTTCGAAAAAGCAGGAAGATCCGGAAGAAGAGGTTGTCCAACGCGAACCGATAGTGCTTTCCACCACCCGCATAATTATTGACACTGCGCTTATCCGTAGGCCCGATACCGCTGTTTACCGGAATGTAAAAACGGCACTTAACCGGGTGCGTAAGCGCGAAGAGGCTGCATATGATCAGCTTAAAAATCGGGAGCTTAACATGTTGCGTAACAGTTCCCTGGTGATAGATCAGGTCATGAAAATATTCAGACAACTGGAAATTAAGCAGTCTCAACAGGCCGCCCACCGGGGCATAGAGGCCGAAGCCCGTGCCCGGCGATCAGTACAGATTATTGGTTTGGTAACCATCACTTCCCTGTTGCTGTTGTTGCTCATGCTGGTGCTCATTGTACGCAGTCTCAGGCGCAGCAACGATTACCGTCGCCGTCTGCTGGCCACCACCCGTGAATCACAGGGACTTGCCCGCGTTAAGGAAGAGTTTCTGGCCAATATGAGCCATGAAATACGTACGCCCCTGAGTTCTATTATTGGTTTTTCCGATCAACTTATACATACACCGCTCAATCAGGTGCAGAAAGAGTATCTGGGTGCTGTAAGACGCTCATCGCGACATTTATTGCAAACCGTAAATGACATCCTGGACCTCAGCCGCATGGGAGCCGGCAAGCTGCATATTGAGGAAATTCCTTTCCGGTTGGCCGATATTCTTGATGATGTCCTCATCACTTTTCAAATGTCAGCAGCCGAAAAAGGCCTGGAGTTTGAAACGGCCTGCAATACCGGCAGCAACCTGGTTCTGCTGGGCGATCCCTTACGACTTAAACAAATACTGTATAACCTGTTAAGCAATGCCATAAAATTTACAGAAAAAGGTTCGGTTACCGTTTTATGTAACATTGAATGCACCGATATCAATTGTGAAGCCATTGTTGAAGTGCACGATACCGGTATAGGGATTGATCCTGAGGCCCAGGCAAGTGTTTTCGATGATTTTCGTCAGGGGGAATCTTCCTCTGCCCGGCGTTTTGGAGGTTCAGGCCTCGGCCTGGCCATCAGCCGGCGCCTGGCCCGCCTGCAAAACGGCGACATTACGTTGACCAGCAAACCGGGCGAAGGCTCTGTGTTTACAGTGCGCATACCTTATCCGCTTTCCAGCGAAAAGCCTGCCGAATACGACGAGGTAAACCTAATCCCGGAGGTGAATCTTAAAGGTCGGCGAATATTGGTGGTGGACGACGATGTATTTAATATTTTACTCGCCCGAATCATCGCTGAAAATAGCGGTATGGTGGTGGATGTTGCCTCCGATGGGCACCAGGCCAAAGACATGATTGGCAACCAGACCTATGACATTGTGATGACCGATGTACAAATGCCCGGACTGAGCGGTTATGAGCTGGTAAGTTTTATCCGTCAACACACCAGCCCTGCAGTTTCGGGAATGCCGGTGATTGCGTTTACGGCCAGTAAGGTAAACCGCTATGAATCGCGTTATCTGGATGCCGGCTTTAACGAAGTGTTGCAAAAGCCATTTAGTGAGGCCGATTTCCTTCAACGTATAGCTGCCCATCTGGCCATTGCATTGCCTCCTTCCGTTCAACCGGTCTTTGAAGCCCCTTCTGAGGATCGCCTTTTTGACCTCAGGCAGGCCGATACCTTTACTTCCGGCAATCCTGAACAAATGGCCAGTATTATTCGCTCTTTCATCCATACTTCACAGGTGGCTGTTAAGGAATTGTGGAATCTGGCCGAAGAAGGAAGTCAGGAAGGCATCAGTCTGCTGGCCCATAAGCTGCTGACCAGTTATGGACATATGGGCGTTGCCCGCGCCCTGCCACTGTTGCAGCAATTGGAAGAAATGAAAACAGCGCCGGCCGATCCTGAAAAGATAAAAGCGCTGATACGACAAATTACTGCCATCAATAATCGGCTGCATCCCACCCTTGAGGCGGAACTGCTGCGTATGGCGCAAATACAATAGCAGGGCAGAGCTTACCCCTCTATTCCGTAGTGTTTGATTTTATTGTACAGGGTTTTCCGGTCAATATTCAGTAGTTGGGCAGCCAGTGTTCGATTATAATGTACCTGCTTAAGTACCTTCTCTATGGCTTCCCGCTCCTGCGATTCCGCCAGCGCCTTTAAATCGGTTTGGCCGGATGAAATACGTGAAGGCTCAGCTCTGCGGACCGGTGGCGAAAGTATTTCCGGCGGTAAATCCGCCAGGGTGAGTAAGCTGCCCTGAGCTACCAATACCGCCCGGCGAATGGTGTTTTTTAATTCCCGGATATTGCCCGGCCAGTGATAGCTCAAAATTTTATCGGTCACCTCATTATCAAAACCCGCTACCTGCTTATTCAATTCCAGATTGGCCTGCTCCAGGAAGTAATTGGCGAAAAGCACAATATCTTCACCCCGCGATCTCAGTGCCGGCACATTAATTTTGAATTCGTTGAGCCGGTGGAACAGGTCTTCCCTAAAGGCACCACGCTGCACACTGGAACTCAAATCGTCGTTGGTGGCAACAAGAATGCGTACATCAACACCTATATCTTTATTCCCACCAATCTTGCGGATTTTCCGTTCCTGGGTAGCCCGCAACAGTTTAAGCTGGTTTTCATACGAAAGGTTCCCTATCTCGTCCAGAAACAGGGTGCCGCCATTGGCCTGCTCAAACTGACCTTCCTTGTCGGAATGGGCATCGGTAAACGAGCCTTTGGTGTGCCCGAACAATTCGCTGGCCGCCAGTTCGTTACTCATCGCCCCACAATCAACCGCCACAAAAGGCTTATTCTTTCTCGGGCCTTTAAGGTGAATCATTCTTGCCACATATTCCTTGCCGGTGCCGCTTTCGCCCTGTATAATAACCGACATATCGGTAGGCGCAATAAGTGAAATGTATTGTTCCACCATCATTGAAGGCGCACTGGTTCCCCTTAGGTAATTGATCTCTCCGGATATGGAGCGCGGGGATAAACCGGCAATTTTTTTGGATTGTTGCCGATTGCTCAGCGCCTTGTTTACCGTAAGCAGTAATTCATCCGGATTAACGGGTTTGGTAACATAATCAAAAGCCCCGCTTTTTATAGCCGTAACGGCAGAACGGATATCGCCATACCGCGTCATTAAAAGCATAGGCATATCCGGATAAAGCTTGCGCACCTTCGTAATTAAGGTAATGCCATCAAAATCAGGTAAACGAAAATCGGTAAGTACAATATCGAAGCTATGTTCGCCCACAGCTTTTAATGCACTTCCTGCACTAAAAACCTCTTTCACCTCAAATCCATTGTTGCTCAGGTATGACTTAAGCATCAGGCAAAAAGTGGGATCATCATCAACAATTAAAGCTTTGAACATCAGATAATTTTAGGTCATTTGTTATTCATCAAACAGTTAATACAGCGGAAAGTTGATAAATTAATTGTCAGGCTAAAGCCGGAGCTGTTGCACAATAATATTTCGTGTTCGCAGTTCCTAATTTAAAACCATTTCAGATAAGATGAATCAGGGTATTAACTGCTTTATTTTATTTAGCTTTGTAGCGTTAAAGACCAAAGTGTCTTACTGTTTTGTAGGAACAAATTTAAAGAATATATCAATGCAAAAATTATTATTACTTGGAGATGAGGCCATTGCACAGGGAGCTCTGGATGCCGGATTGTCAGGCATTTACGCTTATCCCGGCACGCCTTCAACAGAGATCACCGAATATGTGATGCACTCAAAAGAAGCCCGTGAGGGTAAGGTTAAAGCTTCATGGGGAGCCAACGAAAAAACAGCCATGGAAGCCGGACTGGGTATGTCATATGCCGGTAAACGTGCCATGGTTTGTATGAAGCATGTAGGCATGAATGTGGCTGCTGATGCATTTATCAACTCAGCCATTACCGGTGCCAACGGAGGGCTAATTGTAGTAGCCGCCGACGATCCATCCATGCACTCCTCTCAAAATGAACAGGATTCCCGTTTTTACGGAAAATTTGCCCTCGTTCCCATGCTGGAACCTGGCAATCAGCAGGAAGCTTACGACATGGTGCGTACGGGTTTTGAACTCAGTGAAAAATATCGTATTCCGGTACTTATGCGCATTACCACAAGGCTTGCCCACTCCCGTTCGGGTGTGATGCGACGGGAAACACAGCCCCAGAATGAGATTCAATTGCCTGCAAACCTCAAGCAGTTTATTCTGTTGCCTGCCAATGCCCGCCGACAGTATAAACAATTGCTTACTACCCAGACCTCGTTTGAAACCGAATCAGAACAGTCTCCTTTCAATTATATGATAGAACACCCGGACACTTCTCTGGGCATCATTGCCTGTGGTTTGGGTTATAACTATTTGCTTGAGAATTTCGACCAGCAAAAAGTGCCACATCCTGTGCTGCGCATTGGTCAGTACCCTGTACCGGTTGAAAAGATCAGACAATTATATGAGCGCTGCGACAGTTTGCTGATTCTCGAAGACGGTTATCCCATGGTTGAAGAACAGATAAAGGGTCTGCTCAATCTGGGTAAACCCGTTCATGGACGCCTGGATGGTACGATCCCGCGCGATGGTGAACTAAACCCGGGCGTGGTAGCTGCTGCGCTCGGCAAGCCCCTGACCAAAGGACGTGATATCCCTTCGCTGGTAAGCGGAAGACCGCCTTCATTGTGCAAGGGCTGTCCGCATATATACAGCTACAACGCATTGAATGAGGCCCTGGCCAGTGTAAGCCGCGGCCGCGTATTTTCTGATATCGGTTGCTATACCCTGGGCGCACTCGAGCCTTTTGATGCCATCAACTCATGCGTGGATATGGGTGCTTCCATCACCATGGCCAAAGGAGCCGCCGATGCCGGACTGGTTCCTGCGGTAGCCGTTATTGGTGACAGTACTTTTACCCATTCGGGGATGACCGGGCTGCTCGATGCAGTCATTGCTAAATCACCCATTACGGTGATGATTCTCGACAATGCCACCACCGCCATGACCGGCGGACAAAATTCTGCCGCCCTGGGTAAGATTGAGGATATCTGTCTTGCCCTTGGAGTGGAGAAGGAACATATCCATATTCTGAATCCATTACAGAAACACCACGAGGAAAACCTGGCCATCATGAAACAGGAAATTGCCTATCCCGGTGTTTCAGTCGTTATTCCACGCCGCGAGTGCATACAAACCCTGGCCCGCCGCGTGCGCGAAGAAAAAAAGGAAAAAACTAAAGTAGCGGAGGTTCAACAATGAAAATAGACATTATTCTCGCCGGCGTAGGCGGACAAGGTATTCTCTCTATCGCTGCCATTATTGGAACAGCCGCCCTTAATAAAGGACTTTATCTGAAACAGGCCGAAGTACATGGGATGAGTCAGCGCGGTGGTGATGTGCAGTCCAATCTGCGTATTGCCGATTATCCCATTGCGTCTGATCTTATTCCTGAAGGTAAGGCAGACATGATCATCTCCGTGGAACCCATGGAGTCACTGCGCTATTTGCCTATGCTTTCGTCCGATGGCTGGCTGGTAACCAATACTAAGCCTTACATCAACATCAAAAACTATCCTGAAATGGATCAGTTGCTTGCTGAAATTGAACGTCAACCCCAGCATATTGCCATTGATGCTGAAGAAATAGCCAAAAAACTGGGTTCAACCCGTTCGGCAAATATGGTGATTCTGGGCGCCGCTTCCCCTTATCTCGGCATTGAATATGAAGCTTTGGTGGATGCCATCAAATCTATATTTGGACGGAAAGGGGAGGAGGTCGTAAAAGTAAACCTCGATGCCCTTGAAGCCGGCCGGCAGGCCGCGATGAGCAAAACGAACGTATAGCTTTCGGACAATTGTCCGAAATTTTAAGCTATTTTTTTAAATTTTTATCCCGCTGAACACGCGGGCACTTCCTGATATTACGCATGAAAAACTCATTGAAAAAGAGAATCCTTATCGGTATTGCAGCCACTGTTTTGGTTGTGGTAGCCCTTGTTTTTATCGACTTATACCGTTCCCGCTTATCAGTTCCACCGGTTAATGATGAGGTGTATGCTTCCGAACCCCGCATGGAATATGGTATTGTGGTAGATTCGTTCCGGGTGGTGAAAGATGTAGTGAAGACGGGTGAAAACCTTTCATACATTCTTTCACGTTACCACATAGGTCCCGGAGATATTGATAAGCTGGTGAACAAGTCAGCAGGGATATTCAATTTGAAGAACTTCAGGGCGGGGAATAAATACACTGTGCTGTGCACCGATGATTCACTGTCACGGGCATGCTACTTTATCTATGAGGCCACTCCTACCAGCTATATCGTCTTCGAGACGGGTGACTCCGTTCACATTCATACCGGTGAAAAAGAAGTGGTTTTGCGCCATCGCTCTGCAAAGGGAACCATATCTTCCTCCTTGTGGAATGCCATGGCTGAGGCGGGAGCCAGTCCGAACCTTACGATTGAACTGTCAGAAATTTATGCCTGGAGTATTGATTTCTATTCCGTACAACCAGGAGATAGCTTTACGGTGCTGTATGAAGAATTGGTCGTTGATGATCAGCCTATCGGTCTGGGTAACATCATTTCGGCAAAATTTACCCATGGAGGCCGCGATTTGTTTGCCTACCGCTTTGTGCAGGATGATCAGGCCGATTATTTCGACGAAAATGGCCAGAGCCTCCGAAAGGCTTTCCTGAAAGCGCCCCTGCGCTATTCCCGTATCAGTTCACGCTTCTCCAACAGCAGGTTACATCCTGTATTGCGTATCCGCAGGCCGCATCACGGGGTGGATTATGCTGCTCCCAAAGGCACTCCGGTGCATAGTGTAGGCAATGGTACGGTGATCGACGCCCGTTGGGCCGGAGGTGCCGGACGATTGGTGAAGATTAAACACAATGCTACCTACACTACGGCCTATATGCACCTGAGCGGCTACGGACCCGGAATTACAAAGGGTGCGCGGGTTCAGCAGGGGCAGGTAATCGGTTATGTGGGTAGTTCCGGACTTTCAACCGGCCCCCACCTTGACTTTCGCTTCTACAAAAATGGCACCCCTGTAGATCCCCTAAAAGTAGAGTCCCCACCCGCACTGCCGGTGAAAAAAGCACTTCTCGACCAATTTAACGCACAAAGAATAATGCTCACCCGCCAGCTCGATTCGTTAAGCATGCCCGCCCGGCGCACAGTGAAACCGGATTTGATTGGTTAATTGATTAATTGATTATTCTTTAGCTGTGATCAGTGATCTGTGATCTGTAATCTGTGATCAGTGATCAGTGGTCAAGAATTCAATCTGCAATCAGTGACTGGTGACTGGTGATTGGTGGTTAAGAATTTAATCCGCAATCCCCAATCTGCAATCCGCAATCAACTCTTGCGTTCCTTTGCGTCATTGCGTCTCTGCGCGGGAATTAATCAGTGGTCAAGAGTTCAATCTGCAATCCAAAATCCGCAATCTGCAATCTCCCCTTATCTGTCCATATAAGACGTTAGAAATTAACAGTTAGACGTTAGAAATTAGGTATTGTTGATTTGTTGATTTGTTGATGTGCTGATGTGTGGATGTGCGGATTTGTTGATGTGCTGATGTGCTGATGTGTGGATGTGTGGATGTGCGGATTTGTTGATTTGTTGATTTGTTGAGCAACTTGACCTATTAGGTTTTCTTACAACCTGCTAGGTTTTTTTTGGGGTAGGGCGAACGGGATTTGTTGAGCAAGTTGACCTATTAGGTTTTCTTCTAACCTGATAGGTCTGTGGGGAGTAGGGGGATTTGATTTGTTGATGTGTTGATTTGTTGATGTGTTGAGTAAGTTGACCTATTAGGTTTTCTTTCAACCTGTTAGGTCTTTTGGGTAGGTATTAATGGGTGATTTGATGATTTGTTGCCTGTACGCCTCAGGCGGATCTTTGCGTGAGTCTTTTAATCTGCAATCCGAAATCCGCAATCTGCAATCCGCAATCCCCAATCCCTCACTCCCCCTTCCGCTCCTTGCTCTTCAGCCGTCTTGCCTCTTTCAATGCTTTACTAATTAT
>Ga0265295_1008488_pt1 | contig 11388 bp, 6 predicted proteins | sample Munlansysbiofilm_FD_192503 | JGI IMG/M metagenome (GOLD analysis project Ga0265295, IMG submission 192503) | Leachate microbial communities from a municipal landfill in Southern Ontario, Canada - Methane capture system biofilm | ecosystem: Engineered > Solid waste > Landfill > Unclassified ... | reverse complement strand
GCGCATCGAAAGCAACTGGTGACAGGATTCTCGAAATTTTAGACTTGAATCCAACTGCCCTGGTTGCTATCCCGCCGTCAGCGGGGGAACGACCATCAAAAATCCGGGGTTTCCGGATGGAAACTAACTAAATTAATTGAGCTTCTTGCAAAAATATATGCGGATTTCTGAATATATTTGATGCAATTGCACAAGAGTCGATCCTCAGAAGCAACCATCTGATATTGTTAGGTTACGACGCCAAACATCTGTCAGGGGATTGCCAATGACGCTCAAGGCCAAAGTATCATGGTCGATGGGAACAGTACAGTAAAAGCTGTCCCCCTGTCTTGACGAAAGCCTGCCCGATCCGTTTAAGGAGCCGGAGAAGCCCCTGGTCAAGATCCTTGAGCTGGTTCAGATCGAAAAGCATGTCCCAGCCTGCCGTCTCAGGCATCTGCGTAACCAATAAAGAAGGCTTCATTGTTGGCACCCAGGGGCTCGAAGACAATCCCTACGATGGCCACACCCTCAAAAGCGCTCTCGACCAGGTCACAGCGTTAACCGGAACCAGACCAGAGCGCTGCTATGTCGATCGAGGCTACCGGGGGCACGGCGTCACCGATTCCGATGTGTTCAGTTCCGGCCAGCGTCGAAATGTCTCACCAACAATCAAAAGAGAGTTGAAGCTACGAAGCGCCACAGAAGCTGTCATTGGCCACCAGAAAACCGAAGGGCGACTTGGCTGGAATCAGCTCCGTGGCCTCTTAGGCGACAAAGTAAACGCCTTAATGGCGGCTATTGGTTACAACCTCAGGTTGATCTTGAAGATCCTGAGTCTTTGGCCAAAATTTTGAAAGAGCTCTTTGACGATCTGGCTGCTATTCATTGCCAGAGTCAAAGTATCGCCGCCCAAATACGGGCTTTTGAACGATCGACGCAGTAGTGTCATTTCCTTAGGTTTGCGGATTGGGGTTGAATATTCTTGGGGCACAAATAAATTAGACAACATTCCGAACAAGCTGGGCGACGAGCCTTGCAGCAGTTACGACCATGAAAAATAAGCAAATGAGACACCTTACACCATAACTCTGGTATTATTTTTTTACAAAGATCTTGTTCAATTACTTCAACATCAGTGGAAACAGATAATCCAAGCCGATAGCTAACACGTCTGACATGAGTATCAACAGCTAATCTAGGCACATTAAATGCATTACTTAAAACAACATTGGCCGTTTTGCGGCCCACTCCAGGCAGCTTAACTAATTCCTCGAAATTTTTAGGAACAGTGCCATTAAATTGATTAACTAATTGCTGTGCACACAAGATAATATTACGGGTCTTAACACGGTAACAACCTATTGTCCGCAAAATCTGTTCTACATTATCAATTTTAGCTGAGGCCAATTTAAATGGATCTGAATAATATATAAACAATTTTTCAGTAACCTGATTTACACGAACATCGGTTGTTTGTGCAGAAAGAATAGTTGAAATCAACAATTCGTACGGATTTTGGAAATTTAACGAACAAGCAGCTTGGGGATAACAACTCAGCAAACAATTAAGAATCTGAGAAATTCCATCACAAGCCATAGTTTCACGAACCAACATAAAAATTATCAACAGAGCGCAAGTTCATAAAAGTGTTTCCCGGTACAGATTTAAATTTATCAAACAATTTTAAACCAACAGGTAGAGATATAAAATCCTGTGACAATGTAAAATTTAGAAATAAGGGTAAGTGACTACATAAAAATCTCTCTCGTATACAATATAAGATTTCTACCTGATTTACCAGAATACCATTCATCGTATAAATACGGTCCCGAGCGACAAGAGGAAAGCAAGCCGGATATGTTGCTCTACACCAGAAAGGAGCGACACGTTTTAGGTTTTGTTGAAATGGCTTAAACATACTAAGCCATATACCATCAAAAAAATCGCCAACTAAAATACAAGGCAAAGCTAAATGAGAACGCTGAAAAATATCTGGACCAAATAAACGGTGCAACTGTTGAGGTCGAAACCAAAACCCACCACAAAGCCTTAAATTAACCAACAAAAAACGATAAATACTAAATCTTACATCTGCAACCTGACAACTTGCACCGGCCCCGAGATCAAATTCTTGAACTTGCTGAAATATCGGCACAGAAGCTAACAGAGCTAAACCGGAACGTTGTCCGACACGAATTTGTGGAAAACCAGTATAAAAAACTAATTCATCAAGACTAACTAAATCTGCATATTGTAAAGCAACTATATCAACCTGCTGCGATCGTATCCAAGAAAAAAATGACGCTGAATCCCGTAAGCCCTTAAGATTGAAAGATAACAGGCGGAGATTTCGCATCACATACTCCGGAGACAAATAAAAAATTCACCAAGTCGTGAAAGTTAAATCGATAAGATCTTTTACCGATAAAAAATTTTTCTTCGATCTTTATGCAAAAGTAGATGCAGATCTATAAATATAATTACATAAAGATCAATCTTCAGAGACAACCAGCTGATATTGTTTAGTTATCATACAAAACAACAGGATCCTCGCTGTTTCAAGTGGGTAGCCTGATATCAAGCTTGCCTGCAATGAGGTAACCCACGTTGATCAGATTCTTGATGGTGCTATACCCACGAGCTCTTCTTTTGGTTGCCTGGATGAGGCCGTTGACGGCTTCGGGAAACCCGTTGGAAAGCTTGCTGTCGAACCAGGCCAAGATTCCGTTCCAATAGTTCTTAATCGTTTTGGCGACTTTCTTGACTTGGCCAATCTGACTTCGGATCGCCCAGCTATACCAGGCCGTAAGCCGTCCCTGGGCATCCTCGCAAGTGGTGGCGAAGTAAACATCCTGCAAAGCCAGTTTGATAAGATAAGCTTGGGCCGTCTTAAGCCGGTAGTTGGACAGCCGGGCAAGGTCTCATCCTGTTTTTCGGTCAGGTTTTCCGGGTTCTCAGGTAGGCATAACGGCTGCCTTTCATCATCTCCGGATAGATCTGAGCCTCTTCCGCACGCACTTTACTCAGAGCGTCGTTCATCTGCTGAATCAGGTGAAACGGATCAAAGGTGATTTCGACGTTGGGGAGGGCTTCGCTCACCCCCTTGATGAAGGCCTTAGATGTCGATGCAGGTGTCGGTAACGTAGGCGGGATCGCCCTTGTGGGCCTTGAGATCCTCCGCAAAGGCCCTGACTGTCTCATAACTCTTTCCCTCGGTCCCGAACAGAAGTCGCCGAAAGTCCAGATCAAAGAAGAGGGAGATGTAGTCCTGGCCTCTTCTAGCGGAGGTTTCGTCAATGCCGACGCGCTTCACCTCTGAATGATTCTCTTGCGCACGGGCACATTGGACGTAATGATCGAGAACCCGCCAGATGCGGGTATCATGCTCGCCCAACAGAGCCGCAGCTACCTTGACCGGCATCTCTAGAACCAGGGCCATGACCACTGCCTCAAAAGAAGCATAAAGCCGGAGCCGGGTCGTGCCCAAGGGACCTGAACCTGCTTGACTCAACAACCGGCATTGGGGCACTTCACCCAAGGCACCCGGGCGGTCAGGTAGGCCTCATATTGGAAGAAGTTCAAATGCCGCCAGCTCTTCTCGGTCGTGTCGTAAACTGGGACTTCGGCGCCACAGGTGGGGCAGACGAACTGGGCACCACGGGGGAAATCGATGCGAATATCGAGCCGCTTGTTCTCCTGGGAAAATTCGACGCCGACAACCTCCCAGGGCGGAGCAATTCCAGGGGGAACAGCAAAAAGGGGATTCAGGGTTCATGACAAAAGAAAAACCTCCGGGCTGTAGTAAGAATCACCTTCTCAAACCATTATCCACTTGAAACAGCGAGGAGCCCCGAAAACGGTATACAGAGCAGTCTGTTCTATTTGCTGTAAAACTGTAATAAATCAATAGACAGTCACAATAAATAAAATATTCAAAGAAAACAATCACTATTATCTTCAGACCGTAATTCTCGCTTCATCAATTCCTGAACAGCATCTTGGGGTTTTTTACCCTGATTAAGAATCATATACATCTGTTCAATAATTGGTACTTCAACGTTGTATTTTCTAGCAAGTAAATAGGCTGATAAAGTTGTTTTAACACCTTCAGCGACCATAGACATTTCAGCAAGAATATCACTTAATATCATACCTTGCCCTAATTTAATACCAACATATCTATTACGAGACAACTCACCAGTACAAGTTAATACCAAGTCTCCCATACCAGCTAATCCTGCAAAAGTATGATTAAGCGCACCGCAACGTAAACCAAGACGACGAATTTCTGCCAATCCTCGAGTTATCAAAGCAGCACGAGCATTAAATCCATACCCCAAACCATCACTAATTCCAGCAGCTAGAGCAATTACATTTTTTAATGCACCAGCTAATTCAACTCCAATAACATCGCAATTAGTATAAACCCTAAAATTACTATTACTAAATATTGCCTGCAAAATACTGGCTTTTTCGATATTTTTAGATGCAACAACAACTGCACTTGGTTTCCCTTGGGCAACTTCCATTGCAAATGTTGGTCCTGACAAAACGGCATAAGATGCCGATAAACTATCCGGTATTATATTACGAACAACATCACTCATAGTACTAAGTGTGTTTTGTTCTATACCCTTTGAAGCAGAAATAATAGTTGAATTTTTCTGTATAAAATCAACACCACTTTCAATTATTTTTCTCGAAAATTGTGTTGGAGAAACTAGTAAAACGTATGGCAAACTAAACACATCTTCAAGTTTATTTGTAAATCTTATTTTTTCATCAAGATATATATCAGGTAAATATTTTTTATTTTGTCGATGTAAATCTAATTCTGCAACAAGTTCATTCTCATAACACCACAATACAACGTCATGACCATTAGATGATAGCAGAGTAGCGAGACTTGTTCCCCAGCTACCAGCTCCCACAACTCCTATCAGTTCAGATTTAAATTTAAGACGATCATTCCTCATCGTCATCAAACTCCTCATCTGAATCACAGTCAAGCAAATCAATAGTATTAATTAAGTCTTCATCCTTCTCGGCCAACTTAGCAACTGCAACAACACGTTCAGAAGGTTCGAGAACCATCAAACGAACACCTTGTGTATTTCGACCAATAATAGAGAGACTATGAACACTAGTTCTAAGAATTTTACCCTTATCCGTTATAAACATTAAATCTTCATCAGAAGAAACAAGTTTAACATCTACTACAGCCCCGTTTCTATCTGATGTTTTTATTGTAATAATACCTTTTCCACCACGCGATTGTTTTCTATATTCATTAATATGAGTACGTTTACCGTAACCACGTTCAGTAACACTAACAAGAGTTGCATTAATATCTTCGGTAACAGCTTCCATGCCAATAATAAAATCTCCATCCTCAAGACTCATGCCACGAACACCTCGCGCAATCCGCCCCATAGGTCTAACTTCTATTTCATTAAATCTAATAGATTTTCCGCAATAACTTGCTAATAATATGTCCATATTACCGGAAGTAATTCTAGTTGAAACAAGACAATCATCACTATCTATTGTCATTGCTATGATACCACCTTGTCTCGGATTCGAATATGACATTAAATCTGTTTTTTTAACAATTCCTTTTTTAGTACATGCGATAATAAATTTATCTTCTGCAAATTCTTTAACCGGCAATATTGTCATTATTTTTTCATTTTGGTCTAACTGTAATAAATTAACTATTGCTTTACCGCGTGCTGATCTTCCTCCTTGAGGAATTTCATGTACTTTAAGCCAGTAAACTTTACCAGTATCAGTGAAAACTAAAATATATGAATGCGTCGAGGCAATAAATAAATGTTCTACGAAGTCTTCTTCCTTCGGTTTAATGCCAGTTTTTCCTTTGCCTCCTCTTTTTTGAGATCTATACAAAGAAACTGCATTTCTTTTTATATAACCAGAATGTGTAACCGTAACTACCATATCTTCTTCAACTATAAAATCTTCTAAAGTTAAATCTTTTCCGGCACTAACAATTTCAGTTCTACGAGGATTTGAATATTTATCCCTTAACTCAATAAACTCTTCTTTAATGACATTTAGAATTTCAATTTCACTTCCTAAGATAATTTTCAGTCTATCAATAAGAGCAACTAAATCATTATACTCAGAAACAATCTTATCTCTTTCGAGTCCTGTTAGTCTATGTAAGCGCATATCCAGAATAGATTGAGCCTGAATATCTGAAAATTTAAATATGAATATTAAGGAATTTTTTGCGTTTTGTGAATTTTCTGATTCTTTAATTATTTTTATAATATTATCAATATTATCAATAGCTTTTTTTAAACCACTTAAAATATGAGCTCTTTCTTCAGCTTTCCTAAGCTCAAATATACACCTTCTCGTAACAATATTTCTTCTATGTTCAATAAAATAATCAAGTATCTGCCTTAATGATAATATTCTTGGTTGGCCAGATACGATGGCTAAAAAAATAATTCCGAAAGATGTTTGCAGTGTTGTCATTTTATAAAGTTGGTTTAAAACAACTGCAGAAACTGAATCTTTCTTTAATTCTATTACTATACGCATACCATCACGATCTGACTCATCTCTCAGATCTGAAATTCCATCAATTTTTTTCTCTTTCACTAATTCTGCAATTTTTTCTATTAACTTAGCTTTATTCACCTGATAAGGTATTTCATTTACTATAATACTTTCCCTTCCAGTACGTTTATCTATTTCTATTATAGCTTTAGCTCTTACTTTAAGTATACCTCTTCCAGTTTTATATGCTTCAATTATATCATCTCTACCCAAAATAAAACCACCAGTAGGAAAATCAGGACCTGGTATAATTTGTAACAAGTCGTCAAAATCTATTGATGGGTCATTGATTATTGCGATTAGTGAATCAAGTACTTCCTTAAGATTATGTGGTGGTATTTTTGTAGCCATACCTACAGCAATACCTTCAGAACCATTAATCAGTAAATTAGGTATTTTACATGGTAAAACCAAAGGCTCAATTAACGAATCATCATAATTATTACCAAAGTCTACCGTTTCTTTTTCAATATCAGATAAAATTTCATGGGCTAAACGATCCATCCTAATTTCTGTATAACGCATAGCTGCGGGAGAATCACCATCAACCGAACCAAAATTTCCTTGTCCATCAATAAGTGGATGTCTCATCGAAAATGGCTGCGCCATTCGAACGATGCTATCATAAACCGCAGAATCTCCATGTGGGTGATATTTACCAATAACGTCACCGACAACACGAGCAGATTTCTTATATGGTTTATTATAATCATTATTTAATTCATGCATTGCATACAATATTCTTCGATGAACAGGTTTAAGTCCATCGCGAACATCAGGTAATGCTCTTCCGATAATAACACTCATCGCGTAGTCCATATATGACTTACGCATTTCATTTTCTATATTTACATCAACTATTTTATCAAACATATTTTCACACTCATATATCTAAATTCGAAACACTGAGAGAATTTTTTTCAATAAATTCACGCCGTGGCTCAACTAAATCGCCCATTAAAACTGTAAATACTTCATCTGCAGATATTACATCTGAAATTTTAACTTTCAATAGAATTCTTTTTTCTGGATCCATAGTCGTTTCCCAAAGTTGTTCCGGATTCATTTCACCTAAACCTTTATATCTCTGTATATATATACCTTTCTTACTTCTTTCATATATTTCTTCATAAACTTGTTTAATACCATTACAGCTTGCAATAAACTGATCATTTTTATAAATGTCAAATTTAATTTGATAGTACTGTTCTATATCACTATAAAGTTGAATCAAATAGCTATATTCTTGTGACGATATCAATTTCAAATAATCACTGTCAATCCTAACATTAATATTACCTGACCGAAAAATGATTCGCTGTGGATTGTCATAAAAAGTGAATTTTGACGACACTGACAAATTTTCAAGTAAACCGTAGAAAAAATGGAGGTTTTCAAAATCAGGGCTATCTCTCGCAACTTTGTTTTTTATTAATAAATCTAATACATAAGAATTTATTCCCTTATTTACTAACTTCGTATATGAATCGTTAAATTTAATAGTATTTTTAACAATAGGTATTATTTGTTTTCCGCGTAATTTTTTTCCTAAATACTCAAGGTGTATATCTTCCACACCAGATTCAAGCAAGTAATCCACTAATGATATTTCATCCTTTATGTAATTTTCTTTTTTTGATTTTTTTATTTTATATAGAGGGGGCTGTGCGATATATAAATAACCTTTCTCTATCAACTCGGGCATCTGTCTATAAAAAAAAGTCAATAAAAGTGTTCGTATATGTGACCCATCAACATCTGCATCAGTCATTATTATTATTTTATGGTATCTTATTTTTTCTATATCATAATCATCTTTACCTATTCCGGTACCTAATGCAGTTATTAGTGTTCTAATCTCGTTTGATGTTAACATTTTATCGAATCTTGCTTTTTCGACGTTAAGAATTTTACCTTTTAATGGCAGTATTGCCTGAAAAGCCCTATCTCTTCCTTGCTTTGCACTACCACCTGCACTATCACCCTCGACAATATACAATTCACTCAAAGAAGGATTTTTTTCCTGACAGTCAGAAAGTTTTCCAGGTAATGAAAGGCTATCTAGAGCTCCTTTTCGACGTGTTAGATCTCGAGCTTTTCGCGCAGCTTCACGTGCCCTAGCAGCATCAATTCCTTTTTCAAGAATTTTTTTTGCAACTTGAGGATTTTCTTCTAAATAGACTGATAATTTTTCATTTACCAGACTCTCAACGAATCCTTTAATTTCAGAATTACCTAATTTTGTTTTTGTTTGCCCTTCAAATTGAGGATTAGGTAATTTAATAGAAATGATAGCAGTCAAACCTTCTCTTAAATCTTCGCCACTGATATTAACTTTTACATTCTTTAAGAGATTATTTGAAGAGGCATAACTATTCATAGTTCGCGTAAGAGCAGCTTTAAATCCAATTAGATGTGTACCACCCTCATGTGTATTTATATTATTTGCAAATGAGAATATTTTTTCGTCGTAACTATCATTATATTGTATAGCTACTTCGATATTTATTTTTTCCCTATTACCTTCTATATATATGGGATGATCGTGTAAAGGATTTTTAGCACGATTTAAATATTCAACAAATGATATTATCCCACCTTCATAGTAAAACTCTTGTTTTTTTTCGGATCTATTATCATTTACTGTAATCTTCACACCAGCATTAAGAAAAGCAAGTTCTCTCATTCTTTTACTTAGAATTTCGAATGAAAAAACTGTTGTTTCAAATATTGATTCATCAGGCCAAAAAGTTATTTTAGTTCCTCTGTTATTCGACTCAGAAATAAATTTTAGATCAGTTACTGGTTTACCATATTCATATGTTTGACAATAAAATTTATTTTCCCTTCTAATTTCTAAATATAGTTTTTTAGATAATGCGTTTACGACGGAGACACCTACACCATGTAATCCACCTGAAACTTTATAACTATCATTATCAAATTTTCCTCCCGCGTGTAGTATAGTCATAACGACTTCTGCAGCAGGCTTGTTTTCAGTTGGATGTAAATCAACTGGTATTCCTCTTCCATTATCTTCTACAGTTATTGAATTATCTAAATTTATTGTTAATATTATATTCGTACAAAATCCGGCCAATGATTCATCTATTGAATTATCGACAACTTCATAAACAAGATGGTGTAATCCTTGTTCATTTGTTGAACCTATATACATTGCTGGTCTTTTTCTTACCGCTTCTAGACCTTCCAATATTTTTATATTATCTGCTGTATAATTATTCATTTTATAACCTCATAGGCATTATAACAGAAAGAAATTTTTCGGAATCACCATCAGTAAAAAGACAAGGCGACATATTGTCTTTTATATATAAATTTATATTTTCGCAGTTTGTGGAATTGAATAAATCGAGTAAATATCTAGAGTTGAAAATAATTTTTATTCGATCACCTATATAATCTATTTCTATTTTTTCTTCTGCTGTACCATAATCATTATTTGATGCTTCAATTATAAGTATTTTGTTTGAAAAAATTAGACTAATATTTTTTGTAACATCGTTACTCATTATTGATATTCTTCTAACTGCGTCATTTAAAAGTTGTCTGTTTAATTTTATTGGAAAACTATTTTTTTCAGGTATTACTTTCTTATAGTTAGGGAATTCACCATCTATAAGTCTTACATACAAATTTATTATATCGTTATCTATTAATATATATTTATTTTCTATATATATATTAATCAGTTCTGATTGTTCTAAAACTTTCTTTATTTCGATTAGCCCTTTTCTTGGAATAATTATTCCATTATCTATTCTAGTATCATTTATTTTTTTGGTGCTATATTTAGATAATCTGTGGCCATCTGTAGATACAAAATTTATTTTATTATCTTCGCTTTGAATATATAGACCGCATAAATTGAATTTTGTGTCATCTTGACTAATTGTTGGACTTGTCATTGATATTGCTTTTATAAATATTTCTTTATCAATATTTATGTTGCTTGTTTTATTTATTATTGTTTTTTTAGGGAACTCTTCTTCAGGTAACCCAAGTAATTTATATTCAGTTTTAAGGGTTTTTAACTTTATGAAATTATTCTCAATTTTTTCAAAATTAATATTTTCATTTGGTAATTCTTTAATGATATCATATAATTTTTTTGCTGGAACCGTTATTGATCCTTTTCTTATTGTTTTACAATTGAATTTTGAAATTAATGTAATTTCTAAATCTGTAGCTTCAATTGTTGATTTTTCATTGTCCACGTTAATTAATATGTTTGATAATATGGGTAATGTTTTCTTTTTTTCAATTATAGATTGCATTAACCCAATTGTTTTTAGAATTTCATTCTTTTCTACAGAAAAGTTCATTTTTTATGCTCCTTTTTTTGTTTTATAAAAATATTCATAGTGTCTGTTTAGTGTTAATAATTTTTGTAATACGTTGTTTTTATTATTTTTTTTGTTTTAGTTAGTTGTGGAAAAATAGTGGTTTAGATGAACTTATTGTTGAATAGTTTTTTCTTTGTAATTTATCCAGCAAGGTGATGTTTTAATATATTAAATACATTTTATATACATAAATAGATATGATTGATCTTATGGTTACACCTTTTATTTTGCTAATGGAGATCTGCACAGAGTTATTGTTAGCTTTTACCACTATAAAACGCCTGAGTATGATGTTGTTGAAGTAGACGCAGCTGAAATTATCTCGATGACTCGTTGTTCTAGGGAACCTCCCAATAAATCTGGCTCGTCAGCAGAATCTGTGGAGATATTCAGGTTCCGGCAACTTGCCAAGTTCATGATATAAGGCGATTTGCAGGCATTTCAGGGTTTT
>Ga0265295_1008487_pt1 | contig 11389 bp, 5 predicted proteins | sample Munlansysbiofilm_FD_192503 | JGI IMG/M metagenome (GOLD analysis project Ga0265295, IMG submission 192503) | Leachate microbial communities from a municipal landfill in Southern Ontario, Canada - Methane capture system biofilm | ecosystem: Engineered > Solid waste > Landfill > Unclassified ... | reverse complement strand
CTCACACACCCTTTCAAAAAGTATTTGCTGTTCTTTTGGTGCAATTGGTATCGGGAGCTTCTCGACAAACATTGGCTTATACTCGAAGTATCCGCCATTTCTCGTAACACCAAGTGAACGAATGTAGTAATCACCAAGCTTCGAGTTTAGCACCGATAATATGTATCTATTAGCAGGAGTAAAAATGGGTGAAGGTGCATTGACGAATGAGCCCTTATCTGCCAAAGCAAATTGAGAACTTAATGCTAAGTTGCCCCACACCACCTTCTCTTTCTCGAATTCTTCCATATACCCACAGTTCCTGAGATTGTAGGGAGTAGACCCCTGATCTGCTCGTTTTTCAATCTTATCCCAATATCCATCCAAGTGTTTTTTGATTGCCGGATAGTCACTTATCTCAATTCTGGGTATCTTGTTCCCCAGACTATCAGTATAGCCATTATGAGTAGCAATCAACCACAGATCCGCGAACTCAGCTTTATAGCGTTTGATATCGCGTCCTCTGAGGATTGGTTTGATGATATCAGCCGAACGGGGGTCAGCGGCGATGAGTTCGTCTTTTTTGGCCCCGGAGATGATGAAGGCTTCATTGTATCCGGTTTTTATCCCATAGTTAATAGACACATCCCAATCCTTCAGCGGTATGCCGATGCGCTCAATTTTGGCTTTGAGTTTCTGGGCAGAATCGTCTGAGATGATCCAGCTTTCCTGATTGTATCTGGGCAAAGGGATGCCACGCTCCGCCACATATTTTGAGATGCTATCGCCCTTGTGAAAGTCTGCTTTAATGCTGCAGGCTCTGCCCTGGGGCTTGCCAGGCGCAGAGTTTTGCGTAAGCAGGATATTGGTATCCACCGTGGCAGAATCAAAGACCTTAAAGCCCCCAAAATCGATCAAGATCCTGGCTTTGGTATTTTCTGCCAGATATTGCCGCAGGGATCTGCCATAATTGGCGCGCATCCATTTGTTTGAGGTGATGTAGCATAAAACACCTTGAGAGCTCAGGAGCTCAATCCCCCGCTCGTAAAAGAGACAGTAGATATCTCCTGTTCTTTCGAAAGTGGCAAAGCCGCAATCTTTGTAGAGATCGGCAAACTTGCGTTTATCATCAAGGGCTTTCTGCAATTGGATATAGGGCGGATTGCCGATCACGATATCGAAGCCCTCTTTGATGCCAAACATCCATTTGGGTTCAAACCAGGAGGAAGCTTTGTCCGAGAAGGGATCCCAAGCCAGCAGTTTATAGAGATAGGAGTTGCTTTTGCTAAAATCAATCTGATCCTGAGTTTCATCAAGAAAGCTGCTTTGCCTATAAGGTGTTTCCGTCAGGCTCTGCATCAGGGCCTGGTTCAGAGCGGCAAAGTCTTTCTTGATTTGCGCTTTTTCTTGAGCGCTGTGAGCATGCAGATAGCGTTCGCGAATAGCGTCAAAGTCCTTGATAATATTCTGGTTACGGACGATGGTTTCACCCTTGTCACCCAAAGGGATAAGGCTATTTGCCGTTACGAACTTGAAGGAGAGATTGGGCAGAGGATGGATGTTTTTGTTGTCCTTGTCCTCGAGCACGCTTTCATCCACGATCAGTGAGAGAAAGAGCCGCAGCTTGGAGATTTCGGTGGCAATGGGCTGGATATCCACACCGTAAATAGCGTTTTGGATGATGCCCATTTTGTGTTTATACTTCCAGTTCTCATTCATGAGCTTTTCTTCAAAGGCTTTGCGCACCAGCAGGTTGGGGATCTTATCCAGTTGGCGGATCACCCACTCTATGGATTCCGGATCCACTTTCTGCAGGATGAGCAGCATTTTTTGCAGGATGCCGATGGGGAAAGCTCCGGAGCCACAGGCGGGATCCAGGACTTTGATTTGATCCAGGGCATCGATAATGGCAATTCTTTGCTCCTTGCTTAAGCTGCATTCTTCAATGTTGAAGTCCAACAGATCCCGGATATCTGATTCCGAGATACTTGTTTTGCTCTTCAGATATTGGATCAGGGCTTCATCCACCATGTATTCCACGATGACTCGGGGAGTATAGAAGCTTCCGGAGGCTTTGCGGGCGGTCTCTCCGGTATCTGGATTCAGCTCTGCCAGGAGGTTTTCAAAGATGCGTCCCAGCATTTCGGGATCTACAGAGAGATCGATATCGATGGAGGTATTTTCATCGATGGTAAAGTTGTAGCTTTCCAGGATGCCAAAGAGCTCGCTAAACCACTGATCCGGAATCTTGAGATTCCAGGCGGGCTGAGCCGGCTTCTGAAGGGTGGAAGCGATGTAATAATCCCGATGCAGAGTGGGGTCAAAGAGCCCGCCATTGAGGAAGGGAATAGCGTCGTAAAGCGGAGAACGAAAGGCCTGATGCCGATGCTCCAGAGGCGTATTGAGCACTTCAAAAAAGAGCGGCTCCAATACCTGGTGGTAATAGGATTCACAGATAGCTTCGCTGGAAAGCACCTCAGCAGGGATGATGGGATTACCCTGGTCCGAAAGCTTCTTCTTCAGAAACCAGCAAAAGACCAAACGCCCGATCAAGCGCACGCCAAATTCTTGCATCATTCCAGCATTGCTGGTATCCGGCAATTTCAATTTGGGAGGGTAATCCAATACATTCTTGCCCTGGTTGATCTTGCCGCCCACAAGGCTGTAAAACATGCTTTGGATTTCTTTGTAAAACTCTTTGTTCACCACTTCCACAGAGAATCTATCTTCCAGATCAGCAAAATCACGAATGCGCCCGCTTCCCATCAGGAAGCTTTCCGGAGTCCGGGTTTTGGCATGCTCGCCCAGGTAGAAGGAGAAACGTTTGGGATTGGAGAACTTGTATTTCACGTCTGTGCCTTCCAGCTCCAGCTTGAGCGTGATCAGGGAAAAGCGGTAGTTATTGGAACTCTCCGAGACAAAGAAGAATAGCGCGTTTTCCAGATTCAGCTCTGCCATCAGCCGGAAGGCATCTCTGGATACCCCGATGCGAGGGTCATTTTCGCTGGTGTGCGAGATCTCGATGATCGCCAGATGGTTCAGTGAATCGCAATCGCCGATCCAATAAGCCTGGGGCTTGATGTATCTGGATTTGAATTCTATGTTGATAGCTTGTCTTTTAAGCTTGAAGTCGTTGGGCAGAAAACTTGTTTGCAGGAAGTCAATCCAATCTTCGCGCTGGTAAGCTGAGCTCAGTAAGTGGTTCATCGTTATCTCCTATTCAAATCGACACGAGACGTGTCGAATCCTATCTTTTCAAATCGACACTGCCGGGGTCCCCAAGGCGGAGCAAAGCGAAGTCTTGGGGTGGAACAGACGTGTCGAATCCAAACAATTCAAATCGACACGAGACGTGTCGAATCCTATATCAATTCTTCTGCCAAAATCAGGGTTTCAGCGCCATCATCGATCTTGCGGGCAGTCCTGATGATGGTATTCAGATAGCTATGGGGCACCAGCAGCATCAGGCTTTCGATATCCCGGGCCAGGCTATTGGCATTCACGCGGTTGATGCTGTGGTACACACCATCGGGCAGTGAATTCAGCTCTTTGGCCACGGTGTAGAGATCTTGCAGATAATCTTTGTACTTTGGGCTAGCATCGATCATAGCTTTTAGTTTATTCAGTGTTTTTGCACGTTTCCCGGTGGCAGCAGATACTGCTTGTTTGGCATACATATTGGATTTGGCGTTCTGATAGATGGCATCGAAGGCATCAGATACAGTGCGGGGTTGTTCGCTTTCCTGTGCCTTAAACAAATTCAGGGCTTCCTCCGGACTAAGGGGGATGGATTCATTGGCATCCTGCCCTAACCTGAAGGCAAAATCCTCTCCCTTCTTACCAAAGACGAGCACACCTTTTTTTGCCTTGGCTTCAGAGCGTTGCAATCTGCTACGGTGCTGAATCTCCCGGGCTTTTTGGATCAATTCCGGCTTGCCGGATAGCAGGTGGTTGTATTCATTCAAATACACAGCGTCCCAAGATTCCGCTTCCTGTTCCGCTACGGCTTTTTTGTATTGTTCATGATAGTAGGATACCAGGAGTTCTTCACTGGTCAGCACTTTGGTATCTTCTCCCATGAGCACATCGATCATGGCTTTTTTCAGGGTGGAGATTTCCTTTTTGCGGATGTGGCCTTCACCGATGTCGGTAGGGAAGTAGTTGTAAATATAAAGCTTTTCAAACAGCATTTTGCCGATGCGATTGATGCGTCCTACTCTTTGGATTACGCGAGTGGGGTTATAAGGGATATCATAATTGAATACTGTCCCTGCCCGGTTCAGGTTTACCCCTTCGGAGAGGGCATCGGTGGTGATGATGATATCGAAATCATCTTTATGATTCTCCCAAGAGGCATCGAAGTTTTGCTTGATCACATTGCGCACGGAGGATGATTCCGCGCTGGAATAATAGATCGCGCGGATATGTGGATCCTGGGATATGCTCTGATACACATAGGAAGCGGTATCGGTGTATTCGCTGAATACCACAATTTTGCGGGCTTTATCCTCCGAGAGTTGCCGCTTGATCTCCTGGGCAAAGCTTTCCAGTTTGGGATCATGAGGCATGCCTTGGGCAAACCACTCCTGATGGATCTTTTTCAGCAAGGCAAGATCATGCTCCAGATGCACAATAAAATCTGGCTTCAGTTCCGAGACCGGGATAAAGACCAAGCCTTTATCATAATGCTTTTTCAGCTCATCTTCAAAACCATAGGAACTGATTTCTGCCAGGGCAGCATCGCTTAGATCCTGTAAAAGATCATCCACTGAGGGGAGCTGTCCTTTTTTAAAGATCGGCACCCGCTGCAGTTTTTCATAATATTGTTTGATGCTCTCCATGGATTCGATCATGGATTCCAGGGTCTTTTTGAAGGCATTTAGCGAGCTTTCAAAGCGTCCCACCAAAAGCCTTTGCATAAACTTAGCCAGGTTTGCCTGGGCGACTCCGATGGAATCCACATCTACGCGCTCGTCTTCGATGCTATCGCGGAAGCTCTCCAAATCTTTGATGTAATTGGCGGGTTTGTAACGGGCTCCGATGTAGCCATAGCTATCGTCAAGAACGCAGCTATCTGCAGGCAGATCCTTGCTCTCTTGGGCGATCAAAGAAAGGGTTTTGAGATATAGCTCTGCCATATCGCCCAAGGGGTATTCTTTCAGGATGGGAGCTTCGGCAAACACATAGCGGATGCCTTGCTTCTTCAGATCCTCACGATAGGCATCGATTTTATCCAAATCCAGGCGAGATCTGCGGATCACCACCGGTTCCAGGATGAATCTGATCTTTGCGGCAAGGTCACTTACCCTCCGCTTCAGTTCAGTTTCGCCTATGCTCTTTTTCACTCGCTTTTTGTTGATTTCTTTGTATTCTCTCACCGCTTCGGAAAAGTGGAATGAGAGATTGTCCACAGTGCGTATGGTGGATTTTGAGGGAATCTGGAAGAGCTTGATCATGGCAAAGACATCTTGCGGTCTGTTGTTAAAGGGAGTAGCAGTTAGCAGCATCACTTTGTTGCCCTGGCAAAGGCGGTGCAGCAGGATATAATCATCCGTCTCTTCATTGCGATACTTATGCGCTTCATCCACAATGACCAGAAGCTCTTCATCCGGGAACTTGCCTTCTTTGTAGTCCAGTGCTTTTTGGATGGAACCGCTACCAAATACAACGGCATTAAGTTCAAAAAGAACCCGGTATTCATGATCCCATTGGTCTAGCAAGTGGGGCGGAGCTATCACGATAACTTTTTTGCGCATGTTGTAGGCAACTGCTGAGGCGATGATGCTCTTACCCAATCCCACTACATCGCAGATCATTACGCCATTGTGTTCATCCAGGATCTTGAGTGATTTCTTGATGGCATCTATCTGATATTGCAGATTGAAGTATTTGCCCTTGGTGATCTTGGTTGGCAGGGATATCGTGCTATGATCCCGGATGGAAAAGTATTCGTCCAAAACACGGATGTAAAAGAGATAAGGCTTATATAGCTTCTCGTACCATATCTTTTTGATCACTTCTTCGGTGAAATCATCGATGCTGTTTTCATCAACAATATCGACAGCAGTTTTCCAGAGATCATCGAAGATAGCTTTTCCGGCATTGAATTTGTTGTGAAGCAATACGTTGATCTCGTGCTGGGTTTTGAGCCCGGATAGAGTGAGATTGCTGGAGCCGGTGATCATAGTGCCCGGTAAGAGCCCGCCCTGATTGAATTCTTCGCTGTGTTCGAAGAGATACATCTTGGCATGGTTTGGCAAAAGGGTTTTCTTGATCTGCAGGCTGCCATCATGGATTTTATCTAGAAAAAGCCGGAAAGCCTTGATGCGCTCTGCGGAATCAAAGTAATCCGTGTCGTTGAATACCTGCACCAAGGAACTGTAATATTCCTTTTTGACCTCCAGGCGGGATTGATCTTGATTGCGAATCACATAGTATTCTTTGATGTGGTTGGATAGATCCTTCTCTATGCTCATGCCGATCAATATCTTGAGCTGTTTATCCTTCAGCTGAGAGTTAAGCTCTTCAAAACCCGAGAAATAGAAATAACCTACCAGAAAATAGAGCTTTTCGGAGCTGGGTAGGATTTTTTCGATTACGGTAGATAAAAACTTATGCTGATTGGTGATGATTTGATCATCCACTGCAGCCTCCTTGGGGCTAGTAATAATGTCTTTCAAAACATATCCTACAAAACACGGCCAAAATAAACATGAGATAGTGTGGGCATCACAGGCTTCTGTGAATGTGGCGACAGATCATCTTCAAAAATATACATGCTGTAAACATAGCTTTTCTCCCAGATTTCGTGCTGCAATTAATGCATAATCACACCGTTAAATTGAACTAAATATTAGTCAAGCAGTTTGTCACTTTTTCTGGTATGAGTGCCTGGAGTGGCAGTGGAGGGCTCCGATCGGAAAACCCCGTGTCCCTTGTAAACCCTGACTTCGCAATTCTCGGTGAGCCTTTTTGATTCAATAACCCTTTGAATCTGAACTTGCTTACTCAGCAAAAAATGGCGCTTGACAGATTTCCGCTTATCTTTGTATAAGAAAGTAAACAAGCATAGGGAGCGCCATAGTGAAGAGCAGCGTCGGAATCCATCAATTCATGCCGGATAAGGTGTGGAAATGGAAGATATTGGAACAAAAGATAGCTCACATCCTATCCCTGCACGATTATCAGGAAATCCGGCTTTCGGTTTTGCAGGATTATCGAGTGATTCATCATGGAATCACAGCCCTGATGCTGGAGGAGGAAGCGGAGCTGGCCACCAACGCCATCATAAACCTATCCAAACCCAATGGAGATCTTAGCCTGTTGACTCTGCGTCCCGAGGGGACAATTAGTGTATTGCACCATACAGCCAGCATAATCAAAGATCATGAGGTGCATCGCTTTTACTACCTGGGGCCTATGTTTCGCAAAGAAAAGCAAAGTAATCCCAGCGAGTTTCATCAGTTGGGAGTAGAGCTTTTGGGCAGTGATAGTGTAATGAGTGAAAACGAAGTGATCAGCCTGGGGATGAAGATCCTGCAGGGTTTGGGGCTTCGGGATGCGCGTTTGCTCTTGAATAGCTTTGGGTGCACTGCCTGCCGTCCCCCCTTTATATCTGACATGAAGGACTATCTGAAAAAGAATGAGAACCGGATCTGCGCCAATTGCTTTACAACGCTTTATACCAATCCTTTTGCGAATACCAAATGCAAGGATCCCCAGTGCAAAGAAATCATTAGCAATGGTCCCAAGATTCTGGATTATCTTTGCCCTCGCTGCAAGCGCAACTTTGACAAAGTGAAAAAGGTGCAGGCTAATCTGGCTCACCAATATAAAGTTCTGCCCAATTTGTTCAAGAACTTCGCTTATTACAATGAGACTGTGTTTGATCTGGTGCTAAATAGCAACGGAGCAGGTGTCGTGGTAGGCGGTGGCGGCCGTTATGACTATCTTTCGCAGATGATCACTGGCAAAAACATCCCGGCCGTGGGTTTTTATCTGAATATCGACAGCATCTTTGAGATAATGGATAAACGGGGGCTTTTTACAAGTCTGGATAAGGCTTTCAGCGTTTACATATCCTCTCAGAGTGAAGATCTGGAAATGATGATGTTGCAGATCGCTCAAGAACTTCATGCCAATGATATCAAAACTGTGCTTAGCGCAGATAAACACAGCATAGAAGAAGATGCCAATCTGGCTAAAAAAAGCGAGTGCGAATTAATGATTGTGATCCGTGACGAAAACGTGCGGGAAGGTAAAATCCTGCTAAGAAACCTGATCAAAGAGATTCAGGATTATGTAGCCTTGAACAGTATTATGGATGAAATCCTGCTGGCCCGTAAATCACTAAATAGAGAATGAAGGAGATTATATGAAATCGATTATGACTCACCAAGCCCCGGCAGCCATTGGCCCCTATTCCCAGGCTGCGCTTAAAAATGACACTTTGTTTATAAGTGGACAACTGGGTATTGATCCCAGCACAGGTAACATGGCTGATGGCTTTGAAGCTCAAGCCAATCTTGTGTTTCAACATATTAAAGCAATACTTGATGCTGCTGGAATGGGGATGTCCCATGTGCTGAAGGTTAGCGTATTTCTCAAGGATATGAATGACTTTGCTCAGTTAAACGAGATTTATTCCCGCAATTTCAGCTCTCCCTACCCAGCCCGTGAGGCCATTCAGGTAGCTCGCTTGCCCAAAGATGGCCTGGTGGAGATTTCTGTAATTGCCATGAGGTAAACCCGTGAGCATCACAACCAAAGGTGGAGACCAGGGACAAACCTCACTATATAGTGGTGAACGGGTGCTCAAGAGCGACCTGCGCGTGGATGCCTATGGCACCCTGGATGAGCTTGATGCCTTCATTGGCGAAGCCAAACACCATGTGGATGATGATGAGGTGTTCAAGCTGCTCCTGGATACCCAGAATCGCCTCTATCGTGTGATGGGTGAGCTGGCAACGCCCTCCCAGGTATATCCGATGCCGATTTGTGATAGTGAAGTGGAGCAGATTACTGCTGTGATTCATCGTTTTGAACAAAAGGTGAATCTGAAGGGATTTGTTATTCCAGGATCGTGCTTAGGAAGTGCGAAGCTGGATATCTGCCGAACGATTGCCAGGCGCGCTGAACGCAGGGTAATTGCTCTGGCACAGGAAGCTGAAGTGCCAGAGCCTTTGCGCAAATATGTAAACCGGCTCTCAGATTTCTTTTACATCCTGGCCCGCTACATAGAAGTAAAACAGGGATTATTAACCTATAAAACCAAGCCGGAAACCGGCTGCACTGATTAATCCCTCTCTTGGTTCCAGGGGTTTGGATGCATCAATCCATTAGCCTGCAGTTTTTGTGCGGACTATGTTTTGGCTATCCAGGCCAGCTATGAAGCGCCAGGAGATGAAAAAGGAGTATATAATGTATAAAATAGTACTTATCCGCCACGGCGAAAGCTTGTGGAACAAGGCAAATCTATTCACGGGTTGGACAGATGTGGATCTATCCGAAAAAGGCATTGCAGAAGCTAAGGAAGCCGGACGTCGCCTAAAAGCTGAAGGCTTCCAATTTGATGAGGCCTTTACCTCTACACTTAAACGTGCCATCCGCACTTTGTGGCTGGCTCTGGATGAGATGGATCTGATGTACACCCCGATTCATCATGACTGGCGGCTCAATGAGCGGCACTATGGCGCTTTACAGGGCCTGAATAAGGCTGAAACAGCTGCCAAATACGGCGATGAACAGGTGTTGATCTGGCGCCGAAGTTATGACGTGCCTCCACCCGCCCTGGAAAAGAACGATGAGCGTTATCCCGGCAAGGATCCGCGCTACACACATCTGGAAGAAAACCAGATCCCACTGTGTGAATCCCTAAAGGATACAGTAGCCCGCACTATGCCCTTCTGGAATGAAGTGATCATCCCCAGATTGGTAGCCGGGCGCAAGATGGTGATCTCAGCACATGGCAACAGCCTGCGAGCCATTGTCAAAAACCTGGATCGCATTTCGGATGAAGATATCGTGAGTTTAAACATCCCCACTGGCATTCCTCTGATCTATGAATTTGATGCCGATCTTGAAGTTAAGAAAAGCTACTATCTGGCTGATGCCAAAGAAGTGGAAGCGGCGGCGAATGCAGTGGCAAATCAAGGTAAAAGCAAATAATATCGTGTTTAGTTTGAAATGACATAATCCATGCCCACCACCCAATATTTGATGAGGCTCCGCCCCATGCCCTAGCAAGATTATATCATTTCAAAGTGGAAACTGTCTTATGTATGGGGGATGCTTTGCGTAAACAAGGCATCCCCCAATTCGTTGCTTTTATTTGCTGAGGATCATCTTCAGGGTACGGTGATACTTACCGGTTTTAAGATGTGAGAAATATAGTCCGGAGGATAGTATTCGCCCTGCATCATCCTTGCCATCAAAGGCGATTGTGTGGTTACCGGCCTTCATATCTGCGCTTAGCAAGGTTCTCACTTTCTGCCCGCGACTATTATAGATTTTCAAGCTCACGAAGTTATCTTCCTTGAGCCAGAATTGGATATTGGTATCAGGATTGAAGGGGTTGGGGTAGTTGCCCACCAGCCGGGTGTATTCCGGTATTTTCTCCACGAAGATGGCGTTTGAGAGAACAGGAATGCCGCCACTTGTGTTGTTCCATTTTGCCGTTACCGCCCAAACGAAGTTACCATGCTCAATTCCGCCATGTTCGCTATCCACATAGATGAGTTCAGTCCAGTTGCCATCCAGGAGTATCCACTCTGACGCGGGGGTGTCGGGGCCGTCGGGTAGTAGATGGATCTGATAGTAATCGGGTGCAAAAAGGCAGAGAGGGGCTTCCCACTGAATGCGAAAGGATTCTTCCAGTTGGGTTGCCGTTACTGCCTGAGCGGGATAAACCTGATCGATGGTAACATTCAGAACTTGCGGCTCCGAATGGTTGGGGCCTTCATAAACGCTTTGCAGGCTGTAATTGTAGTTGCCGACCTGCAGGCCTTCATCCAGGTAGCTGACCGCATCCCAGTCCAGATTGATGATCCGGTCGCCGCAAGTAAGCTTGTAACCGGTCATATAGTAAATATCGGAGGGGGGATCCCAGGATAGCTGGACATTATGTCCTTCCACAGATGACTGGAAATTGCCTGGAGCATAGGGCACCAGAATGATGAAATCATAGCTGTGCACCCGGAAACTGCCGCCTTCATAAACGCTGCGGAGGTGACAGAAATAGTGCCCGTTGCCAATATCTGCGTCAATATATGAATTGCCATCTTCAGGCAGGACTGTGCCTACCAAATCTGTCCCCCGCCAGACCTCAACATGGCTGAATCCATAAGTATCTATCGGCAGATCCCAGGTGATGGTAACAGAATCGCCATTCACTACATGCCCTACGTTTTGC
>Ga0265295_1008486_pt1 | contig 11390 bp, 12 predicted proteins | sample Munlansysbiofilm_FD_192503 | JGI IMG/M metagenome (GOLD analysis project Ga0265295, IMG submission 192503) | Leachate microbial communities from a municipal landfill in Southern Ontario, Canada - Methane capture system biofilm | ecosystem: Engineered > Solid waste > Landfill > Unclassified ... | reverse complement strand
GGGGGAATTAAACCGTTTTTCAGAAATCAGGGATGATTTAACGGGTGTGATGTTTCATCTTATTTTATCTCACGATCCTGTAAGTATATACAAAGTCTCCTCCGGCTTTCCCATCTTTATTGCCGTCCAGAGCAATTCCCCTCTCATCCATTATAAACCCTGATCCTGTTTCACTGCCAAGCAGAGTTATTGTTATCTCGGCTCCGTTTTCATCCATAGGATATTCGTTATAGGGACGGAACATCAGCATTCTCGACCCTGCGTCCAGAATCCCGTCCACAGGTTTTTCTGATGCGGAACTTTTTACTATTACGGTGTCATTCGTAATTGTTGCGTTATTCATAGGCATGTCAAACTCAATCCAGATAGGAGAGTCACGCCTGTAAGCAAAAGTCTGCCTGTCAGGATAAATTGCTTTTACTGCAGGAGGCGCGGGCCCGCGTTTGAAAGGTACTGGAATAGTTTTCAACGCGGGATAGAAAGACCTGTCATGCACGTACTTTTTAACTATACAAAAAAGTGCGGTCCCTGCAAAGGCATACACCAGTACTTTATACCAGTTTCTTCTCATTTCCGGGCCCCCGGAGTATTTATTCCACACCGGATTTGTGTCCGCAGTGTTTGGCCCTGTATTTTTTAATCGCATATATAGCAGTAACACCTGCAAGTGCGCCCACTATAGCAGTAACACCGGCAAGTACGCCTACTACTATTCTGTTGAATGTGATCATGGATGGTCCCTTACCTTCTTCATGTGCTTCTTTATCAACTACTTCTTTAATCTTAGCTTCTGGCTCTGGATGTTTAAACTTTCTAAGGAGGTATACTCCAAGTGCCCATTTCCCGTATTTTTTCGCTCTGTGCAGTAAAGACAAGCTGCCATGAACAGGCGATTTCATACCCAGATCAGGTTTTTCTGCCTCCTTCTCTGATTTTTTTGGTTTTAGCTTTTTTACAGCATAAGTAGTAAGCATTAACTTTCCATGTTTATGCAGCAATCCTCCAGTGCTCTCTTCATGCTCTCTGGTTCCGTAGTGCTTTCCTGACTTTAGCCAGTTTACCAGATAGGTGGCCAGAATCAACTTCCCGCACCTGCTCATTATTCCATTCGTTTTTTGCTCGGAAACCTGGTTAGAGTCTTCAGAAATGAACTTTTTCAGGATATACGCGCCCAGCAACAGCTTACCGTATTTGCTTAACATTTTATACCCCCGAATTTTCCTGACCGAAGAATCCCCTTTTAATCATCCTCCGGATAGAAGAGCAATTATTCCAATACTTCGGTATTTATCCTATATCTCACATAATATATAACGGCAACCATATAATTTCTATAATAAATTCTAATTGACATGCGTTTCATTACATAATATCTCTGGCAAATAATCCCGGAGATTAATTGAAAAGGCACCATATCTTATTGAAAACTATCTTAATGGAAACTTAACCTGGATAACCGGGGTTTTTAAATTTCCCCGAAATCCTGAGTAAAAAATTCAGGTAAAAATAAAAAGATAAAGGCAGTAATAAAGTCCTGTAAAGTTATTTCACGAAAGCATTCTGTATTCTCAAATAGAGGCTTTAACCATGAAACAATCGATCGGAGCAAAACCACTTGCTTTTCCGACCCCTGCATGGGTTGTCGGTACCTATGACATGAATGGAAAACCCAATGCTATGACTGTAGCTTGGGCAGGGATCTGCTGTTCGAACCCTCCGTGCATCAGCGTCTCTTTAAGAAAAGCTACCTACAGTTATGCCGGCATTGTTGAGAATAAGGCGTTCACTGTAAGCATTCCATCTGAAGTTTTTGTGAGGGAGGCTGATTATTTCGGCATTGCAAGCGGGAAGGATGAAAATAAGTTTGAGTGCGCTTCTCTGACGCCGGTAAGAAGCGAGCTTGTTCCAGCCCCGTATGTAGGAGAATTTCCGGTAGTACTTGAGTGCAAACTTCTCCACAGCCTTGAAGTTGGGCTTCACACCATGTTTGTAGGAGAGATCATGGACATAAAGGCAGAAGAATATGTACTTGACGAAAACGGGAATCCTGATATCGAAAGAATAAAACCTGTTATATACGGGACAGGAAATAAAAGCTACTACAGTATTGGTAGAAATCTCGGAAAAGCGTTTTATATCGGCAAAATGTCCTGAACCTTTTAAAATAGATATTATCTTTACGGCAGGATTATTTCAGGGGCAGGACCATGCAGGGAGTCAGTTGCTCAGGTTAAGCGGGATGGTGAAAATAAACCTGCTTCCCCTTCCAGGCTCGCTCTCAACCCGGATTCTGCCTGCATGCATTTCCACAAACTTCTTGACAGGAGAAATCCCGGGTCCTGCCCCTGTCTGATCCCTATATTCGGGTTTTTCAAGCTGTGTAAAAGGCTAAAAGACCTTCCTGGTTTCCTCTTTGACATCCCTATACCTGTATCCCTTACAGTAATTTCTGCTTCTATGTCTGTGAATCTGGCATTGATAAGCTTCAGGAGATTAGCATGTCAGTTAAGGACCAGTGTCAAAAACAGCCTGAACGATTCGGGTCATGAAAAAAGCCATCGGATAAAAAAGATAATCAAAGAGCTGGTAGATGGATGTTTTTACTCTTTTCCAAAAGACTTTTTTGCGATAACCTTCCACCCTTTAAAATTTTTACCTTCAAATTCTTCTTTAACGGCTTCAAGGAAAGAAGGTATATCCAGCTGTTGCGGACATTTTTCTACACACTGCCCGCATTGCACACACTGTGAGGCATATCCCGGAACATCACCTCTTATTATTCCTCCGGGTTTTGCCGCATACATGAGTTTTGCTTCTTTCTCGTTTCCTGAAAGATAATAATTATCGTAGATCTCAAAACAGCCTGGAATATCTACCCCTGAAGGGCAGGGGATACAGTATCTGCAGCCTGTACATCCTGTTTTCATAAGCTTGCGGTATTTCTGCTCCACTTTTTTAACAAGCTGAAGTTCAGATTCTTTCAGCGAGTGCGGATAAGCTTCACCTGCTATTTTCAGGTTTTCTCCTATGTGTGCCTCTTCATTCATTCCTGAGAGCACAACCGTAACTTCAGGGCGGTTCCATATCCAGCGGAGAGCCCATTCTGCAGGCGTGCGTTTTACCTCGGCTCCATTCCAGATATCCTGGATTTCAGAAGGCACAGGATCTGTCAGCTTGCCTCCCCTCAGGGGTTCCATAATTATAACCCCCAGCCCTTTTGAAGCTGCATATTCAAGCCCTTCTGTCCCTGCCTGGTTCTTTTCATCTAGGAAATTGTACTGGATCTGGCAGAAAGTCCAGGGATAGGAATCCACGATCCTCTTGAAATCTTTAATTGAGCCATGGAAAGAAAAGCCCGCATTGATTATGCGTCCATCAGCTTTTGCCCTGTCAAGAAAACTGAGAATGTCAAGCTTTTCCATCTTATCCCACAGTGCTCCCACAAGCCCGTGGACAAGGTAATAGTCTATATGGTCCGTATTGAGCCTTTCAAGCTGGGCATTGAGGAACCTGTCCATGTCTTCCCTGCCTTTAACGGACCATGAGGGCAGTTTTGTTGCAAGTTTGACCCTTTCGCGGTACCCTTCTGCAAGAGTTCTCCCTACAAAAGGCTCGCTCTCTCCCATATGGTAAGGCCAGGCTGTGTCAATATAGTTTACTCCGTGATCGATTGCATCCCGGAGCTGCTGTCTGGCTCTTTCTTCATTTATTTTCCCTTCTTTGAGAGGGAGACGCATGCATCCGAATCCGAGTATTGAAAGTTCGTCTCCGTTTCCTGGCATTTTTCTGTACAGCATTTCCGGCACCTTATCGTTTTAGGTTGTCTCCCTGCTTTTAAAAGGCTTCTAATTTTTAAATGAGTCTGGATCTTAATCTTTTCTTGGCCTTTAAATAAGTAATCCTTTTTAACCTTCATTCTACTCTGAAAGTCTGTTTTGCAGCAGCTTTCCACGTTTCCAGATCAGGTCCCTCAAATTTGTCTGCAACAATTTTAAGCAGCTCTGGTATATTCAGGTGCTGTGGACATTTTTCAAGGCACTCCTTACACTGTATACACCGTGAAGCGTATCCAGGGATATCGCCTCTTATTATTCCGCCTGCTTTTGCCGCGTACATCAACTTTCCTTCATTTTCGTTTCCCGAAAGGTAAAGGTTGTCGTACACTTCAAAACAGGTAGGGATATCAACTCCGGAGGTGCAGGGCATACAGTATCTGCAGCCCGTACATCCCGTATTCATAAGTGTTCGGTATTTCTGTTCAACCCTGCTTATAAGCTGGAGTTCTTTCTCAGTCATAGAGTTCGGATATGCTTCGTCTGCTGTTCTCAGGTTTTCTTCGATATGAGACTCTTCATTCATTCCCGAGAGTACAACAGTGATTTCAGGGTGGTTCCATACCCAGCGTAAAGCCCATTCTGCAGGCGTGTGATTTACTTCTGCCTCTTCCCATATTGTTTTTATTTCAGGTGGCATTAGAGTGGTGAGCTTGCCTCCCCTCAGGGGTTCCATAACTATAATTCCCAGCCCCTTTGAAGCTGCATATTCAAGCCCTTCTGTCCCTGCCTGGTTCTTTTCATCCAGGAAATTGTACTGGATCTGGCAGAAAGTCCAGGGATACGCATCGATAATAGTTTTAAAGTCCTCAACCGAGTCATGGAACGAAAAACCTGCATTAATTATACGCCCGTCGGCCTTTGCCCTTTCAAGAAAGTCCAGGACACCGAGGTCTTTCATTTTGTCCCATAACACCCCTGTAAGGTTGTGAAGGAGATAGTAATCTATATGGTCGGTTCTGAGCCTTTCAAGCTGTGAATTTAAAATCCTGTCCATCTCTTCCCTGTTTTTCACAGTCCATGAAGGGAGTTTCGTTGCAATTTTAACCTTTTCGCGGTATCCATCAGCAAGGACACTGCCCAGGAAAGGCTCATTTTCTCCAAGATGATACGTCCATGCTGTATCAATATAATTTACCCCGTGATCTATTAAATACTGCACCTGGCTCTTTGCCCTCTCACGGTCAATCTTTCCTTCTTTTACAGGAAGCCTCATGCATCCCAAACCAAGTATTGAAAGCCTGTCTCCATTCCCAGGCATCCTTCTGTAGAGTATTCTTTTCCCCCCTTGTTCCCTCTCTTTTTGTTTCTCTTTCTGCTTTTTTCTCTTTTTCTCCTCTCTTTCTCCTCTTTTTCCGTTTTTTTCTCTCTTTCTCCTCTTTTTCCGTTTTTTTCTCTCTTTTTCCTCTTTTTCTCCTTATCTTTGAAAATGAGCCCCGGATGAAGTTCACAGCCATCTGATATCCGGCCAGAAGGCAGAAGTTCCAATCTGACCCTTTCCTGCCGTGTATTTTTCCAGCACCTTTTCTATTCAGGTTCAGGTGACAAAGACGAGATATGTGCCGCTAAACGGCGTTATGTGTTTTTCGGGAGAAGCCTCCTTTTTCCCTCTCCATGTAAAGTTTGTAAATAGTGACGGATTTCAGTTCTCAGACAATCAAAGCACACCTAATTTCAGAGTCGTTTTTAGCTGAAAAATGAATACGGCTTTTCCCCATTTCCGCCATTATCATTTCTCATAATAATGTCTTAAAATTAGATTCCTATTTTAATAATCTATTTTAGATATATATCTAGAATAAAGGTTTTTAGTTCAGAATCAATGTTCTCATTTATGATTAAGGGAGCGCAGAGGGCCACGAATACCCTGTACTTTACGGGCTGTCCTGCAATTACCTTTGATAATATAAGAAATCCTTATTTTTTGATTTAAAGGTCTTATCTGCTTTTTTATCATTTTTTATTACTATCAATATTATAGGAAGCCTCGACAGGGTTGGGCAGGTGCGCGCAATTTGATTTTCTGGTTCACAGAAAAAAATGCATCAACACTGATAAACATGCAAAATCCCGGAAGTAAAATACCTGTTAACGGACACAATTAAGTTTTCAAGGGAAAAACAGGGCACCTGTTATTTGGGATTGAGTCTAGGTGGATATGAGTTTGGGATATGTCTAGAAAAAAGTTTCTCAGATGCCCTGTTAATTATATTATGTTCGCAATTACATATAAAAATAGTGAAATTTTCGTTTTTGTTTTATCCGGAGACCGTCTGTAGAAAACAGGAGGGTAAAACGCGGCTATAAAATTACTTCTATGTCCTGAGAAAAAATCTAACTTCTAAATCCTGCTGATCTAACAGATAAAATCTAACTTCTAAATCCTTTTGCTCTGACAGATAAAAATCTGTCTTAGTAATCCGCTGGATTAATATGGCTTTCATATCGGATGCTACATTAACGAAAGGTGTTTTATGAAATGAAATCTCAGGCAGTAATAACTACCTGAGAATGCTTGAATTAACTTTCACAGGACGTCATTCAGAGCTCTTGCAGCCGTGTAAACGCTTCCAACTCCGAAAATGTACTGAGTTATCCTCAATGCTTCCAGAACTTCTTCTTTTGTAGCTCCTGCCTGCATTGCCTGGATTGCAAGGACTTTTACACCGTCAACTGCACCATTAGCTGCATCAAGCGACATTGCAATAAGCAGTTTATATTTCATTGGCATTCCGTCTTCAGAAAATGCGAGTCCGCGCGTGCTTTCCAGAAGCTTGAAGAATTCAGGGTCCTTATCCATTATAACCTGCAATGGGTTTTCTGACAATTTATCATCTCCTTTCAGGTTTTTACCCAAAAATCCTGATCACACTTTTGGGCATGTTTTTTGTTTGTATATATCAGTCTGTTTACTTATTATTACTGTTTACTTATTATTACTGTTTATTTCTCATTACCGTTTACTTCTCATTACCGTTTACTTCTCATTACTGTTTTCTTTTATTAAAAATTCGGTTTTCTTACAAAATATATCAGGATACAATATGTCGGAATGCAATGTGTCAGGATGTAATGAGTCAGGATGTAATATTGCATATTAAATTAAAAGCAATGTAAGTAATGGATTGCAAAAACAGCCAGAATTCGTGCAAAAAGGGTTTAACAGAGAAAAAAGTATTCCAAAAAATAAGATTAGAAGGGGGGGCATCTGTTTTTCGGTGAGGTGGGATTGGGGATAGAAAACCGGGTATTCTAAAAAAGTTTTTCAGATGCCCAATAAGTATATAATACTCATTAATATATAAAATTAAGTTTATGCTGCTATTTCTCAGCCATTTTTCGCAGTACTCAAATTATTTTTTACATTTAGCGGTATCCGTTCTGCACTTTCAATTTGAAATGATTCGCTTCAGGCCATTTACTTCAACATTTATTAAATATTTTGAAATCAAAAAATGTCTGTAAAACTTTAAATACGGATTAGAAAAGGATTAGAAAAGGATCAGAGATGGATGAGAAAAGAAGGATTGGAAATGGATTGGAAATGGATTGGAAATGGATTGGAAATGGATCAGAAAAGAATCAGGAGCCTCCTTTTTCGGGTCTAAATTCATAAGTGATAATCCCTTCTTCTGGCCCGTTCCCTTTAAGATAAAAACCGTTTTTTTCCAGAACGCGGATAGAAGACTTGAGGTGTGGATAAGTATTGGCTATAATGCAGTCATTTCCAAGGCTGGAAAGTGCCCATTCCCGCATTGACCGTACAGCCTCCGTTGCATATCCATTATTCTGGTAATCGGGAAGGACGGAATACCCTATCTCAAGGGTTCCATTTTCGTGAGCAAGAAATCCTCCGCTGCCTATAAGGACAGGCAGTTCAGGACTTTTCTGGTGCAGAAGCCAGTAAAAACTCCAGATTTTTCTATCTTTTGTCCTCATCCGTCCCAGGAATTCTTCGATCACTTCAGGAGTTATTTGATCAGGTGGCCACTCCTCAGGAACACGCGCATTGAGGTTTGAAGCAAAAGCAGGGCGGTCATGCAGTTCCATAAGATAGAGTTTAACAGTCGCAGGAACAAGAGACAACCTTTCTGTAACGATAGGAAAAAGGATAGAAGACATGCAACAGATTAAGGTTTTTTAAAAGATAATCTTTTTGGTAAGTTGAATTCAGATTGTAGGAGCATGAAACATGGGGGAATGGGCATCTGAGGGTTTGGAGTGGTTTGGGAGTGGGGGTTTAAAAACTGCTGAGTGTATGAAAAGAGTTTTTCAGATGCCCTGGTTTATAATAATAATTAATATTATATAAAATTATGGATATAATGTTCTTTAATTGCATTTTAATAACTCGTATGAAGAGAACCTGCAAAACCATAATTTGTCCAAAAACAAGCAGTATTTCATCTTTAATTATACAAGAATACCTTTTTAAGTGATTTTGTCATCTCTTTTAGGGGGAATATAAGGTGGGTAAGGAAAACATTCCATCGGGTTTTACAGATGCTTTCGACTTCAGACTTATGGACGCACTTTTTGGAAGAAGAGCACGCCGTTTTTTTATGGGGGCTTCCATACCGGACGGCTACTTTAAGTACAAATCAAAATATCACCCTCTGCCTCTCACAGAATGGGAGCAGATGGCTATCCTGTCCGCAGCAGCGGGCAACACGGGCTGGCATAACCTTATAATGCGCGGGGAAAGGTATGCACCCGCTCTTTCAAATTACGCTTGCAGCGCCGGAGGGCGCACATTTCCTTCCGCTGCCGGCTTTCATACAAGTGAACTCTTTTTTACCGACGATAATGGAGTATATTTCTTTGAAACACGTGATGCTCCTGAACTCGCATCACGCTCGGAAAACGGGACTTTTGATGCAGAGGAACTGATTAAAGCTCACAGGACAAGAGTCCGTAAAATTTCAGAGGGCAGGCTGAAAATCCCTCCTGAAACGCCCTATGTTGAAGCTCATAACACATGGGTGGTAAATCATCCCGGAACTACCCTGATCATTCCTGTGGCAGACCTGGCGCAGCATGTACTTGCCGGGATCTGTTACTATACGCAGAACGGAGTCTGTTTCTTTGATGATATCCATGGGGAGGAGATAGAAGGGCTTGAAAAGTTCAGCGGGCTTGTAGATACGGAAAACCCTTTGCCCCTGAGTTTTCTTGAACTGTGGTCTTTTTCGGAAGCAACTGCAGAGCTCTCCATTGCCTGTTATGCAGGCATGCTCATGTTGCAGGCTATGGGACTTGGTGGCTGGATGTTTAATGGTGTAGACCCTTTTTCAATCCTTGGAGCAAGCGGAAAGCCTGAAGTTTCCGGGCTTGGCTTCAGGTATGACACAGATGACCGATGGGCACTTCCCAATCCTACAGGGCTTCCGGGAGTTTTTGAAGGCTATACTCCTCCTCACTACAGGGATATGCGCCACGCGGTTGATGCCCTTACCGAAAGGAAATTTGGAAAAGGAGGACCTTTCAACTCTGACACCCCTGGCTACTATAAGGATACAGGGGCAGTCCGGAGCAGTGCTGTGCCCCATAATGAAGAATTCAGGGACTGTGTTGCCCTGCAGGCCCAGCATATCTATGATCGGTTTGGGAAGTTTCCAGGTACAGTCCCGAGCATTTTTGTTATGCCTTACCTTCAGGCCCATCACCTTGACCTCGAATTTTATGACCATTTCTACAAAAAAGGAGCCTATCTGAAAACCCATGAAATGCATATGGAGCGCTGGCATCCTGAGATTTAAAAAAGTATTATTTACACTTCGGGACTTTATATATATTATAAACTTTATATGTTATTTAAATTATTAAATTTTTAAGTTATTTACATTTATATTACTCAGCACTGTTTACATGTCATTTTTGACCCGGGTGATTTTAGAAGGTAAACTGACGGGTCCCCTGAAAAATGGTTCAGATTATTGCATTAAGATGAAAGAAAATTCTAAAGAAGGAGTTGGTTCTTGCTCGGAAACGGATTTAAGAAATTAATGGATTTTAAAGGACCGGGGATAGATTCCTTGATCCCGGAAAAAAATCCTCCGGAAACCTCGATGCAGCTGAATGAGCAGGGAAACTGCTTCAAAAAAGATGGAAATTAGGTCTGGATCAGGATCTCGCCCTTTATCATAGTAGATGCAGAAAACAGGCCTAATTATGTAGTTCTCCAGATAAATGATACAACAGCTTAAAAAACCGGTATCAATATATCAATTTTAAAGTTCCTGAAATAAGTTTTGATTCTGCTTCATTGGTCATCGGTTAAGGAATTTTTTTGCCTGAAAGCTATCGATTTTGCACCAGAAGCCTATCATGAAATTAAATATTTGAGGAATGTCGTAGGAATGGAGGCAATTTATCACGATTCTTCACTTAACCGAAGACGCATGGATTCTGCTTAGCAAAACATAGGTGAAGGAATAGTAATCTATGAGCAGGTAGGCAAGTTTCTGAAAGCAAATCCTGCAATATGTAAAATGCTTGGGAAGAGTAGAGAGGAGTTGCTGCAAAAAACAGCAACTGAATTTATTGCCCAGAAATCATCAAAAATTTTCACTGAGCAGATAAGAGAGCTATATCGAAATGAAAAGGAAACATTACAGATTACAACTGTCCTTAAAGATGGCATCTTTTTTCCTGTAGATCTGAATATGGAGCTTATTGAATACAAAGGTAAACAGGCTATATTTTCTATTGTTCGCAATATAATGGAATGAATCTTCCCGATGCTTGAAAAGGTCTGCAAACTGTAGGAGGTGGAGATTGTTTCCTTAAGCTCCTTAGTTTTTTAGTATGATCCGGGAAACTGGTCTTATAGATCTAAAAAGAAAAAAAGATGATTGAATATGCTGTTACTGGTTTCTAGTTATCACCTCCTGACAGTGTTAACTTATTTTCAGCCTTAATTTGTCATTATCTGATTGATATTATCCTCACTTACCTCTTTATCTTCACTTGCCTCTTTATCTTCACCTACTTCTTTATCTTCACTTACTTTTTCAGTATTCAGGCTTATTTCTTCTTTCTCTACAGGCTCAGAAATTGCTTTTTCAGGTTCAGAAACTTCTTCTTTAGTATTCGAGCTTACTTCTTTATCCTCACTTGCTTCTTCAACGCCTTCATTTACTTGTCTATCTTCACTTACTTTTTCAGTATTCAGGTTTACTTCTTCTTTCTCTACAGGTTCAGAAATTGCTTTTTCAGGTTCGGAAACTTCTTCAACCACGACTTCTTCTTTCTTTCCAGGTTCAGAAACTTCTTCTTCAGTATTCGAGCTTACTTCTTTATCTTCACTCACTTCTCCAGCGTCTTCACTTACTTTTTCTATGTAATTACAGACTGGTTTACAAACTGGTTTAGGTTCGTCGCATACTGGTTTAGATTCATCGCATACTGGTTTGGTTTCTTCGCAGACTGAATTAGTTTCTTTACAGGCTGGTTCAGAAACCTGTTTTTGTTCTTCACAGGATGTTTTCTGTTTTTCACATACCGGCTTAGTTTCTTCGCAGACCGTCTTCTTTACTTCTTTATTTTCTTCGCATG
>Ga0265295_1008485_pt1 | contig 11390 bp, 8 predicted proteins | sample Munlansysbiofilm_FD_192503 | JGI IMG/M metagenome (GOLD analysis project Ga0265295, IMG submission 192503) | Leachate microbial communities from a municipal landfill in Southern Ontario, Canada - Methane capture system biofilm | ecosystem: Engineered > Solid waste > Landfill > Unclassified ... | reverse complement strand
AGAGTACGTGTACAAGAGATCCGTGGAGCCAGAATCCTTTTTCCATTGACGAGGCTTCAAAAAGATATCTTCAAGGCGTTTGAAGTCAAAGAGCCTGAGTAGGTATAAGAAAAGCCGGGATTTCAGGATCTATGTATTGCTCTGCTTTGGCTTTAAGGGAAGCTTTGGCATCTTCCGGAGCCAAAGTATCCATGATTCCCAGAAGAAAATCTTTACGTGCAGCGTCTGTAAGGTTGATGGCGGTCTTCATCTGTGCTGCCATGCTCCGCATGAGCGCCAGTTGCTGGGACGATCCTTTTGTATTTTGTGCTAAAAGTTCAATGATTTTTGATATTTTGAGGACATATGGATTGGTACCCTCTGTAAAAGCGATATCCGTATCGTAAACACCGGGGCCGCCTAGAATGGATTTCAGGCTGGGTTCAAAAACCACAAGCGTGGTGATGGGGGTGATATTGGCTGCTCCTTTGGGAGCCATCATGGGAAAGGCGGTGATACCGAGAAGGACATCGTTCCCGCCTTTGGAAGCTAACACGTAATCATAGGAAGGCGTTGCAGGGAGGATGAAGTCGCCCTGGTTTCCGGAGTTTGCCTGGGTGAAAAGTTCTTCTCCAAGAATTTGAAAATCACCGATTCCGTCTTGTTCTATCCGATCGGCCCATACGGTGGCACCACTGATGTAGTTTTGTGCTACCTTGCCGCTGGGGGCGGCAGGAATGGGATCGGGTGTGACACCGCCACTGGTAGTGCTGTCGCCACATCCTGTAATCAGGGTGATAAGGGCGGCTGCTATGAAAAACCATTGGATTTTTTTCATAAACATGGAATCTCCTTTTGAATCTGGAAAGGGTAAAATAAAACCTCTACGCACCATAACCTGATCGCATGGAGAGGAGAAGGGGATTCCATCATGATTTTTGTGAGGGGACGGGCAGTGGGTGGGAAACCTGCTTTTTCCCGCGCTGCAGGAAAATAAAAAGCCTACGGTTTTGTACCGTAGGCTTTAATGTATTTGTGGTAGCGGGGGCTGGATTTGAACCAACGACCTTCGGGTTATGAGCCCGACGAGCTACCAGACTGCTCCACCCCGCAGCAACGAGTCGGAAACCTACGCCTTATGCGGTGGGCTGTCAAGCATTTTTTGTGCCCTGGTTTTTGGGGATTTCAGGTCCGTGGTGGGGATGCCATAAAAGAGGCTGTAGCACACAGGCACAAAGACAAGGGTGATGAGGGTGGCAAAGAGGAGACCTGAAAAAATGGTGATGGCCATGGGCTGCCACATGGGGCCGCCGCCGATCCACAAAGGGATGAGCCCGAGGGCCGTTGTGGCCGTGGTGAGCAGGATGGGGCGGAAACGCTGACAGGCCGCTGCCACAATGGCCTGTGAGGGCTCCAGACCGTTTTCTTCGATTTCAATGCGGATGCGGTCCAGGAGTACAATACCGTTGTTGATCACAATGCCCGCCAGGCTGATGAGACCGAGAAAGGCCATGAAGCCGAAGCTTGAGCGGAAAATGAAAAGCCCCAGTGCCACGCCGATGATTCCCAGCGGGATGGTGAGGAGGACAATCAGAGGTTTTTTGAGGGAATTGAACTGGGCAATGAGCAGGAGAACAATGACAAAAAAGGAAATGGGAAGCTTGGCCGTCACAGCGCCCATGGCTTTGGCGCTGTCTTCGGCCTCACCGCCCAGAGTATAGGTATAGCCCTGGCCCCAGCGGGGTGCGGTTTCGGCCAGCCAGAGTTTCATGGGGCCCATGATTTCAGAGGCTGTGACATGGCCGAGGGTTTCCGCGCTGACCGTGAGGGTGCGGTGCAGATCCCTGCGCAGGATTTTGGCGGGTTCCCAGACCAGGGCAATGTCCGCCACCTGTTTTAAGGGTACGCTTCTTCCCGTGGACTGGCTGTGGATGTTGAGGCCCTCCAGGGCCGCCATATCCATGACCCCCGGATTTTCCCTTATCATGATGATAGGAAGGCTCCGGTCTCCTTCCCTGTAAATGCCCGTTGAAGATCCGGAGAGCAGGGTCTGAAGGGTGGTGGCCACATCCTGGCTGCTGATTCCTGCGAGATGGGCGCGGTTCTGATCAATGAGAATTCTGAATTTTCGTGTGCGGATGCCCCAGTCATCGGCGACGTTGCGAACACCTTCCATGCTGCGGAGCTTGTCTTTGACACGTTCTCCAATGGCAAAGAGGCGATCGGGATCTTCACCCTGGATGCGGATGGCTATGGGTTTGGCGGAGCCACCACCGGATTTGAGGCGGGATACCTGAGCGGTGACATCGGGGAAGCGGTTGAGGCAGAAGGCGTATACCGCATCCTTGACCGCATCGTTGATGTCATCGCCTGTGGTGTTGATCAGAAGATGGGCGGTGTGGGGGGCGGCTTCCGGCGGGCTGTAACCGAGATCGTACTTGGGCGCGCCCTGGCCCACAAAGGAGGCAAAGCGGGTGACGCCCTTTCCGTTTCTGTCCGCCATGAGTTCTTTCTGGATGAAGGCCTCCAGCTCACGGGTGACGCTGTCCGTGACGGCGATATCCACACCAATGGGCAGCTCGAGATTGGCGCTGATCATGGGGGTATCGCTGTCCGCAAAGAAGACAAAGGGGATGAACCGGAAGAGCCCGAGGCTTGCGATGAAAACCAGGGCTGTGATCAGGGCAAAGGTTCCGGGTCGCTGGAGTACGGAGATGAGGACTTTTTCATATTGCCTGCGGATGCGGGCAATGGGGCCTGCGTCTTCCTTTTTGTCCGTGTCCACCCGTATCCACACCATGGCCAGCATGGGAATGAGGCTCAGGGAGAGCAGCCAGGATACGAGCAGGGCCGTGCTGACCACAAGAAAGAGCGGGCCCATGATCTCGCCCATCACGGAATTGGCAAGAAAGAAACTCACGAAGGCAGCGGCCGTTGTGAGGGAGGAAACCAGAAGGGGGATGGTGAGCTCTCTTGAAGCGTTGAGGGCGGCGTCCAGTTTTTTTTCTCCGGCTTCCATGCGCACCATCATGGCTTCGCTCATGACGATGGCGTTGTCCACCAGCATGCCCAGAGCGATGATGAGGGAGGCAAGGGAAACCTGATTGAGGCCCACCCCCAGAAAGGACATGATAAAGAGGGTGCAGAGAATGGCCGAGGGGATGAGGGAGGAAACCACAAAACCCGTGCGCAGGCCGAGGAAAAGAAACATGGTGATCAGCACCACCACCACGCTCTGGATGAGGTTGCCTGTGAAGTTCTCGATGGCCGTATGCACCTTGGTATCCTGGGAGGCCACACGGACAAAATCAATGCCGTGGGGATAAAGGCTTTGCAGTTCAAGGAGCCTGGCGTCAATGGCCTTTCCCATTTCAAGGATGTTGCCCCCTTTTTTGAGGGAACAGCCCAGAACCAGACCGGGAACGCCATGGATGCGTACGTGGTTGTCCGTGGGATCGGCATAGCCCCTTTCCACAGTGGCCACATCCCTCAGGCGCAGCAGGGTGGGACTGCCGGAGGGAGATACGATGAGATTTTTCAGATCTTCCAGATCCTCAAAATTTCCAGAAGGTTCCAGGCTGATGCGGTTTTTCCCGATGGTGACGCTGCCTCCGGGGAAAAGGATGTTGGTGGCCTGGATGATGGCGGCAAGCTGGCCCTGGGTGAGGCCCAGTCCCGTGAGCCGGGCTTCGTCATAGCGGATGTAAATGCGTTCCGCCTGCTCTCCGCGGATCTCCACCCGGGCCACATCCGGAAGCTTGATGAGATGATCCCTTACCGCATCCCCCACTTTTTTGAGTTCCGCAGGCGTGAAGCCTTCCCCTGTAATGCCGATGAGAATGCCGAAAACATCGCCCAGTTCATCATTGATTCGGGTGCTGCTGCCTTCGGGAAGGCTGGGCCGCACATCCTCCACCTTGCGTCGGATATGGTCGAAAATGGGCCGAAGCTCGTATTCGCTTTCCTTGATGTTTACCATGACAACGGAAACTCCGGGTCTTGATTCTGAGGTGATGAAATCCACCTCCGGAATTTCCTGAACGGCCTTTTCAATGGCGTCGCTCACCAGCTGCTCCACCCGTGGCGGAGAAGCGCCGGGAAAGGTTGTGACGATGGATACGGTGCGCACGAGAAAGGGCGGCATGTCATCCTTGGGCATGGCGCGGAAGCTTTGCAGGCCGCCAAGGAGCAGAACCGCAATGAGAGTCAGGGTCAGCCAGCGGTTGTGAAGGGCGCTCCGGGTGACATTCATGGCGTGGCCTCCGGATTTTCATGGCGGACCACCATGCCTTCGGCCAGGCGGGAAACCCCTGCGGTCACCACCCGTTCCCCGGCCTTGAGGCCTTCTGTCACCACCATGCGCTCGCCGATGAGGTCTCCCAGGGTGACGGGACGGCGGTGGATCACGGCTGTGCCCTCCCTTTCTCCGGGAAGGAGGACCCAGACAAAGCGGCCTTCGGGGTCTTCCATAACGGCAAAAAGGGGCACAAGAATGTGTTTTTCGTGGAGATCATCACTCATGTGAAAGGTGACTTCTGCGGGCATGCCGGGCCGGATGCGACTGTCGGGCTCCTGGATGCGCACCGTTACCGGGTAGGTGGACTGGGCATCGCTGACATAGGACACCTCATAGACCCGGCCGGTGAACCTCCGCTCCGGAAGGGCGCTGAAACGTAAGGCCACGGGATCTCCTGGGTGAATGCGGCTGATGTAGGCTTCGGGAACTCCGGCCCGCACCAGCATGGCGTCATCGGTGCTCAGGGTGACCACCGTGGCTCCGGCCTGCACGTTTTCATTGTTTTCCGCATTCACGCTGGCAATGCGGCCTGCGGCCGGAGAGAGGAGGCTTGCGTAGGACAGTCGGCTCTCCTGCAGGGCGATGCGCTGGAGGGTGGCTTCATAGTCGGCGGCTGCGGCCGCATAGCGGCTTTTGGCGGTCTCGTACTCGCTTAAGGCCACATTGTCTCTGGCATAGAGGCTGCGGACCCTTTCCAGGGCTGCTGCTGCGGTGTTTCTCTGGGCTTTTGTGTTTTCCAGAACCGCCTGAAGCTCCGAAAGGCTGAGGCGGTCGTCCCTGTCATCCAGCCTTGCAATGAGCTGCCCCTGCATGACGGCATCCCCCATTTTCACGGGAAGGTCCACAATCTGACCTGCAATGCGAAAGCCCAGGCGGATTTCCGAAGCCGGTCTTGCCTGCCCCGTGAAGGTGCGGGTTTCAGAGAGACTCTGCAGGGTCAGAATCTCATGGCGTACAGGCCTCAGTTCGGGCTGGAGGTCTTCGGTTTTCTGCCCGCAGCCGGAAAAGAAGAGGAGGGTGCAGAGAAGAAGGGAAAGAAAGAAGGGGTTCATGGGTTTTCCTTAGCTTTTGGGTTTTGAGGCGCCTTGGAAAAAGGCCTGATGCCCTTGCTGTCATCGGGCGTATTCTCTGTAACGATCCAGAAAAGCCGCGGACGCCCGTGAGGAGGAGAGGGCTGGATAAAAGCCCAGGGCATGTTGCAGTTTCAGTCTTGCCATGAGGAGGGCGTAATGGACGACGGCTTCGGATTCCCTGGCCTCAATGTCCGCATTGCGGGCATCCATGAGATCCACAATGGAGGCCGCTCCCTTGGTGTAGGCATCCTGAACCAGGGCAAGGTTGTCCTGGGAAGCCTGGGCCGCCTGTCGTGCAAAGTCGAGATCAAAGAGGGCTGCGACCACGTCCGCCAGACGGTTTCTCACATCTTCCCGGATGCGGCGCAGGGTCTCTTCCTTTTCCAGCTCCAGACGGCGGACACCGGCGCGGGCTGCCGCCTGGGAGGCCCTTATCTCACCGCCGCTGTACAGGGTCCATGAAGCCTGAACCCCCACCTGCCAACGGTCATCCGCAGGAAGGGGGATGTGGGAGCCTTCGCCACTGCGATCCAGCACATGGGCGGCGCTGGCGGCAAGGGCCACTTCGGGGGTGTAGGCCCGGCGTTTCTGAAAGGCTTCCTCCCGTGTTGCCGCAGCCAGTGCGGCCTGGAGCACAAGGGCTTCGGGCCTCAGGTTTTCGGCTTCCCTTTCGAGAAAAAGGGAGAAGCGCTCAAGGGCCTGGGGGGTTCGGATTTCCCTTGAAAGGGGAATATCACTGGCGGCCGTAAAAAAAGCTTCTTCGGATCCGGCGTCCCGGATGTGGATTTCCTGATCCAGGGGCCAGCCCAGGCGTCGTTTGAGGCCGTTTTCCGCCTGTTCCACGGCAATGACCGCCGCAAGGAGACTCTGTCTTGCCCGGGCCAGGGCGTTTTCCCAGCGCAGGACTTCCGCCCGGCCCGTGTATCCCACATCCCTGCGCTGACTGGCGATATCAAGGTTTTTACGGGTATGTCCCGCCGTATCTTCCCGGATGCGCAGGAGGCTCCGGCTGCGCAGAAGCTCCAGACAGGCCCCGCCCACATCCAGCACGGCGTCAAGCCTTGCCTGCTCCAGCCGGGCCTTTGCCTGATCCCTTTCCCGTTCGCCTGTGTACACGGCGGTATTGATTTGATCGGCAAAAAGAACCTGGCGGACAGTGGCGGCGACTTCCGCTGTTTTTTCCGCAGCGCCACCGATGCTGTGATCCCTGTCCTGGATCTGGCCCCGGACTTCTGCTCCCAGGCTGGGCAGGCGGCCTGCTGCTGCGGCCCTGCCCCTGGCTGTTGCTGCATGCAGGTTTTCTTCAGCCTGAAGGATGGCGTTGTGGCGTTTGAGGGCTTCGTGGACAAGATCGGTAAAGCTCCGGGCCTCTCCGGTTCGGGGTTCAGGGACGGCAATGCGGGCTTCGGTGAGGATATCCCAGGCCGGTGAAAACCCGATGGCCTTTGCCGTGGCAAGGTTGAGGTAAATATGGGTATCGGCTTCCATGGTGACGGGGATGCGGCTGAGATCCCCGTCAGAGGCCCAGGCCTCCACGCGTAAGGCGAGAAGGCGGGCCAGCCGTTGCCACTCGGTTTCGGGCAGGGCTCCCGCCAGAGCGCCTTCCCGGACATCGCTTTCGCCTTTCAGGGAAAAGAGGGGAAGCCTGCGGTGGATGGCTTCCTGAAGGATTGCCCGGCGGAGGGGCTGGGGGTAGCGGTACAGCCCGCCAAGGAGAACGGCGTCACAGTCCTGGGGAATGGGGGAGGGCTGATCCTCCTGGAAAGGAGGAGGAAAGACAAAGGCGATGCCGAGTTCCGTACTCAGATTTTCCAGCACGGCCTGGGTGGCCTTTTCCACCAGAATGGGGCTTTCAATGAATACGGCAAGCCTTCTGAAGCCCGTGAGCCGGTGAAAGGTGCGGATATCCCCTTCAAGGGAGCCCGGTGTCACAAGGTAGGTGAAATGCTTTTTCCCGGAGCTTCCATCGGCAGTGAGGGGAAGGTGCTGCAATCTGGCGTCCACAACGCCTAAGGCAATGAGGGGCTTGCTGAAGGCGGACTGTCCGGCAAGGACAGGGGCGGAAAAACCGCCGAGGGCCAGGATGAGATCCGCATCTTTGCGTCCGGCCAGGGTGGCGTAGGCCCCAAGGATGGCGGCTTCCCCGGTTCCGGGAAAAAGCAGGCCGTTTTCCGGTATCCGGAGGGTGCGGTTTTTTCCAAGAAGCGTCTGGCTTTCCGTGAGTATTTCCTCAACAAAGGCCCGGATTTCCGGAGTATCGGCGTCGCTGATGACGGCAATGCGCAGGGGCGGACCCTGGGAAAAAGCGGAAGAGGGAAGAAAGAGAAAGAGGCATAAAAGGAAAAGCAGGAAATGGGAAAAATAGTGCAGGGGCAAGGAAAGAGCCTTTCTCCGGTGGGGGGCGCCGGTTTTCGTCTTTGACGGACATTCCGGGGACGAGGCGGTTTCTGGGGGGTCAGAATTTGTCATAGGCGATCATCTCCTCCTCTACGCCGAGGTTAAAGAGGATGTCCACCACCGCATCCACCATGACCGGTGGGCCGCAGAGGTAGTATTCAATCTCGGTGGGGTCTTTATGGTCTTTGAGATAGGTATCGTACAGCACCTGGTGGATGAAGCCTGTGGGGCCTTCCCATGCGTCTGCGGGCAGAGGTTCGGAGAGCGCCACCTGATAGCGGAAATTGGGGCAGGTTTCGCTGAGGGCCCGGAATTCTTCATCATAGAACATCTCCCTTCTGGAGCGCGCTCCGTACCAGAAGGTTATTCTGCGGTCTGTCTTCAGGGTGTTGAGCTGATGAAGAATGTGGCTGCGCATGGGGGCCATGCCCGCGCCGCCGCCCACAAAGCAGATTTCCCTTTTTGTGTCCTTCACAAGAAAATCGCCGTAGGGGCCGCTGAAGGTGACCGCATCCCCTTCTCTGAGACTGAAGATATAGGAAGAGCCGACGCCCGGAGGCGCGTTTTCCTTCTCTTCCGGCGGAGTGGCGATGCGCACGGTGAGCCGCGGTTCCCTTTCATAGGGGGGATTGGCCAGGGAGTAGGCCCGGAACACCCGTTCCTCGGAGCGGGTCTGAATGTTCCAGAGCTGGTATTTGTCCCAGTCATCCACATAGGCGCTGCCGATGTTGAAATCTTTAAAAGAGAGTCGGTATTCGGGAATGTCGATCTGGATGTACTGGCCCGCCTCAAAGTCAAAGTCCTCATCGGGATCCACCCGGAGAACAAGCTCTTTGATGTAGGTGGCCACATTGTTGTTGGAAACCACGGTGGCATGGTATTTCCGGATGCTGAAAATCTCTTCGGGAATTTCAATGGCCATGTCGTTTCTCACCTTGAGCTGGCAGGCGAGGCGCACACCTTCGCTTTTTTCCCTGCGGTTGAGGTGGGCAAGTTCCGTGGGCAGCACATCACCGCCTCCGGCCGTGACTCTGCATTTGCACATGCCGCAGGTGCCGCCGCCTCCACAGGCCGAGGGCAGGAGAATGCCCTGGCTGACAAGGCTGCTCAAGAGGGTGGTTCCGCTGGAGACCACCAGGGTTTTTTCTTCATCTCCGTTGATGCGGATATGGCTGTCTTCTTTTTTGACAAGGCGGGATTCCACAAAAAGAAGGAGAAAGACAAGGGACAGGGTGACTCCGGAAAACACCGCAAAGCTGATCAGATAAATCATGGGAACCCTCCTTTGCTACAGGGCGATGCCGGAAAAGATCATGAAGCCCATGGCCATGAGACCTGTCACGATCATGGTGATGCCGTAGCCTTCGAGGCCGTAGGGAAGATCCGCATACCGCAGTTTCTGCCTTAAGGCCGCCATGGCCACAATGGCAAGAAACCAGCCTGTGCCCGAGCCTAAGCCGAACACCAGGGATTCGCTGAACCCGTATTCCCTCTCCACCATGAAAAGGGAGGTGCCGAGGATGGCGCAGTTGACGGCAATGAGGGGCAGAAAAACCCCTAAGGCAGTGTAAAGGGCCTGGGAGAGGCGTTCGATGATCATCTCCACGATCTGCACCATGGCGGCAATGGAGGCGATGAAGGTGATGAAGCGCAGAAAGTTGAGATCCACATCGGGAAACCCGGCCCAGGCGAGGGCTCCGGGAGCCAAAAGAAAGTTGTGGATCATCCAGTTCACCGGTGTGGTGATGGCCAGTACAAAGACCACGGCAATACCAAGACCTGTGGCGGTTCTGAGGTTGCCGGACACGGCCACAAAGGAGCACATGCCAAGGAAGTAGGCGAGGAGGATGTTGCCCACAAAAACGGAGTTGATAAAGATGCCCATCAGGTTTTCCACCGTGCACTCCTTTTCGGGAAGGATCATTTTCAGCATACAGGCGGTCGTACGGGTCTGTTTTTTCGAACGGAAGCGTCATGTGCCTTCATGATCCTGGGATATGTCCAGAATCATGGTGTGAAGGGTTGCCACAAGTTCCGGAATACGGGTGCTGCATACGTCAAAGATGACATCCGCATCCATTTCGAAATAATGATGACTTATGATCTCAAGTTTCGGACTTGATGCAAGGCTTTGATTTTAAAGTGTAAAATTTTAAAATCGTAGATTTTTTATATTGAAACGCCCCTTAATTTAGCGTATAAGACAATCGCCTAAACCGTCGAATCCACTAAAGAAAGAGGCTTTTTATGAATACAACACCCAAGATCAAAAATCAACACAGTTTTACTAGACTCCTGAATGATTTGGACTATGTAGTTTCAAAAACAACATTGCGCACTTTACTCCATAGATGTGGTTTTCATAAAAAAAGAGGCATCCCTGTATTCGAAATATTAAGCACTTTTTTTCTCTTACCATTTGCTCAAAAAAATATTTCTGACGGAATTGTAAACAACGAGTCTGTCAGTTTTGGAAAAGATGCTTTTTATTCTTTGATTAACAATTCTAAATTGAACTGGCGGAAGCTACTCCTTGAAATATCAGCAAAACACCTAAGAATGATCTCATCTCTAACAAAAAGAGAACTTGTTTTGATTCTTGATGCTTCTGCCTATGTTAGAAATCGATCAAAAAACGTAGAACTCCTTGGAACCGTTAAAGATCACTCTAAGAAATGTTATGTCCGAGGCTTTCGTATGGAGACGGCAGCCTTGTCAGATGGCCATACTTTGGTTCCCGTAGATTTTGGGTTGTTAACAAATGCTGATTCTAAAAAACGCTTTTGTGAGGCACGTAAAGACATTGATTCCCGGACATGCGGCGGTGGAAGAAGGAAAGAAGCCCTTGTAAAGACCACTGATTTTATAGTTCAAATGGTGAATCGAATTAAAAAGAAAAACATTCCTTTTGACTACGTTTTAATGGATTCCTGGTATGGAAAACCAGCAATCATTGCTTCAATGCATGAATTTGCACCGGTGATCTGCAAACTTCCCAAAGGTAAAACACACTACACATTTAATGGTAAAAATATGAATATAAAGGAAATATATTCTAAGCTGAGAAAAAAATCAGGAAGAGCCCACATCCTTACATCAACTGATGTGAAATTGCCTCAATCACAACTTCCCGCAAAGCTTATTTTTATCAGGCACAGAAGCTCTAAAGACTGGCTTTGTATCCTTTCTACAGATCTGAATCTGGAGCCAGAAGAGATTGTGAGAATTTACGGAAAACGTTGGGATATAGAGGTTTTCTTTAAAATGGCAAAACAGCATCTTCGATTGGAGTCTGAGATTCAGAGCCGAAACTATGATGCTTTAATAGCCCATGTTTCCATTGTATTTTTAAGATACCAATTTATGGTTTGGAGACTAAGAAACCATGAAGACCAGAGAACTTTTGGTGGAATGTTCAGGCTTTGCAATCAAGAAATAAAAGATATCACTCTCGCAGAAGCTCTTGAAAGAATCATGGTTATGGTTCTTAGGATTGCTGAATCTTTACCTTTCAAAATTGATGCAATTGAGTCTTTAAAAGAGATATTTATTGACTGTCTTAATTTGTTCTTTATTCCACAAGATTATATAGACAAGCAAAAGGACCAAATCTTATCTCAATAACTCAAGTCCGAAACTTGAGT
>Ga0265295_1008484_pt1 | contig 11391 bp, 11 predicted proteins | sample Munlansysbiofilm_FD_192503 | JGI IMG/M metagenome (GOLD analysis project Ga0265295, IMG submission 192503) | Leachate microbial communities from a municipal landfill in Southern Ontario, Canada - Methane capture system biofilm | ecosystem: Engineered > Solid waste > Landfill > Unclassified ... | reverse complement strand
ATGATTGCCGATGGCTACAAAGATCCGCAGACCCTGCAAAACAGGATTGATGCCGTAAATGAATGGCTGAAAAATCCACAACTGCTTGAAGCTGATAAAAATGCCGAATACGCAGCTGTAATTGAAATTGATCTGGCAGAAATCACTGAGCCGATTCTGGCATGTCCCAATGATCCGGACGATGTGAAACTGTTGTCCGAAGTAGCCGGTACTTCCATTCAGGATGTGTTCATCGGCTCCTGCATGACCAATATCGGTCACTTCCGTGCTGCTGCCGAGATATGGAAAGGTGAGAAATTTAATCCAAACGTCCGTACCTGGATAGCTCCTCCCACACGTATGGATAGCGATCTGCTGAAGGACGAAGCAGTATTTTCCATCTACAGTGCATTTGGTGCACGGATAGAAATTGCCGGCTGTTCACTTTGCATGGGTAACCAGGCACGGGTACCAGATGGTGTAAACATGTTTTCCACCTCCACCCGTAACTTTGATGACCGGATCGGTAATGGAGCCAAGGTGTTCCTTGGATCTGCTGAACTTGGTGCTGTAGCGGCACGTCTTGGCAAACTGCCGACAGTTGCAGAGTTTCTTGCCATTTACAATGAGCGGATAGAGCCGAACAAGGACAAAATTTACAGATACCTGCAATTTGACGGGATGCAAGGTTACAAGTAAGAAGGATTTCCAGGAATAGTTAAAAAGCCCTCCGGATTTCCGGAGGGCTTTTTTTATACCTTGTCTTTGTGCTTTCGTAATCAGCCTGTACAGCATCAGGAGTACAAAATGAAAAAAGCAAAAACCACTAACAGCAGGCAGATTTATATTACTGATCATGACTTGCAGCGTTTACAGGATTTAATTGAAAAAATGCTGGATCAACCTTCACGTGACAACCGTTACCTGGAAGAGCTGGATGAAGAACTGTTGCGTGCAGAGGTGGTAAGTCCACAGGAAATACCGGCAAATCTGATTACAATGAACTCAGCGGTACGCCTGCAGGATATGGATAGCAAGGCAGAGCTTGAATACACCCTGGTTTATCCGCAGGATGCCAACCTGGAAAAAGGGCGTATATCAGTATTGGCACCTGTTGGTATGGCCATGATCGGTTTTTGTGTAGGCGATACAATAAGCTGGAAAGTACCAGGTGGCTCCAAACGCTTTAAAATTAAAAAAATTATCTATCAACCAGAAGCAGCAGGGGATTATGAAAGCTGATTTAGTTAGCTTGTGACAGGTTTTTGTGCGATTTAGACTTGGCTTTAGAAATAAGGTTGCCATAGATCTTGGAACCTTCAGAATACGTACGGCAGTGGGCACCAGTTGTCCACGAGAGTTTTCCTCATCTGTTGCCAGGCATGATGGCGCGGTGGTTAACCTTGCTGATCTGGTTTTGTCACTTAAGCCACTGCTTAAAAAGGCTGTTTTTTTAGGTGTTGGCAAGCCGTATGTCTTGGTGTGTGCGCCAAGTGATACAACTGCCGACTCACGGGAAATACTGCTTGAAGCTATGCTGGAGGCAGGTGCTGCATCGGTTGTGGTCACGCCGGAGCCATTGGCTGCTGCCATTGGTGCCGGTCTTGATGTTTCCAGTCAATACAGCCAGATGGTTGTTGATATGGGTGAAGGGTTAACCGATTGTGCAGTGCTGCAAACAGGCAGAATAATTACCAGCAGTACACTAAGAGTTGGCTGTGCAGCCCTACGCAGAAGCATTGCTTCCGGCTGCGATTGCGGGCTTACTGAAGCAGAGCTTTTGCTGCGGGCTATTGGTTTGAAATTTGATAACAATTGCCCGGCTGGTTACATCAAGGCATTAAAAAGTGCAATGCTTCCTGTTTCAGCCATGATAACCAGATTTTTGCATGATTTGCCGGCAGTTACAGGGGCAGAAATAATTGAAAATGGCGTTGTGCTGACAGGTGGAGGAGCTCTTTTACCAGGAGCAGGCGATTATCTTGAAGAACTTACCAATATAAAGTTCATTGTTGCTGAGCAGCCACTTACAGCAGTAATCAGGGGAGCGCAATCAATGTTGCCGGTGGTGGCTACCCTCAAACAGTGGTCATAGTCCCTTTTGCCTGAGTCTGTCTGGCTACGAACGCGTAAGTCCGACAGGCTCCTAGTTTGTTGCAAGCGGAAGTTCTTCCTGCACTTCAAAGTCAACGGTTTCATCAAGAGAGCTGACCTCCCGTAAAGTTGGCAGTGCGTTTAAGTCTTTAAGGTTAAAAACCTCCAGAAACTCGCGGGATGTGCCATAAATAAGCGGTCTGCCTGGTATCTCCTTTTTCCCCAATATTTTAATCAGCCGTTTTTCCAGCAGGGTTTTTAATACTGCACCACTATCCACACCGCGCAGATATTCAACTTCCTGTCGGGTTATGGGCTGGCGGTAGGCAACTATTGCCAAAGTTTCCAGTGCAGATTGGGTGAAGCGGGCAGGCTTGTTCTTTGCCAGCCGTGCAATATATCCCGATAATTCTGTTACAGTTCTTAATTGCCAGCCTCCGGCTACTTCAGATAACCTGATGCCTGCACCTCTTGCCTCATAACCCTGTTGCAGCTCTTTTAGTCCGTTTTTTATGGCTAAGCGTTCATATTCCGGCAGCAATTCACAAAACTTATCCAGGCTTACTGGGGTTTCTGAAATAAAAATAAGGGCTTCCAGTATCATGGGCAATGGGGTTTTGTTGGTTGCTGAATGTATTGTTTCTGTTTGATTTTCCATAAAGCTTAGTTTGACATAACCGCGTTAATAATCATTATTGTGCCGTATCTGTTGGGCTGCATCACCCGTACCATTTTAATGCGGCACAGTTCAAGCAGGGCAAGAAAACAAACAACCAGATGCTCTCTGTCCATTTTTTCGCTGAAAAGCTCGTCAAAAGTTATGGATTCTTTGTCGTGCAACTGCTCCAGAATGTCATTTATAGCATCCACAATACTCAAAGTTTCCCGTGCTGCAACCTCATGTATTCTGGCAACCGGCAGCCGTGCCAGTAGTTTCCGGAAAGCTTCCACAAGCTCAAAAAGCTCCAGGTGCAGGGCAGGTTCTTCCTCAACAGTTGTTTCAGTATCATCTGCAACTACCAGGCGTTTAAACTGCTCTCGCCCCAAAAGTTCCCGCTCTCCCAGTTCAAGCCCTGCATCGCGGTAGCGTTGATAATCCACCAGTCTTTGTACCAGCTCGGCACGGGGATCCTGCTCTTCTTCGCCATCGTCTTCCGGTTCTGGCAAAGGTAATAACATGCGGGATTTTATCTGTAACAAAGTTGAAGCCATTACCAGAAAATCACCCATCAGCTCAAGATTTAACTCCTGCATAAAACGGATATAGTCCAGGTATTGGCGGGTAATCAGGGCAATGGGTATGTCGTAAATATCCAGCTCGTTTTTACGGATCAAGTGCAGCAGCAAGTCAAGGGGACCTTCAAAAACATCCAGCTTTACGTTGTAGCCATGATGTTCTTCATTTGCAGGCTGTTCCAGAGTTTGATTTTCAGTGATCTGCATGGTCTTAAGCCTTTTAAGGCTTTTTACTGATCAGACTTTAATTGCCGACCGCACATCCTGCATTGTGGATGCTGCCACTAAAGCGGCACGTTTGCTGCCATCTGCAAGCAGATCATTGACCAATGAGCTGTCTTTGGCAAGTTCTGCCCGCTTTTCGCGGTTGGGGGCAAGTTTTTCATTGATGGCTTCAGTGAGGATTTTTTTGCAATCTACGCAGCCTATGGAGGCATTTTTACAGGCAGGTATGATTTCAGCCTGTTTTTCTTCCGGCAGGTAGATACGGTGCAGGTTAAAAGCGATGCAGCGTTCAGGATCGCCAGGGTCAGCACGGCGCATACGTTGGGTATCTGTAACCATACCCTTGATTTTTGCGGCAGTTTCTTCTGCTGATTCTGAAAGATAGATGGAGTTGTTGTAGGACTTGCTCATTTTTCGACCATCAAGTCCGGGTAGTTTGGGGGTTTCTGTTAATAAGGCTTCTGGCTCGGGAAAGACATCACCGTACAGGTGGTTAAAGCGTCTGGCTATTTCACGGGTAATTTCCAGATGGGGTAGTTGATCATGTCCAACAGGTACGCGCAATGCCTTGTAAAGGATAATATCGGCTGCCATCAACACCGGATAACCCAGAAAACCGAAGGTGGAAAGATCCCTTTGGGCGATGTTTTCCAGCATTTCCTTGTAGGTAGGGTTACGCTCCAGCCAGGATACCGGTGTAATCATGCCTAAAATAAGGTTCAGTTCGGCATGTTGGGCAACCTGACTCTGCTCAAATATCACGCATTTTTTGGGATCAAGTCCAAAAGCTACCCAATCCAGCACCATATCACGGGTTGAATCTTTAATGCCGGCGGTATCGGCATACTCTGTGGTTAGTGAGTGCCAATCGGCAACAAAAAAATAGCAATCAAACTGCTCCTGGATTTTAATCCAGTTTTCCAGCACACCGTGGTAATGACCGATATGTAACCTGCCTGTGGGACGCATTCCGCTAACTACACGTTGTTTCATCTTTTTTCCTTGTCTGTAATAATATCAAATGTTTAATGGATAAATGGTCTTAAAGCCATAAACTGACCGGAACCGGCAAGCAGGTTAAAAGCCCAGGTATGTAACGGGTAGATTATTTTAATGGCACCAGTGAAAAAAAAGATTAGTACGATAATCATGCCGTAACGCTCAAGGCTTGCCAATGGGTTTGATAAAGAGCGGGGTAGTATGCCAACCAGAATCCGTCCGCCATCCAGTGGTGGTATGGGCAGCATGTTGAAGATAGCCAGTAACAGATTGATATAAATAGAGAAAAACAGCATCAGTGACACAGGTGTTAAAACCATCCCAGCCAAACTGCCACTATGAAATGATGGTGAAAAAGCCATCAGACCACGAAAGAGCAGGGCAGACAGGCAGGCAAGCAGGATGTTGGTAACTGGACCGGCAGCTGCCACCCAGATCATATCTTTTTCCGGATTACGCAGATTTTGCGGCACAACCGGAACTGGTTTTGCCCAGCCAATGCCGATTAGCACAATCATCAATGTTCCTATAATATCAAGGTGTTTTAAAGGGTTTATGGTCAGGCGACCAAGCATCTTTGCTGTTGGGTCACCAAAATGCCAGGCTACAAAGCCGTGGGCAACCTCATGAAAAGTAATTGCCATCAGCCCCGGTACCAGCATTACTGATATTTTAAGAAAAAAACTTTCCATTATTTCTCCTGTTTGTTGCCTCCATTTTAAAACTACAATTTTCTAACAGATGGTGCCGTTCAAGTCAATTTTACAAGCCAGCAAGCTCATCTTTACGAATGTTATGTTTTTTCATCTTCCGGTAAATAGTTGCCATGTTCATACCTGCTTCTTTGGCAGCAAGCTCCACATTTCCATGATGCTTTTTCAGCAGATTTTTTAAAAGGTCTGCCTCAAAAAGATCCAGTGCTGTGCTGAAAGGTAAATCAGTATTATCCCGTGATTCAAATATTTTAGGTGCTGCTTCTTCAGGTAATGGTTCAATAAATTGCAACAAGGTTTTACAGCTTATGTTCTCCTTGCTGTCCATGGCAATACAGGCTTCAATAACGTTTTTAAGCTGCCTGATGTTGCCTGGCCAATCAAAGCTGCAAAGTGCACCAAGTGCATCTTTTTCAAATCCTTTTACCTTTGTGCCAAACTTCTGGTTTTGTAAATGTATAAAGTGTGCAGCCAAAAGCGGAATATCCTTTGTCCGTTCGCGCAGCGGCGGCAGGTGGATATTAAGCACATTCAGACGATAATAAAGGTCTTCGCGGAAACTGCCATCTTTTACAGCCAGCTTCAAATCAGCATTGGTGGCTGACAATATCCGTACATCCACCCTGGTGGGGCTGCTCTCACCCAGGCGGGTAAACTCTTTTTCTTGCAGAAAACGGAGCAGGGTTTTTTGCACATTCATCGGCAGGTTACCCACTTCATCAAGAAAGAGTGTACCACCATCTGCGGTTTCCAAAAGCCCCTGACGGTTTTCAATCGCTCCGGTAAAAGCCCCTTTTTTGTAACCAAACAGTTCACTTTCCAGCAGGCTTTCTGGCAGAGCACCGCAGTTAATGGCAATGAATTTCTGCTTTTGCCTTGGTGAATTGTAATGAATAGCCTGGGCAATCAGCTCTTTACCAGTACCTGATTCACCGGTAATCAGTACAGAAGTATCCCTTACGGCAACTTTTTCTGCCTTATCCAGCAAATCTGCCAGTGCACCGGTGGTAATGATGTTTTCAAAGCTGTATTTTCCAGCCAGTTCTCGGCGTAGCTCTCGGTTTTCTTCAAGTAGTTCAGATTGTTGCAAAGCGTTCTTCACGCGGTAGATTAGCTCATCTGGTTCAAAAGGTTTGGTGAGCATATCGTAAGCACCGCTGCGCAATGCCTGGATAGACATATCCACAGTGGCGTAAGCAGTAATCATGATCACCGGCAGGTCTTTATCAATCTCTTTAACCTTTTTAAGTACTTCAAGACCACCCATGCCAGGCATTTTTATATCAGTTATCACCAGATCCCATGCACCAGGACTAAATTCTGTCATGGCTTTAAGGGGGGAAGTAAAAGATTTTGCCAGATAATTATGGTCAATTAAAACCTGTTCCATCAACCTGCAAAGACCTGCTTCGTTATCTATAACCATAATCCGTTTTTTTTCAGACATTTTTCAGATTTCCTCAAACTTTATGGGGAGTGTAAGCTGGACAGAAGTTCCTTTGTTTTTGGTACTTGTGATTTCGATTGTACCGTGATGACGTTCAATTATCTGCCTGGTAATTGCCAGACCCAAACCAGTACCCCTTTCTTTTGTTGTGTAAAAAGGCTCAAATATCTTTTCCAGGTCTTCGGCAGAGATGCCGCTTCCGGTATCTCTAAATCTGATAACAACCTGGTTTTCGTTTAAAAGAGCAGTGCTGATGCACAGTTCTCCACCTTTGGACATGGCACCTCCGGCGTTAAGAATCAGGTTAATGGCAACCTGACGCATCTGGTCACCGTCCAGCATAACCAATGGCAGCTCTTCTGATAACTCCTTGATAATGGTAACATTACGCATATCAGTATGGTTTGCTGCAAAATCAATTATTTGCGATAAAATCTGGTTAAGATTCACTGGTTCCAGTGCTGGTCTTGGTGTACGGGCATAGGAAAGAAGATCCTGAACTATTTTTTTACAACGTTTGCTCTCTCTTTTAATTTCATGGATATACTTGTAATGGGGGTCATCAGCAGAGATTTTGCTTTCAATATAGCTGGCATAGCCCAGGATTACACCTAAAGGGTTGTTGATTTCATGGGCAACTCCGGAGGAAAGCACGCCAAGGGAAGCCATTTTGCCCTGCTGAGCAAGTGAAGCCTCCATTTCCTTGTTGTGTCGGATAATTTCGGTCATCTGATTAAATGCTGCTGCCATTTCTGCCAGCTCATTTTGTCCTTCCACAGTCATTCTTTCTTCCAGATTTCCCTGTTTTACCCGCCTGATAACATCAATCATATGGGTGATGGGACGTGTAAAAAGGCTGGAAGCCTCGGCAACCAGGGCAGCAGATAAAAAAGCCATCACCAAAACCAGGATAATCATGCTGTAAAATATACGCGCTTTTATTTTGTTAGCTTCACTGTAAAATTCATCTTCATATGAACCAACTGCCACAATCCAGTCCCAGGGTTGATAATATTCGTAATGTACTATTTTCATACGTGGTTTTTTACTGTCTACGTTTTGCCATGGATAGCGTATCCAGCCGTTTTTCTTGCGGCACATCTGCTGGATAAAGTGAAAACCATCGGAATCCTGGGCATCATAAATGTTACTTCCTTCAGCCTCTCTGTGCAAAGTAAGGTTACCTTTTGTATCCATGCAGAATATATATCCGGTTACTCCCACCTGCTTGTTTTTAATCCTTTCCTTTAATGCCTCAAAAGCTTCCTCTTCACCAGCATCACTGTTTTTAAGGTTTTGCAGGGCTGCCCGCTCCGGATAATGGTTGTTATGCACATCAAGCAGATCTCGGGTCATGGCTACCATATGCTGCAAATCATCTTTACTGGTTTGGGTGATTCCCCGATAGGCTTGCAAGTTGGCAATGAAGCCGATTACCAAAGCTACAATAATAATCGGGGTTATTACCAAAGGCAGCACCAAAGATAACAGCTGCCATTTAAGCGGTTTTGAGTTCCATTTTGTACCCATGATTTACAATCCTCAAAATAAAAAACTGTTTTCAAATACTTGTTGAAAAAGTCTGTTTGATGCTCAGTTTTGCACAAACGCAAATAATGGCAACATAATTTTTTGCATTTTTGCAAACATTCCATCTTATGGTTCGTAAAGCACTAATTTTACAAGATATTAACTGTAACTAAAATATTTTAACATCACTTAATTTGCAAGGATTGCCGCCTTTTGAGGTTAATCAAAGCAGTAAAATTTTGCAGGAATGCAAAATAAAAAGCTGTATACAGCATTTCTGATGCTGCATAAACGACATAAGCCACTGTATTTACTTTGAAATTCACAAGATGGCTTGATGTGGCATGGTTTGTGCTTGCGATATTGTTTACAAAACCTTGAGAGGATTGAATGTCTACTTCTGAAATCTGCCCGTTTTTCGGGAAAAATGACGACTACTGTGATGTGGGCTGCGGATATATCTCACCCCACGATGTGAATATGATTATTCGCTATTGCTACGGCCGCCATCGGGAGTGTGCCAAATTTAAAGAGCTTGATGATCGTTTCCACGGAATCCCTGAATTGATACCTGTTGCCTGTTAAGCGGGTTTTGGCTCTTGTTCAGGCCACCATAAAAAAGAGGAATCTTAACAAAGGAGAATGTGAGATGAGTGAACGTGAGATGGAGTTAATGCAAAGAATTGAAGAACTTGAGCGTCATACCTGGCGTAATAGTGCAATTTTAAGAACAGTTGCCATTGTTGCTTTTACAGCACTGATTGCCATTGTGGTTGCTTCCGGCATTGTCAATGGCGGAGGTCGCAGCAGTGGGCAATGGTCAGGACCAGCCTGGAACACCATGTGGCTATATGGTCTTTTTGCAGCCAATGCTGTGGCAATGTTCTGGACAACCCATAAGGAATAGGAGGAATACAACCATGCCAATGAAAGTAACCAACGCTATTTTACTGCTGGTGGTCTGTATAATCTGTGCCACTTTTAATATGCAGTTTTTTAAAGGTCTGGATGAGATGATGGGTGATCAGTACTGGGTTGTTGACACAAGCCAGGGTGATGAAGGCTGGTACGCAATGGGGCTTTTGCCACACCTTAAGCGTATGGATAAAGAAACTGTACTGGCAGTCAACACTGATGAAGACCCTGCCAACAACCTGATTATTTACTCCCAAAACGGCGATTTTGCCGGAAACAGCTTTTACGGTATTTCCCTTGGTTTTGCACTGATTATGTACCTGATCTGGTTTGCTTTTATCATTGGTTTTCCTGATCGGGTGGACCCCTACCTGTTGCCCCGTAGAATATTTACAATTTCGGTAATTGTCTGCTGCTCTGTAATCGTGAACCTGTTTTTAATGCGCATTACTGCTGACTTTGCTGCGGATCCAATGGCACGTATTGCCAACATTGCCGGACACCATACATCTGTACTTTTCCACACTGCTGGCATCTGGTTTGCACTGCTTTTTTCAGCCCTTGGCACCCACACCCATTCCTTTGGCGAAGTGCTGGCACCGGATAGCCGCAACTGGCAAACCCAGGCAAACGAAAAATTCAACTGGCTGTTTACTCTTTTGGGGCTGATTACCGGTCTTGAGCTTTTGTTGTTTAAAAACCGCCTGGCATTGCCTGATGCCACCATTGATTATGCTCTCTGGATTATCTGGGTGGTTGTTTTTATGCGGATGTACGGATTTTCACCAAAATACTGGATAAAACGTCCAACAGGTATTGCCATTATGGTTTTGGGAACTCTGTTTACCCTGCCTGTATTTTATATGCTGGAGCGGCTGACCGGAGATCTGGGCGCAGGATTTGCTTCACCTTTACTGGCACAGATGCTTGGTCCTGAAAACCGTAATGTTGGTCTTTCCATGATGATTTCGGTTTACCTGGTGTTCTGGATGGAATTTGCCGCTGCCATACGAATGAACGGTCCTGTACGTCGAATGCTTTCAAAATAGAACTGAAATCCAAAAGGAGTGACTTTAATGTCCGAAACTATCAAGAATAAAGGAATATCAGTTGTATCTGCCGGTCTTGCCATAAACCTGGCCTTGGGTGTGCTTTATGCCTGGAGTATTTTTAAAGGTGCTATCAAAAGCTCCATTGAGCAAGGCGGACAAGGAGCGTTTCAATGGGACATTGCATCCATAAACGACCCCTATGCGGTTTGTTGTCTTGCCTTTGCTTTTTCCATGATTCTGGCAGGCAAGTGTCAGGATAAAATCGGTCCTGCCCGTACTGCACTTATCGGTGGCATTCTGGTTGGTGCCGGATTTATGCTGATGGCCTTTTCCAATGCCTATATTGCCTGGGTTATGGGCTTTGGTGTTCTGGCTGGCTCAGGTTTTGGTTTTGGCTACTCTGCTGCTACGCCACCTGCCTTAAAATGGTTTTCACCATCCAAAACAGGGCTTATTGCCGGTATTGTTGTGGCTGGTTTTGGTGTGGCTCCGGTGTATATTGCCCCCCTTGCTTCCTACCTGATTGGTGCCTTTGGCATCCAGAAATCAATGTTGTTTCTTGGCATAGGCTTTTTAGTGGTGGTTTGTGGTTTTTCATTTATGCTGGTAAACCCGCCGCAAGGATTTGTACCAGCTGAACCGGCAGACCCGGGACCATTGGCAAAGCATAATGCTGCCAAGCCAAAAGTTGAAGATGCAACAGTTAGTGAAATGCTGCGTAACTACAAATTTTATGTGCTTTGGCTGTCGTTTTTCATTGGCTCAGGTGCTGGCTTGATGGTTATTGGCAGTGTTGCCGGTCTTGCCAAAGAAAGCATGGGGGCAATGGCTTTCCTGGCTGTTGCAATTATGGCTGTAGGCAATGCTGGTGGTCGGGTTGTTGCCGGTATCCTTTCCGATAAAATCGGTCGTCGTGCAACCTTGTTTATCATGCTGATTTTTCAGGCTTTGATGATGTTTGCTGCCATGGCTGTGGTTAAATCCGGCAGTGCTGTGCTGCTGGTATTGCTGGCAACCTTTATCGGCTTTAACTATGGTTCAAACTTAAGTCTTTTCCCTTCTTTTTCCAAAGACTACTGGGGCTCCAAAAACTACGGTCTTAACTACGGTGTGCTGTTTACTGCCTGGGGTGTGGGTGGTTTTGTAATGGGTAAAGTATCGGAAATGCTGTCTGCCCAACCTGGTGGTCTTGGCAAATCCT
>Ga0265295_1008483_pt1 | contig 11393 bp, 7 predicted proteins | sample Munlansysbiofilm_FD_192503 | JGI IMG/M metagenome (GOLD analysis project Ga0265295, IMG submission 192503) | Leachate microbial communities from a municipal landfill in Southern Ontario, Canada - Methane capture system biofilm | ecosystem: Engineered > Solid waste > Landfill > Unclassified ... | reverse complement strand
GTGGTCATCGAGATCAACCCCCGCACCTCCCGTTCCTCAGCCCTGGCCTCCAAGGCAACCGGTTTTCCCATCGCCCTTGTTTCGGCCATGCTCGCCGCCGGCCTTACCCTGGACGAGATCCCCTACTGGCGCGACGGAACCCTGGAAAAATACACACCCTCGGGCGAATATGTGGTGGTGAAATTCGCCCGCTGGGCCTTCGAGAAATTCAAGGGGGTGGAGGACCGCCTCGGCACGCAGATGCGCGCCGTGGGTGAGGTGATGAGCATCGGAAAGAATTACAAGGAGGCCCTGCAGAAGGCCATCCGTTCCCTGGAGATTGGCCGCAGCGGACTCGGTTTCGCCCGCGACTTCCATGACCGCTCCCTTCCGGAACTGCTTGAGATGATTGCGGAACCCACCAGTGAACGGCAGTTCATCCTCTACGAGGTCCTGCGCAAGGGCGCCAACATCGATGCGCTGTATCGCCTCACCCACATCAAGCCCTGGTTCCTGGAGCAGATGAAGGAACTGGTGGACCTGGAAGAAGAGATCCTCGCCCATCGCGGGAAACTTCCCCCGGACGACCTCCTGGCGAGGGCGAAAAAGGACGGATTCGCCGACAAATACCTGGCCTTGCTTCTGGATATTCCGGAGAAGGCCATCCGGGAGCGGCGCATCGCCCTCGGCGTGGTGGAGGCGTGGGAGCCGGTGCCGGTGAGCGGGGTGGAGAACGCCGCCTACTACTATTCCACATACAATGCCCCGGACAAGGTTCCGGTGAGCGGCGGCAGGAAGATCATGGTTCTGGGCGGCGGACCCAACCGCATCGGCCAGGGGATCGAGTTCGACTACTGCTGCGTACATACCGCATTCGCCCTGCGCGACGCGGGGTACCAGTCCATCATGGTCAACTGCAATCCGGAGACGGTCTCCACCGATTACGACACCTCCAACAGGCTCTACTTCGAGCCGCTGACCGTTGAAGACGTGCTCTCCATCTACGAAAAGGAGAAACCGGAGGGAGTGGTGGTGCAGTTCGGCGGCCAGACGCCTCTCAATATAGCCTCGGAACTGGAGGCGGCCGGGGTGAAGATCCTGGGGACTTCGCCGGAGACTATCGACCTGGCCGAAGACCGCCAGCGGTTCGCCTCGCTGATGCTGGAGCTGGGCATCCCGCAGCCCGAATCGGGCATGGCCAGCACCCTGGACGAGGCCCTGCGGGTGGCGGCACGCATCGGCTACCCCCTCATGGTCCGCCCCTCCTACGTCCTGGGCGGCCGCGCCATGGAGATCGTTCACGACGAAGAGATGCTGCGGGAATACCTGCGCAAAGCAGTGGACGTCTCCCCCCAGCGGCCAGTGCTCATCGACCGCTACCTGCGCAACGCCATCGAGGCCGAGGCAGACGCCATCTCCGACGGAACCGACGCCTTTGTCCCGGCGGTCATGGAGCATATAGAACTGGCCGGGGTCCACTCCGGCGACTCGGCCTGCGTGATCCCGCCGGTCACCATTCCCCAGAAGCACGTGGCCACCATCGAGGAATATACCCGAAAGATTGCCGTCGCCATGGGGGTGGTGGGGCTGCTGAACGTACAGTACGCCATTGCCGATGACAAGGTCTATATCCTGGAAGCAAATCCCCGCGCCAGCCGCACCGTTCCCATCGTCAGCAAGGTCTGCGACGTCTCCATGGCGCGCCTGGCCACCCAGGCCATGCTCGGCAAGAAGATCGCGGACATGGGTCTGCGTAAAGGGAGTATCCCGCACTTTGGCGTAAAGGAGGCGATCTTTCCCTTCTACATGTTCCCGGAGGTGGATCCGATCCTCGGACCGGAGATGCGCTCCACGGGAGAGGTGCTGGGAATGGACGCCAGCTTCGGCCTGGCCTTTTTCAAGGCCCAGGAGGCGGCTCTCGCTCCGCTGCCCCTGGAGGGGACGGTCCTGTTCACCATCGCGGACCAGGACAAGGAAGGCGCCCTGGAAGCGGCACGGCGCTTCGCCGGACTCGGGTTCACCATTCTGGCGACTGAAGGCACCCGAGCATTTCTTTCCGGAAACGGGGTTGCAGCTACCGCCGTGAAGAAGATGCACGAGGGACGCCCCAATCTGGCGGACGGCATAACCAATGGCGAGATCCACCTGGTAATCAACACTCCCGCCGGAAAGAAAAGCGCCAATGACGACTCGTATATCCGCAAGGCGGCCATCAGGAACAGGGTTCCCTACATCACCACCATCGCCGGCGCCATAGCAGCCGCCACGGGCATAGAGGCATGCCGGGCCGGCAGAAGCGGCGTGCGCAGCCTTCAGGAATACCACTCCGCTATTATTCCGTGACCCGTCCGGAAAGTTGCGGACAGGAAAAAAGCGCCCCGGAAAACCCGAGGGCGCTTTTTTTCGTTCATGGTCGGCGGTCACCCGGCCGCTCATATGGAAACTTGCAATTTCTCCCGGCGGGTGCGATACTTTCGTCCTGATTCACCCCATTTTATCGGAGGGACTCCATGTTCGGTTACAGTCCGCTGGCAATCATTATCATCCTTCTTCTAGCCCTGGTGATCTTCGGCGCCGGAAAGCTTCCCGAGATCGGCAGTTCCTTGGGCAAGGGGATCAAGAATTTCAAGCGCGCCCTTGAAGGAAAAGACGAGATTGAAGACCAGGCGCGCAAGGACGATAACCAGGAAAAGAAATCGTAGGAGCGTTTCTTGCCGTCATGCCGGCAGTTCCAGCTTCGGCTCCTTGCCTTGGCGATAGAGAAGAATGGTCCGGCCCAGAACCTGGGTGACCTCGGCGCCGCATGCCTCCGCCAGGGCGGAAGCAACCTCGCGCCGATCCGTCAGGCAGCTTTCCAGTATCTTCACCTTTATCAGTTCATGACTTTCAAGGGCTTCGCCGGTTTCCTGGATGAGGGCGTCGCTGACCTCTCCCTTTCCCACCAGAATAACCGGTTTCATGGAGTGCCCCAGCCCCCTCAGAAATCGTTTCTGTTTACCCGTCAGCATGTTCGGTTCCTCCGGCATATGTGATAGAATGTCGTCTCGCCCGAAAAGGGTACACCTTCCCCCCGGATTTGTACAGTCCTGGTAATTTCATGAAAAATTTCTGGGGCAAGCAGGTGAATTGCCTTGCAAACTCGTCACAAATAGCTATAATCCCGAATAGTTACACTCACCTCAACATTCAGGAAAGACCATCTTCCCGGATGTTGCATTCAGCGTAGCGTCCATCCGGAAACGCGGGACGGAAAGGCGTTTTCCGGCGTAATCATGGAGGAAGGCGTGGAACCGGAGTGTTGCTGGTCAAAAGAAACGGTCACGCCGGAAGAGTGCCCGTACATCTTCCCGGATGAAACGGACCTGTACGCATCGCTGGAACGGAGACTGCCGGCCATGTGCCTTGAGTGTCCCCGCTTCCAGGGCGACCTGGAACGCCTCGGGGAAGGAGGACGGCCGGAAGCCGCGGTAATACGCATCCTTGCCGGCGAGTATCTGCGCCAGAAGTCACGCGCCGATACCATGGTCGGCTTCCTGGACAGCCGGGAAATTGAGATCCAGTTTATCCATGAAATAGGGGCGCTTCTCCAGAGCTCGCTTATGGAACTGGACGAGGTCCTTTCCGTGGCGCTCACCGCCATAACAGCCGGCAAAGGCTTCGGAATGAACAGGGCCTTCCTTCTCCTGGTGAACAAGGAGCGGAGCCACATGAAGGGATACCTGGGCGTGGGTCCCCGCAACTACCAGGAAGCATGGGAGATATGGGAAGAGATCGGAAGGAGTGATTTCTCTCTCAGGGAGATGGCGAAGCAGTTCCATGAAACAAAGCTCTCCGCGGAAAAGAACAAGTTCCATGACATCCTGGAACGACTCTCCGTCCCCCTGAGCGACCAGGGATCCATTCTCAACCGGGCGCTCCGGGAGAGAAGGCCGATCCTGGTCGGTGGCGACCTGAACGAAAACGCCATTGACCTGGAGCTGGCGCGCATTCTTGAGGTGGACACATTCCTTATACTCCCCCTGCTGGCGCGAAACCGGCGCGTAGGCGTCATACTCGCAGACAACTTCATCACAAGGAAGCCCATAACCCCTCACGATATCCGGGCCATGGAGTCACTCACCTTTCCGGTGGCCTTCGCCATTGAAAGGGCCTCCCTCTATGAACGACTCCACGAAGACCTCCGGCAGCTTACCGTTGCCAACACCCGTCTTCATGAACAACAGGAATTGATCATCAGGATGGAAAAACTGGCGCTCCTGGGTCGGGTGACCTCCAGCATCGCCCACTCCATCCGCAACCCCCTTATGATAATAGGTGGATTCGCGCGTTCCCTCCTGAAAGACATTGCGGAGGACGATCCGAAAAAGGAGTCTCTGGAAACCATCGTCCTGGAGGCGAGGCTACTGGAGGACGCCCTGACCGAGGCCCTGGAATCGGCGGAATCCACCACGCCGAAGATGGACAAATGTAACATCAATGAGCTGCTGGGATATGTCTTCCACGAGGTTACCAGCGGCCATGGCAGGGACGGCATATCGTTTGTCCTGGACACGGCGCCGGAACTCCCGATGATACGCATGGATTACCGCCAGATGGCCTATTGCCTCAAAAAGATATTACTCAACTCCCTTGACGCCATGTCGCCCCCGGGGGAACTGGCCGTCAGGACGATTCTCAGGCCGGACGGCATTCTGGTGGAGATCACGGACACCGTCTCCCGCCCGGCCAGGAAGGACGGCGAGACCTCCCCTGTTCCGGGAATGGGCGGCGCCGGAGACATCTATGACCTGGAGCTGTCATTTTGCAGGGTGATACTTGAAAATTACTGTAAATCCTTTACTGTTGATGGGTACGATGGCAAAGGAACGAGGTACGAGATACTGCTGCCTCTAAAGAAGGAGGATGAAGGAGATGAGCAGGATTCTGGTCGTTGACGACGAAAGCAGCATCAGGCTCCTCTATTCCCATGAGCTTGCGGATGAGGGATATGAGGTGTTTACGGCCGCGGGAGCCGAGGAAGCCGTGGAGATTCTCCGCAAGGACGACTTCGACCTTATACTGCTGGACATCAAACTGAAGAACGAAAGCGGTCTGGACCTCCTGCAGCGCATTGTCAAGGAACGGCACAACCTGCCGGTGATCCTGTGCACCGCTTTTTCATGCTACAAGGATGATTTTTCCGCATGGCTCGCCGACGGATACGTGGTCAAGTCAAGCGACCTGCGGGAACTGAAGGAAGAAATCAGGCGGGTGCTTGACAAAAAATCGCCGCGGAACGTTCTGAAGCGGACCATGTAGCCGCGCGCGGAGCCCGTTTTTCCCCTTCGGCGGCTGAACAGCGCCTTCCTCCCGGTGTTGCCGTGATGCCTCTTACCTGAAGCGGGACTGCTCCACATCCCTTATTTTCCAGACCCCCACAACTCCCGGAAGGAGGCAGGAACAATGAAAGCCGTGATTATGGCCGGAGGTTTCGGCACACGCATCCAGCCGTTGACCAGCAGCGCGCCGAAACCGATGATACCCCTGGCGAACCGTCCCATCATGCTCCATATCGTTGAACTGCTGAAGAAGCACGGCATCAGCGACATGGTAATGCTTCTCTATCATCAGCCCGACATCATCAAGAATTTTTTTCGCGACGGCGCCGATTTCGGCATAAAGACGGAATATGTAACCCCTCTCCAGGACATGGGAACCGCGGGCGCGGTAAAGTGCGCCGAAAAGTTTCTCAACGAGCGATTCCTGGTGATCAGCGGAGACCTGCTCACGGACTTCAACCTGAAGAAGATCATCGAATTCCACGATGACCGCAAGGCCATGGCCACCATCACCCTCACCTCGGTGAAGGACCCGCTCCAGTTCGGCGTCGTGATCACCGACAAGGAGCGGAGGATTACCCAGTTTCTGGAAAAGCCGGGCTGGGGCGAGGTCATCTCCGACACCATCAACACCGGGATCTACGTGCTGGAGCCGGAGGTGTTCCGCTATATCCCTGAAGGTGAAAACTTCGACTTCTCCCAGGACCTGTTTCCGAAACTGCTGGAAAACGGGGATTCGCTTTTCGGCTACCCGGTAAAAGGTTACTGGCGCGACATCGGCAATACCGATTCCTACCGGGAGGCCCACCACGACATCTTCCACGGCAGGATCAACATCCGCATCGACGAGGAAAAACAGGATCTGCTGGGCAAGGACGTGCGCCTGGGTATCGACGTGCGTCTCAACGATCTCAAGACCGTGGAGGGGACGGTGATCCTGGGGGATAACTCCCAGATCCTGGGTAACGCCCACATCCGGGACTCAGTCATCGGCCGCAACTGCACCATTGAAGAGGGCGCAAGGCTCTACCGCTGCGTGGTGTGGGACAACGTCTACATCAAGAAGGGGGCAAAGCTTGTCGATTCGGTGATCTGCGACAACGTCAGCGTCGGCCAGGGGGTGGTCATGGAGGAAGGGGTCATCGTAGCGGACGACACATCCATCTGCGAAGACGTCTTCATCAAGAAGGACGTGAAGATCTGGCCGAAAAAGCTCATCGAGGCCGGGTCCATCGTCTCCGCCAACCTCATCTGGGGCGAAAAATGGAAAAAGTCCCTCTTCGAAGGCGCCCTCATCCGCGGGTTGACCAATATCGAGCTAACACCGGAATTCATGGCCAAGCTGGGATGCGCCTACGGCAGCACGCTGCCCAAGGGGAGCTTCATCCTGGCGGGACGGGATGCGTACCGCTCCTCCCGCATGCTGAAAAGGAGCTTTCTGGGAGGCATCCTCTCCACTGGCGTGAACATCCGGGACCTGAAGATGATCCCGCTGCCGCTCCTCCGCTACAAACTGAAGACCTTCGGTGAAGTGGGAGGGGTACAGTTCCGGGAGGCGAAGGACGACCCCGCCTCCACGGAGATCGTCTTTCTCGACGCCGACGGCATCGACTTCTCCAGCTCCATGGGAAAAAACATCGAGAGAATCTTCTACAAGGAAAACTTCCGGCGCGCCCATCACTCCGAGCCGGGCGCCATATCCGAGCTGCCCAATGTGGTGGATTTCTACCGGGAGGGATTTCTCCGCGCCATCGAAACCGGCCTGGCAAAACGGGGGAGTTTCAAGGTGGTGATTGATTTCAACCATTCCGCGGCCAGTCAGATCCTCCCCGCCCTGCTGACCGCCATGGGGTGCGAGGTGGTGGCCCTCAACGCATACATCGAGGAGGAAAGCGGGGACACGAAGGGAACATGCCAGACACTGAGCCTGCAGCAGATATCCAAGATTGTGGCCGCCCTGGATGCCCAGGCGGGATTCCTGCTGGACCCCGTGGCCGAGAGCATTATCCTCGTGGATGAAACCGGCAGGGTACGCGAAGGCGCGGAACTCCTCAGCCTGATGACCGCCCTCACCCTGCAGAGAGGGGCGAAGGGGGTGTACGCGGTTCCGGTTTCGGCCCCCTCCGTTATCGAGCAGATGGCCCAGGAAAGAGGGTGCACGGTCCAGCGCACCAAGAGCTCCGCGCGCTCCATGATCGAGGCGTCCCTGTCGTCGGAGGTCATCCTGGCCGGCTCGCTCAACGGGCGATTTGCCTTTCCCCGCTTCCAGAACGCCTTCGACGGCATGTTCGCCATCGCCAAGATCGTGGAACTGGCCGCAACAAAGGGAACTCCCCTTTCACGGGTCGTGGAAGAGATACCTTTCCGATCCTTCCACGAGACCACGATACCCTGCGTGTGGGAAAAAAAAGGCGCCGTGATGCGCAAGATGAGCGAGGACAGCCTGGACAAGGAGGCAACCTTCATCGACGGCATCAAGGTCTATTTCGGCGAGGCCTGGGCGCTGGTTCTTCCAGACCAGACACAGCCATTCATCCGCATCATCGCCGAGGCCAAGAAGGAAGAAGAAGCCCGGCGGCTCCTCAAGGAATACCGGGAAAAGGTGGAATCCTGGAAAAAGGAGTTACCCTGACGTGTCCGCGCCCCTGGATGTAATATTCATCTGGCATATGCACCAGCCGCTGTACAGGGACCCCCTGAGAGGCAATTACGCCCTGCCCTGGACCTATCTCCACGCCGTGAAGGATTACTACGACATGGCGGCCATCGTGGAGGAGGGCGAAGGGGCCATGGTGACCTTCAACCTCGTACCTTCGCTCCTGGAACAGATTCTGGACTATGCCGAAGGAGGCGCGGCCGACCCCTTCCTCCTTCATTTCAGGATGGACCCGCCGGCCATGACGGCAGATAACAGGCGTTTCGTCATCGATAACTTCTTCTCCGCCAACCGGGAGAGGATGATCGAACCCAACCGGAGATACCTGGAGCTTCTGTACATGGCGGGGAACGGCTCGCGCGCCGACGGTGTCGACCGTTCCCGCGCCTTCGCGGACCAGGACATCCTCGACCTCCAGGTATGGTTCTTTCTCTCCTGGACCGGGGAGGCCGCGCGACGCCGCCACCCGGCCCTCGGCGAACTTGCCCGCAAAGGCCGCAACTTCACCAGACAGGACAAGGAACTGCTGCTGGAGATTCACGGTCGACTGTTGCGCGGGATCATCCCCCTCTACCGCGGGCTTCATGGGCAGGGGAAAGCGGAACTGTCCGTCACCCCCTATTTCCATCCCATCCTCCCCCTCCTCTGCGACGGAAGAATCGCCCGGACCGCCATGCCGCGGGTACGGCTGCCGCAACGCCGTTTCCTTCACCCGGAGGACGCCCATGCCCAGATCAAGGGTGGAATCGACTATTTCCACGACGTACTTGGGATCACTCCCGCCGGCATGTGGCCTTCGGAAGGGGCGATAAGCGACGAGGCTCTTTCCCTCATGGCCCGCTGCGGCGTCAGATGGGCCGCCAGTGACGAAGACGTGCTCGCCGCCTCCCTGGACTACGGTCTCGGGCATGGCAGGGAAGCACTTTACCGCCCCTACTCCTTTTCCAGGGACGGACACGGGCTGTCATTGTTTTTTCGGGACCGGAGGCTGTCCGACCTCATCGGGTTCACCTACTCCAGGTGGGAAGCTGAAAGGGCAGTAGAAGACTTAACGGCCCGGCTGACGGAGATCGGGAAAAGACATCCGGGAGGTATCGTTTCCATCATCCTGGACGGGGAAAACGCCTGGGAGTATTATCCGGACAACGGATATCCATTCCTGTCGACCCTCTACCGCGCTATCGCCGCAAACCCCTCATTCCGCCTCACGACACCGTCCCGGGCCCTGGAGGAAAGAGAGGATTGCGGGACCTTGGGACATGTCCATCCGGGCTCCTGGATTAACGCCAACTACGGCATCTGGATCGGCCATGCCGAAGAAAACGCGGCATGGGACCTCCTGAAGCAGACCCGGGACGCCGCTACGGCCCGGGATCCTCAAGTCGAGGCCCTTCTTGCCTCAGGCGACGGTCCTGGGACGGCGACCGGCAGGGATGATACGGCCGCGGCCATCTGCCGCTACCTGTACGCCGCCGAGGGAAGCGACTGGTTCTGGTGGTACGGAGATGACCACTTTTCTTCTCACAGCTCCTGCTTCGACCGGATATTCCGCGATAACCTGATCATGATTTACCGCCTTCTCGGCATAGGCGCGCCCCGGGAACTCTACGACCCCATCAAGAAGGTCACCCCCGCCGGCCTGGTACGGGAACCCAGCACGTTCATAACCCCAACTATAAACGGCGTGCTGGACGACTACTTCGAATGGCTGGGGGCCGGGCTCTACGACCTGAGCAAGCAGTCGTCGGCGATGCATGCGGAGGAAGGCATCCTCCACTGTTTCTTCTACGGGTATGACAGTGAATCCTTCTATTTCAGGATGGACGGGGCATCCCCCCTCAAGCGCGTCCTCGAGGACCGGGACCGCCTCTGCCTGCACCTCCTTCTGGACAGGGAGTACCTCCTTCCCATGACGCCCGCCGCAACGGAAGGGGAACTGATGGTAAAAGAGAGCTCCCGCTGGAGCGGCGCGGGCGTTTTCTGCCACTGGAGATTCGACGCCTTATGCGAGGCAAGTGTCCCCCTGAAGGCACTGGCCCTAAAAGAAGGCGAAACATTCTTCGTTTATATTACCCTGACACGGGATCAGGAAGAAACGGGCCGCTGGCCGACCCATTCACCCCTCGCCCTGACCTACAGGGGTCGCGGGTTGGAACTGGAAAACTGGCTGGTGTAGGGAATCGGGATAAGGGAGGTAGTATGTCTGAACTGCGCTGGGACCCTTTGAAACGCAGCTGGGTCATAATCGCCGCCGACCGCGGCAGGAGGCCCAACGACTTTTTTGCCGTTGAGCAGCCGACACCCATGACGAACTGTCCTTTCTGCTACGGCAACGAGGACAAGACGCCCCGTGAGATATTCGCCATCCGTCCCTCCGGCCCCCCCGATTCCCCCAACTGGAAGGTCCGGGTGATCCCCAACAAATACCCCGTGCTGCGCGTGGAGGGAGAGGTAAAGAGCCGCGGCTGCGGGATCTATGACGTGATGACCGGCATAGGCGCCCATGAAATCATCATCGAAACGCCGGACCACGACAAGGGCATGTCGGATCTTTCCCCGGCCGAGTTTTACCATGTGCTGCTGGCCTGGCGAACGCGGCTCCTCGACCTGCGCCAGGACCTGAGGCTTCGCCACCTGGTACTTTTCAAGAATCACGGCGCACGGGCCGGCGCCTCCCTCAGTCACTCCCACAGCCAGCTCATCGCGGTCCCGCTCGTGCCGCCCGTGACGGTGGAGGAGCTCAGGAACTGCCGGGATTTCTTCGAGCAGAGAAAACGATGCATCTTCTGCGATATAGTTGAGTTCGAACTGCAGACGGGCGAAAGGATCGTCAGGGAATTCCCGGAATACCTTATCTTCACCCCCTTTGCCTCATGCCTTCCATTCGAACTTCGCCTGTTTCCTAAAAGGCATCTCCACGATTTCACACTTCTGGACGACGCTTCCCTGGAAGGACTGGCCGTCGCCATGAAGGATATGCTGATGCGCCTGAAAAGGGTCTTGCAGGATCCGCCCTACAATTTCATCCTGCATACCTCTCCGACCCTCCAGCCCCGGCCCGGCAGGCCGGATTTCTGGACATCCATCGAGTATGACTATCACTGGCACATCGAACTGGCGCCCCGTATCAGCCCCATCGCGGGCTTCGAATGGGGTTCCGGTTTCCATATCAACCCAACCCCGCCGGAAGACGCCGCGGCCTTTCTCAGGGATGCGGATGTATAACAGCTGCCACCGGGCTTTCTTTCATCCGTACCGATGAATCCGCGCGCCGTTCCTCCCCCCCTTCCCCTCGCTGCGGAAACGACATTCCACCGCACCCATTCAACATGGATTCGGCGGTTGGAGGCATCCTTCGTTCGCGCCTTTTTCATGAAGCATATTTTTTCATCTGAAACATCAGGTCGCGCATGATGCCTTTTGACAAAAGGATGCCATTT
>Ga0265295_1008482_pt1 | contig 11394 bp, 7 predicted proteins | sample Munlansysbiofilm_FD_192503 | JGI IMG/M metagenome (GOLD analysis project Ga0265295, IMG submission 192503) | Leachate microbial communities from a municipal landfill in Southern Ontario, Canada - Methane capture system biofilm | ecosystem: Engineered > Solid waste > Landfill > Unclassified ... | reverse complement strand
TGTTTCTGCTACCACTGGTTTTTTTTCAATGACACCAATGCCCAGAATGGCTACCTGAGGCTGATTGATTATGGGCGTGCCGGATACTGAGCCAAAAGTCCCAAGGTTTGTGACCGTAAAACTGCCCTCCTGGATTTCATCGGGTTTCAGTTTATTATTGCGTGCTCGTTCCGCCAGGTCATTAACTGCCGTTGCTATTCCAGCGAGATTCATTTTGTCAGCGTTACGAATCACAGGAACAATCAGATTTCCGTTGGGTAATGCCGCAGCCATTCCGATATTAATGTTTCTTCTGAGGATGATTTTATCGCCGTCGACCGAGGCGTTTACTCCTGGAAAATCGCGCAATGCTCGGGCAGCTGCTTCAATGAAGAAAGGGGTAAATGTAAGTTTTTGTTTTTCTTTACGTAGAAAGTCTTCTTTATGGAGGTTGCGCCATTGGACCACAGGCTCCATATCCACTTCAATAAAAGAGGTAACGTGGGGACTGGTATGCACGGAATGTACCATATGATCTGCAATCAGTTTTCGCATCCGGTCCATTTGGACGATTTCATCGCCTGCTGAAGTTGTGATTGCTGGTGCAGTTGCTTGTAGCGAATTCGTTTGCATTGGCGAATCCGGTTGGGTTTCCTGTTTTTGCGATTCGGTGTTGCCCGGGCGCCCGGCAAGGTAGTCCATAACATCGTTTTTTGTTACCCGGTTGTTGTTGCCGGTGCCCTTAATCGTGGCCAGTTCTGCGGGTGTGATTTGTTCCTGCCGGGCAATGCTTTTCACTAACGGACTGTAAAACCGGTCATCATTAGTGGCGGGCACGTTTTGTGGCTGTTCGATATTTTCGGAGTGAGGCGGAATCGGTGTTTTCGATTTTTCTGTTCGTTGTGTTACCTCTTCCGCCTTTTTAGCTTCGGGTTGAGCTTCTTCGCCTTCAATTTCAAGAATGGCGATAACCTTCCCAACCGGAACCACATCGCCTTCCCGGAATAGAATTTTTATAATTTTTCCGTCGACCGGGGAGGGGATTTCCGAGTCCACTTTGTCTGTGGCGAGTTCTACCAACGGATCTTCCTCTGCGACGCTGTCACCCTCTTTTTTTAGCCATTTGGTAATGGTGGCTTCTATTATACTTTCTCCCATTTTGGGAATAACAATTTCATGTTTTGCCATAGTTATGTGTATTCAGATAAGCGAAATACGTTCAGATTTGATTGTTAAACACAAAGAAAACCTTTTTGTTTGCTCCTTATCTTCCTAAATGGCGCAGGGCTCTGATAATGATATTAATATCCTTTTTGAAATGATAATCTTTTGCATAAAGATAATTGAGTTGTGCCTGGTCTGCGGCATTGATTTTTGGGAGTGACAAAAGATCGGCGGGATTCAGTACGCCTGGTTTAATTGCGGGGAGATGTAGGGTCGAATTATTATCCACATGGCAATAGCCTACCCAGCTTTTGATGCCTGTTAGTACACTGAAAATATTGGCGATAAATCCAACACGTTTATGCACTAGTATTAGGATAAACGGCACCATAGGCAGCAACAATAATGAAGTAAGCACATCGAGCAGCCGTTTATTTCTTCGATTTGAATTTTTTGAGATGGCATTGACATCCATGGTATATAAATCACCACTGGTGTTAATACTATTACTTCCGATGATTGCCGAGGATTCTCTGGGGGCAATTTTAAAATTAACTTGCAAATCCGCTAGCTCCGACATCCGGTCGATTATGTCCACCGAGGTCATATCCCGGGCACAGAAAATAATTTCCCTGATTTGATAAATCATAATAATGTCGCGGAGTTGGTCCAGCTTTCCGATAAAACCCTCTTCGCGTGTGCCTTCTTCTGTTGAAACAAGCCCGACAAAGCCTGGTTTTAGTGCGGTCTGACTCAGCAAGGCAGCCACACGGCTGGCCTCTTTTTTTGACCCAATAATCACAAATCTTTTGTTTTCGTCGTTGCCGAAGGGGTAGCGTCCAGGGAACAAGTAATGCAAAAGGACTCGCAGTGAGGTAAGGGCAATAATTCCCCAGAGTGTTCCCATCAGAATCATCGCCCTGGAAAACCTGAATTCTTCAGGAAGCAAAGCGTATGCAACAAGAATGATTACCGTGCCGATAAATGTACCCTGAACCACTTTCCCGGGTTGGAGTGGCTTGTCGTAGGCCCCACTGAAATAGAGCGAAACTACCCAGGTTAACACATAGAGCGGAACGGCAAATAATAAATATTCTCGTGGGTAGGAGCCTCCTTCCGGGAAAATATACAGCTTTTCCCAATAGATTTTTATTAGATAAATTCCTCCATACATCAGCATTGCATCGCTAATGGGTAAAAAAATGTTTTTTATAAAGCGATAGAGTAATGCCAGGGACGCTCTGAGCCAAATGGCAAGATTAATAATAAAGCCAAAAAGCTGTGCGTTTTTTTTGCTGAAGTGCTTTTGTGCGAAAATTACCATCGCATTATAAAAGGTATACACGTAATTAATGCTACTTTTTTTTGTGCTTTCTCCTTTATAATGAATAATTCTAGTTCCCGGAAAATAATAGTTGTTGTATCCGGCTTGGGTAATTCGGTACGACAAATCAATATCTTCGCCATACATGAAAAAAGTTTCGTCGAGAAGGCCTGTTTTATCGAGTGTCTCTTTTCGGAGCATCATAAAGGCGCCTGCCAGAACGTCAATTTTATGGGTTTTGTCTTTAGGAAGATAGGTGAGGTGATATTTTCCGAACCGCTTCGATCGCGGAAACAAGTGGGAAAGGCCAAAAATTTTATAAAACGCGACTTCGGGTGTGGGTAATCCCCGTTTTGATTCGGGAAGAAATTTTCCTTTACCGTCGACCATCATGACCCCCAGACCGCCCGCATCGGGATGGCTTTCCATAAAGGCAATGCTTTTCCTGAACGTATCTTCCTCCACCACGGTGTCGGGATTTAATAACAAAATGTAGTCGCCTTTTGCAACCCGGATGGCCTGATTATTGGCCTTTGAAAACCCGGGATTCTCTTTGTTGGCAATTAACTTAACCCAGGGAAATTTTTCTTTCACCATCGTCACCGAGTCATCCACTGAATTATTATCCACTACATATACCTCGCCGTCGATTCCGGTAAGTGCTTTTTCTGTCGAAAGCAGACACTGTTCCAGAAAATGGATTACATTGTAGTTGACAATAATTACGGATAACTTCATTGGGTAAAATTTTCCTGTATTTGATGTGCGCTATAAAAGGGTTGTAAGAATTAATTGTAAACGTTCGTCATTTCCTTCTATTGTATCCGGTTTTCCACTTTTTCCACTTCGGTTATCTTCCTGATGATAAAATATCCGGTAGTTACCGGCGCGCGTGAGCTTGCCCTCGTTATCGAAACCATAGGCGTAATCGAGTTGAATATTTCCGATGCTTTTTATTTTTCCCTGTTTTGGCGGGCCTTGCATAATATCGTAATACGTAATTTCTATTGTATTGATAGATCGTAATTTAGTAGAATGGGCTTCGCCGGGGAGCCGGTCGTAATAGACCAGTTCAATCGATCCCACAGAAGCTAAAAAACCATCGTGGTCGAGGTTGTTGTAATACGTGATTTTTGTTGCATTAATGCTTTCAGGCTTCCCTTCGGTGGCATCGCGGTATTCCGACCATTCGAACCGGCTTTCACCTTCGATTTCAAAACCGGGCATTCCGTATTGGTTAATGAATAAGACCGGGCTGCCTTCTTTTGCTGGTAAGGGATAGATTTTAAAATCCCTGCCATTGGGAGCCACCTCGATCTTTATTCTTTCCGCCTGTTGCGCCGAAGAAAGCAATGTAAGAAGAAGGGTGCATACGAAAAGCAGAATTTTTTTCATTCTTGGCTGGTTTTTATTATTTACTAACATCCCAGTCGCCGAAAGTATCGGTAACAATATACGCCTTTGGATCGGCAGTATAGAATTCATTGGAATTATAGGTCCATTCCATTGTGTTTGAGCCGCCGCCTGATTGGGTGGTTACGATATATTTTCCTCTCACCGCACCAAAAAAGGCTGCCTGATGTGCGGGAGAGTCTGAGTCGCCACCTGAGGGGTCAACGGGGATCCATCCATAGCCCGGAAGGAAAATTTCCACCCACCGGTGAAAGACATCATCGAACTGTGCCTTCTCTTGTCGCACCGAAACTGCCCCCACGTAACGTGCCGGAATGCCAGCTGCTCTGCAAAGCGCAATGTATACGAAAGAGTATTCGGAACAGGATCCGTTTCCACGTAATAAAACGGCCGGTGCGGTATTCCAACCTCCTGCCATCTGGTAAAACATATTTTCCTGAACATAGCGGTAAAGTTTCCATGCCTTTTTATAAAGATTTTTTTCCTTTCCAATGGCTTTCTGCACGGCTTCCTTGATCACCGGATCAGTAATTTGATACTTTTCATTATCCTGCAGGAAGAGTTGTTTGATTTCTGCAGGAATATCATTTTCGGTCCCAATCTGTTCAGGGTATATAAAGTATTGCAGGTCCCAGGTTTCAGCAGTTACCTGCATGGTTGCTTCAAAATGTTCGTCGTTGGCCAAAGGTGCAACTTGCCAATGGGCAGTTTTTTGCCCCCAGTTGTCCGTTTCAATTACATATCCTTGCGGTGAAAATACCGTTTTGCCCGTAATTTTTTGGTTTATTCGTGATTCGGGTACTGCGATATGTACATCCAGTGAATGTACCTCTCCGGGGCCGAAGTTGGTAGTCAGATGATTAAAGGTGAGGTTGAGTTTTTGTGGGTTAGTAAGCCTGTATTTCTGTTCATCGCTGGTTTTGATTTTGTACAGAGAGTCGGTTTGTGAATCAATGGCCCAAAGGTATTTTCCATCGTAGGTGATGCCGCGGATATAGGGCCCGGGGAGTTCTGTGGTGAGAAGCACTGCCCCATCCAGTGGATCAGTCATGAACAACTGATTTTTGCTATGGTCGCTGACCCAGAGATATTTTCCGTCGTAGGCTATGCCGGTTGCACTGCGGGTAGGGCCCGGCACGGTCCGAAGGGTTGTGCCGTCGGTGCTGTTGAAAAGAATTATTTGTCCGGAGGTTTTGTCGATGCTCCATAAATAATTGCCGTCTGACGAGAGCCCTTTCATCAGTGGTTCAGGTGCATCTGTAGAATGTACTACCCGGCCTGATAGTGGGTCGGTTTTATAGAGCTGTGCCGAATAATGTTCAGATTTTGGCAAGCCATCTTTGGCATCAGTGCTCCAGAGGAATGCTCCATCCCATGCCAGTGCCTCAGGCCAGTATCCGGGTGCCGAAAGTGTTTTTACGATAGCTCCGTTTTCTGTATCGATACAATAAAAAAGGTCGGTTTTTTGATCGCATACCCACAGGTTTTTTCCATCAAAAGTGATTCCCGACGGATGGGTTGACGGTGATTTGATTCGTTTTACCACTTCTCCGGGGTAGGCCAACGCTGAAAAGGTGGCGCCCAGAAGCAGAGAAATCAGGAGGAGGTTATAATACCTTTGCATAGGACTTCTGTTTATTGATTGTACTGGGTGGTTCCCGTAATTTTACCGGCCTCATTAAAGGTAGTCCATAGGCTGTCAGGTTGTGCTAATTTATAATAACCGGTTTCTTTGATTGTCCCATCTTTGTAAAAACTTTTATACAATCCGTGGGGTACGCCGTTGCGATACTCTTTTTCAAAAAGCAAGGTTCCGTCTTCGGCGTAATTTTTTTGTATTCCTTCCCGTTTGCCATCGCGATAATTTATTGCTGTTTGCAATTGCTTGTTTTGGTAAAAACTTTTATAGGCTCCATTGCGTTTGCCCCCTTTATACAGGATAGTGCTTTTTGTAGTCCCATCCTGATAAAAGGCCTCGTAGGGGCCATTTAAACTGTCGTTTTGGAAAATAGCAATACTGCGTACCGCTCCGTTCTCATGGTATTTTTCCCAATTGCCAACCCGTAGGTTTTTTTTGTATTTCCCTTTAGTCGACAATTTTCCTGACTCATTGTAATATTCATAAAACCCATTTTTAATCTCTTTTCCGTTTTCGTCGGTATAATATTCGTATTTTTCCGAAAGGATTTCTGTTCCCGGATGGTGCATTTCTTTTACTGAGGTTTTTTTACCGCAGGATACAATTATGACCAGAGTGAAAATAAAAAGACCGATTAAATGCAATTTTTTCATGGTTTCTGTTTTTTAGCTTAGAATGCAAAGTTAATAGAAATCTGGCGGATTTTTATATTCCAGCCGATCAAAAATGATAATTCCCATAAGGGGTTTTTTACATGGCCTTAATCAGGCGAAAAAAACGAACAATCAGATCAGGTTTTAGCAAAAGGGTGAAGATGAATCCGAATATTGCCCCCCAAAAATGGGCATCATGTCCTATGTTGCCGACATTCCGTCGGGCCATCCAGGCACTGAAAATCAGATAGGCTGCGCCAAAAATAAACGCCGGGATGCCAAAGGGTATTAAAAAAATATAAATTTTATTCCCGGGGTCGAAAAGAATGCTGGCAAATACAATCGCTGAGATGGCACCGGATGCTCCTACAGCATTGTATCCACTGTTGTATCTGTGTTTAAAATATGAGGGTGCAGAAGATAGCAGTGCGCCTCCCCAATAGAGTACAAAATAATAAAAAAGCCCGTTGACACCCCAGATGGTCCGGTAATACTCTTCTACCGCAACACCAAACGAAAGGAGAACCAGCATATTGAAAACTAAATGAGCCACTCCGCCATGCACCAGGGTATGACTGAAAAAACGATAATACTGATGATGCGAATGGATGGCGTAGGCATTGAATTTCAACTGCCCGGTCAATTCCGGCCGGCTGAAGGCAAGAATGGAAATAAACAGGGTAAGGGCTGCAATAAGATACGTCATGCGTTTATGTTTTTATTTCCCGGTTTTTACCTGTCCGGATGAATAATCAAACTCCGACCCAAACAGGCTGTGCGGGATAAGATAAACCATCAGCAGTATGATACTGGCGAACACTGGCCAGAAGCGGTTTTCTGGGTTTTTTCTTAGCTTCAGCCAGGCAATACCCCAAAAAATAAACGAAATCATGGTTTTAGTGTCTGTAAGATCCTTTCCAATGGGCCATCCGGTCCAGAAATCACCAAATGCAAAATATTGTACCAATGGGCCCAAAATCAGCCCTCCCAGAAACAAAAGCAGGGTTGTGATCCCTGCCAGGCGCCTGGTTTTTTTACCTTGAATCAAAGCTTCAAAACCAGTACGCATACTGAACACCATGGCCAGAAACATAAACAGTATATGCGGAATAAGAATATATTCCGGAACGGGGTTTTTGAAACGGATGACTATGGGGTCGTCTGTAATTGAGAATTCGTGCGAATCGGTTTTAAGAAAAATACGGTATTCCAGTTTGCCAGCGGCAGGTTGGGCCGGTAACTCCGCAATGAGCGCATCATTTTCATGGTGCATCTGATAACGTGTCCAGTGTTCTGCACTGTTAAATTTGCGAAAAAAGTAATAGCCCCGCATTGTTCTGCCTGTATCCGGAATGGATACGATAGCATCCTTATCGTTATCGGCACTGGTTGGAAGTTTAACCTGGATCGTTTTCCCGTTCATGAAAATAGCTGCTTTCTGCGGATAGGTAGGGCCAGTAGTACGTTGAAATACAGCAATGGTAAGCATGAGTACAAACGAAACTACCCATAGGAGTGTGGATTTCCAGTTCATGGTGATTTTTTTTCAAATAACGGTAAAAATTAGTAAAAGGTTCTGATTCTTGAAAAATTATTAAAGCAGGTAGCCATTTTTTATTGTAATTTTGTTGTGAAAAGTTATTTTGTACTGCCTTAACATGAGGGGATTGATCGTAAAAATATGTTTTAAAGTGAATAATTGTGCTGAAGTATAAGGCGATTATTCTGGGTGTATGGCTTGCCTTATCCGGTACTGTGCTTCTGAACGCTCAGGAAAGTATAGGGTTGGTATCAGGCAATTATGCAGGCATCAATGGAGCCCTACTGAATCCCGCTTCCCTGGTGAATTTTAAACAATACCTTGATATTCAGCTTGCTGCCGGGTCGGTTTCCTTCGAAAATGATTACCTCTATTTTCCGGCAGCGGAATACCGGTCCCGGGATCTTTTTTCACTTCATCCCATAATTGGTGATTTTAGTCAGCATATCAAGGGGTCGGATAAGCAGGCCTCCCTGAGTGCCCGTGCTTCTGGTCCCGGATTCTTATTGGTTACAGGAGATTTTGCTTATGGCTTTTCTGCCGCTGCACGCACCATGGTGAGTTTCAATAAAGTGCCGGAAAGCATGGCTAATTTTGCTTATTTCGGTCTGAATTATCCCCCGCAACTTGGTGTTTTGTTTACGGAAGATGATTTTTATGGCTCCGGCATGGCCTGGAATGAATATGCTTTCTCTCTGGCAAGGATTTTCGATGACCGCTTTTATAACCGAATCTCTGCCGGCATAACCGTAAAATACAATCAGGCACACTCCGGATTTTATTTCTATGGCCAAAATGCCACCTACACCATGCTGGATGAGGAAACGCTCGATATTACCAATATGAATGCAGTTTCCGCAATGAGCCTGCCTCTCGATTATAACAGCAATGCTTTTCCTGACCCCGGGGCCTTTTTTAAAGGCAGTGGCCTTTCCCTCGACCTGGGCATTACCTTGCTGCGAAAAGACAAGAATTATCATCGCCGTGATTTCCGGCGTTTGTGTCAGCAACATTATACTTCTTATCTCTACAAAGTGGGGTTCAGTATTCTGGATCTGGGATTTGTCCGGTTTACCGAAAATGCCATGGCCCACCAATACCCGGAGGTCGATTACCTTTGGGAACAGATTCATGCTTATCAGTTCAATGATATCCATTTTCTGATGCGTGATTTAAGTGACCGGTTTTATTCCGATGCTTCGAAATCCTATACAGGCAACCGTTTTACGCTTTTTACTCCCGCGGCGGTCAGTGTACAGGGTGATGTGGCGTTTGATTATCAGCTTTATCTCCATGCCTTATGGATTCATCCCCTGATGATGGGGATTTCGTCGATGCACCGCCCGGCTCAGTTTGCGCTGGTTCCACGCTACGAACAGCGTAATTTTGAAGTAGCCCTGCCGGTAAGCCTGTATCAGTATAAATACCCCCGGATAGGCCTGAGTATCCGGTGGTATGCTTTGACGTTAGGTACTGAAAAAATTGGTGCATTTACCGGGTTGACTGATTTCTCCGGTATGGATTTTTACTTTTCACTGAAATTTTCATTTGATAAGGGTAAATGTTTAGGCTCCGGACGAAAATATGGCTGCGAGAATGTACGATTTAAATAACCATTGAATCGAATCAGGACAATGTGGTTTTTGACTTTGGTTTTGTTAATCTATTTCTTAAATTTGAGGCGCTTTGACGCATTTTACTATGAGAAGTTTATCCTATATCCGGTTTTTATTGTTCGTTGTTTCTGTAACGTATTCATTATCAATATTTTCACAGGAAATCCAAATCGATTATCCGGCGTCGGTCTGTCCCGGTGAACCGGTATATTTTGAAAATCAGACCCCTGATATGTACAACCATGAATGGTTGTGGTTCTTTTGTAAAGCCGATCCTGATGTTCCTCCGGTGGGGGATGAAGAGATAAACCTTGACTCGCTGCTTACTTCCCCGGTTTTCCTTTCATTGAACCAAAATTTACCCGAGGAAACGGTGTATTATTGTTTTATTAATAATTATTCAGACCAAGGTACATCTGACCTTTATTCCGGTAAAATTACCCGTTATATGTATCCGACGCTCGACGGACAACCGCAGGAGTATCGTGACCTGATCATTCCGGACATGCCGAAAAATCTTGAAGGGTTACAGATTGTTCAGGATGTGAATGGCACCAGTGAATGGTACGGGTTTATTGTGGGAGGTAATCCATCTTATACCGGCGGCACCACACCCTCATATCTCGCACGCCTCGATTTTGGATCTTCACTGGCGAATTTAAGTCCTGAGCTTACCATTCTTATTGAAGATGATGATTTTGATACACTGAATTTTCCGCATGACCTCTATATCTTTTATGATAATGAATCAGCATCGCCCATGTGGCATGGCTTTACTGTAAACAGACGGAATGGTACCATAACCCGTTTCGATTTTACTTCTGGCATTGATGAAATGCCCGTTGTACATAACCTGGGTAATCCTGACGATAGGTTGAGCCTGCCTGTTGGCATTTTTCCGATTCAGGACAATGGCTTGTGGTATGTTTTTGTTACGGATAATGATGAGGATAAAGGCTTATTTCGGTTGGATTTTGGTGCGAATATTCTGAATCCGGATCCTGACTGCACACCGGTTCCGATTGATATCGCCGGTGGAATTGTTCATATGCGCGATATTTCTTTATTCCGTAGCTGCGATCAGGTGTACGGCTACATTGTGGCCGGTCATGCTTATGATGAATTTAATCTTGTAAAACTGAACTTTGCCGATATTACCACCATTCCAGATGCCGTAACCTTTGGTACGCTGGGCAACACCATTGATTTCGGCCATAGTATTAGTGATATTTTTAGAGTGGATGATGATTATTATGCCATGGTGTGTAACTTCGGTTCACAAAATATTACCCGGTTAATTTTACCTTCCTGTGAATCCACCCCTTCGGTATCTACGGATGTACAGCCACAAGAGGATATCCGATATGCTGATCCGGGATGGAAAACCATTGAGGTTATCAAAGATTTCAGTACAGCACAACAGGTTAATAAATGTTTCGAAATATTTGTGGAATACCCACCAGCTTTGGCTGATACTATCCACGGCCCTGTTGTGGTTTGTCCCGGCGATACAGTAATTTTTAATTCCGATGATTTGGCCTATACCGATCCGGATGGCTATCTGTGGGGGTATGATCATGGAATTGTTCGGCTAAATCCTGCCAATACTTTCGCTTTGGATACGGTAGTGATCACCCGGTCGATACATCCGGGTCCGCATTTCCTTACGCTGCAGGGTGAAAACCGTTGTGGCACCGGGCCAATCTATACGATGACCATTCAGGTGGATACTTCCACTTCCATCACACATCATCCCATTGATCTGATTTCTGCGGCGGTTAATGATGATGCTACGTTGGGCGTGAATGCCTATGGTTCAGATCTGAGCTACCAATGGCAGGAGAGTACCGATGGGGGTGTTGTTTGGTACAATCTGCCTGACGAAGATCCCTATTATGGCGTGTACACCGATGAACTTGTTATCCGTGATGTACAGGCCGCGATGACCGGTTATAAGTTTCGTTGTATCGTTACCGGATCGTGTGATCCGATTGAAATCTACTCAGGCGAATGTATTTTGGTGGTAGGGGCGCTTTTAACCACGGTTGGTATTTCTGATGCGGCTG
>Ga0265295_1008481_pt1 | contig 11400 bp, 10 predicted proteins | sample Munlansysbiofilm_FD_192503 | JGI IMG/M metagenome (GOLD analysis project Ga0265295, IMG submission 192503) | Leachate microbial communities from a municipal landfill in Southern Ontario, Canada - Methane capture system biofilm | ecosystem: Engineered > Solid waste > Landfill > Unclassified ... | reverse complement strand
GTGCGCCCGACATGGTTTCCGTACCTCCGGCAAGAATAAGTTCGGCTTCGCCGGCTTTGATGTTGTTCACTGCCGTGATGATGGATTTCATGCCGCTTCCGCAGATCATGTTTACGCCCCAGGCGGGCACATGATCGGGAATTCCGGCCTTAATGGATGCCTGACGGGCAATGCCCTGTTTTTGGCCGGCCATCAGGATATTCCCAACGATAACTTCGTCAAGTTTACCGGGGTCAATTTTGGTTTCGGCCAAAATGTTTTTTATTACTACTGCAGCCATATCAGCGGCTGACATAGCGGAAAGCGCTCCGCCAAATTTACCAACGGCAGTACGTTTAGCTGCCACAATAAAAACCTTACTCATGATTTTCTATTTTTGTGACCCGGAGGTCAGTTAATATTACTTATCGTTCAAAATGTTTCCCACGCAAAGGAGCGGGGACGAGCTTGTTAATCCAATAAAACCAACGTCTGCACGCGTTGGGAAACGCACGATAGCTGGTATTTATTTTTGGATTAAACCATAGAAACAACTTTGCGTCTTCGCGTCTTTGCGTGATTCTTTTTAATCTTTCATTGTGTCTTCGCGCGTACCCGCCGTAGGCTGGTCATTGCGTGCTTTTTCTTTTATCCATGCATTCTCTTATTCATCTCTTCGGCAATGTACGAAGCCACATCATCGGCATAGGAATTCATGCTGAAACCGGCATCGTAGCCTAGTTCCTTGGCCAACTCGTGCGAAATGCGCGGCCCGCCGCAAATCAGTATCACCTTGTGCCGCAGCCCTTCGGCTTCGAGCATTTCCACCAGTTCTGTCAGGTTTTTGATGTGGACATCTTTCTGGGTAACCGTTTGCGAAACCAATAGTACATCTGCTTTAAGCTCAATGGCTTTGGCAATAAATTCCTCGTTGAGTACCTGGCTGCCCATGTTCAGGGTGTCGAACATTTCGTAGCGCTCCAGTCCGAAGTGACCCGCATAACCTTTCATGTTCATAATGGCGTCAATGCCCACGGTATGCGCGTCGGTACCGGTGCTGGCGCCGATGATTACAATTTTGCGGCCAATGTTGCGGGTTAAAAAGTCGTCGGTTTCTTCCATGCTCATCACCGTTGATTCCACCTTGGGCACCGAAATGGTGGTATAATCTACGGTGTGGGTACAACTTCCGTAACAAACAAAATAGGTAAATCCGGGTGTAAGTTCTTTATAGTAAACGATTTGGGGGTTGTCGAATCCCATTTTTCGCATCAGTTGTTTTGCTGCTTCAATGGCCTCGTCCGTGCACGGCACAGGGAGGGTAAAGCTAAGTTGAACTTTTCCGTCGTTAAGGGTGTCGCCATATGGCTTGATGTGGGTCAAATTGAGGGTCTGATTCCCTTCTTTTTTGTCCATTGAGTAATTTCCGGCGCTCATATTGTAGTTTCTCCTTTCATTAATCCGATAAATGGGTTGCTGTATTCTGCCGATTTCTGCACCACGCCTTGCAGGCCTTTGCCGCCGGTTTTAGAACGTTTTACATCGCCAAAAATACCTTTTTCGAGGGATGAAAACAGGCCTTCTTTTTCAACGCGTCCCAGCAATTCAATGGCTTCTTCCAGCACCTGTTGGGCACGTTTACGGATGATGCCGCCTTCCTTAAATTCTACTTCGTCGCCAATATTTTTCATATTGCTGAAGATGTAGCGTGCATTTTCGATGGCCACCGCACGGTCGCTCATAAAAGGGGTGTGGATGGCTTCGGTCATCATACCCAGGAGTTGAATGCCTTGTCCGGTCCAGATGGAAATCTGGTTGAACAGCGCATTTTGAATTTGTCCTTTAAAGATATTGCCGGTCATAAATTTAGTGGGCGGCATATATTTGAGGGTTGCTTTCGGGAAAATTTCACGGGTCATTTGGGCCTGTGCCAGTTCGTAAAGGAAGCCATTTTCGAGGTCGGGTGTCATCTCAAAGGCGTGGCCCAGTCCCATTTGCTTTTCGGGCAAACCGGCCATCAGCGCCAACTGCTCATTGATGAGGTCGCTGGCCAAAACGGTGCGAGCTTCTTCAAAAGCATCGGCAGTGGTGAGGTAGTTGTCCTCGCCGGTGTTGATAATTACTCCTGCAAAGGCATTGATGGCGCGTGAAAAATACTGGTCAATCAGGGTGCGTTGCATGTTGATGTCGCGGAACAAAATCCCGTAAAGGGCATCGTTCAGCATCACATCTAAACCTTCGAGGGCGCCCATGGCTGCAATTTCGGGCATACACAAACCCGAGCAATAGTTGCACAGGCGGATGTAGCGGCCTATTTCTTCGCCCACCTCATTCAGGGCGGTGCGCATGATGCGGAAGTTCTCCTGGGTGGCGAATGTTCCGCCAAAACCTTCGGTGGTGGCACCAAAAGGCACATAATCGAGCAAGCTTTGACCGGTGGTGCGGATAACCGCTATAATGTCGGCTCCCTGACGGGCTGCGGCCAGGGCCTGAGTTACGTCTTCATAAATGTTGCCGGTAGCCACAATTACATAAATGTAAGGTTTGGCACCTTCGCCCAGGGTAGCGATGTAATTCTCGCGGCGCTTCCGGTTGCCCGAAATTCGTTTAATACTCTGTTTAATATAGGGTTTGAGGGCAGCTTCCCGCTCTTCGGCAGAATAGACATTTACGCGGCTCAAATCCAGTTTGCCATCCGAAACCTGCTCCGCAATCTGTTGAGGGTTCAGGCCGGTTTCTATCAGTGCATTGGCCAGGTGAAACAATACACCCTGATTTAATACGCCTTTTTCCTTGATGGAGTCCACCAGAATATTTGGCAGTGGCACCTCGTTGGCATCAATGCCATCGATGCCCAGCAAGCGGCAGAGGGTGCGCTCCACAGTCACGGTGGTATAACCTTCAACAAACTGCTGCACCGGACCGGCGATGTTTTGAGCCAGCCGTTTGGCTTCCGCCACTTTATTAAAATCAAGTCCTAATTTACTCTTTTGCATAGGGTTGGATATAAAAATTCTACAATGTTTTTTCGTTTTGGTCGGCATAATGTTGGGCACGACGGGTCAGTTCCGGGTCAATACCCAAAATTTGAGCTATCTGCAGGGCTTCCCGCGGCACTTCATCGTTGGTATGTTCTATCAGGGAATAATCCATGTATTGATTGATGTTGGCCACGGTGATGGGTTCGCTGTTTTGCGGAAAGCTGAGCCCTTTTACACGGAGTTTGCGGCAATCGGTTTGCAATCCGCTGTAATGCGTGGTGATCAGGCTACGGACGTTGAGTTCTTCCAGTAAATCAATCAGCGCATTTGCGATGGCTATACCTTCGTGGGGATTGGTGGTTCGGGCGGGTTCGTCAATCAGCACCAGCAGCTTGTTGCCGGCCCGTGCACTGGAAATGATGGACTGAATGTTCAGCATTTCGGCGGCAAAAGAAGAGAGGCCACTGAGTTCAGACTGCTCATCGCCAATGCCGGTCATGATTTTTTCTACCGTCACCATTTCCGCGGAAGCGGCCGCCACATAAAACCCAAACTGAAACAAATACTGGTTCAGAGCAATGGTTTTAAGCAATACGGTTTTACCGGCCATATTGGCGCCGGTAATCAGGCAGGGAGCATTGTACAGGCTGATGTTCCAGGGCTGGAAGGTCCGGTTTTCCTGTTCCAACACCGCTTTTACCTGCGGATGAAACAATCCGGTGAAGGTGGTAACTTCTTCCGAAATTTTCGGTTGCACCATATTATGGTCAATCGCCAGTCGGGCGCGGGCCATCATGAAATCCAATTCGGCTACACCCTGCCAGGCAAGGGCAATATCCGCATGAAACGCCCAAAGCTTTGCCGAGAGTTCCTGACGGATTGTATCTTCAATTTCTATGCACTTTTCGTGAAGGGTATGGGCTTCTTCTGACTGCGAATCATCTATCGTTTTGTGCTTCTTTCGCAGTTCAGCCAGTTTTTCGCTGTAAGCGGAATAGATGAAAAAGTGGGCGGTACGGTTGTCTTCGGGGTCGAGCAGTTCCACCACATCCTTTAAAGCGGGAAAGTTAATTCCGTTGTAATTTAGTATTTTAAGCTGTTTGCTGATTTCTTCCGCGATAAGCGCAAAACGTTTGACTTCAAACAGTTCAATGTCGTCCAGCACGTTGCGGCCGCCCAGATTGTTGAGCGTACCCTGTATGTCGTGCAACTGCATCAAACCCTGAACAATGTTGTTGATGGCGCCCTGATATTCGGGATTTTTGAGGCGTTCCACCATTCCCGAAAGGAGATTAAACTCCTGGCTAAGTGCATCCGACTCAGTCATAAAAACCTGCGAAAGCATGCGTTGCCTGCCTGCCGATGAGTGCAGTTGCAGCAGCCCGGTAATGTACCTGAGCCCGTTTTGCTGATGTATGGCGTTTCCGAGGGTCATAGTTTAAAAATATCGTAAACGGGAATGCCTAATTTCTCGGTCAGCTTTTCGCGAAGCTGTTTTGAATCAAGGATATAACCTTGTGGCGAGACCGGATTTACGCAAACGGCAATCAATTTCGTATGCAAAAGTACTTTAATTTGTCCGCCTCTCTTTGTAAATGCCTGATAACTTTCCTTATCGGCGAAAATTCGGGAGAAATCGCGGGCAATAATTACGGTTTCTTCAATGCCTGGCTGCATGCGCAAAAAATTGAGCAATCCGGCGGTTACCGCGCCACTTACATAAAAAGTGTGGCCATAGGTAAATAGTTTCTCTTTGTTGGATTCCAGCAAAAAAGCCGATTCTATGCCGAGGTCATGAATTTCCCCATCCGCATCAAGAGACCACAGTCCACTGCTAATTTGCAGCAGCTTATCGTTTTGGGTGGATTTCCATTGCGGAAGGCAAATCAACTCATGCAAAAAGGCAGTTTTGGAAACCAGGGTGTGCATATTTGCCGAAAGGGCTGCACCGGTAGCCAAAACCATACTTTCGGTAATGGCGGGTGAACCCAGACTTTGCCGCGAAAGGGCGCCATCCACCAGGGTGGTTTCTACCCCGAATTGCGCCATATCGTCAATCAGCTTTTTGATCCAGAAGGTTTCCGAAGGTCCCGAAATCATTACTTTCCCACTTCCGGTAACCCTTGCCGTAACCAACCGCCCCAGCGAAGTGCGTTGTTTGCTGAGGTCGAGTATTTCAGCATCCAGTTTTTTGCTTCGAAAATGGGCTTCGCTGGTTACAAATACATCGCCTTCGGTAAGGAATATTTCCGGTTTGTGGGTTTGGGTAACCTGATCCAGACCTTCGCCATCCAGGCCAATGGAAGTGATGGCCAGCCGATGGTTTGAGTGGCCCAATCGCCTCAAAATATAGTTCAGACACTCGGTTTTGCCCGTGTTTTTCTCCATCCCAACAATGGAAACGCTCTTGTATTTTAATATTTCATCTACAAAGGGCATGGTGGGAGTACGTGGGAGGTTGGAGTGGTTTGAATGAGTGAAAAGATTTTGGATTTATTCCAGGATGTTGCAGATAAAAATCTTGAAAATTCATCACTTTTTTATATTTCGGTCTCGTCTTTCTGGACGAGACCGAAATATTATAATTAGGCGTTAGCCCTCACATGTATTGCCTGATTAATATCAATTGAGTCACTCTTCTGTCAAAAGCTCAATCAATTTAAACAATTCAATTGTAAAACATTGATTAATTCCATTTTACCCAAACTAATTCTTTGCGTCACTTCGACAAGCTCAGTGCATCGCTTTGCGTGAGACAAATATTATCAGTTCAGAATTAATCCAAAATCACATCCCCCGCGAAACGCAGGGAGATGTAATTTCAGTTTAGCATGCAATCAAAAGCTTATTGCACTTCCTCTTGTTTAACCAAATTGGCATCAATCCCAATTTTACGCAGTTTGCGGTTTAAGTCGGCAGGTTCAAGTGAAAGCTGCTTGCCGGCTAGAAGTGATGACACCCCTTCGCTCTCCTGTTTGGTGCAATCCTCACAATGGCAAACATTATCGTAATTTTTCGGTTGGGTGTAAGTGGTAATTACCCCTTCAAAATTACGCAGGGCTACTTTCTCAGGACTTTGCGAAATGAGGTAAGTAGGCATTACCGGAATTTTTCCGCCGCCACCGGGTGCATCCACCACAAAAGTGGGTACTGCATAACCGGAAGTGTGACCGCGCAATCCTTCAATAATCTCAATGCCTTTGGAAATGGGGGTGCGGAAATGCTCCAGGCCCATCGAAAGGTCGCATTGGTAGATGTAATAAGGGCGCACCCTGATTTTCACCAGTCCGTGCACCAGACGTTTCATCACATGAACGCAATCGTTTACACCGCGAAGCAGTACACTTTGATTCCCCAGGGGAATACCTACATTGGCCATCTTATTACATGCTTCGGTAGATTCCGGGGTAATTTCATTGGGATGATTAAAGTGGGTGTTAAGCCAGATTGGGTGGTATTTCTTGAGCATATTCACCAGATCATCGGTGATACGCTGGGGGCAAACCACCGGCACGCGGGTACCGAGGCGGATAATCTCCACATGAGGAATGGCCCGGAGTCGTTGAATAATAGATTCCAACATTTTGTCGTTCACCATCAGTGCATCGCCGCCCGAAAGCAGTACGTCGCGAACTTGAGGAGTGCGGGCGATGTAATCTATTCCGGCCTGAATTCTGTCAGTAGGGGAAGCGTGGTCGGTTTGTCCGGCAAAACGCCTGCGGGTACAGTGGCGACAGTACATAGAGCACATGTCGGTGATCAGGAACAACACCCTGTCCGGGTAGCGGTGGGTGAGGCCCGGCACCGGCGCATCCTCATCTTCGTGAAGGGGATCGAGCAAATCGGCAGGCGAAATGTGGGTTTCGCTTCCCGATGGAATGGCCTGCTTGCGTACCGGATCGTTGGGATCATTAGGGTCAATTAGCGAGAGGTAGTAGGGGGTGATGGCCATACGCAGGGTTTGCAGCGATTTTTTAACGCCTTCTTCCTCGGTAGGGGTAAGCTCCATGTATTTTTTGAGCTGTTCAAAAGTCTCCACCCTGTTCTTTACTTGCCATTTCCAGTCGTTCCATTGCTCATCAGTGATACCCGGAAACAGCAGATGTCTTCTTTCTATTGGTGTCATTTTTCTCTCCTTATTAGTTTAGTAAATCCCTTTTCATCGGAAGGCAAAAAGGATGTCCGATTATGTTTAAGCCGTTTAAGCGTAAAGTTCAGTAAAGATATCTCTCAACTTTTTGCTTTCGCGGAGCAGTTCAAGCGTAATTTCAGCATGGCCTTTGGTATAGCCATTGCCTACAATCATGGTAACATCGCTGCCCACGCCTTCAGCGCCAAGGGCTGCCTTGGTGAAGCTGGTGGCCATGGAGAAGAAATAAACGGTACCGGTATCTTTGGTACACAGTATGCTCGTCATTTCTGTATCGTTGATGTTCACGTTGTTGATGGTGATATCGGCCATTTCACCATTGGTGAGTTCAGCTACTTTTTCCATAACGGCCACCGGAAGGGTAGCGTTGGCTGGGAAAACATGGTCGCAGAAGCCCAGATCCTGAAGGCGTTTGGTACTCTTTTCGCTGTGGGTGATCCCGATAACCATACCGGTAACGCCTGCACGTTTCTTGGCTTCGTAGCAGCACAACATACCCGATTTACCACCGGCACCGATAATGACCACGATGTTTCCCGGTTTTACCAGCTTTGCGGTTTGTGCAGGAGCTCCGGCCACGTCGAGTGCGGATAAAGCCAGCTTTTCAGGCATATCATTCGGAATTTTGGCATAAATGCCACTTTCAAAAAGGATGGCTTTGCCTTCAATGTCCACCTGATCCACTTCTTTACGGATGGCTTTGATCTTGTCGATACGAAGCGGGGTAAGCGAAAGCGAAACGAGAGTAGCGATTTTATCACCCACTTTCAGATCGATTTTGCCTTCAAGGGCAGAGCCTATTTTCTCCACTCTGCCAAGCAGCATACCCCCAGACCCGGTCACCGGGTTGCGGTGCTTGCCTTGTTTGGCTACGATGTCGAACATAATCTCTTTGATTTTTTCCTCATCACCGCCGGCTTGTTCTTTAATCTGCGTAAAGCTGGCTGAATCCACATTCAGGGTAATTACATCAATCAGGATTTCGTTGTCGTACAACTCGTCCATATTGTTGTCAATCTTGTTGGCCGGTTGTGGCAGTACGCCAAGTGGCTCAATTACGCGGTGAACGCCGTATTTATTTCCTTTTTTCATTCAGGTTGTTGATTTTCTTGTTGAAGTTTCCGTTTGTTTAGAAATGTATTTTCAGGCGGCTAAAATAATAGATTGGATTTTACTGAATACACAATTTCTGTTTTTTTTAATTCAGTGGTTTCAGACCTAAAATCTGGCGTGCTTCTGCGGGGGTAGCAATTTCGCGGCCCATTTCTTTGGCCATGCGTACTACCTTGTCCACCAATTCGCCATTTGATTTGGCAAGAACTCCTTTGCTCAAATACACATTGTCCTCGAATCCTACCCTTACGTGACCGCCATCGATAATGGCTGCCATGGCCAGCGGGAATTCAAAGCGGCCAACTCCGGCCACCGTATAAGTAGAACCTGCAGGCAGGCTGTGGCGCAGGAATACGAAGTCGCGCAGATCGCCGGTAATACCGCCGTTTACGCCCATCACCAGGTCAAAATGCATAGGGTCAGCGATAAATCCTTTTTTGTGCAGGCGCAGCGCCATATCGATCATGCTTTTGTCGAAAACTTCCAGCTCGGGCTTTATGCCCAACTCAATCATACGTTTGCCGAAATATTTAATGGTATTTTCGGTGTTGGTAAACACTTCATCACCGCCAAAATTCAGGGTGCCGCAATCGAGGGTGGCCATTTCGGGCTTCAGTTCGGTGGGTTGCAGGCGCTCGTCATCGGTCATGCCAACGGCACCACCGGTTGAAGGCTGTATAATTACATCGTGAACTTCTTCCTTAATAGCATTTATAATTTCCTCGAACCTTCCTTTGTCCTGGGTGGGTGTACCATCGTCCCAGCGAACATGCAGGTGGATGATGCTTGCCCCCGCGTCGTAGGCAGATTTGGCTTCGCGCACAAATTCTTCTTTGGTGTAGGGTACAGCAGGGTTGTGCTCTTTGAGTACCTCGGCACCGCTAATGGCGGCAGTGATGATTAGTTTTTCCATGGTTTAATTGTTTGTTACTGGTTTAATTTACCGGATGGAAAATGATCCGGTTTTTATTTATTCTTTCGTTGGCATTTTACAGGAACCACACAGGTGCCGGTAGCGCGGCAAACCACAATAGGCTCTTCCAGGAAATCGGCTGCGGATGCGGAAATTTCCGGACGTGGAATGACCACCTTGCGGGCTTCAAATGTCATTTTGCGTGAGGAGTTACCCACGCTGGTGATGCTGCCTTCGGCTTCAATAAATTCGCCGGCATATACCGGGGCTGTGAACTGAACCATGTCATAAGCCACAAACAGGCCTTCATCGCCGTCGTTGCGGATAAGCAGTTCAGTGGCCACGTCGCCGAAGAGTTGTAACATTTTGGCACCATCAACCAGGTTGCCACCGTAGTGCGCATCGTTTGAGCCCATGCGCAGGCGGATCATTACTTTTTCCATGTCAGAAATTTATAGTTTTTATGATAGAAATCAAGGTGTTAAAAGCTAAAAATCAGGCTATTCCCAGACTTTTGGGCACAGGCCTCTAATGGGCTTCAAAGGTACAAAATAATTTTGAGATTTTGTTAAGGGCTTTAGTCGCTAAAAGGGGTGAGGTGTGTGTGCAGTAATTTGTGTGTTTCACTTCGTTACACCCATGGTTATTTGAAATTTGCCCCTCCTCGGACGCACAATAGGCGATTAGGCCGAACCCCAGAGGGATTGCCCTATTCTTTCTTTTATATGAGAATGAACTACTGTAAAATAGGGGAACCCCGCTGGGATGTCTGACCTTATACCGATTCTAAATCCTTAAGAAACCTCATCCTCTGAACTGTCATCGTTGAATGGTATTCTATCCTGTAATTCCCTGTTCAAAAATGCTTAGCGAAAATTTGTTCAATTTTTGCTTTAAACTATAAAAGACATCTGAGGTTAGAATTATCATCGGTTAAGGTAATTTATTTAGTAACTTTGTAACAAAGAATCATACAATGCATGTTGATAAAGACAGTATTACGGGTTTAATCAGCGAAAAATTAAGAATTCTTGCCCCTCAGGCAAAAGCCATACTTTTTGGTTCGAGAGCAAGAGGCAACCCAGGCCCTGATTCAGATTGGGATATATTGGTTTTGTTGGATAAAGAGAAAATTGACTCTACTGACTTCGATGAGATTGCTTATCCACTCTTTGAATTGGGTTGGAGTTTGAACCAACAATTTTCTGTAAAACTTTATACGATCAACGAGTGGAGAAAACGTAGCTTTACACCCTTTTATAAAAATGTTGAACAGGAAGGGGTTCTGTTATGAGCCTTACACAGGAAGAAAGAGCTGCCATCCTCAGTTTTAGGATAGAGAAAGCATGGAATACACTAAATGAAGCAAAAGGAATTGCACAACTGCAATACTGGAATGCTGTTGCGAACAGGCTATATTATGCATGCTATTATGTAACCGGGGCATTGCTCGTCGCGAATAATTTTACTGCACATACACACAGTGGAGTTATAGACTTACTAGGAATTCATTTTATAAAATCTGGCATTATATCTAAGGATGCAGGAAAACTCTATTCTAAATTATATGAGCTTCAGCAGACAGGGGATTACGATGATATGTTCAACCTTACCCAGGAGGATATATAGCCGCTCATTTTGCCGGCAGCAAATTATATCGCAACGCTCGAGAAATTGGCAATAGGGGAATAAAGATGAAATTCTTCATTATCCTACCTTTTTATTGGGACAAATAGGTAACCCCGCTGGGGTTCTGTAGTCGTTGTTGCATCGCGTACCCCCAATTCCCCGAAAAAACGGGGTAAACCCCGAATAAACGGGGTAAACCGCTTCGTTGATAAGGGTTTTTCATTGAGTCATCTTGCTGAGGTCCTATTCGTGGTGGATTGTACAGCTCACAACCCCGTAGGGGTTTCCCTATGAATAACCCCCGGTTGAAGTGGTTGCCGCAGGTAACTAACTTCTACCGGGGGTTGCGAAGCGCAAGTAAATACCAACCCTGACGGGGTTGCCCTATTCTTTTCAATGGAAAGCTGTGCTGCTGAATTGGGTCACCCCTTCGGGGCTCTGTATTCATACGACATCCTGTACCCCCAATTTCGCTTCGCTGCATTGGGGGTTATTCATTGGGTCACCCCTTCGGGGTTCTGTGTTCATACGAGATACTGTACCCCCAATTCCCCGAAAAAACGGGGTAAACCACTTCGTTGATAAGGGTTTTTCATTGAGTCATCTTGCTGAGGTTCTATTCGTGGTGGATTTTA
>Ga0265295_1008480_pt1 | contig 11403 bp, 18 predicted proteins | sample Munlansysbiofilm_FD_192503 | JGI IMG/M metagenome (GOLD analysis project Ga0265295, IMG submission 192503) | Leachate microbial communities from a municipal landfill in Southern Ontario, Canada - Methane capture system biofilm | ecosystem: Engineered > Solid waste > Landfill > Unclassified ... | reverse complement strand
GTGGCCAGGGAGCTCAGGGCCAGTGTGCAGCGACAGATAGTTTTGAATCGAGATACACCGAGTAATAGAGGAATATAGTGGGATGGATGTTGAGGAGTGGAGCGGGTTGGCGGGCGTCTGAGTGGGGAGTTTTGGTTGAGGGCGGTGCGGGTGGTCGCGCCACTTAAATTTCGGCGTTTTTAGCTTTGCGCCACTTAGTTTTGAATTTTGAAATAGGGGATCTTATGTCAGAACCGCTGACATAACATCCCCGCGTCTATTATGAAATGGCTCTTGTTCCAGGGATGATCCAGTCGGCTGCTGGGACTCCTCCAGGGATCTGGGATAAAGTATAGTGATTTAATTTTGGACGCTTTGGGCCAACCCCAATAACTACACCGTATTTAATTCCGCTTGATTTGAAATATATATCCATCTGCAAAGGCATGTTTCGAACGCTTTTCATTTCCATACTTTCGTCGGCTATTTCTAAAATTTTACTTTTTATGTCTGCATCAAGCCTTTCCAAAATCGCAAATGATTCTTGCCCTTCAAAAATTACTCGTAGCCCTTGAGATTCACCGCTAAAAATTAATCCGGCAATACCGTAGGTTTCATCTGCATGCGTATAATAAAGTGAATCATCTTTTTTAATATTTCCGATTGCCTCTAATGCCTCTCTCTTTGTAAGTCTTTCTTCTCCACCGATTGAGAATGACTCATTCTTTCGAAGTGTTTTTGAAAACCTTCTAATAGGTCGCTGTGCATCATCTCCGCTTAAATTTGCATTTTGGATCATATTATATGCAAATTCGTGCGCAACGGCAAGCGACTCCTTGGAAACCTCTAACGCTTGCAACGCTATGCCGTTTTTTTCTTCTGATTTTTCGCGTAATTCAGAAAGTCCTGTAATCATTTTTTCTTCATGCTCGTATAGCGCTTTCTTTTCATCAGAAGCAATTTGCAATTTCATAATTTCTAATTTTGTATCTTGGTGCTTTTTAAAAACGAAATATCCAGCACCAAGTATTAAAAAGAAAAATATGGCAGCTGTAATTTGATCTCCAGACATTTTGAGTATTGCCTCTTTGATAAGTGCAGTAGCATCGATGTCCCAAAAATCGCAATTTTCTTGAACAGAGACGCGAAGTTGTGTGCTTCTCCCGCCAGTTGTAGTATCTCCAATTTCTCGAAAAGCCTTTACGGCATGTCGTTGCAGATCCTGGATAAGCTGCGCGCCTGGAGGGTCAATCCTTCCGTCCCGAGTAGGGCCGTAAACACGCACAGGGATAGTCACATGAAGTCGATCAAGATCTACCTCATCCCATCTCGCTTCTCCAGTCAAAGTTAACGCCATGAATCCGAATAGATCGTCAACTGACTGGATGATGACATTTCCCATAGCGAAAAATACTCCCTTCGTTTGTGTATCTATTTAAAATGTATGACATCAGGCGGCCTTTGCTGGTGCGTGCCCGTCTTTCTCCCTCCCTACTTCCTCCCAAAGCTTCCGTGCGTCGATTACGTTTCCGATCTTCTCGCAGGCCCGCAGCATCAGGAGGCTATGGTGGTGTAGCCTAACCCGTGTCCTGAACTGCTGATGCAGCGCGGGATTCTTCCAAGTCGTGCCGGAGCTGGGCGTTCTCGGACTGTAGGCCCTGAACGAGCTGGTTCGTCTTGTCGAGCTGATCCTGGAAGGACGAAAGGGCCTGGTTCAGCTGCCCTTGCATTTCGTCGATCTTCTTTTCGGTGGTGATGGCCTTATGAAAGGCCTTGATATTGCTTACGATGGCCGTCGTGTAAACGGTCTTTGATTTGAGGATGTCCAGGGTTTGAGCCAGCACCTCGGCCAGATCGAAGTCCTCTCCCTCGCTATCATTATATATGGACGCCACGGGTTCATCCCCACGAGTGGCGACGCCACTGTCCCCTATCATTTCCGGAACTGGCAAGGCCCCTCGCGTTATGACGAATGGCCCGCCTTCGTTCACTTCACCAGGATCTCCACCAGCGATCAGCCATTTCGGAGAACAGCCGAGGAGTTCCGCGAGGCGCACCAAGATTTCGCCATTGGGAATTCGCCCGGATTCGTAGTTCTGAACAGAGGTGACTGAAACGCGCAGCTGGTCGGCGAGCTGCTTTTGGGTCAACCCACGAGACTTGCGAAGTTCCGTTACTCTCAGCCCGAACTTTTGTTGGTTCGCGATGCTCATCTATAAAATCCTCGGGTAACGAACCGCGTAACGAACTGGCTGTTTATGTTCGTTATGGGTCGTTTCTCTTTAAAAACAATAGTTTGTCAAAAAACACAAGCTATCGTGCGGCCTTTGTGAAACGAACCACCGAAAGCTATTGACAAAAACAAAATTTCGTGCGTAAACAGGCCTTACGAAGTTTACAAAAAAACTAAATTTAACAACCTTTAACAAGCAGCGTTATTACCCGCAATGACAAAAAAACGCACAATCTCGGACACTGCTCCGAGGCAACTCCTCCTCCCCCTCCATTCCGGCGGCACAAACGCCATTCGTGCCGGATGCTTGTGTCGGAAAGAGGCCGTGCGCGAGGCGCTGACAGAGGCTTTGGCGGCTTGCCCTCTTTCCAGAGAGGAAGTGGCTCAGGAAATGACCAGGCTGACCGGAGAGGCCGTTTCAGTGAACCATATTCACAACTGGTGTTCGGAAGCCAAGCGCGAATGGCGGTTCCCTCTGGAGCTGGCCACCGCGTTCTGCATGATCACCCGGGACTTCGGCCTGATTTCGGCCATCCTTGATGGAACGGGACACGGTCTGGCCGACGAAGGGACTATGGTCCTGGCAGAATACGGCCAGATCCTAGTTGAAGAGCGTAAACGCGCTTCTAAGAAGCGCGAGCTATTAGAAAGGCTGGGAGCATGATGATGAGCGAGAAAAATGCCCGCCGGATCAAGGCGTGGATGACGCTGAACGGCGTCAGACAAGCCGACATCGCCAAGGAAATGGGCCTGTCTAGGACAATGATCCAGCGATTCATCACCGGGTATAGCACTAGCTCCCGGGTGTTCGAATACTTCATCAGCCTTGGGTGCCCTCGGGAGTATTTTGCTGGTCGCCCCGAGACCAGGAGGGCAGCATGAGTCATTCCGCCGCTGAAATTTCAGAAGTGCTTGGGGTAACTTTGCGCGCAGTTCAGAAGCGCGCCAAGAAAGAGGGCTGGCCGCACGAAATGTGCGGGAAAACAAAGCTGTTTCCAGTCGCAGAACTCCCCGAAGACGTGCGCGTGCTCATCGCCGCCAAGTCCTGCCCCTACACCCCGGCGCCCATCACCCCCGGCCAGGAAGCCGGCCTTGCCGCCGCCGTGAGGCTCAAGGGCAAGGCAAAAGACAGGACCGACGCCCGCGCGGCCGTCGTCGTTCTGTACAAGTCCTTCGCGGCCAGGGCTGGGCTTGCGGATACGCCCTGCCGTGAGGCGTTCGCCACCAAGTGGGCGGCCGGGGAGATCGAGGCGGAGCCATGGGTAAGAGAAGCCCTGCCTAGCTTCAGCTCGAACAGCCTCAAGAACTGGGTGGACGCCGTGAAGAAAAATGGCGTCATCGCCCTGGCCGGGGCCTACGGGAAGCACCGCAAGGGAACGGGCATCATCGAAAGCACCCCACTGATGCGCGAATCCATCCTGGGCATGCTGGCCGAGCACCCCAACGCATCAACTCAGCTCATTCGCGAATGGCTTGAAGCAAAATTTCAGAAAGTCCCGTCTTTGCGCCGCCTGCAGGCGTGGGTCAGCGAGTGGAAGAAGGCCAACCCGGGCAACTGGATGTACATCCAAGCCCCGGACAAGTGGCGGAGCCGCTTCATGGCCGCTTGTGGCGACGCCTACGAGCTGATCGTGAGGCAAAACCAGCGCTGGGAGTACGATGGCACCCCCTCGGACATCATGCTTTCCGACGGAAAGCGCTATTCCATCATCGGCGTAATCAACATCTTTGACCGTCGCCTGAAGCTGGAAGTGGTACCCACGTCCACGGCCCGCGATGTGGCAGCTTTGACACGTCGTTGCCTCATTGATTGGGGCGTTCCCGAGGAAGTCGTGACCGACAACGGCAAGGATTTTGTTGCTCGCTACCTGCAGCAGGTCTTCAGTTCGCTGGGCGTCCTACAGACCATCCTGCCCCCGTTCCGGCCCGACTTGAAACCAGCCATCGAGCGCGCATTCCGCACCTTCTCACACCATCTTTTGACGATCTGCCCCGCATACGTGGGTCACAATGTGGCCACACGCCAAGAGATCCGCGAACGCGAGACATTCGCCAAGCGCCTCATGGACCGCAAGAACCCCCAGGAACTGTCCATGGCCTTCTCTCCCCAGGAGCTACAGGCCTTCTGTGATGATTGGACCGAAAACACGTATCATCACCGCCCCCATAGCGGCCTGAACGGGCGCACGCCTTGGGAAATTGCCCAGGATTGGATCTCGCCTGTCCGGAAGATCGAGAACGAACGCGCCCTGGACGTTCTGCTTGTTCCTCTGGCCACCGGAGACGGCTTCCGGGAAGTGGGCAAGAAAGGCCTGCGCTGCGCTTCTGGTGTCTATGTGGCTCCGGAGCTGGGTGGCATTGTTGGGCACCGCGTGCAGGTCCGGATGGACCCTGCGGACCTGACCTGGGCTTATGTGTTCGACGATGACGGCAACTTTCTCTGTCGGGCGGAGCGGACTGATGGCCTGAGCGCTGAGCAGATGCGCGCAGAGGCCAAGGCCATGCGGCGGGTCAGCCAGGCAACGCCAAAGGCCGTATCCAAGGAAATGCGCGACATGGCCAAGCTGACCGAGGCTGACCAGGCCATGCCCGTGATCCGCGAGCATCATCGCAAGCGGGCCGAGGCCATCCGCGCCAAGGGCGCTGACCAGCGATCCACCGTCCACACCACGCCGGAACTCGAAGCCGCAGCCGACGCCGCGAACGCCCATATCCCAGCCGTAGCCGTCACTGAGCAGGCCCGGGAGATCGTACCGGGCTTCACGCCCCCGGCGACGGCCCAGGAGCGCTACAAGCTGCTGCTGGCCCTCCAGGCGCGTGATGATCTGACCGAAGCGGAGGCCAAGTGGGCCCGCATTTACGCGGCCTGCAATGAGGCGGACGGCTTCCGCCAAATGTATCAGATCTGCGCGGCAAACGGTTAAAATTTCAGAATTATCGACCAGGGCCGCAAGGCCCTTAACCACAACCTTCAAGGAGAACCTGTCATGTCCTCAACCCCTCACACCGGCCCGGGTGTCGCGCCGCTGGGAAATGTCGCCATGTGCCTGTCCACGCTGAGGCGGGCCATAACCCGCCCGGCGCACTTGCCTGGGATCGTCGTGTTCTACGGCCCCAGCGGATACGGCAAGTCCACGGCCGCCACGGTGGCCACGATCCACTGCGACGCCGTCTATGTGCAGGCCCGTAGCAGCTGGACCCGCAAGGCCGCCCACCAGGCAATATTGAAGGGTCTGGGCGTTCTCCCGGCCAAGACCGTAGCCGAGATGTCGGACCAAATCGCGGAAGAGCTGGCCCTGAGCAAGCGACCCTTGATTGTCGACGAAGTGGATTACCTGGTCGAAAGAGGCACTATCGAGATCATTCGCGACCTGTACGAGGCCAGCCAGGCCCCGGTGATGCTGATCGGGGAAGAGGGCCTGCCGGGCAAGCTGAAGCGCTGGGAAAGGTTTCACGGCCGCGTGCTGGATTGGGCGCCTGCCCAGCCAGCAAGCCTTGAAGACTGCAAGTCTCTGGCCGAGCTGCACGCCGTTAAGGTGCGGATTGCGGACGACCTGCTGGCGCAAGTTCACGATGTGGCCGGGGGTTCGGTGCGCAGAATTTGCGTGAACATCGCCCGGATTGAAGAGCAGGCCCAGGTGGAAGGTCGGGACGTGATGGATCTGGCTTCCTGGGGATCCCGCGAACTGTACACCGGGGAGGCCCCGAGCCGCCGGAGGAACGCATGAGTCAGGCACCCGCAAGGCATTGCTCCCCGGCGGGAGTGCTGACCGATCGGGAACGGTTGTGGGCGGCAATGCGCGAGCTGCGAGTGTTTACGATCCGCGACCTGTGCCGCGCCGTAAACACCGGCAAGGACCGCGACGCCGCCATTTCGGACAGCAAGGCCAAGGACTACCTGGTCGGCCTGGTCCGGGCCGGGATCGTGGACAAGGGGCTGGCTGTTCGGTTCGAGCCGACGCGGTTCGAGCTGATCAATGACACCGGCGTGCGTGCCCCGCGCGTACGCAAGGACGGGACCATGCTGCCGGAATCTGGCCGCAACCGGATGTGGAAGGCCATGCAGATCCTGGGCGAATTCTCCACCAGGGAGCTCATGCACGCGGCCAGCATCCCCGGCGCTCCCGTCGCCTATTCCGAGGCCAAGAGTTATTGCGGCTGGCTGGCCCGTGGCGGCTACCTTGTGCAGTCCGGGGAGCGGTTCCGCTTCATCCGCGCCCGTTTCACCGGGTCCAAAGCCCCGCAGATCCTGCGCGTGAAGCAGCTTTTCGACCCGAACACGGACAAGGTTGTTTACGCCTGTGATCCGGAAGGCAGGGACGACCTGTGAAGCGGCCAAGCGCAATGAAATTGGCCCTCTCGGGATGGGGCGAAAGACTGCCCATGTACCTGCCGGAATGGGTCGTGACGCTTGCCGAGGCCTGCGACAGGTCCAGCATGCGCACCGTAGCCGCCTCCCTGGGCGTCTCCCCGGCCCTGGTGTCGTTGGCAATCCGCAATGCCCACCACGCCCGCCTGGACTTCATCCAGGCCCGCGTGGAGGCCGTCCTGGGCGGCGTTGAATGCCCCGTCCTTGGCCACATCAGCGCCGAGCGCTGTCGCCAAAATCAAGATCAACCTTTTTCATCTATCAACCAGCTCTCGGTCAGGCTGTTCCGGGCCTGCCGTGGCGAATGCCCCCACGGAGGGAAAAAATAATGGTCAGTAACGAAATCAGAAACAACGCGGCGGCCCTGGGAACTCTGATGCACCAGGTGAGCAACGAGCAGGCGGCGCTGATCCGCATTGTGCGCTCCAACCTGGCAGCAGCTGCGGACACGGCGGAAGAGATGGAGCGGAACCTTGTGGTGCCCCGCCCCGCAGCGCAGGCAACGGCAGAAGAGCCCGAAGTGGTCGAAGTGACCGAAGACAACGAGTTCAAGGAGGCAATGTGATGGAAGGCTACAAGAAGAACGCTGCCGGGCACCTGGTGCCCTTGGAGCAGATCCAGCCCATCGACCTGGCTCGGGATGAGCTGGTCGTAGAGAAGGCGGAGAAGATCAAGGCCGCACAGGAGATGATACGCAAGCTCAAGGCGGAGATCATGGGCGACATTGAGGCTTTCGTGTCCCTGGCTGCTCAAAAGTACGACGCCCAGGTGGGCGGGCAGAAAGGCAATGTGACGCTGATGAGCTTTGACGGCCGCTACAAGCTCCGTCGCCAGATCAGCGAAAACCTGTCTTTTGACGAACGGCTGCAGGCGGCCAAGGCCCTGATCGACGAATGCATCCGGGAGTGGACCAAGGGCAGCCGCACAGAGCTGCAGGCGCTCATAAATGACGCCTTCCAGGTCGACCGAGAGGGGAAGATCAATACGGGCCGCATCTTGGGATTGCGCCGCTTGAACATCGACGACGACCGCTGGCTGAGGGCTATGGAGGCCATCTCCGACAGCCTCCAGGTGACGGGCACCACGGCCTACTTCAGGTTGTACGAGCGCGTCGCAGGGGACCGTTACACGGCCGTTCCGCTGGATATGGCATCGGTCTAGCCTGTTGACCCCGAGTGGCGGCGAGGTCTCTCGCCGTCACGATCGGGCCAGCAGGCGGTGCCCCTGCCGGGACACATACACCTCGGCAACACCTGCAGCGCAGGCGGTCCCTCCTGGCCGTGACCGCGCCGTAGCACCCACGAGACGGGTGGCTGGATCAAGAGTGGCGGCGAACCATTGGGGTTCGTCGCCACCATCGAATCAGCGAGGAGGTTTTAAGTGGGCGGAACAGAAGCAATCACCAGGGAAAACACCCCAACGATCGACGAAGTGCCCCGTACCTTCTGCAAGGAGTTCTGCGCAACGTGGAACAGGCGAAAGCTGCGAAACGGGCAGGATGACAGCTGGTGCGGCAAGACAGTGTTCCCGCCCGCTGCGGACGGGAAGAGATACTGCGCATGGGAATGGAAACGAATCAAGGAGAAGATGAAGTGACAACCGTATTGCTCAAAGTGTCAACGCTTGAAGCCGTTTCTGGAGACGAATTGACCAGGTACGTTCAACATTTGGTCATGGGCGTCGAAGAGACCGAACACGACGAAGAGGCCTTTGCCCTTCTCGACGATGCGGCAATTCTCACGGTGGAGCGGGCAGAATGAAGCGCGAAGATTGGAAGAAGATTGAAGACAGGCTGCGCTTTCCAGGTGCCAAGATGTCCCTGCGTGTGGATGGCAGGGACGTGGAACTGGCAGTCCGTACTGACAAAATGAAGATGGTCATCCTGGTGTTTGTTGATGGCTGGGCGAAAGGTGCGTGGCTTGATGTCACGAAACCCTGCCCGGAACAGGCTTACATGAGGCGTCACGAACGCTATCTCTGGCCAAAAAAAGAGCGGGATGGCGCCGCGAAGTTCGCAAAGCGCTTCGGAAAGCGTGAAGCAAAGAAGTATCTCGGGGATATGGATAAAAAATTCGTGTGTTTTTATCCGTACTTCCCATCAGTTCGCGCCGTCCGCACTCACTACGAAAAGACCTTCAAGTCCATTGAGTTGGTGGAAGCATGAAAGCCACCTGCCCAGTATGTGGTGGGTATGGCCCCCTGGAATCCTTCCTGGTGGACGACGACGCCAAGCGGGCCGTGGTGGCCGTCGGCAAGCTGCCCGGCGACCTGCCACGCCTCTGCTGGGCTTATCTTGGCATGTTCCGCAAGCCAGCGTCCCCCAGGGTCCTGACTTGGGAGCGCGTGGGCCGGATCGTGGCGGAGCTGAGCGACCTGGTGGCCGAAAAGGACATGAGCTGGAAGGGCCAACGCGTGGTCCCGAGTCGCCCGGAGTTCTGGGCTCAGGGCGTCCAGACGATGCTGGATCGGGACGCCCAGGGCAAGCTGGAGCGGCCGCTCGACGGCCACAACTATCTCAGGGCGGTTGTTTACGAGATCGCAGAGAAGGCTTGGCACCAGAGCAACGTGAAGAGGGAAAACGAAGCGAAATACAGACCCGAGGAGCCGCAGCCGCGCCGCCGGGATCCGGAGCATGACGCCAAGCCAATCGTGCCTCTGTCCGAGGGGATAAAGGGGTGGAGAGAACGGCTTGGGATACAGAAGGAGGGGGAATGACAACAGAACAGATGGTCAATCTGATCCGCGCCAACAACCAGACACTCAGCCACCGGGTGCTGCAAGCCATTGCAGACCGCCTTGAGGAGCAGGACGCATATCTTCGGTCAGCTCTTGGCACCCTGTCGATTCAGGAAGAGCAGCTTCGCGGCCTTGGGTCGGAGTTGGCCGAAAGCGAGCGCCACCGGCAGATCCTCACGGTGCAGAACAAGAAGCTGCTGGACTCCCGCAAGGTGCTGGAAGCGACGTGCGCGCCGATCGCAGCCTGGTGGGAGCTGATGAAGAAAGATTTTTGGGCTGAGATCGTTGGCCCCATCAAGGACTCGGACCAGATCCTCGAAGTCCACGATGCCTCAGAATCGCGCTATGTCACTGCCGAGGATCTGGACGCCTTAGCGACAGCATGCGCCGGGGTGAAGCATGGATAATCGCATTTTCACAGGCGGCTTTAGTGTCAGGATGGGCACGAAACGGACCCGCTTTGAACTGTCTCCGGCGGAGATCCACGGCGGCCCTGAGGGCCTTTTCCGCGTCCGTGTTGACCGTCGCTGGCATGACGGCCCCGAGGGCGAAGCGCTCTTTCTGGACCGTGACGGCCTCGCCCACCTGGTCGCTTCGGCGGCGCTGGGAACAGTGGGCGCTCCGGCACCGCGCCCAAGCCTTCGAAGAGGGTCAAGGATCAGCGTTCGAATCGAGGATGAGGGGCGTGTTCGGGTCGAGGGCGGGTTCACGGTTGGGCCTTTCATCCTGGCCCATGACGGCCGCTGGATGGTGCCTGTAACGGTCTACGGTGGAACGCGGTACGTCGCCGCTGAGGATATCGTTGCGAGGGAGGAACGGCCATGAGCTGGAAGGTGCTCCCGGAGAATCCGGAATACGAACTGAGCATTGAAGGCAGGCTGCGCGGCCCTCGGGGCATGCGGATGCCCTATGTGCAGTCCAACAAAACAGCGCTCTCTGCCATGTATATGATCAGGTTTCCCGCTGAGGGCAGGTGCAAAGCCGTGGTTATCCGCACAACCATGTTGAAGGTGTGGGGAATCGAATTTGAGCCCACCATGGCGTGGGTTGAGATGGTCCGGGCCGAGGTTATGGCGGAGAAATCAAGCGCCAGGTCATCCGCCAAGCTGAAGCGAACACCCCGCCCTGAGCGGGCCTCCTGGCGCTCCAAGCAGTCCAGCGGGAAACGCTGCGCAGATTGCGGTCAGCCGATGCCAGCTGGCTACTGGAGACGCTGCCCGGAATGCTGGGCAGTCGTCCGCAAGGGTTTGGACATGCCTCTTGAGGAATACGGGACGGCAAGCAGACGATAAGCGAAACCTCCTGCGGGAGGTCGTCCGGGCGTGGCGGCCCGGGCCTGATGAGCAGCCGAGGAGTCAAGATGACCGTTCTATCGATTTTCACCGGAAAGCCCGTGGACCCGGCGACGCTGGCCAAGGCCCCGGCCCGTAAACAGGACCCGGCCAAGGTCGCGCCCCGTAAACGCGGCGGGCTACAGCGCGAGAACCAAAAGGCGATGCTGGCCAAGGTGCATATCGCCAAGCAGCGCTTGGGGCTGGACGATGAGATCTACAGGGGCATCCTGTCGGAGCGTTTCGGCGTGGATTCGAGCAAGGATCTGGACATGACCGGCCTGAACGATCTGCTTCTGCACCTTCAGCGCCTGGGCTTCCAGCCTACGCCGCGCCGCAAAAGCGCAGATCCCTATGACGTTGATGCGCAGATCCGCAAGATCGAGGCGCTGCTGTCAGAGAAGGGCCGCGTCGAAGGCACGGACGTCCCCTGGGGCTACGCCATGGCCATCTTGAAGCGTCAGACCGGCGGCAAGGTGAAGAGCTTTGAGGATGCTTCTGCCCTGGAGCTGCGCGGCGTGATCGTGGCCCTGATCCGGGACGCCCACAAGCACGGGCGGAGGGTGCAGTAATGTGGGTCAGCTATCCCGAGCTCGTGAGTATTCTCGGTGACGACATGGCCCTGGTGCTGACCAGGGGCAAGGGCGGTATCAAGTTCTATGTCCCTCGCCAGGCGAGCCCGGACCACTGGCTGGCCAAGCTGGTCGGCGTGGACGGGATGGAGGCGCTTTGCGTGGCCTATCCTGGGGAAGATA
>Ga0265295_1008479_pt1 | contig 11404 bp, 11 predicted proteins | sample Munlansysbiofilm_FD_192503 | JGI IMG/M metagenome (GOLD analysis project Ga0265295, IMG submission 192503) | Leachate microbial communities from a municipal landfill in Southern Ontario, Canada - Methane capture system biofilm | ecosystem: Engineered > Solid waste > Landfill > Unclassified ... | reverse complement strand
GGGAAGCGCTTCATCTGAGGTAGCCTCAAGCATGGCTTCCTCTCCCACACAGGGCGCATCGAGGCAGGTGCGGCGCAGGACATCTGTACGCTTCAGTGCCTCAAGCAGTGTCTGATAATACTCTTTATGGTTCATAATTCAATCCTCATGTACGGGAAAGCACTGTCTGCAGTGCCTCGATGGTCTTATCAATCTCATCTTCGGTTGTTGCATACCCAGGTGAAAATCTGAGGGTTCCCGATTGCAGGGTGTGCATCGTAGCATGGGCCAAAGGAGCACAATGCAGTCCAACCCGTGTCTCGATGCCCCAGCCTTGGCTGAGCTCAAACGCTACCTGTGCATTGTCGCTGTCCAGCACATTGATGCTGATGGTGGCTGTACGATCTTCGATGTGCTTCGAACCGATGACGCGTAGTCGTGTATCCTGAACCAAATACTGCAGCAATCTGTCGGTCATCTTTTTGGCCTGTGATCCTTGCTTGTCAACAAATTCCAAGGCTTTTCCCAGTCCGAGAATTCCGACGATGTTCTGTGTTCCTGCCTCCAGACGGTCAGGAAAGGTGGGACTCATGGTCAGTTGGTCGCTATAACTGCCCGTTCCCCCTCCGATGAGGGGCCTGATGCGGGAGGCTACCTGTTCGCTGAGCACCAAACCTCCGGTTCCCGTCGGACCGAGCAGACCCTTGTGTCCGGTGAAGGCGATGGCATCAATGCAATCAGATGCGAGCTTGCAATCCACGTTGGGTGAACCTTGGGCTGTATCGACGCAAACAAGAAGACCATACTGGTGGGCAAGCTTGCCCAACTCAGCAACCGGTTGGATGGTACCGGTGACATTGGACGCGCTGGTGATGATGAGGGCTTTCGTTTTCTTGGTGACAAGGGATGGCAAAAGCTCAGTGCGAACCCGACCGATCTCATCACAGGAAATGGCACTGTAGGTGATGCCGTGCAATACGAGTGCTCGTACCACTGCATTGTGTTCCATCCCACTGATCAGTACATGGTCGCCCGCATTGAGCATGCCGGTAATGAAGACGTTCAGTGCGGCGGTGACGTTCAGACTGAATGTCACCAGACGCGCATCACTGGCTCCATAGAGAGAAGCCAGCTGTTCTCTGACCTGCTGCACCTGTTCCATGACCACATAGCCGCTTTCATAGCTTCCTCTTCCGAGGTTGGCTCCATTTGAAAGCAAATACGTGGCCATCACCTCCGCAACCCCAGGGGCTTTTGGAAAGGATGTGGCGGCGTTATCAAGATAAATACGTTGTAGCATGGGTGAATTCTAGCGTAGCTCTCTACAAAAATCCATTAGTTTTGCAAAAATGCAATGGATAACATCATGCCTTGTGCAAAAATTCGTCCAACGCTTCCAGAACTGAACCTGCAATGGCCATAGCCTTCTCGCTGATGGTCGTATGGTCTGCCAGTTCACCTCGGGGATCAATGTCGGCAATCTTGAACTTCGGGGGAACAGAAAGTCCGTTGTGCAGCAAGCCTCGCAGCTTGCCGTCAATGGTTGCTATGACATCCTCATCACCGACTTTGGCGATGACCTGACCTTTTTTCACGAGATCGCCGATGGCGCAGGTTGAGGAGAAGACGCCTTCTGTGGTGCTATGGAGCACCCGCTCCTCGCCAAAGCCCTCAATGATGCCGGGAATGCCCGAGTTGGGAAGGGCGGAGCCTTTGCGGATGATCCTTCCCAGGCTATGTCCGCGCTTGGTCTCGATGACGATGTCACAATCCTTGCCTGCCTCAAATCCAGGGCCGAGGGCAATGACAAGGGGAGCATCGGTGATGGAAGTTCCCAGATTCCGTTTGGCTATGATGGCATCGACAATGCAGACGGGATTGATCTCGCCAAGCGTCGCACCCTCCGGATCGCAGAGGATGGGGATGAATCCGTCTTCCAATGCAGTGAAGGCTTGTTTGGCCGATTCCACCCGTTTTGCCGTCACCCCCTCCACGGTAATCTCTCCGCTGAACATTGCCTCGGCAAAGCTGACGGTCCTTCGTATTACCGAAGGCTTGTCAATTTCCAGTACGATGACCCGATATCCGGCTCGCTTCAATCTGATGATGACGCCTGTTGCCAGATCCCCACCGCCACGCACCACTACCAGTCGAGCGGCTTGGGTGCGAAGGGAGGTGCCGCTGCGCTTGTTCAACACCTTCAGCACCTCGCTGATCACCGAGAGGGCAATCTCTTCGGGCGTCTCGCTGCCAAGATCAAGCCCGATGGGGCAGTACAGTGTTTGTCGTGTCTCTGGGGGAAGATTGAGCTTCTCATGAAGCATCTTCGCCTTGAGCCGGGAACCAAGGACACCCAGATAAGCAATGTCGCGATCGAGCAGATCATGCGCTGCTTCCTGGTCAAAGGCGTGGCTTGCAATGACACAGGCCGTATGGCGATTGGTGCTTATCTGGCTGAAGGCTTCCTTGAGGGTGTCTGCAACCACAAGGCTCCGGGCATGGGGGAAGAGTTCCTTTGTGGCGAAGATGGCTCGTGTCTCAACTACCTGCACAGGGAGGCCGACAAAATGGGCAAGCTGTGCAATGGCCTGGTTCACATGTCCTCCCCCAACCAAAAGCAGGGAGTAGGGATTCACCGGAAGGCTCAGGTGGCAGGTCCAGGTTGAAGTGTCAAGGAAGAGGGGTTTCTTCTCTTTCAAGACCTGTTGTGCGGTTTCGAGGAAGAGCGGATGTACATCCCCAATGGTTGCACCTCCTTCACAGAGGCCCAGGATGGCAGTTTGCGGTTGCAACTGAAGCCCAAGCACATGTTCCAGTTCAGCTTCCTCCCACTGGCGCAACCTGATGAATGCGGTTCGCTCCTGTTCCAGGGTACAGGAGAGCAAATACAGGAAGACCGTACCGGATGCTTGTGCTCCATCTTGGTGTATCGAGAAGGAGAGGTGCCGCTGTTTCTGTCCTTGAGCAAGCATGTCGAGTGCCTGGGAGAGGGCATAGGCTTCCAACTCCCCGCCGCCGATGGTCCCGTGAAATGTTCCATCTGGTTCAACGACCATACTGCCGTTGTTTCGGCTTGCAGATCCTTCTGTCTTCAAGATGACGGTATAGATGAACGGTTTGAGATCCAGACTCAGACGGGAAGCTGCTTCCATGACGGTATGTTCCATGTTTCAATCCTTTGGGTACAGGGTATTCTTGGTTAGTGATCCAAGCACCAGTGTATGCGGGCATTGCAGATTGTGCAAAGCTTGTCTCTGACTGTCAACAAGGGAGTCTGCTTGGTTGAGCAGTACAACCGAGGTTCCTTGCATGCCTTTGCAGATGCCTTGTGGGTGTGCAAGCAGGTCTTGCACCGTATTGAAGGTAACGAGCTGGCCATCCTGTATCTCCCAGCCAAAACATTCGTCTGCAAGGGGTTTTCCCAATGCTGACATTGATGCAATTGCCAAGGTGGCGGTTGCAAAACGGGGAACGACCGGGTCGCGGTCGGTATGCAGCTTCAGATTGCACCTACGGGCTCCATCGGCTTCCAGCAACAGGACGTCATATCGACCAAGCAGGTGTTCCAGGACCTGGATATCAGGGGCAAGGGCCTTGTGTTCCCCTTTTTGTGCATAGAAAACCTTCTCTCCTTCGTGAGGGGTATGGGAGAGGATTCCCTCCTCAGAAAAGAAATATCGGTCACATCCATAGGCTCGCTCACTTGGAAGCTGAAGCTTGGTGGTGGTGGAAACCAATACCTTCTTGCCTTCGCGAGCGTAGAAGTCCGCCAATGCGATGAGAGCGGTGGTTTTTCCGCCGCTTCCGGTGATGCAGATGCACGATTCATGAGACCTGAACAATGAGGTGAGATGGCTTAGCAACGCTTGCATGCCGATACCATACCACCAGAAAACCTGCGGTGCAACAGCATCGGATTTCTTCTTGTACTGGTCTTTTCTCAAAAAGAGATCAGAATGTATCCATGCAACCAAACATCTATACCTATGCGGGAATTGACGAGCAAGGAACTGAGTATGTGCTTTGCTTGGTGAATGAGAAGGGTCAGGATCCACACTACTACCAAGGGCGAAGTGATACGAAAAAGGGTCGGGAAAAGTGTCTGAGACTGGTGGAAGGACTGAAGTTGGTCATTGCACCGAGCTCTCCCTTGGGCTTGCTGTTGCTTGCCACCCATACAGATGAGCACATCATCCTTCGCTCTGAAGATGAACACTTTGGGGTATGGGAGCGGGCAGGCATTGCACGAGGAAGAAAGATGGCACGCTTTGCCGCCCTGGTGCTTGTCTCCTCTCTTCAGATACCGAAACGCCTGAATGAAAAGGAAGAGGCACAGCTTCTCTCATTGCAAGGAACTGAGATGGAGAACTTGCTGCGTATCGGCGATGCAAGTCAGGCTGCTCTCATGGAGCTGGTGGCAGGCAGAGAGGATGCGCCTTTGGTAAAGCAAGCCCTGAGCTTGGAGGTGAAGAGCCGGGATGGTTCGCTTGCCTCAGGCGAGGCATCTAAAGAGGATATCATCGTGAAGGAAGATAGTTCGTTCTTTTCCCAGCTCTACCATATTCTTCAGGACTTGGACTGAACATCAGCCTTCCTTGTAGGTGTATCCTATGCCCCAGACCGTCTTGATGCGCTGTCCGTAGGAACCGAGTTTTCGGCGTATCGTGGCTACCTGCACATCGATGCTGCGGTCGGTAACCGGGTAGTCGCTGCCTTTCACCTTGATGATCATCTGGTTGCGGGTGAACACTTGCTCCGGGTTAGAAGCAAGCAGATAGAGCAGCGAGAATTCAGTGGCGGTGAGTTCCACCTCGTTGCCGTCAACCATGCACTGATGCTTCTGGCTGTCCATGACCAGCCCTGCATGATGGACCATATTGCTGGTATTTGTTTCACTCAGACGCCGAAGGACTGCACGGATCTTGCTGTTCAGCACGTTCATGCTGAACGGTTTGGTAAGATAGTCGTCACAGCCCAGTTCAAGGGCGGTGATGATGTCGCTCTCATCTCCCTTTGCGGAGACCACGATGATGGGAACACTGCTTTGCAGGGTGTAGCGAATAGCCTTGATGGCTGAAAGCCCATCCATGACCGGCATCATGATGTCAAGGATGACGAGATCGATGTCGTGCTTTTCCAGCATCGATACCGCTTCCTTGCCGTTCTCGGCTTCAAGGACTGTGTAGCCATTGCTTGAAAGTGCATAGCGTTCCAGTTCCCGAATGTCCAGATCGTCTTCAACCACAAGTATGGTACTCATACCAAAACCGTAGCCCACAAGGTTCTGCAAATGCAAGAGGGTTGTCACATTTTCACACATTTCTCATACATTTGGGCATAGACAACAACAGGACGCCCTGAAGCGTCCTGGTTGTTGCATGAGCACGATCTTAGTTCTTGTTGGCAAGAATGGTGGCGAGCTCAGGATTCTTTTCGATATTCTTCTTCAGATCCCGTTCACGACCCTTGTTCACATAGTCCTTTTCCTCAAACGTGTAGTGGAAGTTGGTGTGGACATCGTAGGTGCCGTTCATCAGGGCGAATGCATCCTCGGTCATCACCAGTTCCTCATCGGTGGGGATAACCAGGATCTTCACCGGGGAATCATCGGTGTTGATCTCAAACTCACCGTTGCGGCTGAAGCAGACATCGTTCTTATGGAGGTCCAGGTGGGCTCCGATGATCTCAAGTCCCTTACATGCGCCCTTGCGGACATGACGGGCCATCTCGCCGACTCCTGCGGTGAAGACAATGGCATCAACCTTACCACCAAGCAAGGTGGCGTAGCCGCCGATGTACTTTGCAATTCTTCTGCATTCCATGTCGATGGCGAGCTGGGCTTTCTTGTCGCCCTCCTGGCTTGCCTTCAATACGTCACGTCGGTCGCTCTTGCCGCACAAGCCGATCAAGCCGCTCTTCTTGTTCAGGGCGGTGTCCATCTCCTTGGCGCTCATACCGGTGTTTTCCATCATGTAGGGGATGATGGCGGGGTCGATGTCTCCCGATCTTGAGCCCATGACCAAGCCCTCAAGCGGGGTGAGCCCCATGGAGGTGTCGATGCATATGCCATTCTTTACGGCACAGACGGAAGCACCATTGCCGATGTGGCAGATGATGACGTTGGTATCCTTGTTCTCTTTGCCGAGCAGCACTGCTGCACGTTTTGCACAGTAGAGGTGACTGGTTCCATGGAAGCCGTATCTGCGTACGTTGTACTTGGTGTACCATTCGTACGGTACTGCATACATGAACGCTTCTTCGGGCATGGTCTGGTGCCAAGCGGTATCGAGGATGATGGCCTGAGGTACATCGGGCATGGCCTTGCGGGCCGCTTCGATGCCCATGATGTTGGCCGGCATGTGAAGCGGGCCAAGGGGAATGACCTTCTTCAGTTGCTCGATGACCTCATCGGTTACCAATTCGGATTTCTTGAAAACTTCGCCGCCATGGAGTACACGGTGGCCCACAGCCCCGATTTCCTTCAGGTCGGAAATTACGCCGTACTCATCGTCAAGCAACATCCTGATGATGAGCTCGATGGCTTCCTTGTGGGTGGGGGAAGAGAACTCTGCGTGGTACTCCTCTTTTCCGTTTGCTTTGTGCTCGATGGTGGAATATTCAAGGCCAATGCGCTCAACAACACCGACAGCGAGAATATCCTTGTTTTTCCAGTCATAGACTTGGTACTTGGCAGAAGAACTGCCACAGTTCAAGGTCAAAATTACCATGCATGTCTCCTAATGTTTCTCATTCGATATGATATGAATGTGTAGTTGGATGGTTCCAAGACATTAAAGCACTATTGGCCAGAATAATCAACATGAAGCAAAAAAGGATGAGATAGTTCTTTTCCCATCATGAAGGTAGTGTTTCCGCTTCTGCTCTTGGCCTGTGTGTGTTCCCTGCCTGCCAAAGCGTTTTGGACACTGGAGGCCACTCCGACGAACCAGACATACCGCCTTTCGATGCAGCAGGACGAACAGCAGATTTCCTTGGGGTTTGCCTTGCGCGAGGCAACCTGCAATTTCGAGGTGAAGCACATGAAGTGGGAATCTGGTTCTTGGAGTCTGAGCACCACAGAACGTCAGCTGTCGAACAGTTTCCCTTCCCTGGAAAACACGATCTGGGATGCATCCAGTCTTTCCTACGGATCAACCAGTTTGAGCATCGTCGAACAAGGGGGTGCACGTCGGGGCCTGGTGCTTGACCGACCCACCTTTTCCTTTGCAGTTTTGGATATGGGCACTGAAGCACTCGCAGATCTGTATATACCCTACCAACGCATGCTTATCGGACCCACGTTCCTGTGTTCGTTCCATGAACAGCAACGCCTGGCAAGCCTGGTTTTGGAGCCCTCCTATTCGCCTGCACTTGGAAGGCACCTCAGTTCCTCGTTCTCCCTTCGGTTCGGTCCCTTTGCATATCACAAGGCGTACCGGACCGATAGGTGGGAACGGTACAGCTCATGTGAGCTGGAAAGTGATCTCAAGGGCTTACGCATCCTCTGGGTTGCTTCCTCCGGCCTGGGATATCAACCGTTGTTTGGGGGAGAAACCCAAGAGTTTGAGCATACGTACGCATCCCGGCTTGGTTTTACGCTCTGGGCCTGGGAGTGGTTGATCGGTTGGCAGCAGAACCTGAAGGGGGAGGGAAGGGCGGAAACCCAACTGCAGCTCAGTCTTTCATCCGGCAGGATTTCTGTCCAGCTGGTGTTTCGGATGCAAGAGGGGATGAGCATTCGCGTGCAAAATGGAACTTCCTACGTACACTGGTCCGAGCAAGGGTTTTCGTATCATCTGGAGCTGGCCAGAGGTGCACTGGAATTCCGTGTGCTTTCGGACCCAAAACAATTGAGCATCGTCTATCGCTTTACCAGCGGCCGAGATACTGGATTTCCTCAACCAAATTGATCTGGAACCGTTGTTGCACAGCGCTTTTGACGTGCTCGATCAGTGCTTTGATGTCACTGCTTGTTGCCCTTCCGTTGGAGTTGATGATCATATTCGCATGACGGTGGGATATTTGCGCCCCGCCGATGGAGAACCCTTTCAGATCACACTGTTCGATCAGCTCTCCTGCTTTCTGTCCTTGTGGATTCACAAAGATGCTGCCGATGCTGGGGTTGTCGTATTGCCCGTTCGTCTTGCGCCTATGTTTGACCTCATCCTTTTTCTTCCGTGCCTCACTGGTTTGGGTGGAAGGAAACAGACGGAATCCGGCTTCATACAAGATGATGTCACGCCTACCGGAGAACGGGGAGTGGCGGTAGGAGAACTCGTCAAGGTGTATCTGCTTGCGATGAAGCTTGCCATCGAGGGTTATGTAGTCCACATAGTACAACAGGTCGGAAATACTGGTGCCATGAGCACTGCTGTTTCCGTAGATTGCTCCTCCTACGGTTCCCGGCAATCCTCCCAACAGTTCGAGGCCGGTCAGGCCATCCTCGATGGCAAGATCAATGGCACGGTCGAGGGCGAGACCGCAGCGAACACAGAACATCTCCCCCTGGACATGGCGCCGCTTGAGGTGGCTGGTAATGATGGTAAGCCCCTCGATTCCGTCATCGCTGATCAGGCTATTGGTGCCCCCACCAAGAATGGTGATCGGAAGACTGTGGTCCTTTGCATAGGACAACAGCTCTCGTACTTCCTCAAAATCGGAGGGATAGGCCGTCAAATCCGCTACACCTCCGGTGTGAATGCTCGAATACTGGGCAAGCGGAACATGCTTTAGGAGCAGTTGGTCAAGGTTGATTTTTTCACCACTATTGCGTACATTGGTAGGCATGAAGACATCTTACCCCCTTTTTCAGGGGTGGGCAACCTAAAGGAGCTCTCAATGCCTGTCCTTCTCTATAATACCATGAAACGTTGTATCGAGGAGTTTGTACCGCTGCATGATCAGCAGGTTGGACTCTACTCCTGTGGTCCAACGGTCTACAACTATGCACATATCGGCAATCTCAGAACCTTCTTGTTTGAGGATTTGCTGAAGCGGGTTTTGCAGCTCAGTGGGTTTTCCGTCAATCATGTCATGAACATCACCGATGTCGGTCACCTTACCGGTGACGGCGATGACGGAGAGGATAAGCTCGAGCACATGGCCCACAAGACAAATCGCACGGTCTGGGAAATTGCTTCCTTCTACACCGATGCCTTTTTCCGCGATTATGATGCCTTGAATATGATCCGCCCCACGACGGTTTGCAAGGCAACCGATCACATCCAGCAGATGATTGCATTGATCAAGCGCTTGGAAGAGGGTGGGCATACCTATATCAGTGGAGGAAATGTGTATTTCAGCATCGACTCCATCCCTGATTACGGCAAGCTTGCCCGTCTTGATCTCGAATCACTGCGCACTGCCGTGCGTGATGATGTCGAGGCTGACGACAACAAGCGCAACAGCAAGGATTTTGTACTCTGGTTCACCAACAGCAAGCATGGCGAACAGGCAATGATGTGGCCTTCCCCGTGGGGCAAAGGGTTCCCGGGTTGGCACATCGAGTGCTCGGCCATGAGCATGCACTACCTTGGGGAATCGTTCGATATCCATTGTGGTGGCATTGATGCCATTCCCGTACACCATACCAACGAAATTGCCCAAAGTGAGGCTGCTACCGGCAAACCTTGGGTCAAGTATTGGCTGCATGGGGAGTTCCTGCTTGATGAAACGGGCAAGATGAGCAAGAGCAAGGGTGAGTTCCTTACGCTCAGCCTGCTCCAAAGCAAAGGCTTTGATCCGATGGACTATCGCTATTTTTGCCTTGGCGGTCACTATCGCAGCCAGTTGAAATTCAACTTCGACTCACTGGCCACTGCCCGAACTGCCCGAACCAATGTCTACGAACGAGTGCAGAATCTTCTCAAGCAGGGTGCAAAACAGGTTGCCCTTGTCTCTGAGAAGGCTCTTGCCTATCAGCAGGCTTTCCTGGAGCATATCCAGAATGACCTCAATACTCCGCGTGCGCTTGCCGACCTGTGGGGAGTGCTGAAAGATGATTCGCTCGGATGCGATGAGAAGTATTCGCTTGTTCTGTTGTTCGATCAGGTGTTTGGCCTGAGGTTGTCCGAGGTAGTGGTCCCTGAGAAAGAGACTTTCCCTCCTGAGGCTGAGGACTTGCTTCTGAAGCGGGTGCAGGCTAAAAAGGAGAAGAATTGGGCACTGGCAGACTCTCTGCGTTCAGAGTTGGACGCAATGGGGTACCTGGTCAAAGACACACCCTCGGGAAGCTCTTTGGAAAAAAAGATGTAACTTGGTTACTGGTGAGTTGTTAACGTTATGGAAATACAAAGCAACGATGAGCGAGCGTTCAAGCAAGTATACGAGGAAGTATTCCCGATACTGATGCGCGTGGTATACCACGTCACCAATAATCAGGATCTTGCCGAGGAGATTTGTCAGGAGGCTTTCATCCGGTTTTTTGACAAGGGGATGGAGTTTGCCACCCTTGATGATGCCAAGTATTGGCTGATTCGGGTGTCGAAAAATCTTGCCATCAACCAAGTGAAGCGGAAGGCCCGGGAGCAGGGCATGGTGGAAAAGCTGAAAAAGATGCCTGCCAACCACTCCAATACTTCCGATGGATCGCAGGTACTGATGGAAAAAGAGACACGCAAACTTGTTCAGGAGGCAATAGACCAGCTTCCTGAGAAGTTCCGCTTGGTCATTGTGATGAAAGAGTACACGGATATGGATTACAAGCAGATCGCCCAGGTGCTGCATATTTCCGAGAGTAATGTAAAGGTACGAGTCTATCGCGCACGTAAAATGCTCGAGTCGATTCTCAGCCAGGAGTAGCGCATGTGTGTAGATGATGAACTGTTGAATACCTATCTTGACGGCGAGTTGCAAGAGCCCTGGAGGACGCAAGTCCAAGAACACCTAGGGTATTGCAATGCATGTCGCCAGAGGCTGGAACAGTTGCGTTCTCTCCATCAGAAGTTGGTGGATGCCCAACTGAGCGACAGCGAAATCAAGGCGCGGCAGGAGCGGGTGTTCGCATACTTTGAGAAGACGCGCTTTCCTTCGACGAATAAGAAGATGCACATTTTTCGCAAAAAGATACAGGTTAAGCTAGTTCCTGCACTGATTACCAGCGCTGCAGCATTTGTAGTTGTGTTCATCGGTGCATTTGTTCTCTTTGGGACCAATCCCCAGCAGGGACAGGAAATCCTTCCTGGGGTTGCTTCCCCGATCGATAGTGCTCACATTCGGCAGGTGACCGACGTCCAGAAACCTTCTCTCGATATGTTCAGTCTTGAGCAAATTGTCCAGCATCTTGACGCAATGGGGTATGCCGTGAAGCTGGAAGTGAAGGCGGTGACTCCTCTCGAATAAGGTTTTTCCTCTCGCTCTCATGTGTGAAGGCTCTACATTGACTTGTAGAGCCTTTCCTATTTTGCTACTATGGGTAGACTCTTTT
>Ga0265295_1008477_pt1 | contig 11404 bp, 12 predicted proteins | sample Munlansysbiofilm_FD_192503 | JGI IMG/M metagenome (GOLD analysis project Ga0265295, IMG submission 192503) | Leachate microbial communities from a municipal landfill in Southern Ontario, Canada - Methane capture system biofilm | ecosystem: Engineered > Solid waste > Landfill > Unclassified ... | reverse complement strand
GAAGCCGTTGAGAAGGCGAAAAATTTATGAAATTCTCAGTCTTAACAGCAGAAGGTAAATCCTTTAGTGATGATATCGACTATATTGTCATTCATAACGAGGATGGCGAAATGGCAATTCTCAAGGATCATATTCCGATTATTGTCCAAATAAAATCTGGTTATTTAAAATGCGTCACGAATAGTCATTTAAAGTTTGCAATTATTGAGCAAGGAATCTTAGAATTCAAAGATAATGAATGTGCTATTTTGGCACTTGATGCTGAAATGGGTGATACTCTAGATAGTACAAGAACTTCTTTTGAAAAGATGAAAAAAGACAAATTGGAATTAGCCAAAAAAGAAAATATTGATTTATCAAAACAAGAAAGAGAATTAAAAGAAAATATTCAAAAAAGTAAAGCTGGACAATTATAGGGGGTGTTTGATATCGAACACATAATCTATTTCACGTCGCTGATTATATTTTTCGCTTTAGCATTAAGAATTTTATCTGCGCTTCATTTTGAAAACAAGTTTGAAAAAATGCGTATTTGGGAAATTAAAGCTGCATATTTTCTATTATCACTCATTAGTGCACATTTACTGAGTGAAGTAATGGTCAAACTATCACAATTATTAAACGTTTTAGCATAGGGAAACCTATGCTTTTTTTATAAAAAAAATGAGCTATTAAGACTCATCAATTTGAATGGTTTTCATGCCTAATGATTCAAAACTTAAGAGCAAGTGTTTAATTTCATCAAGTCGATCAACTTTTTGATCTAATAAGATCAGTGTGTAATAGACATGTTCTACGTATGTCTTTTCAAGGACTGTCGCATCATTTTCAAAATATTTATCGATAAAATTTATTTTGTCATAATCAAAACTGATTTTATATATTGGAACCTCTTTTTTGACATAAAAAGTAACTTTTTTTATCACATCAGCACTCGCTTTTGTATAAGCTCTCACGAGACCACCAGCACCAAGTTTAATTCCACCAAAATAGCGTATCACCACACATAAAATGTTTGTGACATCGTGATGTTTTAAGACTTCCAATATGGGAATGCCTGCTGTACGTGAGGGTTCACCATCATCAGATAAAGTTTGATGTTCGCCGTTTATGCCAAAAATAGATGCATGACAATAATGGGTTGCTTTTGGATATTTTTGTTTCGCTTCATTTATGCATAATAAAATATCCTCTTGATGATCAATTGGATAAAGTATCGCAATAAAGATGGATTTATCAATCTCAATTTGATGAGAAACTGTTTCTTTTATATAGCGCATCATTTCACCGCATTTAGTATAACATAAAACCTGTTTTAGAAAAACTATCACTAAAAATTTGGTATAATGATACATGGTGATAAACATGAGTACACTTAAAGGCGCAAAACGCGTGATACAAGACTTAAAAAGACAAGGATATGAAGCTTATATTGTTGGTGGAGCTGTAAGAGATTATATATTAAGACAGCCATTAACCGATGTTGATATTACAACGAATGCTAAACCTTTTCAAGTCGCAAAATTATTTAAAACTAAACCCACTGGATTAAAATATGGGACCGTGACAGTTTTCATGGGCACAGAAACCTATGAAGTGACAACCTATCGGATTGATGGCGAATATGTCGATGGAAGACATCCTGAAGAAGTGACTTATAGTGAATCTGTCGTCATGGATGTTGCACGTCGTGATTTTACGATCAATGGATTATTAATGACGGAATCTGATGAAATTATTGATTATGTGGACGGAAGAAAAGATATTGAAAGTAAACTGATTAAGACGATCGGTAATCCAAACGACAGATTTGATGAAGATGCCTTACGCATGATGCGTGCATTCTATTTTCAAAGTAAACTTGGATTTCAAATTGATCGAGAAACTAGAGAAGCCATTTCAAATTTAAAGGATCGATTAAAAGATGTTTCAATGGAAAGAATTCTTGCTGAAATGATTAAGATTTTGCAAGGAAAATATTTGAAAATGGCATTTCAATCCATGATAACAACAGGTGTTTCTAAAGTTTTACCAGGATTACATCAGGGGATTGAATATACATTAACGCTTGATGAGTTACCATTTGTCGATGTGTTTTTCACGTTAGCATTTACATTAAATGGTCATGTTCCAAGTGAGTGGACTTTTTCAAACAAACATCGACATCGCTATGAAATCGCATCAAAACTTGCGATTGAAAACAAAGAAATAGATGCGATGATGCTCTACACTTACGGCATTGACCTCTGTCTACTAGCAAATCGGGTAACATACATGTTAAAGCGATCAAAAAATAAGAAAGTAGAAATCGAAACGCTTTATCAAAATTTGCCGATACAATCAGATTTAGATCTAAAGTTAAGAGCAACAGAAATTATTAAAATTGCCAATCGTAAAGCAGGCGCTTGGGTTAAAGAAATTCAAACAAAAATGGTTGTTGAAGTGATCAATCGTCGTTTAGAAAATAATCGGGAAGCTTTAATTGAATTTGTTAAAGCACATTTAGAATAGAGGTTAATATGGAACTTAATGTAAATAAGAATTATACCATTATTGGTAAAGTAGAAAGTATAAATTATGGGGCTCACTTTTGTAATACAACTGTCTTAACGATGGAAGGTGAACACATTAATTTAAAGTTGGAATTTGAACAAATGGATTTGTTGCAAATGGGTAAAGTTTATCAATTTGAAGCAGTCGCTGTTTTAAAAATTGAAGATGAACTCGTTTTAAAGACCATCAGTATTCATAACATCGAAGATACTCTTCCAGATGATGAACTCACTAAAATTTTAGATCATTTTTATGTCTATGCGCCACTCTCGTTAAAAGATATTAAAAAAGGCATTGAATCTTTTTTACATAAAATTGATAACAAAATATTGAAAGATATTACAAGTAAAATTTATAAAGCGCATGAGAAAGCATTTTATATGCATCCAGCAGCAACCAAATTCCACCACGCATATGTTGGAGGATTGTCTTATCATACATTAACTATGTTAAAATTAATTGATCCATTTATTGAAATATATCCGTATCTAAATCGAGACTTATTATATGCGGGAACCATTTTACACGATATGTCAAAAATCGATGAGATCAGTGGTGTTGACGGAGAGTATACGAAAGAAGGATTACTCATAGGGCATTTGGTCATGCAAACTTCTATGATTGATCTTGTGGCACATGAACTGCATTACGAAAAGGAAGAAGAAGTATTATTGTTGAAACATATGATTATTAGTCATCATGGGCAATATAACTTTGGATCTCCTAAAAAACCTCAAATTGGTGAAGCATTATTACTATGGTTTATCGATACGATTGATTCAAAATTTACAGTACTTGGTGAAACACTTGCTGAAACACAAGACGGTTCATTTACAAATATGATTTCTGTTTTAGATAAGATGAGATTTTATAAAGCATATAAGAAATAAAGGAAGACCTTGTGAGTCTTCCTTTTATTTAAACATTCCTTTAATTGATTGCAATTTATCTTTGTTTTCTGTCACATCAATCGTCAACAGTTTGCCATCTTTCAATTCAATTTTTAAAGTGCTTGCTCCTAGCATTTTAATTTTAACATCCACATCTTTGATATCTTGATCTCTAAAAATTCGATAAGTCTTCAACATATCATCTTCGAAAAATGCAAAACTATAAACCTCTTTATTAACTGCAAAAAATCTTAAGTGTTTCTTTCCAGAAAATAAATTAGCTGCAGAAGCATTTTGATTTGCTCTAAAATTTGAAAAACCAGCAACCCATAATTGGTTTTCATCAATCAAATTTGCTCGATTCACCAATGCATTTAAATCTTTTAAATCATCTTTAGAAAAAGGGATTGAAATCATTTCATCAATGATTTGTTCTTTTTTTTGTGTTTCTTGCTCCTTTTTCTCTGCTTCGTAAGCTTCTTTGGAAGCGCCAGTCATATTTTTGCTTGCAGATTTTTCCATGGCGTCACCTAATTTTTGTCCAAGTTTACCAAGTAGTCCCATCTGATCCTCCCATAGTTTTATTTTATTTTCATTATACAAGAATTCTTTTCAAAATAAATCATTAAATAAAAAAAGGTTACCAAAATTTTGGTAACCTTTATCCTTTAGATAAATTATCCTTCTAAAATTGTAAACCAATTTTCATAAAGAGTTGCGTAATTATTATCATACACACCATTTGATGAAAGTAGGTATTCATTCATTTGACGACGATTGATTTCTCGAATGACATCAAATCTTGCACCTTGGTTTCCACTGAAGTCTGCATCTTCAATCAACTTGAAGACGAGTTCACGTTGCATAAAAGTGCTTTGGTAACGTGTTAAAATTGGTGAGAATTGGGTATTGAAAGCAGTTTGCACAGTTGATGGTAATTGAATACCTTCTTCTGAATTGCTTTCAATTAAGTAGAACTTAACTTGATTTGGACTAACCCATTCTGTTAAAGAGTTATAGAAGTTTAATGTTTCATCATCTTCTGAAACATATTTACCGACAGTGTCTTCGTATTGTGAATACATCACGCTTGCACTTTCTCTAACAGAAGTATTAAGAATTAGATGCCATCCAAATGATGATTTAACATTTGCAAGTTCTTCTTGAGTAATCACGTTTTCATATAAATCAAGAAGAGGAAGTGATGCATCTGGATTATACATTGACATCGCACGGTTATAGAATACTTCGTCTAAACGTTGTTGAGATGATAAGAAGTTTGATGTATTTGTGATTGGAGATGATAAGTTTTCAAACTTGAGATAGAAACCTAATTGACGGAATCTGGCCCATGTTAATTCTGGTTGAATGTCAAGCTTTGGATCATCAGGGTTCACTGGTGGAACATCATTACCACGTAAGATGCGTCCTGAATTGTTGAATTCTGTAGCAAGTGTTTGGAATCCATTTGCAAATGTTGAATAGTAACCAACTTTTTCATATAAGATTTCAACTAAATCAACTAATCCTTCTAATACAGCTTGTTGACCAAGTGCATCTAATGAATCTAGGTAATCTTGAGGATCATCTGGGTTTCCATCACCGTTTTGATCAACATAGATGAGTAAGTGACTCACATTCATTGATTTATAATTATCATATTGAAGCTTAGCAAGTTCAGATAAGTTTTCATAAACATCTTCACCATAATGCGCTTCATAATCTTTTAAGTATTGATCACGTAATTCTGGGTATACATAGATTTGATTGATTGCTTCTTGATTAGTTCTTGAACCGAATGCAAGAAGTAAGAACTTTTCACGTCCCATTGTTGCTGGGAATCCAGCAGATGCAAAGTTATTTGCTGAGAATTGTGAAATGATATCTTCAAATTGTGTTTGATAACTATCACGATCATCTTCAGTAATTGAATATTTTTCTGAATTCAATAAATATTCATTGGATAATAGATCGAGTGAAATGTTAATACCATATGATTTTTCTAAGCGAGCATAGAAATCACTAACTGTGATGTCTGTACCATCTACGGTTGCAACCACATCACCACTCTTATTATCTTCTGTACCATCGTAACCATAATTTTGTTCGTAAAGTATACGAACGACTGGATCATAAATATCAACTTCGATTTCTTCATAAAGCTTATTAACAACTTCACTAATATAAGCAGATGTTAATTTACTTTCTAAAAGAAGGTCAAACATTTCATTTCTAATCGCTGTTGCAGTGGATGCGAAAATTTCTTTTTCAGCATCTTCTGGATCTTCGATTAATACACCTTCTTCAGCAGCTTTACCATCATTTAATTTAAATACTAAATAGTAAGGCGTACCAAATTGTGTGAAACGAGAAGAATAAGGTTGTCCATCTGTTGTATCATTAGGGTCTTCCATAGAAGCTTCTGAAACAAGCGTTGAATAGATGTGTGATCTTAAGCTTGTGTTAATGCCAGTAAGTTCATCGTAAGTCAGTGTTGGGCTGTATACAACATCACCTTTACCAACGATTGTAGAACCTGAAATTTCAACTTGTGCAGTAGGATTTAATAAATTATAGATGCTAACAAATGCTTCTTTAACTTGTGCAGTTGTTAACGCTACATCACGATTTAAATCACGGCTCGTGTTAATTGAATATTTTTTATAGTAATTTTCAAAATCTTCGCGACTTAAAGCGCTACGATTTTCATAATTTTCACCAAGTTTTTCAAGTAAATCAAGATCTTCTAAAACTGAAACCACATATTGATTAACTGGTTCAGTTGAATCAGATTCAGCGCTTAAGTTAATATAACCAACTTCACCTTTTGCGATGCGAATGTCAGGAATTTTGTACCAAGCACCTTTAGCATCAGCTTTAATGCTTTGATGATACATTGCTGCATTTGCTTCGTTTAAGTTAATGAAGCGAACAACTAAAGCATCAACATCATAACGACCTTCTCTGTTATTCTTATAATAAGTTACAAGAGATTGTTCGCTAATATAGTTTTTGTTATCTTCATCAGTAACTTCAGTGGCTAATAATTCTTTAGCGTATTCACGTTGTGCGGCGCGAACAGCATAATTATTGACTAAGAAACTTAATGATGCATAACCTTGATAAGGAATTGGTTGACTCATAATACTATCGATAATCGTTTGAATACTTAAAGTATTATCTAATAAATATTGTGAATCAGCAAAACGTTCAACATTGCGGTAAAATTGTTCATAATCATTTTCGAAGAAATCTTTTAAATCTTCTAAATCTTTGTTGTTATGAATGCTTTGGTTAATTGTTTCATCAAAGAATGTGTTTAAGTCTTCATCACCACTTGAAAGTAATGCTTTTACATCAGTAATGTTTTCTGCAAAAACAATATTATCGATCATCGATGACAAAACATTTGCGCTTTGTAAACGTAATTGATCGTAGAGTTCTTTTTCAGTGATTGTAATACCATCGAGGGTAACATAAGGATCATCAGATAAATCACCATAAGGTGTTTTACTGCTGTTACCACATGCGCTCAGTGTTAGGATTCCTGCAACAATTAGCACAAATATTGCCATCTTCCTAAGTGTTTTTGTTTGATTCATAGTTGTTCACTCCTTCAGTGTATTTCATACAAGCAAATATAATATAGCATTTTTCAGGGGTCAATGCAACCACTTTCACTTTATTTGTAAATCTCACATATTTGTATGTTATGATGAAAGAAGGTGGTAAATTGAAAGTTTATATTTTAGCCAGTGGTTCGAAAGGCAATATAACCTACTTAAAAGTAGGTCATATTAAAGTGTTCATTGATGCTGGTATTAGTTATCAAAAAATGAAGAAAAAAATGGAAGCATATGGTGAGTCGATTGAAGATGTCAAAGCTCTTTTTTTGACCCATGAACATCATGACCATACGATGGGTCTTTTGATGCTGCTTAAAAAGGGAAATCTAAAAGATCTTTTTATGACTCAAGGAACTTATGAAAGCTTATCAGAAGAGATTAAACAGCTAATTCCAAATCTTCATATTATTAAAGCGGATTATCCGTTTACTTATGAAACTTTAAATATGACACCATTTATGATTTCACATGATGCAAAAGAACCTGTAGGCTATGTCATTTCAAATCAAAATAAAAAAATAGTTCATATTACAGATACAGGATATATCGATCAAAATTATCATGACTTATTACAAGACGCAGATTTATATATTTTAGAATCCAATCACAACCCAGCAAAACTTATGGCATCGCCGAGACCCTTTTTACTTAAAAAGAGAATTTTAAGTGAAAAAGGTCATTTATCGAACGAGGATGCATGTTGGTTAATGAACCGGTTTGTTAAAAAACATGCGATTTGGATTGTTTCGCATATTTCAGAGGATTGCAATTCTATTTTAGATATCGAAGAGTCCATTATAAAGATTTTTGATGATCCTACAAAAATTGATATCTACTATGCGTCACAAGAAGGTTTACCGGTGATTGAATTATGATTAAAATTATTGCAGTGGGTAAAATAACTCAAAAATATTTAGAAACTGGCATTCAATACTATTTAAAACAAATACCTCATAAAATTGAGATTATAGAAGTCAAAGATGAAGCGAATATCCAAGGGATTGATATTGAATCTGAACGAATTTTAAGTAAAATAAAACCAAATGATTCTGTCTGTCTTTTAGCCATTAAAGGCAAAATGGAAGATAGTGAATCATTTGCACATTTTATGGATCATGAACTTACCTACCAATCTGGGGATTTAGTATTTATCATTGGAGGATCTCATGGTGTGAATGATTTAGTCTATGAACGGTCAAATTCACAACTGTCTTTTTCAAAAATGACTTTTCCACATCAACTGATGCGTTTAATGTTGATTGAACAAATATATCGGGGATTTATGATTTTAAAAGGACACCCCTATCATAAGTGAGGATCTATGAAATACATATTTTGGGATTTTAATGGAACAGTTTTGGATGATGCAAAACTATGCCATGATATTTTAAACGAAATGTTAATCGAAGAAGAAAGACCAACAGTATCTTTTGAAGAATATTTGATGATTTTTGATTTTCCTGTAGAAAGTTACTATGCAAAAGTTTATGATTTAGAAAAAACAAGTTTTAAGGAACTCGCCCACAGGTTTATTGAAAGATATATGCCTAGAAGCCTTGACTTAAATCTTCATGATGGCGTATTAGATGCGATTTCTCAAGCTAAAAATAAAGGTTATCAAAATGTACTATTATCAGCTTCAGAAGAAAGTAATTTGCATAAACAATTAATCCACTATGGAATAAACAATCATTTTGATGCCGTTTTAGGAACATCAAATGTTTATGCAAAAAGCAAAGTAGAAGTTGCACTTAAGTTCATTAAGGAAAATCATATTCATAGCGATGAATGTTTTATGATTGGAGATACATTACATGATGCAGAAGTCGCAAAAGCATTGGGTATCCAAATTATTATCTACACAAAAGGTCATCAACATCCTTCAAAATTGAAAGAATTTTCAAATATTATTCATTTTCAAGAATTAATTGATAAAATATAAGTAGGTCGACAGACCAAAAAAGGAGAATAAGGATGAATAAAACCGCAATTCTCGTCTGCAGTAATGCTGGACTTGATTACTTAAACTATCCGAAAGACATCATCATTTTAAGATCAGTCATCCATTTTGGAACAGATGAATCATTTGATGATTTTATTGATATGGATGCGAAAACATTCTATGAAAGAATTTCAAAAGATCCAAATGATGTGCCAAAAACATCGTATGTTTCAGTGGGGAAAATGATTGAGTATTTTGAAGACTTAGAAAAGAAAGGTTATGAAGAAGCCTTAGTCATTACGATTTCTTCTGAATTGTCTGGTTTATATGAGGCGGTTAAACGAACTGCAAGCGAAGTTAATATTAAAGTAACTGCTTTTGATTCAAAAACGCTTGCCTATGCAGAAGCATACATGGCATTAGAAGCTCACAGACTTGCTAGTGAAGGAAAAACCTCAAAAGAAATCATTCCTTATTTAGAAAAAATACGTGATAACGATATGATCTATTTTGCAGTAAATACTTTGCTTTATCTTGTAAAAAATGGTCGTTTATCCAAACTTTCTGGAACTTTAGGAACAATGTTACAATTAAAGCCACTCTTAATGATTGGTGATAATGGTAAAGTAGAAACGTTAGAAAAAATACGTACGATCCACAAAGCTCACCAACGTGTTTTAGAAAAATACATTGAAGACACTAAGGATTTAGATGTGATTACCTATATTTCACATGCGCATGCTGATGAATTTGTTGATTGGTTTAAAACGGAAATCCATAAAGTTTTTCCAGAGCGTGAAATCATAGTGGCTTATCTCACACCTGTGGTTGGAGCACACACGGGACCAAAAGGTATCGGTATAGGATACATTAAGAAATCTTAGTTAAAACATTAAGCATGCAGAAGCATGCTTTTTTGTTCATATACATTCGCTTTATAAGGTGATATAATGAGAATATAAGGAGATGAAAAAATGAAAAAGTTTTTTGCAGACTTTAAAAAATTTATCACACGCGGTAATGTACTTGATTTAGCAGTTGCAGTCATCATTGGTGGTGCGTTCTCCAAAATCGTCGGTAGTCTAGTTAAAGACATTTTGATGCCAGTCATCAGTCTAGTCATTGGAGAAAAAGGTTTTGAAAACTATAAATACGTCATTTCACCTGCTGATGAAGTGAATGGAATTGCTGAAAATGCCATTACTTATGGGGTATTTATTCAAAACATTATTGACTTCTTAATTATTGCGTTTGTCATTTTCGTGATTATACGTTCGATTATGAGAATTTCAGAACTTGCAAATGCTAAAAAAATTGAAGCTGAAAGACTTCAAAAAGAGGAAGAAGAAAGAATCAAAGCTGAAAAAGCTGCACTAGAACCTGTTCAACCTAAAGTTGAAGATTTATTACAAGACATTAAAGTTTTACTCGAAAAGAATCTAAAATAAAAACCGGATTACCGGTTTTTTTTATCTTTGATCATTTGAATAAATATGTCATAAATCACATTTGAACGATCAAGCTCTGGATGAAATGTAGTTCCTAATATATGATTTTGTTTAACACCAACGATGTCACCTTGATACCATGCAATTGGGGTGACATCTTTTTTTATTGACATAATTTTTGGAGCACGAATGAACGTCATGGGTATTTTTTGATTTTCTGTATCACCAATGGTTTTAAAACTATCTTTTTGGCGTCCATAAAAGTTACGTGCTAGAGAAATATGTAACAAACCAAAGTGTGGATTCTCATGCATAATATCTTCTGCAAGTAAAATTAATCCAGCACAAATTCCAAAAGTTGGGAGTCCCTCGATAATCCGTCTTTTGAGCGATTCAAACATACCTAGGTCTACAAGCAAACGCTTCATTGCTGTAGATTCGCCTCCCGGGAGGATGAGGCCATCCATATCTTTCGTTAAATCGCTCAATTGACGGATTTCAAAGGTGTTTATTTTAAGACCTTTTAGTCTTTTTTCGTGTTCAATAAATGCGCCTTGAATTGCTAAGATGCCGATGGTTAGCATTACTGACCTCGATTAGCCATTAATAACTGAATTTCTTGTTCATTAATACCCACCATAGCTTCTCCAAGGTTTTTAGATATTTCTGCAAGAATTTTTGGATCATTAAAGTTTGTGACTGCTTGTACGATGGCACGCGCACGTTTTTTGGGATCTCCAGACTTGAAAATACCAGATCCTACAAAGACGCCTTCAGCTCCTAATTGCATCATTAATGCTGCGTCTGCAGGTGTCGCAACACCTCCGGCTGCAAAATTAACGACTGGTAGTTTACCATATTTATGCACATATCGAATTAAATCAATTGATACACCCATCGTCTTTTGAACTTCATATATTTCATCATCACGAAGCGATTCTATGT
>Ga0265295_1008476_pt1 | contig 11405 bp, 10 predicted proteins | sample Munlansysbiofilm_FD_192503 | JGI IMG/M metagenome (GOLD analysis project Ga0265295, IMG submission 192503) | Leachate microbial communities from a municipal landfill in Southern Ontario, Canada - Methane capture system biofilm | ecosystem: Engineered > Solid waste > Landfill > Unclassified ... | reverse complement strand
GTCTCGAACTTTTAGCCTGTCTGCTGGAGGATTCAGTAAAGAATGCATACATACTAAGATAGGAAAACGGACTAGCTGCAACTCAAAAAACTAAAGCAACTGCATCCTACCATGAGTAGAGGGTTGTGTCAATCAAGGTACTTCGATGACGTGCAAATCATTGTGATACTGTAGGTATTTTTGATCTGAATCTTTGCAATATGCGTATATTCCTAGCACTGAGCAACATTAGGGCCGACATTGATAAAGATTGCAATTCTCCTGGATCATCGCCCTGACAGCTGCTAAGATGGCAGCAGAGGAAGAGAACATGAAACATATTGAGGTGGCGGCAGCGGTAATCATACGGGACAACACAGTCTTTGCAGCCCAGCGTGGCGATGGTGGGGAGCTGGCGAGGAAATGGGAGTTCCCCGGTGGAAAGCTGGAAAGCGGAGAGTGCGGTGAAGAGGCGATAGTAAGGGAGATCCTTGAAGAACTCGGCACAGAGGTCAGGGTCCTGAGGCCTCTGGTCAGCGTCGAGCACCAGTACAGGACCTTCTCGCTGACTCTCCATGGTTACCTTTGTGACATCATTAGGGGAGAACTTGTGCTCAAAGAACACCTGGCCTCCAAGTGGTTGGGGAAAAGTGAACTCTCCTCTGTCTCTTGGGCGGAAGCCGACCTGCCCATAGTCAAGGCAGTCTCTGCCTTGTTGGAGTAGCACATGAGCCGGCGTGTGCAGGACCTGCTACCCAAAAGCCTTGAGACCGGATTCCTTGATGCAGGCATAGGGTCTTCTGGGGAGTACCGCCCCCGCCTGGTGCTGAACGACCCCCCCAGGAGCAAGGTGCTCACGGCCTTGCTCAAGGAGCTGGACAGGTGCACCTCCTTTGAGTTCTCTGTTGCATTCATCACCAAAGGGGGACTCGCCATGCTGCAGCAGGGCCTCCATGATGCACATGCGCGAGGGGTCAGGGGGAGGGTCCTCACCTCAGACTACCTGAGCTTCACCGACCCCGATGCCATCGAGCATCTCATGCATTCCTTTCCCAACATAGAGGTGCGCGTCTCTTGTGAACACTCCTTCCATGCAAAGGGGTACCTGTTTCACCACAGCGACCAAGGCTACTCCTCCCTAGTGGTGGGAAGCTCCAACATCACCCATCAGGCGCTTGCAACCAACAGGGAGTGGAATGTGCATCTGGTCTCCCTCTCCGGGGGTGAACTGCTCAAGAAGATGATCCAGGAGTTTTCACACGTCTGGGACGGTGCAGCGGAGGTCAGCCCCCTTTGGTTGTCACACTACAGGAAAATCTATGACAGCCATAGGAGTGACCCCTCCTTTGTCCCCATCCTTGCCGGTCATCCCCTCCCTGAAAGGGCTAGCCTTGATGGCGAGATAGTGCCCAACGTCATGCAATCTGAAGCTTTGGCCGCCCTGGACGGGCTGCGCCTTGGCGGGGAATCCAAGGCCCTGCTCATCTCAGCCACCGGCACGGGAAAGACCTTTCTTGCAGCCTTTGACGTGCAGGTGCAGAGACCTAGGAAGTTCCTGTTCATAGTGCACAGGCTTCAGATAGCCAAGGCTTCGATGGACAAGTTCAAACAGATACTCGGGCAAGACATCAGATGCGGCCTGTTGGGGGGAGGGGAGGCGGACGTTGGGGTGCAGTACCTCTTTTGCATGATACAGACCCTCTCCCAAGATGAGGTGCTCCACTGCTTTGCCCCTGACCATTTCGACTATATTGTCGTCGATGAGGTCCACAGGGGAGGTGCCCCCTCCTACCGTAAGGTAATCAGCTATTTCAAGCCGGCATTTCTGCTGGGCATGACGGCAACCCCCGAGCGCACAGATGACTTTGACATCTACGCTCTCTTTGACCACAACATCGCCTACGAGATCAGGCTGCACAAGGCCTTGGAAGCCGATCTGCTCTGCCCCTTCCACTACTACGGCATCTCGGATCTGAGTGTCGACGGCGAAAGCCTTGAGGACCTGTCACGCTTCTCATCCCTGGAGATGGGTTCGAGGATGGTGAAGATCAAGCAGATGCTCGACCGCTACAGCATCGGATCCCACCGCCGTCGCGGTCTGGTCTTTTGTAGCCGCAATGCCGATGCCCGCTTGCTCGCCGATGGGTTGTGCTCCCTGGGGCTGAAAGCCCTTGCCCTCAGCGGCAGCGATGGCCTTGCCGAACGTGATGATGCCTTTGCCCGCCTAGAGATGAATGGTGGGGAGGGGATGCTTGAATACCTGGTCACTGTGGATATATTCAACGAGGGGGTGGACATCCCCTCACTGAACCAGGTGGTGATGATCCGTCCGACCAAGTCAGCCATCATCTTTGTCCAGCAGCTGGGGCGAGGCTTGCGCAAGCATTCAGGAAAAGAATATCTGACTGTAATCGATTTTATAGCGAACTATGCCAATAACTATATGATTCCTATAGCCCTATACGGGGACAACAGCTATAAGAAGGATACGCTGCGCAGGTTCGTCAGCGGAGGGAGCCTGGGCATACAGGGCTGCTCCACGGTGAACTTTGACAAGATTGCACAAGAGAGGATCTATGAGGCGATCAACACAGCCCCATTCCAACACCTGAAGTTCCTCAAGGAGGAGTATCTGAAGGTCAAGGGGCGGATAGGAAAAATTCCGACCATGATGGATTTTGTCCGTCTGGATGGGGTCTCCCCCTTCCTGTTCATTGAAAAATCCATGAGCTTCGCCGCCTTCAAGCTCGCAATGGAGGGCTCCGGTCATGGTGAGCTTTCACCTTTGCATTTGCAAAGCCTCTCTTTTCTCTCCAAGATACTCTGCAATGGAAAACGCCCTCATGAGGCTATGGTCATAGCATCCCTGATGAAAAACCATCCAACCCTAGGTCTGCAGGCCTTGGTCGGGAAGCTTGATTCGGAATATGGCTTTGTCCCTTCCGAGGCTTCTGTTCTGTCGGCAATAGCCATGCTGCAAGGGGGATTCTTTCAGAAGGCGCAACTCGCTTCCTTTGGCAATCTTTGTTACTGCACATCAGAAGAGGGCTGCCTGGTCCCCACCGATGCATTTCTAGCACTGTTGGAAAATGAGGCGTACCGAATGGAAGTTGCGGACATCCTCGCCCTTGGCGAGTTTGAGTACAGGCAACACTACCTGGAGGGCAGGGACGAGCACGACCTGGCCCTGTATCAGAAGTATACCCGCCAGGATGTTTGCCGCCTCTTGCACTGGGAGAAGGACGAATCTTCAACCATCTATGGGTACAAGGTACATAAGCAATCCAGAACCTGCCCCTTGTTTGTGACCTACCATAAAAAGAAGGAAACGATAAACGCAAGTACCGACTATCCGGACGAGTTCCTCTCTCGCGATCTTTTTCAGTGGGCTACTCGAAACAATGTTAAGGTCAATGGCTCTGAGCCCCCCTATATCCGAGGTGAGAAGGGTCCGATGCAAACATTCCTGTTTGTGCAGAAAAGCACTGATGAGGGTAGAGCATTTTACTATTTGGGCAAAACGAAGTTTTTGACCAATGTGCAGAAAACCATCATTGATGATAAGGGGAAGATCCTTCCCATGGTGGAGATGGTGTTCCGTTTGCCGGAGAGCGTCCCTCAAGAACTCTACTCCTTCATCATTGAGAAGCTCGCTTCGGAAGGGGTGCATGGGGTTTCAGCCATCGGCTAGTATGGGAGAGCTGGCGTTGTGAAGGGAAGGATGTCTTCGCATGAATTGAAGATAGTGTCGTTATGATACTCGAGGAACTCTTTTTTTGGCCATCGCGCCGGATTGTTGGGCAACATGATCCTCTTGCCCTTGAACTGGGTGAGAACCTCAACCAGGGCGTTGTCCTTGATCCTTTCAGTGATGATGGCCTCATAAGTCAGAGGCGAGAAGGTAATGAAGCCTTTGTCGAACGCCCTATCCAGGAGTGGGTTGAGCAGCAGGCCATTCTGGGGATTGGTTCGGTTGGTCTGGTCTTGGCTCCAAGGGACTATATGGCTGGCAAGTAGCATCTGAATGGTGGTGACACCCGAAAGACAGCATTGGAACCTGTAGTTTGAGAGCAAGGCGAAGCGGAAGGCTTTTTGTCCTTTGCGCCTTGCAACCCAGCCATAGAAGTCCCTCTCTGAATAATCAGGCTCATCATCACCGGCCTGCCTGAAAGGAAGCAGGATTCTACTCTCTGCAGCGCAGGAATCCTCAGGCTTGAACAGGCGTATGCTCTCCTCGTAGGCTGCGATCAGCTCATAGGGCCTGTTGAGATACTGATTCCATACCTGGCGGTCCATCTTGCTGCTGTTTGCAAGCCCCTTGCTCTGGTGGGAGTTGTCCAGACTACGCAGGTTCCCCAGCTTGAATACGACAGCATCAGGGGTTCTGTTGATCAGGGCGGCATACTCCTTGATGGTGGGGTTGTCCTTATCCCATTTCCCTGAAGGCAGGAGGGTATACAAAAACAGCGCTATGATATCCTGCTGCTCTGTCCAGTTGTTTGCCATGGTTCCAGGGTAGCACCAAAGTTCAGCTTTGCATAGAAAAAAACAGGGCGTCACACTCTTGACGAATGGAGCGCCCTGTATGATTCTGTAGGGAGGATATGGCAAGCATGAAAAGAAGAGAATCAAGGGCCTCGATATCCTTGGGCTGTTGTTCCAACAGACCAATGTCCTTATGTTTTGCAATCGAACAATGCCAGATTTGGCTAAGGAGCGAAATGTGAACAAGAAACGTGAAACCATCAGAAAACCCATCGACCGTGAAGCTGTTCCCGACTGGGATGACCAGGATAGGGTCGTGCCACCCAAAGCCAAGAAAGGTAAACACCGTTCTGAGGAAGAGGATATGATCTTGGAAAAGGATGACGACTGAACCCATCCGGCATACTGTATGCTCCCCCAAACGCACCGGCGTCTGGGGGAGTTTCCTTTATAGTGGGCAGGTTGCCTCGGCAAGGTTGGCCTGTGAGAGACGCACCTCCACCTTGGGTATGGTCTGGGTATAGATGGTCCTTCCTCCCCCGTCCTGGAATGCAACGCGCAGGGAGTACTCACCAGGGGCGAGGTTGGCAGCCCCAACCCATGCGGTGGCTGGAAGGAAGTGGGATGAGCGGACATCCGCACTTTCACTTGCATAGTTGGCAAGCTTCATCAGCCAGCCCAGGAGCTCCTCCCCTACCGTCTGCTCATTGTCCTTTCTGGTCACTTCGTCATAGATGGCGATGCCCAGGGCCTTCAGGGTCGAACGGGTCACCGCCTTCAGCCGGGAGAGGGAGGAGGAGGCCTTGAAGGTCTCAACGGCGATTGAACTGATGCTTTCAAGCTTTTCCAGCTGGAAGCGTGTGCCGTCATCCAAGGTCACGACGACCCTCTGGATGGGGGAGACCCTCTCCACCATGACGGGGAAGGCAATCTTTGCATAGTTGTTCCGAGATACATAGATGGCGTCAACCGCCTCGATCTTTTGCGGGGCCAAGCTGTTGAATGCAACCAAATTGAGCCTGCCCTTGTCTTCTGGTATAGGTTGGGCCTCAACCTCCAAGGAGGAGGGGATGGCAAAAGGGTAGAGCGTCGGCTGGGTCTGGAAGGAGCGCTCCACCTGGTTGAGGGAGTACCTGAAGAGGTTGTCATCCCCGATCCCCCTTGCCACGACCATGCTCAGGTAGTTTGCCAGGGCAGAGGAGGAGAATGCGATGGAGTAGGTCTCCATATCGACATCCTTGATCCCCTGGCTGGTTGCGTAGGTGGTGACCTTCTTCTTTTGCGTCTCATACTTCTGCTTGAGGAAGGTCTGCTTCTCGATCGATCGATTCAGCTCGACGAGGGCCGATTCCGCTTGGCCCAGGTGCAGATAGTTCAGGGCTTTGAACACATTGATGTAGATGTCCTCGTATGCCTCGCCCTGGTATTCACGGGTATTGTCATTGACGATGAAGGATGCGATGTTTGCGCTGACGCTCTCTGTATAGGCTTGCAGTATCTTCCTCTCCGATGAGGAGAGCTGCTCATTGGAGAGCTTGAACTGCCCTGCCAGGCGGGAGAGAAGGCCTGCATCCATGTCCATGATGAGGGAGCCCTGCTTTTGTATGATAGCTTCCCTTTTGGAAAGCAGGCTTGCATAGGCTCCTGAGAAGTTCCCCTGCATGTAGAGTTTTTCGGTGCTGGATATGTCGATGACCGAGGAACATCCTCCCAGCAGGAGGAGAAGGAAAAGTATGGGAGCCCATGCTAGTTTTCTCATTGTTTCTTAATCCTTACATGCATTTTTCAGCGAATGCACCAGAGTGTCTAAAAAATGTACCATTATTGATGGTGTGTTGCAACAAAAAACCATTGGACAGGTACAAACATCTTGGCTAGAAGAAGTATTACTGGCCAATATATTTGTACTTTCTCCCTTTCATATTGTACTATGTGCATAGGTGGCATGTAACCCAACCTCACTGGGTACTGTTTTAGAGATAGATATTTTGCAATACTTGTGGATTTTAGGGGAATATATGGTTTCGACCGGTCCTATCCTGGTATATACTCAAGAGTATTCGTTGAAAGGGAGTGTACATATGAAAAACAAGGTACGTCTGGGTCTTCTTCTGGTGGTGCTTGTCCTGCTGGTATCCTGCCAATCCACAGTCTCAGTGGACAGGCTAGCATCAGATGCTGATATTGATCTCAGCGGCAATTGGAATGATACCGACATCCGGCTTGTAGCCTCCTCCTTGGTAGAGGACAGCCTGAACTCCCCCTGGTTGGACAAGTTCAGGATGAAGAGCATGAAAAACCCCGTGGTGATCGTAGGAAGCTTCCTGAACAGAAGCAGCGAACATATCGATACCTCCATCATTGCCAAGCGCTACGAGATGGCCCTCATCAACTCAGGCAAGGTTGACATGGTTGCCGACATTGCATTCAGGGCGACGGTGCGCGATGAGCGCGAGGAGCAGCAGTACTTTGCTAGCGAATCGACTGCAAAGGCACTGGGCAAGGAGATCGGGGCAGACTTCCTCCTGCAGGGCGCTGTGAGGACCAACCTTGACCAGGTAAGCGGTAAATCGGTGAGGACCTACTACGTCTCGGCCGAACTGATCAACATAGAGACCAACCAGAAGGTATGGGTCGGTGAGGATACCATCAAGAAGATGGTCAAGCAGAGCAAGTACAAGTATTGACCTACGGAGGGGCCTTCATGAAACAGTTCAAAGCGATCCCTCTTTTTCTCTTGGGCGCAGTCACACTCCTTTTGCTCAGCGGCTGCACCTCCCTTGGCAGGGAGGGCACCCCACGCTGGCTTGATACTCTGTATGACAAGCAGTACAGCGAGGATCTCTATCTTTGTGCCGTAGGCAGCGGCTCTTCGCGCGAGAAGGCTTCCGATGCCGCACTGGCCTCCCTGTCCCAGGTGTTCAATGCCCAGGTGCGTTCGGTCACCACCGTACTTTCGCGCTCGACAGCCCAGGATGACGGGTCAGGATCGATGAAGTTCACCGAGCTCTCCGAGATGGTGGACCAGGGCAGTGTCTCTTCGGTTACCGACAAGATTGTCGGAGCTGAGGTGGTGAACACCTATATCGATGGCAATGCACGGGTGTACGTCAGGATAGCGCTCGACCGCAAGAAGACCGGTGAACTCTATCAGCAGGAGATCAAGGAACTGGACCGCTCCATCATGACGGTCAGGGGCTCGATGATTGGGGTATCCGAACCCCTGGAGCGCTATTTCATCCTCAGGAAGGCCCTCTCCTATGCCCGGAGGCAGCAGAACCTCTATGACCAGATGCAGGTCCTTCTGAAAAGGAGCCAGAGCTCCACCCTGATACCCTTGGAGCGGGAGTTGGCCGACATCGCCTCTTCAGTAAGGATTGCCATATCGGTTGACAGCACCGGCGACCATGATGTGCTGTTCTCCGCCTTTGCCCAGAGCTTGGGCTCCCTTGGCTTCTCTATCGTACCTTTGGATGGGAAGCCCACAGCCTTCTTGGAGCTGCAGTACCGGTGCACGCCCCTTGAGCTAGAGAACAGCCCGTACAAATATGCACGCTATACGCTGTCAGCCCAACTCAACAGCAGCAGGACCACACTTTTTTCCTATCAGAAGAATGAACGTGAGGCGGCGATGAGCATCGGTGAAGCCGAGAAGAAAGCCCTGATCCAGGCAACCACAGGATCACTTTCGGAGTTCTTTACCCTCTTGCAGGAAAGGCTTGGGGATACGAAGTAATATTTCTCTTATTGGAGGTCTCTCATGAAAAAGATTGTGTTCGCACTTGTTGCCCTTGTGTTGGCGTTTGGCCTGACCGGTTGTGCATCTGTAGCCAAGGATGGTCCACCACCTGCCCCTGCCAAGACCATCGTCCTTGGTGCCGACGGCATCCCCCAGCCTGATTGGGTCTACAAGACGGTGTCCACTCAGGATATGCACTACGAGTCCGGCTATGGAAAGATGAGTGACAAGCAGATCTCCATCAAGCGCGCTACCGTCGAGGCGAAGAACAAGATCGCCGCATGGGTAAGCACAACCGTCAAGGAAGTGGTCGTAACCTATGTCAATGATGCAGGCAGCGGAGACAATCGCCAGGCCATGGATGCCATGGAGAGCATCAGCCAGCAGGTTGCGGAGGCTACGCTGTCGGGGGTCACCACCGAAGAGATGTGGATCGATGCGGACAATGGTGTGTGGGTTCTCTGCTCCATCCCCCTGGCAAACATAGAGAAGAGCTTTGAGCCTGCTGCCGAGGCCGTTGCAGAGGCCTTTGTAGAGAGCGATGCGGCTGCCGCAGCAAATGCCAAGATGAAGGATGCGTTTGCAAACCTTCTGAAAAGTGCAGACCGCTAACCAATGCCTAGGATTTTGATCCTCTGCACTCTCCTTCTTATGCTGACTGGATGCTCCACCACAACAGGTGGGGGTGCCGGCAAGCAAGGAGAGGAGAGTGCACTTGCTCTTCTTGACCTGGGAAGCCATCCCGCCAATGTCTATGTGGGGGTTTCAGGTCCATACTCCACCAAGGAACGCATGGTGGAGGCGGCTATCCTTGCCTGTGCGAAGAGCATACTCCTTGAGAGGGCGCTTGCCCTGGACAACCGCCTTGTGATGCAGTCCAGCAGCAGTGCGGGCCTTCTCTCCTTTGCCCAGAGAGAAAAGGCATACTATGACGACAAGAGCCTCACCGAAGTTATCGATGGGCTGGAGGTGCTCTCCATCATGTTCGATCCACAGGCAGGCTCTGTGGTGCGGGCTCGCTATCCGGCCAATCCCTCCTCAAGGAGAAGCTACAAGGCCACCATTGGTGAGGGAGGGAGGCCTGACTGGCTCCTCAGCCTTCCCAAGGTTGCGGGCTATAGGTTCGGCGTCGGCAGCAGCAAGGCGTACTATTTTCTCAATGATTCGCTGGAGGCATCAGACTTCTCCGCTGCGCAGAACCTTCTGGACCTCTACACCGAGCACGCCTTCTCCAAAGGCCTCGTCACCACACGCGGGGGCAGTGCAAGCAGTATGGACAATGTCCTCTACCAGGCCCAGCGGGGCCTTCTTCAGGGCTTTACCATCGTGGACCGCTATTATGACAAGGAATGTGATACCTACTGGAGCCTCGCCTCCATCTTAGAATAAGGAGCTACCCAATGAACAGGAAATATCTCGCACTCGCATGCATTGTCAGCCTGCTGCTCGCCCTTGCAAGTTGTGCAACAAAACCCAAGTCCAATGCCGACGGGTCACCATACTGGACCACCTCCACCCCTAAGAGCACCCGCACCCTGCACTACGAAGTGGGCTCGGCAAAGCAATCGACTCCCCAGCTCAGCCTCCTGAGGGCCGAGTCCGGTGCAAAGGATGCCATCGGGCGATGGGCCTCCACTACCGTGGACAATGCCCTGGTGACCTTTGTCGAGGAAGCCGGTGAGTCATTGAGGAACAAGCAGATGCTTGAGGTGCTGCAGAACCTGAGCGTGCAGACTGTCAACATAGCCCTTCGCGGGGTCTCTGTTGCAGAGCGCTATACCGCCCCCGACGGAACGGTCTGGGTACTCTCATCCTATCCCATAAAGAATCTCAAGGATGCATACAAGCAGCAGACAGAGGCCTTGGAGCGCAAGCTTGAGATGGCCCAGGCCAAGGCCGACCTGATGATGGCATACCTGGAAAGCCAGCTTGAGAAGGACGTTCTGGAGCCATAGGAGAGGGGCATCTCCCCTTCTTTAACCACTCGGCTGAGAAATCCCAGTTCTCTTAAGGGGCTGGGATGAATCAGAGCAGATTTTGTATGTATGTTCGTAGTACTTCTGTGGAAGCATCGCCTACAGAACAAGCAAAGTAACCCCCCAGACCAAAAAGTACGTTCATTCCAAACATGCTTTTCCTTTTCTGTCTCATGATACTTCCAAACTCGATGGGTTGTCAGAGTCTTCAGTCTGCGATTAATCATTGAGATTCTGACTGGGGCTCATATGATATCAACATATGGATATGGTCTGTATCCGACTCAAGAGCATCTATGCTTAAATTCACCTTCCAAGGCAATGTTCGACAGTTCGGTTTTTATCCACTTGTCCAGGTTTCCTGTAAGTAACCTCTTCTATACTTACAAACAAGGATGATATGCCTTCTAGAGAGAACTTGCAGGGTGATTTCGTAGTATATCTTGTCATATTCGGTACGATTTTCCTGTACATATTCAGGTAACACTTGTACACGTAACACATGAAGCACAACAAAGCATTGAGGTTGGGAATCTACCCTGATCCGCAACAGACAATACAGATTAATAAGACTCTCGGATGTTCGAGAGCTATCTACAACAAGATGTTTCATGAAAGGATCACTGTCTTTGAAGAGTATAAAGATGACAGGCAGAAACTCTATGACTATACGTACAAGGAAATATCTGCTTACAAAAAAGAGTACGAGTGGTTGAAAAGAGCTGACTCCCAAGCATTGGCTTGGGAAAAGGTAAAACTTCTCAATGCTTATTCAAACTTTTACAAATCAGTGAAAGGGCAACGTAAGGGGCAGAAAGTAGGGTTCCCCAAATATAAGAAAAAAAAGGCAAAGGGCAGCTATACCTCATCCTGCATCAACAACAACATGGCTGTTGACTTTGAACTTAAAAAAGTCAAGCTACCCAAGCTTGGTTGGATAAGATTTCGGGATGAAAGAACCTCAGCAGAAGGTAAGATCAAGTCGGTTACAGTCACAAGATCCGCAACAGGGAACTGTTTTGCCTCGTTCCTTTTTGAACGCGAAGCTCCTGTTATCGTAAAGAAAGTTGTAACAGATCCTAAAAAAGTCGTGGGGCTGGATATGAGTCTATCGGACTTCTATGTTGACCATGAGGGGAACAGTCCTGGATTTGTGAGAAACACGAGAAAATATGAAATGCAACTTGCCAAGGCCCAAAGAAGATTGAGCAGGAAAAAGAAAGGAT
>Ga0265295_1008475_pt1 | contig 11406 bp, 6 predicted proteins | sample Munlansysbiofilm_FD_192503 | JGI IMG/M metagenome (GOLD analysis project Ga0265295, IMG submission 192503) | Leachate microbial communities from a municipal landfill in Southern Ontario, Canada - Methane capture system biofilm | ecosystem: Engineered > Solid waste > Landfill > Unclassified ... | reverse complement strand
CTGACCTAACCAGTGGCTCGTTGCAGGTGCGCGAGTGCCGTATTGTTGCCGAGCTATTGTTAGACCAAGCAACACCCGAGCAGTGGGATACAGCCCTTTACGAAGATAACCGCTTACAAAAAACCAGCAAAGCCTCAGTTAAGCGTATTGGCAGTGCCTTACGTAAGCGCCTAGAACTGCTCGAACCCATATTCTGGCGCTTCATTAGCGATGGTGATTTGGAGCTAGCAACACAAACATGTTTTGCTGCAACCTTAGAGCGCAACTTACTGCTGACAGAGTTTATTGAGAGTATCGTCGCTGATGCTTTTACTACCAGCACAGATCATCTAGCAGCTTGGCAATGGCAGGATTTTTTAGATGAGCGTAATCAACGTGATCCACGTATTGCCAAATGGACTGAATCGAGCCGAAAAAAAATGGGCCAAGTAGTTTTTCGTATGCTTGCCGAGTACGGCTTACTCAGCAGCAACCGCACCCTGAAATTACAAAGCATTCGAGTGCGTCCCGAGCTTCGCACACAGTTAGAAGACAGCCAACGCTTGCGCACTCTCAGCTGCATGTCGGTTGCACAGCCACAACGCTCAGCGTTTAGTTAAGGACTAACCATGAATCAGGCGTTACAAAATCGTCTCAATCAGATTACGGACAAGGTGCTCACCCAAGAATTTTTAACCAGCCAAGGATTAGGTAACGAGCTGGGGTTTTGGATTTTTGACTATGCGCCCGAAGATGAGCTGCAAGTTCGGCAAAATATCACTTTAATTGAGCAAAGTATCAGCAAAAGAAACAGCTCGTTGCGGGTGATTAACGTCAACCTGCTCCATGCTATAAAAGCCTATCTTGACCAGCGTGGTTTCACCGAAAAAGCATTTCAAATGCAAATAAAAAAAGGGGATACCGATTTATCAAAAGCACTTACGGGTCCACTTCACGTCGATAAAATTGGTCCGTTTTTATTAGACTTTTATCAGCTAGATAATTATGAGCTGATTTTTCTTAGCGGTGTCGGCTCGGTTTGGCCGCTATTACGAGCACACAACCTTCTAAATAAACTACATGCCCTACTCGGTCATAAGCCCTTAGTGTTGTTCTATCCAGGTAGTTATTCAGGGCAGGATTTCTCTTTGTTTAACAAGCTCACAAGTAATAACTACTATCGTGCATTCAAGCTCATCCCCCAAGAGGCTAAGGACAATTTATGAATATCGAACAGATTTTCTCTAAGCAGCTAGTCCGTCCTATTAATGGTGTGGTTAAAGCTGACCAATCCGATAACGCTACTATCTTTCAGGAGCTAGATGAATACGTTGTTACCAATGAACTAGAAAAACACTTTCGCAGTTTTTTTGACTCATATAAGACACCGCATAACGATCCTTCTATTGCCAACCGTGTCGGTGTATGGATCAGCGGTTTCTTTGGTTCAGGTAAGTCGCACTTTCTAAAAGTGCTGTCATATATCTTGGCCAATACCGAAGCACAAGATGAGCAAGGCAACAATAAACGTGCAGTTGAGTTTTTTGACCAACACAAACTGCGCGACAGTATGATTCGCGCGGATATTCATGCTGCACTCAATCACTCAGCCGATGTAATGCTCTTTAACATCGACAGCAAAGCCAGCTCCAATGATAATGGCAACCCTATTCTTAATGTGTTTTTACGCGTATTTAATGAACACCAAGGCTTCAGTGGCGATCACCCTCATATCGCACATATGGAACGCCACATAAGTAAGCGTGGTGTCTACGAAGAGTTCAAGCAAGCCTTTGCTAAGATAGCAGGTGCAAGTTGGGAGACTCGGCGTGACGGCTATCAATTTGACCAAGATGAAATAGAACATGCATTAACCAAAGCCCTCAATATATCAGCTGAAGCAGCACACAAATGGTTTGAAAATGCTGAAAGTAGCTTTAGTGTATCCATCGAGAATCTGTGCATATGGATTAAGGAGTACCTAGATACAAAGCCGCCACAACATCGTGTTGTGTTTTTAGTCGATGAGGTCGGGCAATTTATTGGCAGCGATAGCAAGCTAATGCTCGCACTACAAACAATCACTGAAAACCTTGGTACCATTTGTAATGGTCGTGCATGGATTATTGTTACATCACAAGCAGATATGGACGCGGTTATCGGTGAGTTTTCTGCATCCAAAGCCAATGATTTTTCAAAAATTGCGGGTCGTTTTAAAACACGGCTATCCTTATCCAGTTCCAATACCGATGAAGTCATTCAAAAACGCCTGTTAACCAAAACATCAGCAGCAGCAGAAGAACTTGAGCAACTCTGGCAAAAAGTCGGTGACATCCTGCGCAACCAAATCAGCTTTGACGCCTCAGGCCCTACGCTGAAAAACTTTGATAGCGGCGACACTTTCACTAAAAACTATCCCTTTATCCCTTACCAGTTTCAGTTAGTACAAAAAGTTTTTGAAGAAATCCGTAAAGTCGGTGCAACTGGTTCGCACCTTGCATACGGTGAGCGCTCTATGCTTGATGCTTTCCAAATGGCCGCTAAGTCGATCAAAGACAAACCTATAGGTGCGCTAGCACCTATGCACAGTTTCTACCCTGCTATTGAGGGCTTTCTTGATACAGCTGTAAAACGCACGATTGAACAGGCTGATGAGAACGCAAGCCTTGATAAGTTCGACGGAGAAATTTTACGTACCCTATTTATGATTCGTTATGTCGACCTGATCAAAGGCACGCTCGACAATCTAGTCACCTTATCGATTGAGCAAATCGACCAAGACAAGCTGCTGCTGCGTCAAAAAGTTGAACAAAGCCTACAGCGCTTGGAAAAAGAAAGCCTGATCACCCGTAACGGCGATGACTTCCTTTTCTTAACCAACGAAGAGCGCGACATCACCCGTAAAATCAAAACGGTTGATATTTCCAGCTCAGAAGAAAATAAGTTTTTAAGCGAGCTGCTTTATAAAGAGCTGCTCAAAGACAAAAATAAATTCCGCTATATCAAGAATAAATCTGATTACAACATTGGTCGTTATCTTGACGGACACAGCCTTGATGGACGCTATGAGCATGACCTTCGCGTTGAATTTATCAGCCCACTCGACGATGACTACGCCCTCTATAGCGAAGCCTATTGTATTAACAAAAGCTCTGAAGCTCCTGCTGGCATGGCGCTATTTAAACTACCTGATAGCAAAGCACTATTTGATGAGCTACGTACTTGGATTCGCACCAACAAATACATTCGTCTCAATGATGGCGAAGGCCAAGCAGATATTGCCCGCATTCTCTCCGACCGTGGCCGCGAAAACCTGGAGCGCAAAAATCGCTTACGTTTACAGCTCACGCAACTCTTTGAGCAAGCACAAGGTTATGCCTTAGGACAAAAACTTAAACTCAGCAACAACATCACCGTCGCCTTTGATGATGCCTGCCAGTATGTGTTGGAAAACTCATACAGCAAACTCAACTACTTACAGATGTTGCACGATAACCCAGAGCGTGAGCTGCATGCCATTTTGCACAGCGATGATGTCACCCAACAGGGCTTCGATCTAGGTGGCGACACTGCAAATAGCCAAGCGCTCAAAGAAACAGAGCAATACATCACACTGCGTGCTTCCGGCAATGAGCGCATTTTAGTCAGCGAGCTACTCAGCCGCTTTAACAAACGGCCTTACGGTTGGCCTGATGCCGAGGTCTTGATTTTGCTGGCTCAGTTAGCTGCCAGCCATAGCATCACCTTCCATAGCGGCGGTCCAAGCTTAGTTTTACGCGATGTATTTGAACCCATTACCAACAGCCGCCGCCGCCAAGAATTATCAGTGCAAAAGAAACGTCAAACCGAAGAAGCACTCTTGCGCCAGGCTCGCGATCTCACTCAAGAATTATTCAGTGCTTTAGGCCCTAATAGCGAGTCGGAGCTGTTTACCTTTTATCAGCGGCACTTTAATCAGTGGCTAAGCAACCTACGTAGCTATAAAAGTAAAATGGATGTAGGTCACTTTCCAGGTAAAAGCACCATTGAGGACAGCATCACGCAATTAGCTCGTTTGCTCTCTAACAGCGACAGCGTAGATTTCTTCCAAGCCGTCATTAAAGACAAAAACGACTGCATAGATCTTGAAGAAGACTACCGTGACACCCATGAGTTTTTTACCAACCAATTGCATACTTGGCAGCAACTGCAAACGGCACTAACGCGTTTTAACATCAATAAAAGTGCACTTAAACGCGAAGCTATTGCCGAGCAAGCCCTACAAGAGCTAGAGCGCATTCAACAAATGCCTGCACCCTATGCGCAATTGCACAAAGTCGCAGGCTTAATTGAAAGCATCGAGCAGATTAATCAGCAACTGGTGGAACAAAAACGCCAACATGCCCTGACCCGTCTTGATGAGAAAATTGCCCAACTGCAAGCAGAAATAGACAAGCACAGCATCAGCTCAGCAGATATCAGCAATCAATTACTACGCCCCTTACAGTTGATTAAAGGTGAGTTGGAAAAACAGCACAGCATTACCCAGATTTATTACCTGCAAACACAAGAGTCAGATGAGCGACTCAATGAAAGCCTAGATCGCTTAGAGCAGTACTTACAGCAACAACAGCCAAAATCAGCGCCAGCAACACCACCGTCAGATATTAAGGAGTCTGGCGGCAAAGCGCCCACGTCGCCACCATTTACGCCAGTAGCACCGCCACCACCGCCAAAACCCATAGTGGAAGTCAGCGCAGCACAGGTTTATAGCCAGCTTAATAAAGGCGTGTACCTTGAGACAGAACAGGAAGTACAAGACTTTGTGCAAAAGCTGCAGCAACAACTGTTAGAAAAAATTAACAAAAACCAACGGATCAGGATTCGTTAAGGTTTAAACAGCCAAGGAGAGCACCATGCAAAACAAGGCCATTCAATTTTTGCGACAAATGACCAATAACCCATCAGCTGAGTTTCATGATGGACAATATGAGTCGATTTACGAACTGGTAGCCAACAGCAGTAAAATGTTGGTCGTGCAGAAAACTGGTTGGGGTAAAAGTGCCGTGTACTTTATCTCCACCAAGTTACTGCGCGAGCAAGGCAAAGGGCCAACCATTATTATTTCACCGCTGATTGCACTGATGCGTAACCAAATCATCAGTGCCGATAAGCTTGAGTTAAATGTCATTACCATTAACTCATCCTTAGACAGAAATGAGCGCCAGCACAACGAGCAACAAATCATTCAGCAGAAAGCCGATGCCATTATCATTTCACCCGAGCAGCTGGCCAACGACTGGTTTGTGCAGAATGTTTTAAGCAAGGTTCTCTCTAATATTGGTTTGTTTGTTGTCGATGAAGCGCATTGTATTTCCGATTGGGGCCATGACTTTCGTCCGGACTATCAGCGCATTGTCGGGATCATCCAGGCCATGCCAAAAAACCTGCCTGTATTAGCCACCACAGCAACAGCCAATGATCGAGTCATAAGCGATATACAAGTGCAAATCGGTAGCGAGATGAAAACCTTGCGCGGTGCGCTGATGCGTGAATCGCTGCACCTACAAACCATCCCGCTGATGTCCCAAGCGCAGCGCTTAGCATGGCTGGTCAATACCCTACCGAACTTGCCGCTCACCGGCATTGTGTATGCCAAAACAACCCGTGATTGCGAGCTGGTGGCCGACTGGCTGCAACAACATGGCATCGACGCCAAGGCTTACCATGGTCAAACCGACAACGATGAGCGTCAAACTCTAGAAGAGGATCTGATTCACAACCGCCTTAAAGTGCTGGTCGCCACTTCTGCTCTGGGTATGGGGTTTGATAAGCCTGATATTGGTTTCGTCATCCACTACCAAGCACCCGGCAATATTATTGAGTATTACCAGCAAGTCGGCCGAGCCGGTCGCGGCATCAGTAATGCGTATGGTGTGTTGATGATGGGTTCTGAGGATCAAGCCATTCAAAACTATTTTATTCAAGCCGCTTTCCCAAGTGCCGAACAGGTCGCCGAGCTATTAAATGCACTGTACGAAGCAGAGGATGGCTTAAAAAAAGCTGAGTTAGAACAACACACTAACCTGTCGTCATCCAATATTGAAAAAGTGCTTAAGTTTTTAAGCGTTGCCGATCCAGCGCCCATCTATAAAGATGGTGCTACCTACTATCGCACCAGTACTGACTACACAATGCCCCATGAGCGCATCGCCCGTTTATCGCGTATTAAAGAAGACGAATGGACACAGCTGTTGAGTTACCACAGCAGCAACGACTGCCTGATGAAATTTTTAGCCAGTGCCCTCGATGACACCTTTGCCGAAAATTGTGGCCAGTGCGCCAACTGTCTACCGAGCGAACGCTTAAGCACAGCAGTAGCAGAACATTTAGTTGAGGGTGCTAAAGAGTTTGTTAAACACCGCTACATACCGATTAAACCAAGAAAACGCTTTGGTGCATCAGGAGAAATGGCTTCAGTCGCCTTTTCAACCTATCAGTTCCCTTACCAAGATAACGATCTCGCTGCAGAGCCAGGCTTAGCATTATCACGTTGGCGCGATGGTGTTTGGGGGAGTTTGGTCGCCGACGGTAAAAAAGCCAATGCTTTTAGTGACGAACTCATAGCCCCAATGGTTGCAATGATTCGTACACTACCCTTTACACAACAACCGAGATGGCTGACTTATGTTCCTTCTCTGCGTCGCCCGACTCTAGTTAAAGACTTTGCCCATAAACTGGCCAAAGCGTTAAATATTCACTGCGCTGACGCCGTACAGATGCTTGAAATGCGACCCGAACAAAAAACCATGGAAAACAGCTTTCATCGCAGTGTCAATCTCGACGGTGCATTTGAGCTGGATACAACACAAGTATACTCAGACCCTGTCTTACTATTAGATGACGCCATTGATTCTGGCTGGACACTTGCCGTAGTGGCCGCATTATTGCGCCGCGCACACTCAGGCCCTGTCTACCCTGTCACCCTTACAAGCACTAGCGTGCAAGGTTAAAACTAATGCAATACACAGAAACAGCCCAAGCGATCTTATTGCTCACCTGCTACTTCAATAGAAGTGAAGTAAAGAATGTGCAACCCCTAACACCTGTGCAATACGCGCGCTTGGCTGGTTGGCTGCACCATAACAAGTACACCCCAGCCTGCCTACTCAGCGACGCCGATAAGGTTCTAGCACAATGGCAAGATCCCAAGCCTGGGGCTAAAAAAAACGAAATAACCATAGAGCGCTTACAACAGTTGCTCGCACGCGGCGGCAGTATGGCTTTTGCACTAGAGCACTGGGCTAAACAAGGCGTGCATGCAGTGACCCGCTCTTGCGCCAACTATCCACAAAAAATCCGTGAAAAACTTGGTGAGAACCGTCCGCCGGTGTTTTTTACTATCGGCAATTTAGAACTGCTCAATAAACCTGGCATTGGTTTTGTCGGCTCACGCAAGATTGATGCAGACGACGAAAGCTTTACTCAAAACAAAGCCCAGCTTGCCGTAGCCCAAGATTTTGTTGTGGTATCTGGCGGCGCTAAAGGCGTCGACCAAGCATCAATGTTGAGCGCTCTTGAGCAAGGCGGCGAAAGTATTGGCGTGCTTGCAGACAGTCTATTACGCACCTCAGCCAGCAAAGCCTATCGTGATGGTTTGCGCGACAACAGACTGCTACTCCTCAGCCCTTTTTACCCAGAAGCGGGCTTTAACAAAGGCAATGCAATGGCCAGAAACAGGTACATCTACACCTTATCTGAAGCTGTCGTTGTAGTGAAATCAGGCATAAATGAGGGTGGCACTTGGAGCGGTGCCAATGAGAACCTTAAACACAACTGGTGTCCTTTATGGGTGCGCAACAATGATCACCCTGGCAACCAAGAGTTGATCAAACGGGGCGCACATCCCATGGCAGAGGACTTCGCCAGCTTTAACTCTCCACAGCCAGAGCTAGAACAAGCGCCAGCCATAGACGATCTATTCGCCACGCCCGATACCGTAGAAACACCTGCAGAAGCGCCAAGCACAGCAACCGAAAGTACCGCTGAGACCCTCGACACTACCGCACCTGTTACTGCGGCGACAGCGCCAACCGGCCAGCCCGAGAAAACTGTGGTACGTATTAACCCCACTGAAATTTTCAGTCAGCAAACCAAGGGCACTTATATCGAAACCCAAGCAGAAGTCGATGCTTATCTCAACGCGCTTAAAGACAAGCTGCAAGCGGCTTTAGATCAACACCAGCGCATCAACATTCAATAACTTCGGCTGCCACTGCTGACTCACAAGGAATTGCCATGAACACCGCCAACCTCAAACGCTACGCCCCCAAGGCTCGGATTGATTTTATTGCTGCCATGCAAAAACAGGCCGCGCACCTTGGCATCACCGCCAAGCACATCGAACCGCTCGAAGTAAAAGGCGATATCGCGTTAATTGGCGGACGCACCTTTCCCGCACAGATCAAAACCGCCCGAGAGCGCCTTGTCACCAGCATAGAGCAGCACGGCTTTGCCCACATTATCGAGCAAGCCGCCTACAGCTGGTTTAACCGCTTATGCGCCATTCGCTTTATGGAAGTTCATGGCTATTTTGATCATGGCCGCCGCGTACTCAGCTCAACCCATGCGGGCAGCCATGTACCGCAGCTTCTCGAAGAATGCTTAGACATCAACTTAGACAGCGACCTGCCCAGCCTTGATAAGCAACGCATCATTGAGCTGAAACTCGACGGCACCCAAGACGAGCAGCTCTACCGTGAACTGCTATTGGCTCAGTGCCACGCCCTGCACCAAGTCATGCCGTTTTTATTTGAAGCGGTGGATGGTGCTTTAGAGTTACTGCTGCCCGATAACCTGACCAAAACTGACTCGCTGATTCGCGAGCTGGTCAGTGCCATTCCTGAAGAGGATTGGCAAGACGTAGAAATCATCGGCTGGCTCTATCAGTTCTATATTTCTGACAAAAAAGACCAAGTCATCGGCAAAGTGGTTAAAAGCGAAGACATCCCCGCCGCAACCCAGTTGTTTACCCCAAACTGGATTGTGCAGTACTTAGTACAAAACTCGTTAGGCCGCCAGTGGCTGCAAACCTACCCAGACTCGCCACTCAAAGCCCAGATGCAATACTACATTGACGCTGGCGAACAACCGCCCGCAGTGATCGAAAAGCTGGCTGAAATCACTCCAAAGCAGCTTGATCCTGAAAGTATTAAAGTGCTCGATCCAGCGTGCGGTTCCGGCCATATCTTGGTGGAAGCCTATAAAGTTTTGAAAGCCATTTACGAAGAGCGCGGCCACCGCAGCCGTGATATTCCGCTGCTGATTTTAACCAACAACCTCTTTGGTTTAGATATCGACGACCGCGCTGCACAGCTGGCCAGCTTTACCGTGCTGATGCTCGCCCGGGCCGATGACCGCCGTATTTTTAGCCGCCTCGCCGAAAACCATGTGCGCCTGAATATCCTGGCATTACAAGAAACCAACCATCTAAACCTCGACACCCTCTGGCAGGCACTCAACCTCAACAAAGACTGGAATACTGGCGCATCCATGGGCTTATTTGCCGACACGCAGCAGGATCTCAGTTCAGCCCAAGCCGATCAGCGCTACATGCTATTACAAGATTGTTTGCAGCGCTTTGCTCAAGCCAAAACCTTTGGTTCGCTTATAGACGTACCCGCAGAGCAATACCAAACCTTGCACGAGCTTTACCAAACCCTGCAACAGCTCGCTCAAAACGGCGACGTAATGCAAAAGCCTGCTGCAGAGCAATTGCTGCCCTATGTGCAGCAAGCTTGGATGCTTGCTCAGCGTTATGATGCAGTGGTTGCGAACCCGCCGTATATGGGCAGCAAATATCAAACTGCTGCTGTAAAGAAGTATTTAAAAGATAACTTCAAAGACTACGATAAAGACCTCTTTTCAGCCTTTATTGTCCGCAACCTGCAGCTCAGTAAGCCTCACGGCCAGCTTGGTTTTATGACGCCTTTCGTGTGGATGTTTATCTCCAGTTACGAAAAGCTACGCGAGTTTTTAATCAAAGAAAACACCATCACATCGCTTATTCAGTTGGAATATTCAGGTTTTGATGGTGCAACAGTGCCTATCTGCACCTTCACTCTTGAAAACACAGCAAACCCTGAGTTTGCAGGTGGTTATGTGCGCTTAAGTGACTTTAAAGGCGCAGCCCAACAAGGCCCACGTGCACTTGAAATCATTCAAGCTGCAAATAAACAGGGTAAATAGCATCGCAACAATAATTATAAACCGTTAATAAAAATGGACTTGAAAGCCATGAAAAACCAAATCATTGAAGTCAGTGGAGCGCGGATTGCTATTACCCAACAGCTCGGTGATGACTACATAAGCCTTACAGATATAGCGAACGCCAGAGAGGACAATGCACGCGCCGCCGACGTGATAAAAAACTGGTTGCGCAACCGTGGAACACTTGAATTCATCGGTACCTGGGAGCAGCTTTATAACCCAAATTTCAAAGTGGTCGAATTTGACCACTTTAAAATGCAAGCCGGTTTACCCACCTTTGTTCTTAGCGCAAAACAATGGATAGAAAAAACCTCAGCCATCGGCATCTACGTAAAAGCCGGACGCTATGGCGGTACCTATGCCCATAAAGACATAGCCCTAGAATTTTGCTCTGCCATCAGCCCGATATTTAAACTTTATTTAATTAAAGAATTTCAACGTTTAAAAGAAGAAGAACACAAGCTTCATGGTTGGAGTATTCAGCGAACCTTAGCAAAAATTAATTACCGTATTCATACCGATGCTATTCAGGAACGTTTAATCCCCGCTGAATTACCTAAAGAAAAAATAAGCCTTGTCTATGCCACCGAAGCAGACCTTCTGAATACCGCCATGTTTGGCATGACAGCTAAAGAATGGCGTGAGTCGAATCCAGACAAGAAGGGCAACATACGCGATGCTGCAACCCTCGAACAGCTCGTCGTGCTTTCTAACCTAGAAAGTATCAATGCCATGCTTATTCACCAAGAGCTGTCACAAAAGGAACGCATTAAACAACTTAACTATATTGCCATCACTCAAATGACTTCACTCTTATCTCTTAGTGACGTGCAGAAAAGATTGGAGAAGAAGAATGACTAATGACGCACCCCAGCCAGAATCTACAGAAAGTTTGCCAGCAACTAGCAAGCAAGAAGAAAACAATCCCACCAACATCCTAAAAGTAAGGGACGATGTTAAGCCAGTATTTTTTGTAAACTCTGAAAATTCCGATACAAAAGCCTCGTTTACTTTAAAAGAAGGTCAAAGTGTCTCTTGGCTAGGCGATAAAGAAGAATTCGGACACAAAGAACTACGTTCACGCATCGAGCCTTGGCTCACGGCGCTTTTCCAGTCTGAGCATTTATCCTTGTTGGCAGGTTCGGGACTGATGCATGCGGTGCATCATATAGCTGCAGG
>Ga0265295_1008474_pt1 | contig 11408 bp, 9 predicted proteins | sample Munlansysbiofilm_FD_192503 | JGI IMG/M metagenome (GOLD analysis project Ga0265295, IMG submission 192503) | Leachate microbial communities from a municipal landfill in Southern Ontario, Canada - Methane capture system biofilm | ecosystem: Engineered > Solid waste > Landfill > Unclassified ... | reverse complement strand
GGTTATTCATTTTATAAAGTGGGCGATGATTATTACAGACTTTATCATTTTGTTGACCATTCAACGTCTTATGAGCAAGTCCCTGATGAAAGATATTTAGAACTTGCTGGTGAAGCATTTGGTGAATTCCAAAAAAGATTGAACACGTTTGATGCTAATCTCTTATTTGAAACCATTGAAGATTTTCATCATACGCCAAAACGTTATCAACGCTTTGTCGAATCATTAAACGATGCGATTCCTGAACGATTGGTAGAAGCTAAGGAATGGATTAGTTTTATTCATGAAAGAGCGCATATGATGGAAAAAGTGATTCATGGAATCAATGCAAGTCTCATTCCGCTTCGCGTAACACATAATGATACGAAGATTAATAACATTTTATTTGATCGTAGTGAACCTAAAGTTAAATGTTTGGTTGACTTAGACACCGTTATGCCTGGAAGTTTACTCTATGATTTTGGAGATGCAGTACGTTTTGGTTGTAGTACAGCTAAAGAAGACGAAACAGATTTAAATCTTGTCGATGTCAATTTGGTTTATTTTGAAGCATTCACCAAAGGATTTATTAAACCTTTAAGAGATACCATGACAGAAACTGAATTTGAGTATTTAGCGTGGAGTTCTGTATTAATTACACTCGAATTAGGTATGCGATTTTTAATGGATTACCTTTTAGGAGATCACTACTTTAAAATTCATCGTCCAAAGCATAACTATGAGCGCGCAATCAATCAACTAACACTCGTTAAAAGATTTGAAGATAAATTAGAATTGATGAATGAAATCGTCAGAAAATATCGTTGAGGTTGCTATGGAAAAATGGGATTTATACGATCGTGAAAGACGATTGACTGGTGAAATGATCACACGAGGTGATGATATACCAAAAGAAAGGTATCATTTAGTTGTTCACGTCTGTATTTTCAATTCAAAAAATGAAATGCTCATTCAACAAAGACAACCCTTTAAGAAAGGATGGTCTCATATGTGGGACTTGACTGTTGGAGGAAGTGCACAAGCGGGAGATACAAGCGTTAAAGCTGCTGAACGAGAAGTATTTGAAGAACTTGGATATAAGGTAAATCTCTCCAATGCAAGACCGGTTTTAACAGTCCTTTTTCCTGTGGGATACGATGACATCTATTTTATAGAAGATGATGTAAAAATAGAAGAATTGGACTTGCAGTATGAAGAAGTTAAACAAGTCAAATGGGCAACAAAAGATGAGATACTTAGAATGATTGATCAAGAAGAATTTATCCCCTATCATAAGAGCTTGATTGATTTACTCTTCGACGTAAGATTAACGAAAGATGCTCATTCAAATTTTAAAAATCAGAAATAAATTTATACATTAATCATAAGAAATGATATACTCACTCACTTTAAAAAGTGGGTGTGTTTTTTCTATATTTTTTGTATAATGGAGTTAGTATATTTTCTAGGGGGATTTACCACATGAAAAAAGGCATCATGTTTTTTTCGTTATTAAGCATCATATTTTTACTATCAGCATGTCAAGATAAGACGTATAGCGTGACTATCGTTAACCCATATGATGATATGGGAACTATTCGTGCTCCAAAAGAAGAGACTTTTACTAGAGGCGAGATTCTGTATTTAGAAGCTATACCCTATGAGGGGTATGAGTTCTTAGGTTGGTTTGTTGATGACATGCTGATATGTGAGGATTTAATCTATCATCATGAAGTCGAAAAAAGTTCTTATATAGTAGCACATTTTGAGATCAAAGAGCATGTGTTAACACTAACAGCTTTTACATTTTACTTTGCATATGATAATCCCAATAACAGTTTGTTAAAGGGAGCAATGTATCATCTAAAATCAACATTATATGAAGTTGGAGGACATGATTTATCGCCAATAAGCATCGCTTTTATGGATCTTGAAGAAGAAAATTGGATCTTTGTGAATAATCATGAAGAAGTCTTAGTGACAAACTATATTTTCGATTCACCCCTGGTGATTGATGATCTTCATTCACCGAATGTCATATGTTATTTTGAGCAAGCTTTAGGGTATCACCTACAAAGAGTTGAAGGGCAACATGTAAGTTCAAGCTTTGCTTCTCAAACACGGGTTGGATATCGTTTTGAAGTATCTGAAAACCTACAGACCATTGAAATTGTCATCTTTGATAGGGATTATGTTAAGGTCACCATGGAAGTTACGTATAGCTACCATATCAAATTGAACCCAAACATTTAAAATGAATAGGCGACTATTCATTTTTTTATACGTATCCACTTAAAAAGGAAGTATAATAAAAATAAATAACACCGACGATATCTCCCGTTCATATACATCACCGAAGAGGTTTTTATGCCACTGATTCGTAAAAACAAGAAACTTCAAAAATCACGCTATGAAATTGTTAAGACATGGATGTCTTCTTTTGTTGTTACTGTAGCGGCTGTTGTTGCAGTCGTTGTTTTTGTGCCAAAGAGCCCTGAAGCACATATTTTAAAATACACACCTTTAGAAAATGAAATAGCCTATCAGGTAAAAGTCACTGATGAAGATCATGCACTCGATGAAGAAACATTAAAAATGGTTTTAGAAAATCAGATGACATATCTTGAATTACCATTAACCCTTGGAGAGAGTTCAGGCATATTTGATGGGTTGATGCCAAATACTGAGTATCGATTAAGTGTTTATGGCAGTAAAGGCTTTGGTCTTGAAAGACTAGATTCAGTCATAGTAAAAACAGAAGATAGGGCAGGTGGGTTCATCTTAGGCTATCGCAAGATAGGCGAAGATTGGGAACCGAGTTATGAGGTTGATGTATTGGTCAATGATCCAGAATCTATATATTCACAAATTACACTTTACTATGGATATCAATCTGGAGACCAAATGTTTTATAATTCAGTACCTGTGACATTGCCTGAAGAAACATTGGTTTTATTCCATTTGTTCTCGCGAACACATGTTTATATCGAAGGTATAACAGTTGATGGCTCTGTTGTTTTAGATGAACTGTGGATATCTCCACCATTTGTTTTAGAAAGTTCGGTTTACCTTGATTATCGTGATTCACATGAGATAGGATATACCCTTTATCACAGTGCAAATCAAGATGTTGAAGTTACATACACCTTCGATTTATTTGAAGGAAGTAAGAAAATAGCATCACAATCAGTTATAGGTTCATATACAGCACATGATGGTTTGATAATCATCTTTGATGAATTAAAATCGTTAGGTCTCTACAATCTAGTCGTGACAGCGAGATATATTAATCCAGATACGCTTCAAGAAGAAAACATCATAATTCATGAAGAAGAGATTGAAACATTAGGATATTATGAGGTTGATGTGACAGTCATTGAATTTGAAACCTATTTAGAAGTCACAATGACAGTGATTGATCCATCTCACTATTTCCAAGTTCCATATTATGACATATATGAAGTATCTGGAGAATTCCCAAATTTTGTTGCTAGTGAAATCTTCGACTTTACACCTGGTGTTGACTCTAAATCAGTAAGTTTTACAGTACCTATTCCAGATATTGGTGAAAACCATATCGTGATTGGTATAAGAAATCAAAACGATAGTACGATAAGACACATCATTTATGATGAAATCATTAATAAGGAGTGATTAAGATGAACTTTAAAAACAGATCTAAAGAAGAAAAAGTAAGAGTAATCGTATTAAGCAGTGTGATTTTAATCTTGATTTTATTAGGAAGTTTAGCGGATGTACTTTTTCCTAATACCACATTTTCTAATATCATCAATAACTCTATAGGAAAGTTTTTTAATATTGTTAAATTTGTTCAAAATCAGTATGTAACGATTCTAGAGAGTTTAACCATTTTGATTTTTGTGTGGATTCTCAATCACATCCTACTTTTCTTAGTGAACATTCTCACAAAGAAAGGTCATCGTGGTGAAACAGTGGGTAAACTGATGGCATCTGTGATCCGTTACACCAGTTTCATTATCGCTTTCTTCTTAATATTAAGTGCATGGGGTGTTCAAACACCGACGTTACTTGCTGGTGCTGGAATTATCGGTTTAGGTTTATCTTTTGGTGCCCAAAGCTTAATCGAAGATATTATTGCTGGACTATTTATCATCTTTGAAAAACAATTTGTTGTCGGTGATATTGTCGAAGTTAATGACAGAAGAGGAATCGTTCGAGAAATTGGTATTAGAACAACTAAGATTGAAGATCTTAATGGTGATGTATTAATTATTAATAATTCAGACATCAGAGGTATTGTGAATACATCGATTGAGCTGTCACAAGCTATTTCTGATATATCCATCGAATATGAAGCAGATTTAATTAAAGTGGAAGAAGTTGTAAAACAGCATTTAAATGACATTAAAAAGAATATCCCAGAAATTGTTGAAGGTCCATTTTACATGGGAATTGAACAACTTGCTGATTCATCTGTTGTGTTGCGGTTAACTGCGAGATGTGATGAAATAAATAAAAACAAAGTTAGACGTGCTATGAATAGAGAACTTAAATTACTATTTGATCGCGAAAAAATTAATATTCCATTTCCACAACTTGTTGTTCACGATAGTGATAAGTAAAGGGGTTGTTTGAATGAGAAACCGTTTAAAAAAATGGTTAAGTATTAAAAAAAATCAAAATGCAAGAGGCATTCTTCTCATTTCCATCATCTGTTTTAATGTGCTTTTATGGTTGGTCTCATCGCTGATTGCTTATGTGATTGCTCCTTCGCATTACGGAAGTGTCGTTAAAGCTTTATGGTCATCTGGAGTAACTTGGATGTTAGAACCAGGATTTTATGATCCCATGGTACCTGTTGCAGTTAGAATCATGTCTATCATTGTCATCCTTATTTCGATGATCACGTTTACAGGTGGTATTATAGGTTATGTTGCCAATGTGTTTTCTACGATTATTGATAATGCAAAAAAAGGTAAGAATACCTTGTTTTTGTATGATCATATCCTGATTTTAAACTGGAACTATAAAGGGCTAGAATTGGTTGCTGATTATCGCTATGATGATGATACGAATACCGTTGTCATTCTATCAGATTTACCTAAAGAACAAATCGAAGAAGATATTAAACGAAAACTATATAACAAACACAAGTCTCAGAAAAAAATAAACATCATTGTGAGGGAAGGTGAAGTTTTTTCAAAGAGTGATTTGATGAGTGTTTGTGTTGAACAGGCAAAAACAATCATCATTTTAGCTGATGAAGACAATCACCAATCAACAACACATATGGATATGCTCGCGATGAAAACATTGATGCTTGTTGCTAATTTAAACTTATCAGATGAACAAACGATTTTAGTAGAAGTTAAAGAACAAAAATCTGTTTGTTTAATCAATGAATATATCGCTAAAAATACAGAAAGAAGTCATCAAATCTTAGCCATATTGCCAGATGAACTCATGGGTAGATTAATTGCACAAACATTACTGATGCCCATGCTTAACAAGGTGTATAAAGAACTCTTTTCCTTTGAAGGCGCTGAGTTCTATACAGTGGGTGATATCGTACCTAGAACCTACATGGAAACGCATCATCATGCGATTCCCATCTATCGACATCAACATGAACTTTATGTCCTATCTGAGTCTTATGATGATTTAAAATCTACACGAGAAATACCCTTGTCAGCCTATCAACCTCTCGAGTTAAAGGATCTATCAAGGTATCAAGAAAAGCATATTGTGATCTTCGGTAAAAACCATAAACTTCCCTACATTTTAGATTCAATCAAACTTTATGAAAAAGAGAATAACACCAAGATCAAAGTATCACTCGTTGAATCCAATGAAGCGAAGGACATTCAAAGTTATACAGATAGTAGTGAGAAAATAGATCACATTCTTATTCTCTCAGAAGACGACCTCTCTAAAGAAGAGTTTGACTCAGATGTTTTAGTTACACTCCTCATGACACAAGAGTTAGCAAGAAAACATCAAGCTGAAATCATCATAGAGCTGTTAGATCCAAGACATTTCGATATTGCACAAAGTTATAACGTTAAAAATACAATCATTTCAAATGAGTATGTTTCTAAACTCATGACACAATCATCAAAGAATAGACATCTTTATGATTTATTCATCGATCTTTTAACGTATGATCCCATAGAGAGTGAATCAGAAACCTATGAAGTTTATGCTTATCAGGCAAAAGATATCATCAAAACAAATCTTCCATTGCATTTCAAATCTCGTGCTGAATTGATTTATTCCATTTATATGAGCGGCAACCAAGATAATATCTTAATTGGATACGCTAAAAATGAGCATTTTGAAATATTCAAAGGAGATTTAGATCGATGTGAAGAAATGGTTATTGAACCAGATGATTATTTGATCATGATTTGTAAATAATTTAGGAACCATCATCACGTATGATGGTTTTTTTGTTTCATCTTTCTATCGTTTATTTACACTTATTGAACGGTATTTTCGTTGCATAATAGATAAAATAACGGTATAAGGTAAAATCCGCGTTCACGATAAGGAGTTGAATCATATGAGAAAAAGAATCACTTTTGTACTTGTCATCTTTCTATTGTTGTTTTCATCATGTCAAAATGAACCAACAATACCCATCATTCAGTGTGAAGATGACGAGATTTTAGTTGATGGTGCATGTCAAAAAGTAAAGACTGATTTTGAAAAAACTTTTGATGCGACTGCATTAATGACAAATTACACATTATCCGTTTCAATCCAACAACTTGCAGATCTTTATGAGATGTCAATGAAAGTTGATGAAGATAAGTCCTCTTTTACCATGGGAACAGAAATCGAATTTTATGAAAAAACAGCAACTGGGTATAATTACTACTTCCCAGTAGGTGATTCTTATCGCATAGAGAGCATCACTGAAAATCCTGAAGGATCGGGTTTTCATTTCTTCAAAGATTTAGAAGCATCGTGGTTTCAACAGGTGAGCGGAAAGTACTTTTTAAAAAGTGAATATAATGATGATGTTGCAGTTTTTTTCCAAGATGAATTTCCTGGAAGTATCGTTTCTAATTTAGAATTAGTTGTAGGAGATACCTATTTTGAACAACTTATTTTTCAAGTAACGATTGATAGTGTGATGTATCATTTTAACATGACGTTAAGTGCGATCGGTGAAACCACCGTAACACTTCCAACGGTTTAGGAGGTATATCATGAAAAAACTATTATCCTTATTCTTAATTATTGTCTTACTGTTTGCAACCATAGGTCCCGCACTCGAAGCCGATATGCGGCTTACGATCACATCAAGAGAGACTGAGTATGTTGAAAATGTGAGACATACGAAAATCGTAGGTCAACTTGAATATGACGGTGTTACATCAAATCAAGTAATTAATTATTTAGGTGCTAACGTATTATCCAATAGCGAGTTAAATGTTGTTGTTGGAGATTCCTATAAACCTCATGATTCTTGGGGAAGAGGAACAATTATCGCTCATGCAGAGGATATTCATGAAAGATATCCTAATTATCAAGTGATTGGTGGCGTTAATGGTGACTTCTATAACACCTCAATCACGAATCTAAATGGACAACCTCAAGGTGGCTATATTCGTAATTTTGAAGTGATCGCATCAGGTGTTGTATCATCAAGACCTCTTGCAGGATTCAAAGATGATGGAACAGCTGTCTTTGGTGTCCCATGTTATGCTGGTTACCAACTTCTTGTTTATGATGAAGATGGGGCATTAAAAAAAGAAGTAGCTATTGAAAGAATCAATGATTTACCGACTGCTAATGACAAAGTAACCGTTTATTTTGACAATTATGATACACCTATTTCATCTGCACACAATAAAGTGATTGTGAATGCAAAAGAAACAAAGATGGATGGCGTAAGATATTTTGGTAGTGGATCATTTTTAGAAACAAGTGATCAAGATGTGACAGTAGCTGATCATCAATTTGTTATCGTTGGTACTGGATTTAATGATGATCATCTGATTACTTCCCTTGATTATGTTGTTGTTCAACGTAAAATGGGGTGTGGTTTTGAAGATGTTCGGTTTGCTATAGGTGTCTATGATGAAATCGTCATCAACGGTGAGCCTGTGACTTATTTAGAAAGAGGTTTAGACCCAGCCTATAAGCATCCAAGAACAGCTATTGGACAAAAAGCTGATGGTACCATTTTCTTTGTTGTCGTAGACGGTAGAAATAAACCAGGTGGTATGGATGGTGTTAATTTGTATGAACTTGCACAAATCATGGTTTATTTTGAAGCGGTTCGTGCGTATAATATGGATGGTGGTGGATCATCAACGATGTCGCTGATCAATGAAGAAGAAGGCTATGATATTCTCAATACACCATCAGATGGCACGGTAAGAGCGGTTACCAATGGCGTATTTATCGTTAAGGGTGAACATATACCAAGACCAGCACCTGTTGGTTTTCCTGATACACGCATTCGATTAGATAAACCCGCGAATTTCTATGTGGATGGCAACGGTGATCTTCGTTTTGACCCCGTTTTAAATAGTTTATCGTATATGGTGAGTATTAATGGTACACTGTATGCATCAGATGATGAAGCATATCCAATTGATTTAGAAGCAGGGCAGTATGTCATCAAAGTTAGAGCGCTAGCAGATCAAATCAATTATCGTCATAGTGAATATTCTGATGAGTTTGTTTTAATTATTCACCCGGATGAGATCAATCGTTTTATTGAATTACTAAAAGCATTTTTGAAAAGAGAAACAATAGACTAGACATATGGAGCATGAGTTATGGAAAAATTTGTATTCAATCAAACATCAAAAAGATATCTTTCATTAGATCCTCACTTTTCACCTAAAGCACTTAATCATAGAGCTTTTCAAAAAGAAGTGAGTGCTTCCAAAAATCCCATAAAGGTTACCATTGGAATCGAAAGACAACAAGGGCAGATCTCTGTTTATGAAACGCAAATTTTTCATGATGATGAAAACCAATTTGAAGCAAATTGTCATTTTATCGAAAGATTGATTAAAACATTATTATGGACAAAAGGTGGATTTAAAATTTATCTTTCTTGCCCAAGAGATATAGGTATGTATATTAAGAGCATTTATCATCGTGATGGGCAAAGATCTTTTGATGTCTCATTTATGTCAAAAGTATATGGAAAGCCATTTGAGATCAAACTTGTTGATCACAGTCAATTTCCTAAAGCTTTTGAAGTTTCCAAACATATTGGTAGACACCTAGAAGGATGCCGTATTGGATTTGATGCCGGTGGATCAGATCGCAAGGTGTCCGCAGTAATCGATGGTGAAACAGTTTTTTCTGAGGAGATTATTTGGCATCCCAAATTACAAGAAAATCCAGATTATCATATTGCAGGTATTAAAGAATCTATTGAATATGCAAAAACACATTTACCACGTGTTGATGGCATAGGTGTTTCAGCAGCAGGTGTCTATATTGATAACGAAGTTAAAGTTGCTTCACTATTCATCAAAGTTCCAGAAGAATCATTTAATCAAAAGGTTAGAAGATTGTTTATCAATCTCGCACATGAATTAGGGGATGTACCCATTGAGGTTGCTAACGATGGTGATGTGACAGCACTCGCTGGAGCAATGAGCATGAATGAAACCAATGTCATGGGTATAGCGATGGGAACATCTGAAGCTGCTGGTTACGTCAATAATCAAGGCCATATTACAGGTTGGCTTAATGAATTAGCATTTGTTCCAGTAGATGATCATAAAGAAGCCATGGAAGATGAATGGTCAGGTGATCGTGGCTGTGGAGTTAAATATTTTTCACAGGACGCTATAATTAAATTAGGAGAAGCTGCTGGTATCGTCTTTGAAGATCATTTATCACCTGCAGAAAAGCTTAAAGTTGTTCAATTGATGATGGATAAACAAGATGAAAAAGCCATTGAAATCTATCAAACCATGGGAGTTTATCTTGGTTACGGTGTTGCTTATTATGCATTATTTTATGATATCAAATACGTTTTAGTTTTAGGAAGAGTACTTTCTGGACCAGGTGGAGAACTTATGGTTAAGATAGCTAATGAGATTTTAAAAGATGAATTTCCAGATTTAGGGAATTCAATCAAAATAGAATTACCAGATGAAAAAAGTAGACGTGTAGGACAAGCAATAGCTGCTGCATCTTTACCTGAATTAAAGAAATGAGGTTTTAGAAATGAAATTAAACAAGAAAACTGCAGAGTTTTTTATCCCAGATCAAAAACCACTTGATGAAGCCATTAAACGCACAACACATATGGCAATAGCTGCCCATCAAGATGACATTGAAATCATGGCATATGACGGTATTCTAAAATGTTTTGGCAACGAAGAAAAATGGTTTTTTGGTGTGGTAGTAACCGATGGAGCAGGTTCAGCAAGAGATGGCATTTATAAGGATTACACCAATGAAGAAATGATGATGACAAGAAAAGTAGAACAAAGAAAGGCTGCCTTTATTGGAGAATATGGCGCATTAGCAATGCTCGATTATGCGAGTAAGGAAATCAAAGATCCAGCGAATATAGAAGCCATCGATGAAATGGTTGAATTATTAAAAGCTGCAAAACCAGAAGTTTTATATACACATAATTTAGCTGATAAGCATGATACACACATTGGGGTTGCTACAAAAGTGATAAAAGCTATTCGTAAACTTGACCCTAAAGATCGTCCTAAAGCAGTGTATGGATGTGAAGTTTGGCGTGATTTAGACTGGATGGTTGATGAAGAAAAAGTTGAACTTAACGTTTCAGGGCATCCCAATATCGCTGCAGCACTTGTTGAAGTGTTTGATTCACAAATTATTGGCGGCAAGCGTTATGATTTAGCAACCACAGGTAGAAGAGGGTCCAATGCAACCTATGCAACATCACATAAAATTGATAAAGCAACTGCGATTAGTTATGCTATGGATTTAACACCACTCATTTTAGATGATTCACTGGATATCATCACTTATATTACAGGTTACATTAGCCGATTTAAAGATGATGTTGAACTTCGTATTAAAAAAATCATTTCATGACAAACAGCACCCCAAAGGTGCTTTTCTTTCGAACATATTTTACTAAAGATGAAAAAAAGTGACGTTTTCTAGCAATTCGTTTTTTTATAGGTTTATCTATGATAACGTAGAATTGAAAGCAAATGTAATTTGAGGTATCCTATGAAAATTATCACATGTATTAAACAAGTTCCTGCATCATCCAATGTTTTAGTTGATCCTAAAACAGGCGTTCTCATCAGAGATGGAAACAATGTCAAAATGAACCCTTTTGACCTTTTTGGTTTAGAGGCATCTTTTATGTTAAAAGAAATAAGTAAAGAATCTACTGTACACGCGATTACGATGGGTCCACCATCAGCAACCGCTGTTTTACAAGAAGCCATACATATGGGTGCTGATCAAGC
>Ga0265295_1008473_pt1 | contig 11409 bp, 10 predicted proteins | sample Munlansysbiofilm_FD_192503 | JGI IMG/M metagenome (GOLD analysis project Ga0265295, IMG submission 192503) | Leachate microbial communities from a municipal landfill in Southern Ontario, Canada - Methane capture system biofilm | ecosystem: Engineered > Solid waste > Landfill > Unclassified ... | reverse complement strand
ATCTTGTAAAATAAGTTGGAACTTTGAACGCAAAGCCTTCAAATTCTTAGCGGGAAGCGTTGGCAAGTTTTGACCTTGAAATAATACTTCGCCGCTGGTGGGACGTATGATCGCACTTAGTAACCGGGCTAAGGTACTTTTCCCGCTGCCACTTTCACCAATAAGAGAGTATACATGATTGTGATCCAAAAAAATGGAAACGTCATTCACAGGATTTGTTTTAATTTTTAGACCGCGTTCATCCCGAAATATGTATTGCTTCGTTAAATGTTTTGCTTCAAGCATGAATGCGCTCCCTTCTTAATACCGTAGCGTTTAGAAGTTCCTTTGTATAGCTGTGCTGGGGTGAATCAAATATTTGATAGACGGTTCCTTCTTCTACGACTTCACCATCTTTTATCACAATCACATTGTCCGCCAGCTTTGCTAAAACACCAAAATTGTGAGTTACAATTACAAGGGCGATTCCGGAATTGCGCATTTTTAAAAATTCATCCAATATGATAGCTTGTGTGTGGACATCCAATGCAGTGGTGGCCTCATCTGCAATTATTATTTCTGGTGATAAGATCATCGAAAGGGCAATCATTATTCGCTGAAGCATACCTCCGCTTAGCTCGTGAGGATAACTGTTCATTACCCGATATGCATCAGCAAATCCAATCTTCATAAGTTCATGCGCTCCAATTTCAAAAGCATCTCGTTTTGATACTCTTTTATGAATGCGAAGCGTTTCCACAATTTGAGCACCTATTTTGCTGATGGGATCAAATGCGGTCATCGGATTTTGCATAATCATTGCCAATCTGGTTCCAAGTAATTTCTGTACATCCTTGTCTGGCATTGCCAGCAAGTTTTTTTCGTGAAATATTACCTTACCGCTAATTGTAAAACGTCTCATATCCAAGAGGCTCATAATTGCCCGGCAGGTCATGCTTTTTCCGCTGCCGCTTTCGCCAATGATACCAAGCACTTGACCACCACGTATACTAAAGCTAATCCCTTTAACAATCGGACTGTTCTTTTGACGAAGTGAGATACTAAGATTTTGTATCTCTAATAAGTTATCCATATTACACCTCCTCCGGTGAAAGAATATCTCTCAATGCTTCGCCAAACAGATTAAAGGCTGATGCCGTAAAGAGAATACACAACCCTGGATAAACAATGAGCATCGGCTTTGAGTATAAGCATTGCTTACCTGCATTTAACATAGCTCCCCATTCAGGTATATCTGTTCCAAAACCAAGTCCAAGAAAAGAGTATCCCGAAATCATAAGAATGATTGATGCTACTCCCGTACTGAAATAAACAATCATTACTGGAAATAGGTTGGGTAAAATATGACGCAGAAGAATTTGAGCAGAATTGCAGCCCACAATTTCGGAAGCTACTACATAGTCCTTATTTTTTTCTATTAGGACATAGCTTCGGATAACTTTAACAAACCAGACCCACATAGAAAATATAATCGCGACAATCAGATTGAGTATGCCCTGCCCCAAAACACCTATAAGCGCCAGCACAACTACCAGTGGCGGAAACGCCATAAAAATATTGCAAATAATCGTTAATCTTCGGTCAAACCAACCGCCAAGCCATGCCCCTAGAGTACCAAGTGTTGTACCGATGACTGCAAGAAAAAACAGGATTGGTATTGCGATGCCCAGCGAGTATCGAGTCCCGTAAATTATGCGGGAAAGTACACAGCGACCAAGTTGATCGGTGCCAAGCGGATATTCCGAAGAAGGACTCAGAAACTTCATCGAAATGTTCACAGCCATTGGATCGTGCGGAGCAAGCACCGATGCCAGTAAAGCAATCAGAGTGATAAACAGAATCATGACAAGTCCTATGACTGCCTGGGGATTTCTAAAAATTTTTTTAAGCAATCGTTACTAACTCCTTCCCGCTAATCATACGCGGATTCAGCATACGGTTAGTCAATTCGCCCACCGTATTTGCAAGAACAAAAATTAATGCAAATACCAATACGCATCCGTTAATTACCGGCAAATCCCGGTTGATGATGGAACTCACAAAATAGGAACCAAGTCCCGGCCAGGAAAATACAGTTTCCACAATGGCACTGCCGGCAATCATCATGCCAATGTTCTGAAAAAATATCGTCACAACCGGCGGCAATGAATTTTTGAGTATATGCTTCCACATAATTCTACTTGAAGAAAGCCCTCTGGATTTTGCGTAAATGACATAATCCTGTTTCATGTTTTTTAACAGCGTGGCCCGCAGTATTCGGACGGAGGAACAAATTACGGGTAGTGCCAGTGTGATCGATGGGAGAATCAGACTGTTTATATTTCCGTAATCTACGACTTTGAAAATCGGCAGGGAGATTGCAAAAGCGATTAGTAAAAGAAACCCCAGCCAAAATGAAGGAATAGAAATACCAAGCACGGTGATCCCCCGAATTAAATGATCCCAAAATCTGTTTTTTTCTGTGGCCGAAAGAATGCTAAGTGGGACTACAAAAATGACAACCCAGAACAACGCCGCCCCCGTGAGAGAAAGCGTGGCCTTTAGTTTATCGGCCATCTCGCCTACAACAGGTTGGTTGGTTTGATAAGAAGTACCTAAGTCTCCTTGAAGACTGCTACTGAACCAGTCTATGTATTGAACAGCGATGGGACGATCCAACCCTTTTTCGAGTCGTATTTTTGCAATTTGCTCCTGTGTAGGATTACTATAGGCTCTTCTTGCAATTGCTTCTGCTGGTTCAATGGTTGAAATATTAGCCATCATAAATGACAAAATACTAACACCTATCAGTACTGCCAATAAACTGATTATTTTTTTTAGATATTTCATGAACAAAAACCTCCGCTGTAAACAAAAATAGAATAGGATTTGGTTAGTTTGAGCTAACTTAATCCTATTCTACTAAATTTATTATTATTGTGCAAGATGCTGAGGTTGTCATGAATTGTGTTTTAAAATGCGCATAAGATGGCGGAATATAAAGGATTATTGAGTGTTTAATAAAATTAATTGATAATATCGTGCTATTAAAATACTTTATTGCGACATAAAGCAAGAATCATTGCAGTTATTTGATGCGATGTATATTTCGAAACTGCTGAGGTCCTATGCTAAACGTTTTTTTAAACAGTTTTGCAAAATGTCCCGAATTATGATAGCCGACCTTTTCTGCAACGGTACGGATATTATCATCGGAGTCTTGAAGAAGCAAGAGCGCATAATTCATGCGCATTGTTTTTAAAAATTCGTATGCGGTAGTTCCATATACCTGTCGAAAGGCCATCTGGAAACGCGAAACACTCATATTGGCGGCTTTCGCCAATTCCACTACAGAAGGATATGCCGCCAGATCCTTTTTCATTAAAGTGATGGCTTTACCGAGTGCCCGCTTGTCGTTTTTGTCCAGTTTAACAGGCAGATGTCGTCGGCTCTGTTCCTGCTCCAAATTATGTGTGACCAGGGAGAGAACCTCCATCACTTTGCCTTCCATATAAAGCTTTCTTGTCGTTCCTGTTGCGGGGCAGTCACGAATCTGTTGGAAGACAAAATTCAATTCCGGGGAGTTTGGGTTTTGCACCAAAAAATCCAGGGCATTCCTTGAGATTTCGTAACAATCATCACATTGTTCCTGTAAAAATTTATTAAAATATTCTCTTGTAATGATAACTTTTGTGAAGCGTGTAGACTTTCCGGCTTCGCAATAAGCGTAAGCAGTTTTGCGCGTGTTGGCATAACAAAAAATGCCCTTATCTACTTGTCGAACTTTACGACCACCAACTTTGAAAGAACTGGAGTCTGTTTCAAACTGACTAATCTCCAAATATTCCTGATTAATTTCAGAAACTTTTTCAAAAGTATGCTTGGGATTAAAATCAGCCATTACGATTAGAAAAAGATTGTTAAAATCTAAAATTTGAACCGAACCGGAGCCGTAATCCGATAGCATTTGATAGACGGAACTGCCATTGCTGGATCGCTCTGGAAGATAAACAAAATGCAGATGATTCGGCAAAGATGCGTAATACTCTATAATTGTTTGATCCATAAAAACACCTCTTTTTTTGACAGAATAACACAACGATAAGCTACAATCAAGTAAATATATATCACGATATTTTTATTTTACTCTTTGCAATGCCTATAAATGCCAGATAATACAAGGGATTAACGGCGATTTGATAAATACTTTCTAAAAATTTGCATTGCTTGCTTTTTTTCATGGAAAGTATTAAATTAATAGCGTAGTTAGTGAAGACTAATCACAACTATTATATTTGTACAGGGTCAAAAGGAGGATTTATGTGAGAAAAACAAATTCTAATTCACTCAATATTTTTATGCTAATGAAAGCGGAACGGGGCAAACTAACCCTTGGAATTTTTCTTGCGGTGCTCTGTTCCGCATTATCCTTTGTTCCATATTTTGTTATTTATAAAATGATTATGGAACTCATAACGGATAAGCTAAGTTTTGAATCGGTGTTATTTTTGGCGCTGCTGGCCGTAGCGTCGGCGATCCTCCAAAGTATATTAATTTCCTGTGCTGGAATTTGCTCTCATACAGCAGCTTTTAACACCATGCACCGGTTAAAACTTCAAGTGCTTGAACACATGTCAAAGCTTAATCTTGGTTTCTTTAATGATCATTCATCGGGCAAGTTGAAGGGCGCCTTGTTCGATGATATCGGCAGACTGGAGAACTTTATCGCTCATAATATGCTTGAGTTAGCTCAAGCGGTTGTCGTGCCCGTCATTTTGTTTGGTATCCTACTGCTAATCCAACCGGTAATGGCGCTGTGCATGTTGATTCCAGCCGTTTTAGGAGTGGGGCTGCCGATGCTTATGATGCGCCGTTATCCCGACTTGACTCATGAGTTCGCAAAAACCATGACCGACGTGACTGCCGCAGTGAATGAATATATTGGATGTATGCCCGTTATCAAAATGTATAATCTTAGTGCAGAAAAATTTAAAAAATATAGTGCGGCCGTGCTTCTCTATACAAACTGTCTCAAGAAGATGGCAGAAATTTCCTGTAAGCCCTTAGCGGTCACGATTGTAATTCTGGATTCCGGAATTCTGTTTACCCTTCCAGCAGGCGGACTAATGTACCTAAACGGTTCGCTATCCCTTGGCTCATACCTCCTGTTTATTCTCCTGACTATGTGTTTTTACAGTGCATTTTTCAGCCTGCTCAATATCATGATGGGTCATATGGAATTGAAAAGTGGACTTGCCAATGTTAAGAAAATCCTCAATACGGTACCGGTGACGGGTGGTGATAAAGTACTAAAGCGCAATAGTCCTTGCGGAATCACTTTTGATGATGTTTCTTTCGGCTACCAGAAAGAATCAAATGCACTTTCTCACGTGTCACTGGATATACAGCCTGAAATGCTAACTGCCTTTGTGGGACCATCAGGTGCGGGAAAAACCACTGCCGCTCAGCTGATTGGGCGCTATTGGAACACCGACAGAGGTGAAATTCGAATTAGCGGAGTTCCCATTAACGAACTGACGACAGAGTCTTTGATGGACTTAACTGCCTTTGTGTTTCAGGATGTCTTTCTGCTTGAAGATACCTTATATGATAATATCCTCATGGGATCAAATGCCACTAAAGAAAAGGTTGTGGCGGCGGCAAAAGCAGCGCAAATTGATGAGTTTATCCGTAGTCTGCCAAACGGTTACCAAACCCGAATTGGCGATCGCGGTTTAAAACTATCCGGCGGACAGCAACAGCGGATCGCAATCGCCCGTGCGATTTTGAAGGACGCTCCTATTGTTATTTTTGATGAGGCGACATCATACTCGGATATTGAAAATGAACATAAGATTCAGCTTGCCCTGCAAAGTCTGCTCAAAGGAAAAACTACGATTATGATTGCCCATCGACTTCATACCATTCAAGATGCCGATAAAATTGTTGTTTTTGAAAAAGGACAGGTCGTAGAGCAAGGAAACCACGACGATCTTGTAGCGGCGCAGGGAAGTTATTGCCGCATGTGGAAAACCTACATCGGTGAAAATGTAGAAATGGAGGTGGTTTGATGATTAGCACCATTCAAAAACTAATTGGTGAAAATAAAAAACAACTTTATTTTCCTATCTTTCTGATGTGTATCGATTCCTTGGGCAGTATGGCTATGTACTTCATGCTTTATCTGACTGTAGTGGATTTATTCTACGGCACATTAACACAGCACAAAATATTTATTTACACTCTTATCTGTCTGTTTAGCGTGATTTACAGGATCGTTGTTTATCGAAAAAGTTACCTGCTCTGTTTCCAGCGGGCATTCACTGTAACAACTCAGTTGAGACTTGATCTTGCGGATCATTTTCGCGGATTAAGCCTGGGGTATTTCAATCAGAACAGCACTGGATATTTGATTAATACCTTGACCAATGATATCAGCAGTTTCGAGGGCGTTTTGTCTCATGCACTTTCCTTCATCATGAAAACGGCTTCCTTAAGCCTTCTAATCCTGACCGGAACATTCTTCATCAACTGGAAATTGGCTTTGTCTGAATGTGTAGTTCTGCTCATTGCCGCTCCGATTTTGCATTGGGGCAATCGATTGGTAGCGAAATACGGCAACCAAAAGCGTGTACTGACAGAGAGAATGATCTCCACAGTACTGGAGTACCTCAAGGGGATTAAAGTTTTTAAATCTCATAACATGACTACCATGCATTTTGCCCGTATGCTGGAAGGCTTGGAAAAAGCAAGAAAGCTTAGCATTCAAACAGAATGCAAAATGGCTGTTCCAACAGCACTATATTCCATCGTGATTAACTTCCTGATGCCGCTTATTTTACTCATCGGTAGTTACTTACTGTTTGGCGGGCAAATTGCTGCGGAATCCCTGATTGCCTTTATGATTATGAGTACTGCGATTTCCACGTTGCTGGTTTCCTTTGAACACTATTACATCATGCTCAAGGATCTTAAACTGGCGGCTGAAAACTTAGAAAAAGCCGTAGACTGCAAGCCGCTATCATTTACCGACAGCCAATTTACACTCACACATTATGACGTTTGTTTCGAAAATGTCTGCTTTTCTTACGAAAGTGGCAGCGAAGTCCTTTATAACATTAGCTTTGTCGCAAAAGAAGGAACAAGGACAGCATTAATTGGACCATCCGGTTCGGGAAAGTCGACGATAGCTAATTTAATCGCCCGTTTTTGGGATACTGGCAGCGGTACTGTTCGTATCGGAGGCCGGGATATAAAAGAACTGAATCCTGATCGTTTACTGCAATTTATCAGCGCAGTTTTTCAGGAAAACACCCTACTCTCAGATACCATTTTGAATAATATCCGTATTGGCAAACCAGAAGCTGACATGGAAGAAGTCATTGATGCCGCAAAATCGGCCTGCTGCCACGAATTTATTGAGGCTTTGCCGGAGGGTTATAACACAATTTTAGCAGAAGGTGGTGCATCCCTGTCGGGCGGTGAAAAACAACGGGTTGCCATTGCAAGACCCATTCTGAAAGATGCCCCGATTTTGCTTCTTGATGAGTCTACGGCTTCCCTGGACGCCGACAATGAAGTAAAAATAAATCAGGCTTTGGATCGACTAATGAAAAATAAAACAGTTTTTGTTATTGCGCATCGGTTAAATACCATAAAAAATGCGAATCAAATCATATTGCTAAATGAAGGAAGAATTGAAGAAATTGGTATTCATGATAGCCTAATGAAGCAAAAAGGACATTATTATACAATGGTCCAGGAACAGGGAAAGGCGAAAACATGGATGGTAAAAGGAGCGTGAACAAAAATGAAACCAAATAATAGAATACAATTAATAAGCGAAGGAAATGTTTCTAAATCTCTATTCAAGCTGGGAATTCCGATGGTTATTAGTATGCTGGTGATGGCACTTTACAATGTGGTTGACACCTACTTTGTGTCGGGCTTAGGAACGCAGCAGGTTGCCGCTGTTTCAGTTGCATTTCCAATTTCCCTTATATTTTCTGGAGTAGGGCTTACTTTCGGTACCGGTGCGGGGTCGTACATATCAAGACTTCTTGGGAAAAAAAATAATGACAAGGCCGAACAAGTAGCCTCCACCGCAATGGTTAGCAGTGTCGTAGCAGGAATTATCCTTTCTGCCATTATCTTTATCGCGCTTACGCCGTTGCTTCGCTTTATGGGAGCTACTGAAACAATACTTCCATTTGCCAAAGATTACGCCGTCATCTTTATTATTAGCGCCATATTTAGCACGGTTAACGTTACTGCTGGAAATTTGGCAGTAGCACAAGGTGCTTCAAATATTTCTTTGACGGCCATGATCAACGGCGCTGTACTAAATATGGCTTTAGATCCGATCTTTATTTATTCATTAGATATGGGAATTCGAGGGGCTGCAGTTGCAACACTAATTTCTCAGATTGTGACCTTGTTGATTTATGTATGGTTCTTTGGAACAGGAAGAAGCTATTTAAAGATCAGTCTGTCCCGCTTTCATCCTTCCGTTGACATATACAACAATATTTTAAAAATTGGCATATCCATGCTTTTGCTCCAATGCTTGTCCAGCCTTTCCATGAGTTTGATCGCTAATGCTGCCAGTCATTATGGCGACGAGGCGGTTGCCGCAATTGGCATCGTTTTGAGAATTGTCACCCTGGGTACTAATGTGGTATTTGGTTATATGAAGGGATTTCAGCCAATGGCCGGGTTCAATTACGGAGCAAAAAACTACGACCGACTCAAAAATGCAACAAACAGTTGTGCCAGATGGACGACAACCTTCTGTGTTATTTGGACAATTCTGATTTTTATCTTTGCAAAACCAGTTATTTCACTGTTTACTAATGATGCAAAGGTTCTTGATATCGCCATACCTGCTTTGAAAGCAAACACAGTTATGTTTTTTACCTTCGGTTTTCAATTTACTTATTCAACGCTTTATTTGGCATTGGGCAAAGCACTGACTGGCGGTGTCCTAAATATCTGCAGACAGGGGATTTTATTTATTCCTGTGATTTTATTTTTGCCCTTGCTTCTGAGTTTGAATGGCGTTATATATGCACAGGCTGTTGCCGATCTTCTGACTACAGTCGTTACGGTTTTCTTTGCCATCAAAATTAATAAACAAATTAATATCATGACCCAAAGCAACCTAAATTCCCGAGCAAATTATAACGAGGTTGGTGAGTCGACATCCAATTTGTGATAAAGCGCTTCCTGTTTCTTTGTCATCTCGCCAAGTCTCATGGCACAACTAGGTTGTTCAAATACTCAGACGCTTTGGGGTACTAACTGGCCCGAACGTAAGGATGTCTTTTTCTTCCCCCAGTCTCATCGATTAGTTTTGCTTTTGTATACATGATATTCCCGATGATCTGATTATCAACTTCAATCACCAGATCCAACTCCGGCAGAAAATCTTCGTGGGATCACATAACTATTATTGATTTCTAAAATAAATTTAAAAATCAATAAGTTTTGCTGAAAAATTGATGCATTTGTCCTACATTCTACTAATGTTGCTGCATAAATAGTTTTTAGTGCTACACCTTGACAAAAGCATATTATGGTATTAAAGTATTAGTGAACATATTCACTAATAAAGGAGGAGTGCAAAAATGGCAAGAATATCAAAGCCACCTGAAGAACGAAAGCAGGAAATTATAGAAACTGCTTTAGCGTTATTTCAAGAAAAGGGTTATGAGAATACAACAATACAAGATATTGCCGAGCGAATGAATGTTGCACAAGGATTGTGCTATCGATATTTTAAGTCAAAGCAGGATATTTTTGCAGCGGCTTCTGACCATTATGCCGCTTCTTTTGTTGCGCATATCAGTACACCAATAACGGATGATTTAACAGCTATTCAAAAATTTAATCTTACTGTAAAACGTCTATTTGAATATGGCGCGAAGCATGAAGAATTTGAAACTGCTTTCAAAAATGAACCCGAAATAAGCTATTCCCGCCTGCAAAATGTAATCAGCCGTTTCGTTGATCTGATGATACCGATTGTAGAGCAAGGAGTAGAAGAAAAAGTCTTTCATTGCTCTGATGTCCCCACAACAGTTCGGTTTTTAGCTTTTGGAGTTGCCAATACAGTACATTCCAATATGCCTGATGAAAATACAAAGGAACACATTTTGTCTTTTGTCGATACGCTGAAAGAGATTTGCAAAAACGTTCTACAGACAGACAGTGACGATATTGGAGCAGGTTGGGACACCCTATAACACTTTTCGGAAAGAACACTATGGTTTTTACTCCATAGTGTTTTTTTATTTTCCCCTATTGACATTAAAAAAAAGGAAGTCTATAATATGAATGAATTCATTCATATTATAGCAGGAGGCTCTTTTAGATGAAAAAATACAAAAGTAATTATTCGTTTTTATTGGCAATGGCTTTTAAGGAAAAAGGGAAATTGTTAATTGCAATTCTCGATGATGTAATTTCGACCTTGCTTTCCTATGTGCCTTATTTTATGGTGTTTCAAGTGATTACAAAGTTGATAAGCCGAACCGCAGTTGTAAGTGAACTTATTACGTTAGCAGGCATAGGGATAGGAGCGGTTATAGTGCAAGCCGCCCAAAGCCATATCGGGTATTGCCTCTCATGTAGCAGCCTACAATATTCTTCACTTAATACGGTTAAAAGTTGTGTGTTGTGCTACTTGCTCATATTGTAATTGATACAGAAAGAATAAGACAATTTCTTTTAAAATTGTTTTAATAAATGATTGGAGGATTTTAATATGATTACCGCTTCAGAATGGTGGGCTGGTCTCACAAACTACAATACAATACTTTTTCCGCTACAGCCAATGGTAATGGTGCTGGCTGTAGCCTTAACGCTGTTGTTGCTGTTTAAGCCTTGTAAAGCCACCAGCACAGCTATGAAAGTATTCTTAAGCTTTTCTATGTTATTAAATGGAATTATGTTCTTTATTGTATTGGGGACAAAATTACCGTCCCCTTTAAAATATTTTCAAGGCGGTCTATTTATTGCGATTGGTATTTTGTTTGCGATTGATGTTTTTACAAATTGGTCTATGCTACAATTTTCGCCCAAAGGTATAAGACGTAACATTACTTACACTCTTTTGATTTTGACGGCGCTTTATCCTGTTGTCGGATTGTTAAGAGGCCATGAATTTATGCAGCTTATTTATCCTGGTACGGTTCCGTGTGGGTCTACAGCCTTTGCACTTATTATTCTTGCATCTTCATTACCTAAAGTAAACAAAGTGCCCTATGTACTATTACTTGTTTGGGCGATACCATTTGCTCCACTTATCCAAATACCGAAATTCAGGGTCTATGAAGATGCAATTATGTTTGTTGTCGGAATTTATGCGTTGGTAATGCTGATATCAACATCCTTACATAAAGAAAAAAAGAAATTCTAAAAAACGGATTG
>Ga0265295_1008472_pt1 | contig 11409 bp, 9 predicted proteins | sample Munlansysbiofilm_FD_192503 | JGI IMG/M metagenome (GOLD analysis project Ga0265295, IMG submission 192503) | Leachate microbial communities from a municipal landfill in Southern Ontario, Canada - Methane capture system biofilm | ecosystem: Engineered > Solid waste > Landfill > Unclassified ... | reverse complement strand
AGTTTTGATATCTACAAAATGATGAAACTTGAAAACACAGTTCAAGACATTGCTATTGATTTTCATGATATTCCATATTATGGCGACAAAAATAGTGCAGGAGTGAGAGGTATAAAACCAAAAAATGAAACTTCATGGGGTCGTTCGTTTTGTACTTTAGACATCAATGAAAAATAAGGACAATATTTATGCAGAATTTTGAATGGATCAGGTACATGTGAGTGGTCTGTGCATTATTTTTAAAAATAAATTTGGACAAAAGGAAGAAAGGTGGATGCGTTCATTCGGAACTACACATAATCGGAACTACTGTAAACAAACACAACATGGTTATTTCCATGTAATTACCGAGACCTCGGTAATTCTCAGAGATTATTCATCCTAATTGCAGGGCTAACTATCCAGGATACTGGTGGCAACAAATTCTGCGTGGCAAGTTCTTGCAGGAATGCATAAACAGCTATTTCTACAAATAATTCACTCGTAGTAAAAAGTGTCAGGTGTAGCACTGGCATCCGAAATAGTTCGTGTTGCACCATCAGGATAAATAATTGTTAGTACATTTACATTTCTACCCAATTCATGCGAATCATGCAAGTAGAATTCATCATTTTTTCTGGATACGTTCTTTGCTGAGATAACAGCTTTGTCCTTACCTATCTCAAGCATTTCCGTGCTCTCAAAATCAAATAAAAGATCATCAATAGCAGGCTCAAGGTTGTGTGCCCCCAGCAGGAAAATATACATACTTGAAAACATATCAAGGCTATAAGAAACAGAAATAACCGTATCTGTACCCTGAAATTCCATGGATACTTGATTGAACTTTATGTACTCCCCATCATTTGAAATTACACTATTGCTGGCTGAGAACGATAATAAAGAAACGATCATTGCAAAGGCCAGAAACGCAGTAAGCTTCATTTTACCATATCCACGATAAAGAAATGCATAGTTTCTTATATTCTGATGTTACTTTCATCATATTAACTTAACTCACTAACTTAACTCACAAGTTAAATATGATAAATTTAAATTACATACTTATAAAAACCGTCAAGTATATATTTTGTACGTACTACTGTGAACAAACCACAAACCTTGTGAGAAGACTATGGAAAAAGATATTAGCACTTCTAGCGAAGAAATTGAATTATACGAGGATAATTTCGAGACCACGGACTCCATAGATGTTCCCGAACTTTTGATAGATCAGATTATCGGACAGGAACATGCTGTAGAGGTGGTGAAAAAGGCGGCAAGCCAGAGACGCCATGTTATGATGATAGGCAGCCCAGGTACAGGAAAATCCTTACTTGCAAAAGCAATGGCTGAACTTCTTCCAAAGGAAGAATTACAGGACATAATGGCTTATCCTAACCCGGAGGATAATAATAATCCAAAGATACGTTCAGTTCCTGCCGGCAAGGGCAGGGAAATTGTCATGGCCCATAAACTGGAAGCCCAGAAAAAGGCCCAATCACGCAATATGTTGATGATGATACTTATTTTTGGTATCGTGATATATTCATTTTATGTAGGTCAACTTTTGTGGGGTATCATAGCTGCAATTATGATATTGCTCCTGACACGTCAGTTCATGCCAAAAGATGAAATGATGATCCCAAAACTGATAGTTTCAAATTACCAGAAGGAGCACGCACCTTTTCTTGATGCAACAGGCACCCACGCAGGTGCACTTCTTGGTGATGTAAGACATGATCCGTTCCAGTCAGGTGGACTTGAGACTCCGGCACATGACAGAGTAGAGAGCGGTGACATTCATAAATCACATAAAGGTGTGCTTTTCCTGGACGAGATCAACACTTTAAGCCTTGAATCTCAGCAGAGCATGCTCACAGCACTTCAGGAAAAGGAATATGCCATCACCGGACAATCTGAAAGAAGTTCAGGTGCACTGGTAAAAACAGAACCAGTCCCATGTGATTTTATCATGGTAGCTGCAGGTAACCTTGATGCAGTGGAAAAAATGCACCCAGCACTCAGATCCCGTATAAAAGGTTACGGATACGAGCTATTCATGAGAGATTCCATGGAAGATACTCCAGATAATCGTAAGAATCTGGTTAGATTCGTAGCACAGGAAGTTTTACGGGATGGCCACCTTCCACCATTTGACAAAGAAGCTGTGGATGAGGTTATCCGCGAAGCTCAGAGAAGAGCAGGACGAAAAGGTCATCTCACACTGAAACTTCGTGACCTTGGAGGTCTTGTAAGGGTTGCAGGCGATATCGCACATTCCGAAGGTGCAACAGTCACAACTGCACAACATGTACTTGCAGCAAAAAAGATGGCAAGGTCCATAGAACAGCAACTTGCTGACAATTATCTAGATCGCAAGAATGATTATCAGTTATTCAAAAAGATAGGTAGTGCTGTTGGAAAGGTCAACGGTCTTGCAGTAATGGGGGGTGATTCAGGTATTGTTTTGCCTATTATGGCAGGAGTAGCACCAGCACTTTCCAATTCTGAGGGCAGAGTGATTGCCACAGGCATGCTCAAGGATATAGCAAAAGAAGCAGTTCAGAATGTATCTGCAGTTATCAAGAATGTTACAGGCAAGGACATACCTAACCATGATATCCACATCCAGTTCATTGGAACATATGAAGGTGTGGAAGGAGACAGTGCGTCCATATCTATAGCAACTGCTGTTATATCAGCTCTTGAGAATATCCCTATCGACCAAACTGTAGCTATGACGGGTTCACTATCAGTAAGAGGAGATGTACTACCCATCGGTGGAGTGACCTATAAGATAGAAGCTGCAGCCAGAGCAGGAATAAAGAAAGTAATAATTCCCAAATCCAATGAAGCTGATGTGCTGTTAGAAGAAGCGTATAAAGATAAGATAGAGATAGTTCCGGTAACTAATATCATTGAGGTTATTGAACACAGTCTTATCGATGGACCTGATAAGGATAAAATTGTTGCGAAATTAAAGAGCCTTAGCAGTCTCAAGGCCAGTCCGGAAATGCCAGACATAGTCCCTGCATAAACAGGGACAATTTATTTATTTATTTATTTATTTATTTATTTATTTATTTATTTAAACTTGTATTTCATTTATACGGAGAGGAGCAAAATGATGCATAGCGTAGACTTTTTTGATACAAGGATCATAGAGGGAACCAGTACTTCTATTGTGCTTGATAATGATAAGATCGAACAGATATCTGTTAACTTTACAAAAGGTGCGGCAGTGCGTGCCTTGAAAGGAGGTTCCTGGGGATTCACAGCCGCTGATGGAGATTTTGATATTGAAAAAGCAATACGTTCTGCATCTGAACTTGCTGTGAGCATGGATGAGAAATCATCTAAAGAAAATGTTAAGATCAAGGAAATAGCAAACCCTGTTGTTAGTGATCTCCCTAAAGTAAAAAAGAATCCACTTGATGTTTCCCTTGAAGAAAAGGTACAGAACCTGAAGGAATTCGGTAAACATGCAAAAATGGATGGTATTAGTAGCACCAGTGCAGTGTACAGTGAATCATCCTTTAAGATAATGTATACGGACTCCACAGGAATAGAAGGAGAATACGACGTTGTAAGAACTGGTTTTGCCATAAGCGCCGTAGCGTCAAAGGACGGGACATACCAGGCAGGAAGAGAGAGCCGTTTTGGTGTTACGGGCTATGAGATATTCGATAAATATAACGCATCTGAGCTTGCAGAAGCAGCAGCAAAAAGTGCTTTAGAGTTACTGGATGCAAAACCGGCTAAAGGAGGGAATATGCCAGTCATCCTTGACCCGGAACTTGCAGGTGTTTTTGCCCATGAGGCAGTAGGGCATGCATCTGAAGCAGATCTCGTACTTGAAGGAAGTTCGGTTCTGGAAAACCGCATAGGAGAGAATATTGCATCTCCTCTGGTCACAATTATTGATGACCCTACATTACATGAATACGGTTACTTCCCCTTTGACGACGAAGGCTCACAGTCTGAAAAAACAATCCTTACCGAGAACGGTACGCTTAAATCATACCTGCATTCAAGAGAAACTGCAGCCAAACTTGGAGGAACACCCGGACACTGTCGTGCACAGGGACATTCCAGACCAATTATCCGTATGAGTAATACCTATATCGATAACGGGAATTCAAAGTTTGAAGAAATGCTTGAGGAAATAGGCAACGGAATGTACCTTATAGGTTCAAGGGGAGGACAGGTCAACACCGGCGAAGGTGTTTTCCAGTTCAATGCTGAAAAGGGATATCTTATTGAAGACGGGAAACTCACAACACTCATAAGGGATGTTTCACTTTCAGGAAAGATCCTCGAAATACTGAACAATGTGAAAATGGTTGGTAATGACCTGAAAATGAATTCAGGAAGATGTGGAAAAGGTGGTCAGCTTGTGCCTGTTACTGACGGTTCTCCACATCTGATGATATCCAAGGCCATGGTAGGAGGTGCATGATATGTATGAACTTGCTGAAAAGGCTCTCAAGGCAGCAATAAAATATGGTGCAAAAGAAGCTGAAGTATATATTATGGAAAGTCAGAAAACTTCTGTGAACATACAGAAGGATCTAATAGAGGGTGCAAAGGAAAGCATCACAACTGGAATTGGCATACGGACTGTTATAGATGGTGCCATCGGATTTTCAAGCACCAACATAATGAGCCTTATTGATAAAACGGCAAAGAATGCAGTCAGTTCTGCAAATATACAGGACAGTGACCCGGACTGGAAATCATTACCATCGAATCAGAACTACCCAAAAGTATCTGGAACAATGGATAAACAACTCCAGGAAATGGAGCTTGATGAGTGCATTGGCCACACTATGGAAATGATAGAAAGTGCAAAGAACACACCTGGGATAATAGTTACTTCTGGCAGCTTTGCTCGCAGTCATGGGAAAAATCTTATATTGAACACAAACGGAGTAGAAGTGGCAGAGGAAGGAACCGGTGTTTCCGGATTCGTTGATGTTATTACAAGTTCAGGAGAAACATCCACAGCCTATGATTTTGCAATATCCCGAATGAATGATATTGATTTTACTTCCATTGGCAAAAATGCTGCTGAACTTGCAAAGATGTCGCAGGGTACAATATCCATCGAGCCCCACAAAACAGATGTCGTGCTTCATCCTTTTGCATTCTCAGACCTTATTGAAAATGCATTCATGCCATCAATTGATGCGGATAATGTACAGAAAGGACGTTCAAACCTCATCGGAAAAAAAGGAGATATAATAGCAAATGAGAAACTTTCAATATATGATGATGGTTTGCTGGAAGGTGGCATAGAGACCGGGATTGCAGATGATGAGGGAGTTGCATCACAGAAGAACACTGTTCTTGAAAACGGAATGTTCATGTCATATCTTTATGACACATATACAGCAGGAAAAGATGGCGTGGAAAGTACCGGAAATGCTTCCAGGAACTCATATCTTTCAACACCTTCTGTGGGAACCAGAAATTTCATAATTGATTTCCCTAAATGTAACATCATAGCTGACACTGACACTGGTGTTTATGTAAATACAGTAATAGGTGCGCATACAGCAAACAGCATATCAGGGGATTTCTCTGTGGAGGCAAGAAATGCTTTTACAATTAAAGACGGCAAGCTGGAAAAGCCTATCAAATCACTAATGATATCAGGTAACATATTTGATATGCTTAAGAATATCAATGGTGCTGGGACAGATGTAAGGAAAGTAGGTGCGACGATCACTCCTTCAATAAGGGTTTCGGACATGAGTGTCATTGGCTGATCAAAAAATACCATGAGAATAGTATTATTCTCATAAATGATTTTTTTTGTTATTTTTGATGAACGACTTATTCATTCTTTTTTTACGTGTTTAGGTTCTTTAACACCTGTCAATACAAGCAGCAATGACAACAGCAACATAAATGCACAGATATAAAAAGGCAGTTCAAATGAAATATAACCTGCAAGAAGTCCACCCATAATAGGACCAAGTGCCATTCCGGCTGCCTGGGAAGCTGTTATAGAACTTACTTTGGAACTAACCGACACCCCTGCAAGATCAACTGCAAGAGCCATTACCGGGGTTTCCACTGCAGCCATGGATATACCCTGGACTGCACGCAGTACTATGAGTTGGGTGACGTTATCAACATGACCAAGGCCAATTACGATTGGAATGTTGAGTAGCAGGCCCAGTGCAATTATCCGTTTTCTTCCAATACGGTCTGATATAAATCCCATGGGAGTCTGGAATAACACCCTTATGATAACATAAGCAGAAACCGCAATACTGAGTGATATCGGACCGGTGTTGAGCCGTGTTTCATATTCAGGTAGGAAAGCAAATATAATCATTATCCCTGCCATCATCATGAACATTGTAATTGAAAGGATTGTAAACTGGAATCCTTGCTTTTGCTCTGTTATATTTTTCTTTTGAGCTGTAGCATCAGAAGTTTCCGATACGAAAAATGATATTAATATCAAGCTTACAAGGCCCAGTAAAGCACACAGATAGAATGCTGTGGCAAAACCATAATAACTGGCAACTATACCACCTATGATGGAGCCTGTACCAAAACCAAAACCCCTGACTGTGGAATATATGCCGATTGCAACGCCTCTTGTACTGCTTGTTGACATGTGAGTGACCATTGCAACAATAGCAGGTACAGTTGCACCTACAGTGATCCCCTGTACAATACGAAGCAACACCAGCTGATCAAAGTTATTGGTGTTGGCATAAATGAAAGAGATCAGAGTAAATCCTGCCATTCCCAGAACAACAAAAGGCTTTCTTCTGTTAAGAGAATCTGACAAGCGACCAAGAAATGGCTGTGAAATTGCATTTGACAGTCCAAAAACAGTAGCAATAATGCCTGCCCTGACAATTATTGGTGTATCATGGAAAATATCACTATCCAGGCCGACTATGTACAGAGGAAGCAGAAATGCAAGCATTCCGGTACCCAAATCCTTGAATAACTTGGAAAGTGAAAGTACATAAAGTGCGGGATCGAGTTTCTTTTTCTCTTTTTGAATTACCGGAGCATCTGAATTCATCATACGACCTGTGTATGGTGATTATGTCTCAAAGTATAAAAGTATAGGATCAGGAATAATGTAATGGAATATCTCACAAACATCGGCAGAGAACTTGAGTATTATGATATATAAAAACAATTAAAATGCTAAAAGACGCAGGACTTAAAGAATCCTGCTTTGGAATATCATTCAACTACAATGAATCCGCCTTTTGTCCATGGGTGGCTAACAAGTTCATATTTATAAGTGCCCGAATCTTCGAACGTGTAAGTGAATGTATCATTTTTCCTGAGTGTCGGAGACTGGAAACTGTCTCCTCCCACAAGGTTTCCCTTTATGACAAAGGCCACAGAATCATTATTTACCCATTTGACAGTATCACCTGGTGAGATCGTGCTTGAGTAAGGATGGAATTCATATTCATTGATATATACAATAGCATCTGCCTCAACGAACTGTGAATCTGAAGATTGCTCATCCACACAACCTGAAAAGGATAATGCCAATACAGATATTAATATTATCAGCAATATTAGACTTTTTGCTCTCATATTCTTAGAAGATTGCTATTTCCTAATAACACTTTTGATGGTAGGTTAATTCCTTTCACGCTGCATCAGGTACATTTCTTCAAGACGAGCGATGGTCTCAACATCATCAACAGACTTGTCTGATCTTACATTAACCAGTCTTGGGAAACGGAGTGCATAACCGGATTCGTAATTCACACTTTTCTGGAGCTCTTCGAATGCAACTTCAAAGATGACCTCAGGTTTGATTTCAACCTCTGTTCCTGACTCTACAATTATCAGGTCAGAGAAGATTTCTGTGAGTTCTGCAAGTTGTTCATCTGAAAAACCAGTCGCAACACGTCCAACTGGCAGGAAACGTCCGGTGTCAGGATCATGACATGCAAGTGCGTAGGATCCAAGGAAGCTGGTACGCCGACCATATCCCCATTCTGCACCTATTACAACAAGGTCCAGAGTCTCCATTACAGGTTTTTTCTTGAGCCAGTTCTTACCGCGTTTTCCCGGAGAATAGGGTGACTCCAGGTTCTTTATCATTACGCCTTCATGACCTGCCTTAAGAGCAGCATTGTATATTTCCACAATTTTTTCAGGATCATCAGTAAGATACTGAGTATCAACGTTGATCTTATCCCCGTTTTTGACACAACTCTTAAGTTTCTTTCTTCTCTGTACGAGCGGAAGGTCAAGCAGTTCCTCACCATTGAGATACATAATATCAAAAAGATTGACTATTAGGGGAATCTCACGTGCTGTGGCCTGGACATCATATTTTCTTCTGAAACGTTTCAGTATATCCTGAAATGCCCTTGGTCTTCCGTTTTTATCAATGGCCACTGCTTCACCGTCAAGTATTGCAGACTCAGCACTTACATTATCCTTTACTGCTTCTACGATATCAGGAAGAGAGTCTGTTATATTCTCAAGTCGACGGGAGAATAGAGTGATATTATCGCCTTCTTTATGTATCTGCACCCTTGCACCGTCAAATTTCCACTCTACTGCAGCAGTGCCTATCTCTGAGAGAGCTGTATCAAGACTTGGAGTTATCTGGGCCAGCATCATGCGTATGGGCCTATTGAGCTTAAGGCCAAGAGATAATACTGCATCTCTTCCACCTTCTCTGGCAGTGCTTGCCACAAGTCCAAGGTCATTGCTAAGCATGAAAGCTCTTTCAATTTCCTCTGCCGGAACATCGAAGGCTTTGGAAATGGCATCCCTTACTATGCCTTCACCAACTCCTATCCTTAGTTCTTTCACTGCAAGGCGTGCAATATAACTCACCTCTTCCGGCGAAGATGAATTAAAAAGATACTGAAGATTCTTTATTTTGGATGTCTGGGAGCCTTTTCCTGATGATTTAGAAATAGCCTTGAATCTTTCAAATACATCAAGAATAGAGAGATCATTGGACTCCTCCATGAATGAAGAGAAGGTAGCCTGGCCACTGGATACATTTTTTAGAGATCTTGAAGCAGTTTCACCGATATCACCGGTTTCCCTCACAAGTTCCTTTATATCAGAAACCGCAAGTCCTGCCGATTTTGCAAGGGCATTGTAAAGAATACCGGAACCCACACCAATCTCTTCACTGCTCCATGCAGGAAAAATCTCCCCCATTACGAAATGAGTTACAACCGGAAGTTCCTCAGGGGTGACCTGTTCAAGCAATTCAGCAACCAAGGATGTCATATTGAGGGAACCGGAAGTGCTCTCGATGACCTTGCAGGTCTGAGAGAATTCTCTAAAACTTGTCATTGTATGCTCCTTGTTCCAGAAATATAGAATTTCAGTTCCTGTAAATGGATATCATGTCACTCAGGATCGCACTCGCAGTTTCGATGGAACCTGCTCCACGCCCTGTTACAGTGATGGGACCGGAAAGGTCAGTTTGTACGGATGCGACATTAAGAGAACCGCCAACCGCCAGCGGGTGATCAATTGGCACCAGTTTAGGAGCCACATTAATCCTGCTGTCGTTGACCTCTCCTATTAGTTTGATAACATAACCATCATTATGAGCCAGCAACAATGCTTCAGGTGTGATCTTCGTTATGCCCGTGACTGTGACATCCTCATGAGTCGCATTCATTCCGAATATGCAATTCGCAAGTATGACCATTTTGCAGACAGTATCAATACCCTCCACGTCATATGTCGGATCGGTTTCAGCATACCCAAGCTCCTGCGCCTCTGCAAGCATCTGCTCATACGGAGCATGCTCTTCCATCATACGAGTGAGAATGTAATTACAGGTACCGTTGAATATACCTTCAACATTGGTGATCTTATTACCTGCTAGAGCATCTCTTGCAAGATTTAATACAGGCATTGCACCACCTACGGTCGCTTCGAACAGGAATTTTGAACCAGCAGCATCGGCAGCTTCCATAAGCTCGCTGTATTGCATGGCAAGGGGACCTTTGTTTGAGGTGACCAGATTCCTTTTGCGTTTGAACGCCATTAGCATGTTCTCAAGACCGACGCCACCAGTTACTATGTTGGTAGGAGTTGTTTCCACAACAAGATCGTGGTCAATAGTCTCTATGATCTTAAGTCCGGTAAGTTTTTCAGTGCCAACAGTACCTTCTTTGTTCTTTCTGGCAATAAGCGCAGCAAGGTCCACTCCATTTGTATCAATGGCAGCTGTTCTTGAGTCTGCGATCGCAACAACTTTAAAATCAATTCCAATACTTTCAAGATATTCTTGTTTATCAAGAATGACCTTTGCAACACCCTGACCCACTGCACCGAAGCCTATAATAGAAACACGAATTGTTTTCATTAAATTGCCCCCAATTCACTTTTAATAGGTTCAATTACCAGAAGGTCTTTCTTTTTTGCAATTCCCCTCAGAAGCTCAATAGCTGATGCAAGATGCTCTTTGCTTAATGCATCTATTTTCAATGATGCTGATGATGACATTTTTACCTTTGGCATAGAAAGGTTGAGGTCAACAACTTCTGCATAGCCTGTATTATCAATTGTATCTATGGTATCCTGAATATCAGTGTGCACTATATGCCCGATAAGAATTACCGCACCATGCTCATAATACCTCTTTTCATCAATATGTACAATGCCTATATCGCTATCTTCAAGGTTGCTGATAATATTGTTTAGATTATCAGGTTTTGTCTCAAAAACGATGTGAACCGGGATAGTGCCACGGGGAGTTTTTTTTTCATGATGGTGAACCACCGATATCAAATTGCCTTTGAATTCGGATATTGGTCTTAAAGCAAGAAGCAACTGCCCCGGGATATCTTTTAACTCAATGTCCATGGAAACTCGCATGTATACCCTCGTAAATATGTAAATAGAATTATTTTTGAATGCTTAACTTCATACACATTAAATGTAGATATATTCTACGTACGAACATTTTATTTATTTGTTACAAATTTGTTCATATTCAGCTGAAAACCAATGCTATATTCTCTTAAATAACAAGTGAACTACCCAGACCCTAAAGGGTCAGGGCTTCCTGTTCAATAGTAGTTCTCTACTAAGTATCAACAGGCTATCCCCGCAGTTCCTGCGGTTTGTTGTATTAATGTTATTCCATAGTTCCGGATATTGATAGCAGCATTGGTGTCTCGATCATGAATTGTCCCACAAGTACATGTCCTGTCATCCAGAGTTAATCCTTTGTTGATTGCATTGCAGACAGAACATGTCTTTGAACTGGCATAGAACCTTGGAATCTTGATAAGTTTCTTCCCAATTTCTTGCGTCTTCTGTTTCAGGATTGTCCTGAACATCCCGAATCCATTATCATTTGTTGATTTGCCAAGTTTTAGACATCCTGCAAGTCCTTTCATGTTGATGTCTTCAATAAATACATAATCATAGTTTCTT
>Ga0265295_1008471_pt1 | contig 11411 bp, 9 predicted proteins | sample Munlansysbiofilm_FD_192503 | JGI IMG/M metagenome (GOLD analysis project Ga0265295, IMG submission 192503) | Leachate microbial communities from a municipal landfill in Southern Ontario, Canada - Methane capture system biofilm | ecosystem: Engineered > Solid waste > Landfill > Unclassified ... | reverse complement strand
GCACGAAGCTTGCGCCGTCGGCATAGGATTCCTGGATGCGGTCTTCCTCCAGATGATGAGAAAAACCGTCCGGCCAGGGAAAATCTTCCGCTCCCGGATAGACCGGGGTGCCGCAATCCAGCCCATGCCGGTCATGGGCGGCGCGCCATTCGCGGAAGGTGTCGCGCCCCAGCGTGGCGAACATCAGCCGCCCTCCCGGCGCGAGCAGTCCGGCCAAACGCTGCAATCCGGCGGGGAGATCGACGAACCATTGAATCGCTAAGCTGGCGGCGATCAGATCAAAACCGCCTTTGATCCCCTTGGGGGTTTCGCCGTCCAAGGCCAGAAAGGTCGGGCCGTCGCCGACGCGTTGGCGGCAGCGGTCCAGCATGGATTGGGCGATGTCGGTCAGAACCAGATCGCCTTTCGGATAAAGGGTCTTCAGATGCATCGACAGAAATCCGGTGCCGCAGCCGATTTCCAGCACGCGCGGAGTACCTGCCGGTACGGTTTCCCCGATACGGGCGGCCAATTTCTGCGCCACCAGCCATTGGACATTGGCGGCGGAATCATAGGCGTTCGCATGCGAACCGAAAGCCTGGGCAATCCGGTCTTTGCGCGCGGTCGCGGTCATGTCAGCGTCTCCACCGCCCGGCGGATTTTCTCGGCGCACCAGCCGGGGTCGGTCAAAGGAAGAAGGTGCCCGCCATCCTGCCACTCGATGCGGGTCGAAGGAAAGCAGGCCGATGTCATGGCCGCCGGCACGATCGGGTCCTGGCGTCCGGCCAGAACCAGATCGACCCTTTCCGCCCGGTCCCGGCAGTCCCAATCTTCGAGCGCGCGCAGCCCGTCCGCCAGAGTTGGCGCGTCGGCGTCGTTCCAGGCGGGCTGCCGGTTTTCGGGCAGGCCGCATCGTTCAAGGAAGTCGCGGCGGACAAGATCGGGGTGGCCGGCAAGGCGCGCGCTCATGCGGCGTAAAATACGGGGCGGGACGCCGTCGGGGAAATCGCTCGCGGCGCAGAATCGTGTGAACCCATTGATCGCGATCAGCCGGTTCCAGGCCATGGGGCGTTCATGCAGCAGCCAGAGCAGGCCGAGGCTGTGTCCTACCGCCACCAGCGGGCCGGAGGCGGGCGCTGGTTCGATGCTTCCGTCGAAGACGGGTCCCCGGCGCAAGATTCGCATCCCGCCCAGGGTTTCGGCCAGGGGCGTGAAAAAGGCGGGATCCAGTCCCCAGCCATGCACCAGTAGAACGGTTGCGTCCATCATCCCCCCTTAAAGATCGCTAACCGCGCGCAAGCGCGCCGAGCGCGCGCGCCAGGGCGGCGACTTCCTCCTCGGTATGGCGGGCCGAAAAAGCGAGCCGGAGACGCGCCTGCCCGGCGGGCACCGTTGGCGGGCGGATCGCGACGCCCAGAAATCCCTGTTCTTCCAGACCGCGGGCGACGCGCAGGGCGCGTTTCTCCTCGCCAAGGAGGATCGGAACGATTTGGGTCGTCGATGCGCCGGTGTCCAGTCCTGCCGCCGCCATCGATTCGCGGAAGCTTGCGGCATGCGCCAGGACGCGCGCGCGTTCGGCGTCCAGTCCGGGCAGAAGATCGAGCGCGGCATCCATGGCGCCCAGGACCGCCGGCGGCAGGGCCGTGGCGTAGATCAGGCCCGGACAGCGATTGATCAGATAATCCCTTAGCGCCGGCGTGCAGGCGGCATAAGCGCCGAATCCGCCCAGCGCCTTGCTGAAGGTGCCCATGACCAGACAGCGCGGACCGGCCAGCCCATGGGCCAGCCCGAATCCGCCCGGCCCAAAGACGCCGGTGGCGTGGGCTTCGTCCAGATAGAGAAACGCGCCGAACCGTTCCGCCAGGGCCGTCAGCGCGGGCAAATCGACCCGGTCGCCATCCATGCTGAACACCGTCTCGGTGACGATGAAAAGCGGTCGTCCGGAACCGGCATGCTGTTCCAGCAGCGCTTCGAGATGGCCCAAGTCATTGTGGCGAAAGCGCAATTGACGGATTCCGGCGGCCAGGCAGCCCTGGATCAGGCTGGCATGGTTCAGCCGGTCGGCGAAGACCACCGGCTCGGCCTTCAGGGCGGCCCGGTCGAACAAGGCAGGCAGGATCGAGGCGTTGGCCTGGAAGCCCGAAACGAACAGCAAGGCGGCTGGTGCGGCCTTGCCCGCCGCCAGTTTGGCCTCGATGGCGGCGAAGGGGGGCAACTCACCCGTCACCAGACGGGATGCGCCCGCGCCCGCGCCGTATTTCTGCGCGAAATCCCGCGCCCGGCGAACCAGTTCCGGGTGACGCGACAGCCCCAAATAATCGTTCGAGGAAAAATCGATCAGGGCTTGTCCGTCCGCTTGAAGCCGCCCGTCGGCCTTGCGTGCTAGAGGGCGCAACCGCCGAAGCCGTCCGTTCCCGTCAAGATCGGCCAAGCGGTCTTTCCACAGCGTCTCGAAATCGTCCACGGCCCTTGCCTCCCCCCTCGCGGCTGTTTCCTTTCCGCGTCCTAAAGCATTCCCCAGGCGGATGCAAAGGTGCTATGGAGCGTGCGGGCCGAAATCGCACCATCGTCCGAATCGGGCCCGTTCTTCATGATCAAGGAAAGACGATCGCTATGACCAAGGCCATTCTCGCTGCCCGCCCTGCGCCGGTTTCCCCGGAATCCTCCGATGGATGCCGCCATGACTGGAGCTTAGAAGAGGTCGAAGCGCTGTTCGCAGCGCCGTTCAACGATCTTCTGTTCCGGGCTCAGACCGAATTGCGCCGCTATTTCGATCCGAACCGGATTCAGATCAGCCGGCTTTTATCGATCAAGACCGGCCGTTGCCCCGAGGATTGCAAATATTGTCCGCAAAGCGCCCGCTACGATACCGGGATCAAGGACGAGGATCTGGCCGAGCTTGAAACCGTGGTCGAAGCCGCCCGCGCTGCCAAGGAATCGGGCGCGACCCGCTTTTGCATGGCCGCCGCCTGGCGCGGCCCTGGCCGCGATTTCGGCAAGGTCTTGCGGATGGTCGAAGAGGTCAAGGCGCTGGGTCTGGAAACCTGCGCCAGCCTGGGGCTGCTTGACGACAAGCAAGCCCATGATCTGAAGGAGGCGGGGCTCGATTACTACAATCACAATATCGACACCGCGCCGGAACGTTATGGCGAAATCATCACCACCCGGACCATCGACGACCGGTTCGAGACGCTGGATCATGTCCGCAAGGCGGGGATCAAGCTGTGCTGCGGCGGCATCGTCGGCATGGGGGAAGAAACGCATCACCGCGCCCGGATGTTGCAGGCCCTGGCCAATATGCCGGTCCATCCCGAAAGCGTGCCGATCAATCTTCTGATCCGGGTCGAAGGGACGCCGCTTGAGAATCTGCCCGAGACCGATCCGTTCGATTTCGTGCGCACCATCGCGGTGGCGCGCATTCTGATGCCCGCTTCCTATGTCCGGCTGTCGGCGGGGCGCCAAGGCATGAGCGACGAGACCCAGGCCTTATGTTTCCTGGCCGGGGCCAATTCGATGTTCTGCGGCGAACGTCTTCTGACCTGCGGCAATCCGACGATCGGTCACGACCGTTCGCTGTTCGACCGGCTGGGATTGTCGCCCGAGGGCTTGCCGGAGAATTAGGCCGCCGCCGGTTCGGCAGTGGGTCAGGGCAGGTTGTTTTCCCGGAAATAGCGGAGCGCGCCGTCATGCCGCGCAAGTACGGCGGCGTCCCCCGCCATCTGTTCCCTGTCCAGCCGGGCCAGAAGGGGGTGCATGGCGCGGAACGCGCCTAGATTGTCGAACACCGCTTTGACGATGGCGTAGGCGTCCTTTTCGGGCAGATCGGCGCGTGCGACCACTAAAGAGCGCGGGCCAAAGGTCGGAAGCGGCAGGTCCATGCCGTCGTAAAGTCCGGCGGCGATATCCTGACGCGCATAGAAGGGGTTCTTTTCCAGGTAAAGTTCCAGCATCGCTTCGTTGGGAATCAGCGGTATCGCACCGCACAGATTGATGGCGCGTTCCACTTCGCGCATCGGGTGGATGCCCGAAAAAAACGCGGCGTCCACGGTTCGGGTGCACAAGGCTTCGGCCTGATGCTCGACATCCAGCTCCAAGACCGTGCCCAGCTCCGATGCGGGGACGCCTTCCGAAGTCAGGAAGGATTCGGCCATCAGACGCTGGAAACTGCCTGGGCGGCCCAAGCTGACTCGTTTCCCCGCCAGGCCGGCGGTGTCCTCGATGCCGGATTCAGGGTTGACCAGGGCAACGATCGCCTCGCCATGCAGGCTGAACAGGGCGCGCATGTCGCGGAAGGCTCCGGCGGCGGCGAAGACCCCGTGTCCGGCGGCAGCGTCGGCAGCCATGCGCGACTGGGCCACGGCCAGTTGCGTCTCGCCCGCGCGCAGCATGGCGATATTGTCCTGAGAGCCGCCCGAGGTGCGGATCAGGCAGGATAGATCGTGTTTCTTGGTTTCCTTGTTGACGGTTCGGCAGACTGCGCCGGCTTCGGGCAGGAACAGGCCGGCCGGTTCGCCGCCGCCGATCAACAGGGCGCGCGCGCCTCCCGCCAACGCGGATCCGCCGGACAGCAGCGCTCCCGCCGTCATCATCGCCATCACCATCCGAAATGCGCGCATCGTCATCGCCTGGAATCCGCCGTCTCTGACTATATTCAGGAAGGGTTTTCCCATCCCATGGACGGGGACGTCAAGCGGCAGGGGAATCGAGGCCGGCGGCGAAAGCCAGCGCGAAAGGCAGCGAGGCGTCGAGCGCGTCGCGGTGCCCGGCTCCGGTGAAGAGCCGCTCCGAGACGGCGATGTCGGACCGGCCGCGCAGACACGCGATCAAGGCCAGGGTTTCCGGCGCAGGAAAGGATCTGTCTTGGCGCTGTTCGCGGTCGCCCAGCATGATCAGGACGGGAGCGGGGGATGGTGATGGGCGGCAAGCGGTTTCAAGGGCCTGAATCATGGTTCCGCCCCACCACAAGGACGGGCTGACCGGGATATGGCCGTGGAAGGCGGCATGGTCGGCGAACAGCGCGTAAAGCACGAAAAGCCCGCCCAGCGAATGGCCCCACAGGCTGCGCCGATTCGGATCGATGGCGATTCCCCGCTCCGCTTCGGCGCGCAATTCGCCGCGCAAGGTGTGGAGAAAAGCGGCGGCTCCGCCGGTGGGGCCCGTTCCAGAGCCGTGCGGACCATCCGGCTGAAGGACCCGGCCCGGTCTGCCGGCGGGCGTGTAATCCAGCCATCGTTCCCGGACGGCGAAAAGACGGTCGTCGTCATGAGCGATGCCGATCAGCGCAAGGCCGGGCGTCTGGGCCAGCGATTCGTCGGACAGGCTGGTGAAAGCCGCTTGTCCATCCAGAAGATAAAGGACCGGAAAGCCCGAGGACGGCGGCGGTGATGACGGTATGGCGCGAAGGATGCGGTATCGCCGCCCGGTTCGGGTGACGACCGGGGACACGGAAAGATGATGGGTGCGGGGTGCGATCATCGACCGGTCTGGCTTGGGCTTTCGCCGAAATGCCGCCGATAGGCGGTGGAAAAATTGGCGGCCGAGGAATAGCCCGCCAGATAGGCGGCTTCCTTGACCGACAGTCCGCGTCCACCCAGCGCGGCGCGCGCCAGTTCCAGATTGCGACGGCGCAGATATTCAAAGGCGCTGACGCCGTGGAAGGTTTTGAACAAACGTTGCAGCGTGCTGCGGCTGAGTTGAACGGCCTGGGCCAGATCGTCCAGCGACAGAGGCATTCTTTCGGCCAAAGCGAGGCGGTCGTCGATCATGCGCATGCGCCGGACATCGCGCGGGCTGGCCGCGTCCTCGACCGGTTCGCTGCTGCCCGATCCGCCGGTCAGGCTTGAGAAAGTTTCGGCCAGCAATTCCAGTACCCGGCTTTCCAGATAAAGCTTGTGGCAGGCTTCGGCGCGGGGGGCGGCGCTCAAGATCGCTTCGGCCAGTGTCCTTAAGCGAGGGCCGGGGGCCCAGCTATGACGGGCAAGATGGGTGGCTGCGAAATTTTCCAGATCGAAAGGACCGAGCGTGGCCATGACGCCGCTTTCCTTAAGCCAATCCGGCGACAGCATGATGCCGATCTTGCGCAGATGGCCCCGTTGCCGGCCCTGGCATTCGAACTGTTCGGGATGGAGGCAGGCCATCATCACGGCGCGCGGCAAGGAGGGGGGCACGGCCGCCGGATCGGATGCTTCCGGTTCGCGCCGGGCGCATCCGCTCGCCTCGGGCAGGAAGATCTGTAGCGATAGACCGGCCTTCTGCTCCATGCGGATCAGAAGATCATGGTCGTAGCTGACCGCATCCAGGAAATGCAGCATCACCCCGCCATGCAGGGCGATGGTGCCGAAACGTCCCTTGAACGGACGATTCCGGGGGCGGTCGCGGGCGATGACGCGAAAGTCGTTCGGCGGATCGTCCGTTGTCCTGGTCCAGGCGTTTCTCCCCGGCCACGCGCTGGCGAGCGGTATGGACGGCATGTCGGTCATCGATCGGTTGGGCATGGGTTTTGTTCTGTCGGCCATCCGTGTGACGTGAAGCGGTTTTTCCGCAAAGCTCTTTGCTCGTCCGGCAAAAGGGGCTGGGCTGGCTTTTCCCGTTCCCGGCAGATATTGAGAGTAATAGTTACTATCACGGGCGCGCAAGACTCCTTATGGCCCCGGGCGATCCTGTCGTCCGATTGATCCGGTTTCAGGGGAGTCTGCGCGGTAATGCGGGGGATTTTTTCAGCAATGGTGGCTCGTTTCACATCATGGAAGCGCCGGCCTTCCGCCGGCGTTCTGGTCGCGTTGGTTTTTGCCGGGGGGATCGCATCAACACCGGTCTGGGCCGAAGATAGCGGTGCTAATTCCGGGACCGCCGGGGGCGGAGCCCAGAATGCCGCAGGCACAACGTCCGTTTTGCCGCCTGTTCTGGTTCAGGGATCGACCTACCAGACCGAAAGTCTGAACGGCTACAAGACAGACCTGATCAGCGTCGGCGAAAAGGAAGCGCGAATCGAGCGCGAGGTGCCTCAGACCACGACCGTGCTGACGCGCGACTATTTGGACGATATCGGCGCGACGTCGCTGGACACGGCTTTGCGTGATGCGCCGGGTATCGTCGTTTTGTCCAACGACAATGGGCGTTCCAGCCTGCTTTCGCGCGGATTCGAATTCGACTCACTCTCTCTCAATGGTCTGCCTGCGCCGCTGTCGAGCATCTACGGCACCCAGCCCGACATGGCGATTGTCGATCACGTCGAAATTCTGTCCGGACCGTCCGGGTTGTTCGCCGGGGCGGGCGAACCGTCGGGGACGATCAATATGCGGCTGAAGGCGCCGACGCGTACGGCCCAGGGCAGCGCCCAGCTTTCCGGGGACAGTTGGGGCGGCGTCCGCGCCGAAGGCGACGCATCGACGCCGCTGAACGCGGACGGATCGGTCCGCGCCCGGTTCGTGGCCGCCGGACAAAAAGGCAAGACCCGGGTTGACAACAACGACAACAATGTCCGGGTCGGCTATGGCGTGGTGCAGGCGGATCTGACCGAGCGCACCGCGGCGACCGCGACCTTCAGCTACATGAAACGCGACATAGAGCCATTTAACGGTCTGCCCACGACCACGACCGGCAAGCTGCTGGACGTTCCCCGTTCGGTTACGACCGGCGCGGACTGGAATGATTTCTCGAATACCGTGATCGATTATATCGGCGAATTGGAGCACCGTTTCGACGGTGGCGGCCACGCCAAGCTGTCGGCGCGCTATTCGGACCGCGACGTGGATTTCCTGTACGCCTATTCGTCCTCGGCTGCGTCCCCGAACGGCGCGGTGTCGGGCATGCGCTGGCTGGCCCGCGATTACGATGAAACCTCGCTGGCGTTGGACAGTCATGTCAGCAAGCCGATCCGGCTGTTCGGTCAGGAGCACAATATTCTGGTCGGCGCGGATTATCAGAAAATCGATTCGACAATGTATTCCGGAACGGGAGTGTTGCCGAAAAGCGCCAATAATCTTTATGCCTGGAAGACGAATTTCGCCCGCCCGTCCGTGGCCTATAATCAGCAGACGGACAATAGCATCGATAAATACGGGCTTTATAGCCAAATCCGGATCAAGCCCGTCTCGCCTTTGACCTTGATCGCGGGCGCGCGCAGCAGTTGGTACGAAGCGGATATCGACGATGTCAAAAGCGGGGTCAGATCGTCCAAAAAGGTCGATCATGACGCCGAAATAACGCCTTATGGCGGCTTGATCCTGGATATCAACCGGAATCTGTCGGCCTATGCCAGCTATACTGAAATCTTCCAGCCGCAAACCGAGTTGGACGCGAGCGGCAAGGTCATCGACCCGCGCGAGGGGCATCAGGTCGAAATCGGGTTGAAAGGCGATTTCCTTGATGACGCGGTGAGCGGCTCAGCGGCCCTGTTCAAGCTCAACGACAAGAACCGCGCCTATCAGGACCCCGTCACCACGAAATATGAGGCGACCGGCGAGGTCGAGGCGCGCGGGATCGAATTACAGGGCAAGGGCAGCATCCGTCCGGGTTGGGACCTGTTCGCCGGCTATACCTTCACCGTGACCGAGCAACTTACCGGCAGCGACAAAGGCAGCACGTTCAGCGCCGCTACTCCCAAGCATATGGTCCATCTTTGGACGAAATACCGTCTTCAGTCCGGCGGGCTGTGGGATCGCGTCGTTGTCGGCGGCGGCGTCAAGGCCTTCAGCGATTTCTACGCCATCAGCAGCGGTACACGTATCAGTGCGCCGGGCTATGCGGTCTTTGATCTGATGGCCAGTTACGACATCAATGAAAGGGTCACCGCCACGCTCAACGTCAATAACCTGTTCGACAAGAAATATTACGAGCGGGTCGGCGGCACCACGGTCTTCAATTTCTATGGCGAGCCGCTGTCGGCGGTCATGCGCCTGAAGGCCACGTTCTGAGTGGCGCGATGACAGTCCTTTTCAAGCAGGGAGCCGGGCGCAAGCCCGGCTTCGGCCCGCGCGTCTTTCAGGCCCTGCTGGCCGGCGCGGCGCTCATTCTGACGATGCTGGGACCGGCTGGGGCCCAGCCGCCGATCCATCTGACCGATCTTGCCGGCCATGAGGTCGTGCTGAAGGCTCCGGCACAGCGAATCCTGATCGCCGACGGACGGTTCCTGATTGCGCTGGCGCTGATCCATCCCGATCCCGGTTCCTTGCTTTCGGCCTGGCCGCACGATATCGACCGGATCGGCCCTGACGGCTATGAACAATTGCGGCAGCGTTCACCGGGACTCGCTGCCTTGCCGAAAACCGCCATCAGCGCGGCGGCTCAATCGGTCGAGCAGATTCTGGCGGTGAATCCCGATCTGGCGATCTTTTCCTTGGACAGCCGTCTGTCCGCCGAGGAGCGCGCCCGGATCGAGGCCGCCGGCATTCCTGTGCTGATGATCGATTTTTTCATCCATCCCCTGGCCCATGTCGGCCCCAGCCTCAGGCTGTTAGGCCAGGCAACAGGGCGCGCGGATCAGGCCGAGGCGTTCATCGCCTTTCGTCAGGCCCATCTGGATATTCTGGCGAAACGGCTGGAGGGGCTTGCCGATCGGGACCGGCCATCGGTCTTTCTCGAACCCCATGCCGGCATTTCCGAGGAATGCTGCACCTCGCCCGGGAATGGCAATATCGGCGATTATATCGGTCTTGCCGGGGGCGACAATATCGGGCGGGAGGTCATTCCCACCGCCGCCGGACGGCTCAATCTGGAATATGTCATCGCCCGCGCCCCTTCGGTCTATATCGCTACCGGAGGACCCTATATGGAACGCCGGGGCGGCGTCGTTCTGGGGCCGGGTTTTACCCCCGAACGGGCCCGCGATTCGCTGGTCCGGGCGGTCGGGCGACGGGGATTCGCGGAATTGCCGGCGGTGCGCGATAAACGGGCCTATGGCCTGTCGCACCAGCTTTTGAATTCGCCGCTCGATATCCTGGCGGCGGAGATGCTGGCCAAGGCCATCCACCCCGAGCGGTTCGCCGATCTCGACCCCGGCCGGACCTTGGACGCGATCAACCGCGATTTCCTGGCCTTCACCTTACACGGCGTCTATTGGACCTCTCTTGCGGATGGCGGGCTGTGAAAGATCAGGCCAGCAATCCGTCCACCATCACCTGGGCGGTGCCCTGCGAACAGGATTCCACCCGCGCCCGCACGCCATAAACTTGGGCCAGGATGTCGGGCGTCACGGCATCTTTGGGTGCGCCGTCGGCGGCGACGCGGCCTTCCTTCAGGATGAGGACGCGCGGACACCAGCGGCAGGCCATGGCGATATCGTGCAGCACCACCACCGCGACGATACCCCGTTCTTGGACGATGCGGCGGACCATATCCATGACCCGGAACTGGTAATTGAGATCGAGCGCGCTGGTCGGCTCGTCCAGCAGCAGAACCGATGGGCGGCGGACGATCGCCTGGGCCAGACTGGCCAATTGCCGCTGCCCGCCGGATAGACGGTCCAGGGGGTGAAAGGCCAGCGGCGCGATGCCTAAAAGGCTCAGCGTGTCCATGACCAGCGTTCGGGGATCGGCGATGGGCTCCTCGCCCGAAGGTGCGGCCTTGATGGCGCTCAAGGCCGCCTCGAACACGGTCAAGGCGACGCGCTGCGGCAGGGTTTGCGGCATATAGGCCACATGGGCGGCGTGATGGGACCGGCCGGAGGCGAGCAGATCGCGGGAATCCAGCCGGATCGTCCCTCGTGCGGGCAAAAGTCCGGCCAGGGCGCGTAGAAGAGTCGTCTTGCCGGCGGCGTTGGGGCCGATCAGGGCCGAGACCGCACCGCCCTGAAAGGGGGGCAGCGACAGGGACTGGATCACCGGGCGCGCGCCATAGCCGGCAGAAAGCGCTTCGACATGCAAGGTGGTCATCGCCGTCCCTCCTGCGAGAAAAAGATCAGGGCGACGAAAAAGGGAATGCCGATCAGGGCCGTCACCAGTCCAACCGGCAACAAAACGCCCGGGACGATGGTCTTGCTGGCCGCCGAGGCGAGCGACAGCAGCAACGCCCCGCTCAACATGCTGGCGGGCAGCAGGTAGCGATGGTCCTCGCCGACCAGAAGCCGCGCGATATGGGGCCCGGCCAGGCCGATGAATCCGATGGTGCCGACGAAGGCGACCGAGGCGGCGGCCAGCGCGCTGACCCGGAGCAGGGAAAAGAAACGTAGGTGCGGCACTCTGACGCCGAAGCTCAAGGCGCGGTCTTCGCCCAGACGCAGGGCGGTCAGCGGCCAGGCCGCCCTTAGGGAAAAGGGCACGCAGAGCGCCAGCACCAGGGCCAGGATTTGCAATTTCGCGCCGTTTGCGCGCGCAAGGCTGCCCATGCTCCAGAAAACGAGCTGCTGCAAGGCTTCCGGGCTGGCGATGTACTGGATCAGCGCGACCAGGGCATTGAAGGCGAAAACCAGGGCGATGCCGAACAGGGTCAGCGAT
>Ga0265295_1008469_pt1 | contig 11412 bp, 14 predicted proteins | sample Munlansysbiofilm_FD_192503 | JGI IMG/M metagenome (GOLD analysis project Ga0265295, IMG submission 192503) | Leachate microbial communities from a municipal landfill in Southern Ontario, Canada - Methane capture system biofilm | ecosystem: Engineered > Solid waste > Landfill > Unclassified ... | reverse complement strand
TGTCTTCCCGACCGACGGGCGAGCAGCGAGGATGATCAGGTCACCCTTGTGCATGCCCGCGAGGATCTTGTCGAGGTCGGGGAAGCCCGTGGGCACGCCGGTGATGTGCGACTTGTGATCGTAGAGGTGCTCGATCTCTTCAAAACCGGACTTCATGAGTTCTTCGAGCGACTGGAAGCGCGAGGAGACACGCTTGTTGGTGACGTCGAAGACGACCTTCTCAGCCCGCTCCACCACCACATCGATGTCGTCCGGATTCTCGTACGACATCACCTGGATCGCGGTGCCAGCACCGATGAGTTGGCGCAGCAGCGACGTGCGCTTCACGATACGCGCATAGTGCTCCGCGTTTGCGGCCGAGGGTACGAAGCCTGCGATGTCGAGCAGGTACGTCTTCCCCCCCGCCGAGTCAAGATCGCCGTTCGACTCGAGCCGCGCCGCGACGGTGATCTGGTCGATCGCCTCGCCACGCCTGTGGAGATCACCGATGGCCGAGAAGATACGCTGGTGCTGTGGACGGTAGAAGTCCTCCGCCTCCACGAGCGCGAGACAGTTCTCCACCGCATCGGTCGACAGGAACATAGAGCCGAGCACTGACTGCTCCGCTTCGTTGTTGTGCGGCGGCACCCGCTCACGCAGGGCCTGCATGCCATCGTCGGCCATCTATGCTCCTTATAGCGGGCGTGCGTGGCGCCGCCGGGCGGCGCCACCCGTGCCCGGCCTCGAACCGCTACTCCGCGTCCGCGTCGCTCTCGTCGGAGTCGTCCTCGTCGGCGTCGTCGACGTCGACTTCACCGTCCGCCTCGACGTCAGCTTCGACATCCACATCGGCAACGGACTCATCCACGACCTCGGTCTGCCCAACGGCAACAGCCTCCGCAACAGCGGCAGCGCCACCGATGGGTACGACGTTGAGCGTGATCTGTGCGCTGACCTCGTCATAGAGACGGACATCGATCACATGGGCGCCGACGGTCTTGATGTGACCGTGGAGGTCCAGCTTCCTGCGGTCAACATCGACACCGATCTGGTCTGCAAGCGCGTCAGCGACCATACCACCGGTCACCGAGCCGTAGAGCTTGCCGCCGTCGCCGGCCTTCATCTCGATGACGATCGACTTGCCGCTGACCTGAGCCGCGTGGGCTTCCGCCTCGGCGCGCTTCGTCTCTTCGCGCTTCTTGATGTTGTGTACCCGGGCCTCGAGCTGCTTGAGGTTGCCGGGGGTGGCCTGGATGGCCATCTTGCGGGGCATCAGGTAGTTCGTGGCAAAGCCACGGGCGACCTCGATCACGTCGCCTTCCTTCCCTCTGCCCTTCACATCGGACAACAGGATGACCTTCATCGTTTCTCCTACTCACTCCTCACCACTCCACTATGGAGCGATGCGGTTCAGTACTGCGTCGGATCATCTGGCCCCGGGGTGCCCGCAGGCCCCTCGGGGGTGGCCCCATCCCGCGGCAATCGCCGGAGATTGAGCCATACATCGGCCAGCCCTGTGAGGCTGACCGCCGGAACGAACATCTCGGTCGCTCCAAGGAGAGCGAACCCCATGGCACGCACCGGCCGCGACAGGTTCGCACGGCGATAGAGCCCAGCGAACACCGCGACCCCCTGCAGGAGGAACACCATCCGGGTGACCACCAACAGGTTCATGCCCAACACCTCGATCACCGGCACGCTCGCAGCCATCAGTCGACCGACCGCGAGAAGCGCGATCGACCCGATGGCAAGCAGCACGCTTCGTGGATCGAGATCCACGTCCGCGAGCGCCGGGAACGACCCGATCCGGGGATCGAGTCGTGAACCTGACGTGCTTGCAGCCACCACAGTGAACAGCGCGGCGAACATGTTGAGCACCACGAGCATGGCCGGCCAGCTGGTGGCGAAGATCTCGCCATACTCCTCCGCCATGCCCACGAGTCCAACCATCTCGCGTGCGCCGGCCATCACGTACTCGGCCAGTCCCATACCCGCTCCTGCAGCGAGCAGCATGAGCGCGCCCACCTCCACCACAGACAACAGGAGCGCCACGAGCGCCGCGGTTTGAAGCGCCGAGAGCCGCCGAAGCAGCCACGGAGTCAACAGACCAGCGATCGCGAGCGATCCAGCTATCCATGCCGCATGCACGTACGGCACCCGCGCCGTGACAGGGACCCCCATCAACGGGACGAACACGATGTACGCAGACAGCGAGGCGAGCATTGTAGCCACGACACCGCCGACGACGGAGGCGACAGCCGCCACGCCAGCACGTCTCCGCAGCGCCAGTACCACCAACGCCGATGCGGAGACCGGCAGACCCACCATCGGATGGATGAGCACGATGAGCAGCGCTCCCCCTACCGCGGCAAGCGCGAGCAGGAGCGTGCGTCCTCCGTCCGGAGCGACGGGAGTATTATCGGCGGCCCTTGCCATCGACCTTCCCGCTCACCACAGGAACAGCGTAGGGGATCAGCGCCATCTCGCGGGCGCGCTTGACCGCCGTCGCCACCTTGTGCTGGTGCTGGGCACAGTTGCCCGATACCCGACGCGGCTTGATCTTGCCGCGATCGGTCGTGTACTTCCGCAGCATGTTGATGTCTTTGTAGTCGATGTACTCGACCTTGTCCTTGCAAAAAGCGCAGTACCGCCGCTTTGGCTTCCTTGCGTAGTCGCTCATATGCACGTACCTCCTTCCGGACCCTTCCGGGTGGTGTTATGCGATCGCTGGCGGGAGGGGCCCGCCGCGATCGGTTCGATCACTAGAACGGAATCTCTTCTCCGAGCTCATCGGAGCCGCCGGAAGGAGCCGGCGCTGCATTGTAGCCGCCACCGCCCTGTCCGCCTGAACCCGAGCCGCCACGAGAATCGAGGAACTCGATATCGTCGACGATGATCTCGAGCTTCGAGCGCTTGTCACCCTGGGGGGACTCCCACTGGCTCCATCGGAGTTTGCCGTCAACACCGATACGCATGCCCTTGGTGAGCATCCGCGACAACGACTCTGCCCGATTGCCGAACATCGTGATGTCGACGAAATTGGGGACCTCTTCCCAGGCTCCCGTCTCCGCGTTCTTGCGACGGTCGTTGAAGGCAAGGCCCATCTTCAGAATGCTCATGCCACCCGCGGTGGAGCGAAGCTCCGGGTCGCGCGTGAGATTTCCGGTCAGTACCACTCTGTTTACGCTCATTGGTGCACCTCACTCATTGATACCGGTCATTACTTCCCCGGTCAGGTATCCGACTACGCCAGGTCGTCACGACGGACGATCATGAAGCGGAGTACCTGATCGGTGATGTTCAGGACACGGTCGAGCTCGGCGACGATAGCGGTATTCGCATGGAACAGGATGACCTGGTAGTCACCCTCCTCGGTGTGGTCGATCTCGTGAGCGAGGCGGCGCTTGCCCCACGCTTCCTCAGAATCGACAGTACCGCCCTCGGCGGTGAGGATACCCCGGACCTTCTCCAGGACGGCCTCCCGCGCCTCGTCGTCGAGGTTGGGGCGCATGATGAGCATGAGTTCGTAAGCCTTCAATGTTTCACCTCCCTTGGGCTTGGCGGCCCCGGGACCATGAAGGCGTCGCCCGGAGCAGGAAATGAAGCTTACGGAGTGTAACAGAGACCCGACCGTCCCACAACCACAGTACCCCCGGCCTCTGACACTCCGCAGCCTCGTATCACCGTGCGTGTACCAGGGACCTTGCCTGCGCGAGCGCAGCGATGAAAGCGACTACGGCTGCAGCCAGCGCGAACGACCTGACCGCCACCTCCCGCATCGAAGCGGCCGTCGGCCCAAGCAGGGACCGCTGCGGCGCCCACGTGGCGCCCCGGGTGCCGCCTGTGCAAGCCGCGGAAGCATCGCCTGGCGCGATCTTTGGCGTACTTGATTCGCGAAGCAAAGCCGCCTCCCGCACGGTCATGCTCCGTACCGAGGACGCTGGCATCTGCTGGGCTGCTACGCCATGCGGCACCGGCTCTGTAGTATCGGGCACTGCGTGAGTCACGGGCGAGGACGCGACGCAGGGCGCGGAGTCGCCAAGGGCGCCTGCCTCGGGAGTCGCTGCTGGAGCACCGGTGCTCCCGACCCCGTACCCGGTGGCCGTGGGCTCGTGTTGTCCGGAAAAGGGCGGATCCGTAGCCGCGATCCCATCGCCCGAAGGTGGCCCCGACGTCTCAGGCGCGGACACCATGGTGGGGAGAAGCGGTGTAGGGTCCACGTACTGCCCGCCCTGCCGCAGACCGATGTGCAGATGTGTGGATGCGGACGAGTCATCACCGGTCGCCGCGAGACGGCCGAGCGACTCTCCTTCCTCCACGCACATCCCGGAGCGGACGTAGGCCCCATCAAGCGGCAACAAGCTGACGCGCGAGCCGTCCTCGGCCACTACTGTCACGGCCACGCACGTACCACCACCGTCGGCCGGAACAGAACCCGCGAACACGACCTCACCGCTGACGGGCGACCGGACCTCGGCACCGGGCGAAGCTTGCACATCCACACCGCTGTGGACTCCAGCGGTACCCGGGACACCGAACGGCACGATGATCACCGGGTCGTCGACCGGCGGGAACCAGAGCGCCCAGGCCGGCGGACTCGACATCAAGGCCAGGGCGAAGCCAAGCAGTGCGGAAACGTAGATGATCGACCTCATGACGCACCCCTCTCACGATCGCCTGCCGAGAGGGGGTGGCGGGCCTGAACGAACGCATGTTCGTATAGTACCAGCCCACCGACTGAGGGGAGGAGAGTTCCGACGGGCGGCCGCATGTCCTGATGAGCGGTGCCACTTGCCTGATTGCGCGCCCCGGTGGCCGCGGATGGTGCGCGTGACGGGCTCAGGGGTGGCCGATGAGACCCTGGAGGAACCGCGAAGGGGCCGAAACGGCCCCTTCGATACGTGCTATGGAGCGGGTGACGGGACTCGAACCCGCGACACTCGGCTTGGGAAGCCGATGCTCTACCACTGAGCTACACCCGCGCGGTGCCTGCGTATTGTAGGACACCGTCCGAACGCGCGGCAAATCACACGCCCTTCGTATCCTCGACACGGGCGCGCAGCCTGTCTGCGAGGAACGCCGCGAGAGCGACCATGGAGAGCACGATCGCCCAGACCACCTTCACCGGACTCACGGGGTCGTCGACCTTGCGACCCGGGGTGACCACCTCAAGCGAGCTGGCGTGGATGTCCATGTCACCGCCGTGCTCGGGACACGCGGCGTTGAACGTGCCCGAGACGCGCACGACGTCGCCTTCGTGCGCGTGGTCCCCGAAATGCGTGATGCCCGGCACGGCGCCGGATGGGATCCAGACGGCCATCCCGCTGTTGTAGCCACCCAGCGGAGCGCCCTCCTCGATGTTGCGGTCACGGTACCCATCGTCGTTGAGGTGCAGCCACGCCATGTCACCGCGCGTCATCATCTCGCCGATCACTTCGCCGGTGAAGATGATGGTCTCGCCGTCGAACTCAGCCGGTGACTCTACGAGTTCCGAACTCGACGGTTCGAAGTCACCGGTGGCATCGGATGCGAACGCATGACCCGGCACCAGGGCCATCAGAATACCCAGTGTGAGCGCCAGGCCGACACTCCACGGACGCGACACAGGCACGGTCATCGCCGCCCCCTGACGAGTGAGACTGCGTATCCGCCGAGGACGAAGACCGACATGAACTCGAGCCGGCCCAGCCACATCGCGAAGATGTACAGCGCCTTCAGCCCCTCAGGCATCGAGGGCGCCGTGACCCCGCACGAAAGCCCGGTGTTCGATGCCGCCGAGACACCCTCGAAGACAGCGTCCGCGAAGTCGTAACCGTACAGGACCCCCGCAAGCGTCATCAGCGCATAGAGCAGCACATAGGCGATGGTGATGGTCATCGCCGAGCGGACGAGCCCGTCGCTCAGCGTGATGTCGCGGATGTGATGGTAGCGCTCGGTGATGAGCGCGTGCTCGGGGGACACCCACTTGCGGATGTCCTGCAGGAACGCCTTCGCGATGACACCGATGCGGATGCCTTTGATGCCACCGGCCGTGGAGCACGCCGATGCGCCGATCGCCATCGCGATGGTGGTCGCCAGCATGCCGATCGGGCCCCACTGTGTGACGAAGGCGCGCGAGTAGATCGTTGAGAATCCGGTGGTCGTATGACCAGAGGCCAGTTGGTAGAACACCCTCCGGAACAGGACCATCGCATCCGAGTACACGCCCGCCTTCGCCAGGGCGAACGTCGCGACGAGCACCAGCAGGGTCAGCGTGATCGCGAACGACACCGTTTCGACGTTGCGCCTGATCTCCCGACGGTTGCCGGTCCAGACCGCCCAGTGAAGCGCGAAATTGAACGACCCGGCGATCATGACCACGATTGCGATCAACTCGTAGGCGAGCGAGTGATAGTAGAGAGTGTTGTACGACTGTGGGGCGAAGCCACCCGTCGACCACGCACCCATGTACACCCACAGCCCGTGCAGCACCGCGCGCACCGGGTCTTGCCCGAGCGCAAGGCCGGCGATCGCGAGTGCCGCCGCGCCGATCGCCAGCCACACGAGTGAGACCAGCCAGATGGCGCGGGCGGTCTGCACCACGTTCGGCAGAAGCCGTTCGTCCTTGCCTTCTCCCACGTACACCGTGTACGCACCTGCCGCGCCCTTGAACAGGAACGTCAGCGCGATCACCACGATCCCCTGGCCACCCGCGAAGGTGAGGAGGTGGCGCCACATGTTGAGACCATGAGCGATGTGGTCGAGGTCCTGCATCAGATACAGGCCGGTCGTGGTGTACCCGCTCATCACATCGAACATCGCGTCGAGGTACGACCCCATGTGGCCCGAGAGCCAGTGAGGCATCGCCCCGATGACCGTGGCGACCAACCATGAACTCGACGCGACCACGAGGCCGTGGCTCCAGCCAAGATCGCGGTCGGTGCGACATACGGCCTGCGTCCCGTAACCGAACGCCATGCACAACGAGATGCTGATGACGAAGTCGACGACCGTGTCCCACTCGCCGAACACGACCGAGGTCAGCAAGGGGCCCACCATCAGGAATCCGATGCCGATGACGATCTTGCCCGTGTACTTGCCGATGATCAAGTGGTCTTCGCGGCGAGGTCTGAGCAGCATCTAGAAGACCACCCCGGCAAGCACGGCGATGGCGAACGCGATCGCTCCGAGCACAGCGATATAGACGACCTCGGTCACCCGACCGCCGAGGTACTCAGGCCATAGCTCGCGCCGCGTGAGCCCGCGGTCGAGCGACCGTCCCCCACGCATCGCTTCTAGGCTCCAGTCAGCGCTTTCTTGAGCGCACGCTCGTGGGAGACGTTGGTGAACGCGATCACCACATCACCCGGCTGCATCTCGGTGTCTCCGTGCACCGCCATGACGCTGTCTCCCCTGAGGAGCGCCACGATCACGCAGTCGACCGGCAGGTTCAGATCGGCGACCTTCTTGCCGCACACGACACAGCGGTCGACCGGCAGCTCGATCTCCACGATGGCCATGTCGCCCTTGCGAAGGGCCATCAGCGTACGCATGTCGCCGATGGTCGCCTCCTCCTCGATGAGGCGGGAGATGATGGTGGTCGACGAGATCGCCTCGATGCCGAGGGCGTGGAAGATGTGCTCGTTCTTCGGATTGTTGACCCTGGCGACGGCGCGCGGCACGCCGAACGCGATCTTGGCGAGCTGACACGCGACCAGGTTGTCGTCGTCATCGCCGGTGGCGGCGACGAAGACGTCCGCGCGGGTGACGCCCGCGTCTTCCTGGTAGACCGAGTCGCACCCGTCTCCAAGGATGATCAACGGATCGCCGGGAAGCTCCGTCGCGAGCTTGCGCGCGACCTCCTCACGCTTCTCGATGAGCGACACCGCATGGCCGTGCTCGAGCAGCTGTCGCGCGAGATACGAGGCGACCTTGCCACCGCCGTTGATGACGACGTACATGGCCTACTCCTTCATGAAGCGCTCGACCTTGGCGAACGCCTCGTCCTTGACCGATGCGAACACGATGTCGCCCTCGTGCAGCACCATGTCACCATCAGGCACATGGGCCGCACGTCCACGCACGACACTGAAGATGCGGAAGCGCCGCGCGATCTCGACGTCCGACACCCGTTCACCCTCCATCGCCGGTCCGGCCTGGAACTCGATCACCTCGATGTCCTCGATCGAGTTCAGGTGATGGCCGTGGCCCGCCTTGACCTTCTCTACGAGAGACTCGGCCACGAGCGTGGTGCCGCACACGTAGTCGAGATCGAGCTGCTGATAGGTGCGCTCACGAACGGGGTTGTAGAGACGCGCGACCACATGCTTCACGCCGAAGATCTTGCGCGCGACCTCACAGGTCATCAGGTTGGTGTTGTCCAGGTCCGTCGTGGCCGCAAGGGCGTCGGCCTCGCGGATACCGGCCTGCTCGAGGGTCTCCTCGTCGAAACCGAGGCCACGGATCGTGACTCCGTTGAACGTGCCGCCGAGGCGTCTGAACGCGGTCTCATCGCGGTCGATGACGACGACGTTGTGACCCTCGATCGAGAGCATCGTTGCGAGCTGAGAGCCGACACGCCCGCATCCGACGACGATGATGTTCATGACCTCGCCTGCCCTCTGTCCCTGCCGCCGGCGCCCCCGGCCTCGACAACAACGGCTGACGCTACTCCCTGTTCGGGGCGCCGTCAATATGCCCGGCGAACCGATCGTCAGCCCCTGTCACTGACCGGGGACACAACCACAACGGGCGCCCCGAGGGGCGCCCGTTGGTGTCAACGCCCGAAGGCGTGGCAGCTACTTGCCGATCTTGAAGATCTTCGTCCCGCACTCGGGGCACAGACCCTGCGTGGCCGGACGGCCGTTCTTCATGGTGATCTCCTGCGCGTCCTTGATCTCACGCTTGGCCTTGCACTTGACGCAGTAGCCTTCCTTCGCCGCCATGTGCGCTACCTCCTCGATCCTGTTGTCGTGTCCCCCGTGGGGTTCCATTTCGCGTGGAAGCGCGAACGCTTCCCCGCAACTATACACCGTACGTACCCGCTGTGAAGCGTAGCCAACGAGCAAACAAGCATAAGAGCACCGCCGCGATGAGTACGAGCGTGCCCCATGTGGCGCCTGCGGCGATCCAGAAGCGCAGCGGGAAGACCCTGATCAACAGGGCCTCGTAAGGAAACACCCACGTCCCTTCGGCGAAGAACAGGGAGTGGAACCAGGCGAAGAGGGCGTTGAAGTCGAACAGTCCCGCGAGTATCGCGAGCACGGTCGCGCTGAGTAACGCCGCCGAAGCCATGCGTGCCGCTTTGGCGATGGAACGACGCCCACCGGGCATGCGCCACCGAAGAGCACCCCAGGCGGGCACGAGCACCAGCAGCAGCAGCGTGAGCCAGCGTGTGGGGACGACCACATCGCGCACATCGGCGAGATGCGAGACGGCGGCCGCGTCGAACGCCGGCATACCCTCGATCATCTCGGGCAGACCTGGTGCGTCTGGGTCGACGACGAAGCGGCGGACGCTCTCGGCCACGTCGAGCGTGACCTGTTCGCCCAGACCTGTCGATCCTGCACTGTCCACGACCCTGACCAGGGCGTTCACGTACGCGGGAGTGGTCAGCGCCCAGAGGGAAAGGCCCAGGACCAACAGGAGGATCGCGAGCGCCGCCACCGATATCTCAGCGGCACGCAGCACCGAGCGGGGGCTATCTGAGGGTTTCATCGCTCGGCACGCTCGCGCCCGGCACCGACGTGCGCACACCGTTGCCACCGGCGAGCACGGCAAGCGACAGCATGCCGTCGGCCGCGTCGACGAGCGCGTCGTGGGACACACCGTCGGCCGGGAGGAACGCAACACCGACGCTGACGGTCACGCTCACACCACTCACGCGCAGCGATTCCACGGCCCCCCGGAACGTCTCGGCGATCGAGTACGCGCGGTGTTCAAGAGGCGTGCGGTCGGAAAGTCCACGCGCCACCTCGGGCACGATGAGGGCAAGTTCCTCGCCTCCGATGCGGCAGGCCGTATTCACATCCCAGCCGTCGACCCCCGTATCAGCGCTTGCGATGTCTTTGAGCAGCCGGGCGATCGCGGCGAGGATCTCGTCGCCCACCTCGACACCGAAGGTCCGGTTCACGTCGCCGAAGCGGTCGATGTCGGCGAGTATCAGCGCCACCTGACGGTTGTTGCGCATGGCGCGCTCGCACTCGGTCATCAGGACGCGCTGGAAGTAGTGCCGGTTGTACAGGCCGGTGAGGTCATCGATGAACGAGCTCTCCCGGAGCTCGGACTCGCGGACCCTGATCGTCTTCATCATGAGCATTCCCACGAGCGCGGCACCAGTGAACAGCGTCACCTGCCACAGATAGCGAACCAGCACGTACGTGATGTTCTGTTCGAGGCCCGACGTCACGAACGGGAGCTCGACATGCCGGAGCAGCCCCGTGTAGTCGCCAAAGAGCACCGCACCGTACAGGACCGCCGCACCCGCAACGAGCATCCATACCTGCGAGCGGCGAGGCAAGATGAACGCCGCCTCCAGGATGAAGACGAGGTACATGGCGGAGAACCACGAGTAGACGCCGCCACTGTAGTAGACGAGCACGGTGGCGACGAGCATGTCGAACAGCAGTTGCGCCTGGTTCAAGAAAGCGACGTTGGCCACCTTCGGCAGCACCGCCTGGTAGAACCCGTTGTACATGAGCACGAAGATCAGCGCGATCGCCGGGATGGTCATGTTCCGGGTCAGAGAATCGAGATCGGTGGAGGTGGCATACACGCTGGCGCCGACGACCGAGAAGATCGCGAGCACCGCCACGATCGCCCAGCGTACGCGGATGACGAGTCGCACGCGCTCGACGTTCGAGCGCAGCGCCTCGATGTCGTACTGGGTGGGCTGCTCACGCCACGACACGACGGCGCCACGCGCCAGTGTCTTGGCGATCCTGCTCTGTATCACGCACGGCCTCCATGCGAGGGTACCCGCCTGCCAGGTGCCGAGTGTAGCACGCGGCGGGGCGCGGCTCGGCGCTATCCCAGGGTGCACCACTGCGGCGCCGCACCGCGGTCACCAGGGCCACTCCGACAACCGCTATACTGGTGCCACCGACACGACCAGGAGCCGCCGTGTTCTCCCCCACGACGACGACACTCGCGCTCGACGCCACCACATCCCTTCTCGCTTCGGCGGGGGCGGTGGCCGGACCCGCGGTGGCCGCAACGGCACTCCTGGTGCTGACGTCCGCGCTCGTGCGCAGGCTCCGGCACCTGCTCCGCCCGGCGCTGTGGGCACTCACCGCCTCGCTTGCGGCCGGAGAAGCCGTGCTTCTGTGGTTCCACCTCCGGCTTTGGCAGCTATGCGAGGTGGTCGATCCGGTCACCGGGGCCACCGCCGGCAGCTTTGCCGTACCACCCTGGATCGAGTCCGAGAAGCTGTACGTGTGGGCGCTCATCCTTGCG
>Ga0265295_1008467_pt1 | contig 11413 bp, 10 predicted proteins | sample Munlansysbiofilm_FD_192503 | JGI IMG/M metagenome (GOLD analysis project Ga0265295, IMG submission 192503) | Leachate microbial communities from a municipal landfill in Southern Ontario, Canada - Methane capture system biofilm | ecosystem: Engineered > Solid waste > Landfill > Unclassified ... | reverse complement strand
GGGGGAGCAAGATTCAGGCTTTCTGGCTGGAGAGGGGATCAGGCGCCCTTCACCAGGCGGCTCTCTGGGAGCTGGACGGGGAGCTGCGCTACAGGGTACGCTTCGAAGACCGCGGGAGCATCAAGGAGACGGGCGATTTTCCGGCAAAGATATCCGCTGCCATCGGGGATTCGAATCCCGTAACCCTCACCCTTCGCTATACGGACCTCCAGATCCTCGATGGCATCGAGGCGGCTTTATTTGCTCTCGAAATCCCGGACGGCATGGAACCAATCAGATTCAACGACGAGTAATTCGTTTCTTTATTTGATTTCCAGCAGCTTGGCACGGGCTGTCCTGGCCTGGCTCGTGTTCGGATAATTCTTGATGACCTGTTGAAAAATCAGCCTGGCGCTGGCCTTGTCACCCAGCATCATAAAGCACAGCCCCTGCTTGAACAGTGCGTTGGCCGCTTTGTTTCCATTGGGATAGCCTTTGACCACCTTGTCGTACTCCAGAATGGCTTTTTCATATTTCTTTTCGAAATAGTAGGTTTCGCCAATCCAGAACTGGGCATTATCGGAATAGCTGGATTTTGGATATGATTTCAGATAGTTCTGGAATTCTGTCCTTGCCTTTTCGTATTTGCCCTCCTTGAAGGACAGGTAGGCAGCTGCATACTGGTCATCCCTGGCGGTCTTTGGTTTCACCGATTCCTTGGCCTTGGTCCCGTTCGGACTGGAGACCGGGCTGTTTTTGTTACCGATGGCAAGGAAGGTTTCCAGAAAATTGACCTTCTGGGCCAATTGATCCAGCTTTTCCTTCAAATCATCATGGCTGCTCCGCCCAGATACCCCTCCGACTTCTTTCCTGAGCACCTCGACCTGGCCCCGCAACTGCTGCACCTGGTCGCGAAGCTCGGTCATATCGGCGCCTTCATTGGCCTGAGTTGTTTGCAAACCCTCCAGCAAGGTTTTACTGGCGTCGACCTCCTTCTTCAAGGCCGAAAGACTTTCATTGGTCACCGTCATTCTCTCGTTGACGACTCCGATCTTCGAATTCAGTTCAGCCGAAGTCCGGTCCAAATCTTTGGTTGTGGCACAGCCCGAAACAAAAGCCAGCCCGGCAACCACGGCAAGGAGTTTCAAGATTTTCAAAAGACATACCTCCACATCTTACTTTTTCGGTTTGACGACGAAATGCACTCTTCTGTTTTTTGCCCAGGCGGCTTCCGTCCCTGAAGCGTCCAGAGGCATCTCTTCCCCGTAGCTGACCGTCTTCATCCTGGCCCTGTCGATTCCCAGTGCAGCAAGAAATTTCAGAGTCTCCGAGGCACGCCGCTCACCCAAAGCCAGGTTGTATTCCGTCGTCCCGCGATCATCACAATGGCCTTCTATCGTCAGATCTAGCCCGGGATGAGCCGAAAGCCAGGTCGCATGCTTCTGCAGCAGTTCACGCGCCTCGGAGTTCAGGCTGAATTGATCGAATTCAAAATAGACATCCGCAAGGGAACCTTCACCCCTTGCCTGGGCTGCTCTGTCCGCTTCGGCTGCCGCCCGTTGTTTCTCCAAGCGCTCTCGTTCGGCTTTATCTCTCTCTTCCCGCTCTTTTGCCAGACGCTCTCTTTCCGCCTGCTCCCTGAGCGTCTGCTCCTTCAGAGCCCTCGCCTTTTCCATGGCGGCCAATTCTTCAGAAGTGGGCGCCGCCGTCCCTGTCGAGCCCTCGATCTTTCCGCCCGCAGGTTGTGTACCCCCCGCCCCCGCCCCGAGAGTCGGTTTCTTTGCGCATCCCGCCGTAAAAACAAGGGTTAAAAAAAGCACGCAGATCAATATCCCCAGCACCCGCACCCGCGATGTCTTCATCATCATCGATCCTTCTCCTTTCTGAACTCCTTAAAAACATCTGAAGCGGGAGACATCCTCACCTTCAGAAACCAGAAAAAGGGCTTGCTTATACGCATCCACCGTTCCGTTACCCAAAAGAAAAACAATGCTGAAATTTTAAATCATAATCTGTAAAAAAAGGTCAATCCTTAATTCTAAAAAATTTTATATCTCAATAAATCAGGGAAATTGAAACTTTTTTACTTCAACCGGGGGGACCAGGCCGGGGCCAGGATGCGGTCGGCGCTTTCGTAGATGGTCCGCTTATCCAGAGTGTTCACATTGAGGATGCTGATCCTGCTGCGACCGCCGCTGCGGACGGTAAATACGAGAAAACGGCCGTCGGGAGACCAGGAAGGCGATTCATGATCGCCCGCTTCGGAGGTTAATTGTCGGACATGGCCGCCATCCTCATCCACGGAAAAAATGTGATAGCCGCTTCCCGATCGCCCCTCGTAGGCGATTTTATCCCCCCGGGGGGACCAGGCCGGAGACGTATTGTAACTGCCCGAGTAGGTGAGCCGACGGGCGTCGCCACCATCGGCATTCATCACGTAAATCTGCGGCGACCCGGAAAGGCTCGAGACGAAGGCGATCTTCCGTCCATCAGGCGACCAGACCGGAGATACGTCAATTCCGGAATTGCGTGTCAGACGCTGCAGCTGCCCGCTGCCAACTTCCATTGCATAGATTTCCTCGTTCCCGTCCTTGCTCAGGGTCAGCAGCAGACGCCGGCCATCGGGAGACCACGCACCGGGAAGGTTAAGCCCCTTGAAACCGACGATCTTTTTCAAACCGAAACCGGAAGGGGATATCACAAAGACATCGGGCTGCCCGTCGCGGTACGAGGCAAAACACAGATAACGGCCATCGGGAGACCAGTGGGGAGAAAGAATCAGGGCCGGAGAATTCATCACCCTGGTCAGTTCCTGAGCGCCGAGGGCTGCCCCGAATCCCGCGGTGTAGAGGGTTGAAGATTGACCCTGGCGGGCGACAAAGGCAACCCGCGTGTCAAAGAAGCCTTCCGCTCCCGTCAGCAGAAGGAGAACTTCCCGGGTGAAAGAAAGAACCATCTCCCCGCGGTCTTCAAATCCGCCCGAATACTGCTTCCCGAGAACCTGACGCCCCTGCACGACATCGAAGAGCCGGAATTCCGCGGAGAGCTTCCCGCCGTGATGGGAAAATCCCCCCGATATCAGGTACTCCGCACCCAGATTGCTCCAGCCTGCAAAGTCGACTCCCCCCTCCTTCGAATCGGCCGGCTTCGCCTTGAGGGAACTGCCGTGCGCGTCAAGAAGTGTAAAATATCCGGTGAGATCAAGGGACTTGTTCAGGGCCCCGGGAAACCATGAAGAGAGATCCTCATGACCCGAATTGCCTTGCAGGAGGCCAAATTCGGCAACGGCAATGGGTATTTTCTGAAATGCCGGCGAATCAATATCAATATAGACCCTTGCCCCGGCATCCCGCAGCGCCGGCGCTCCTCCCCACAGAGCAAGTGTGCAGCATACGAGCAAAATCGCCGCCCATGGTCTTCTCTTCCGGTTATTTAACTTCTCCATGCCAGAACCTCCCGTGTACAGACTCTCCTGCACCTTGATCCCATTCGAGGAAATCAAAGCCCCGGACATCGTATCCGCCCTGCTCCTCTGCGGACTTCCCGTACCTCTTGTTCACGCCTCTGCAGTGGCCCCGATCCCGGGCCGGAAGCGAAAACGCTCGGTTCCGCCTGACCCCGGTGCCCCGGTGCTCTTCTTATCTGAGCTCCGATGAGTGAAAGCGGATGCCGATTTCTACGTGATCCTCACTTCCGCCTGCCGGCAGGGGCGGGAAGGGGCTGGCTTTACGCACCGCCCTGAGGGCCGATTCGTCAAAATAGGCATTTCCCGAACGCTTTTCAAAGTTGATCCCTTCAACCGTTCCGTTGTGAAGGACCCGGACGTGGATGATGGCGACGATATTCTGTTTGGGCAGCAGCCCCGGAGACATCGTCCATTGCTTCTTGATTCTTGCCCAGACAGCGCGGTAGTAAGCATACATGCGGGCATTAACTTCCGCAGCGCTCCCCGCTCCGGAGAGACTGCTTTCCGTTGAAATTCCCGGGGCACCGTTCCCGGACGCGGCGCCAGCAACCCGCTGTTTCCGCTCGGCAAAATCCACCCGTTTGCGGATCTCATCCAGGGCCTTTCCCAGGGATGCCTCTGCCCCCCCCTTATAAGCCGGCTTTGCCCCCCGTTCCGAATCCGTCCGTCTGAGAATTTCCTCAATGGCGTCTCCCCTTGCCGGCCCAGTGGCCTTGCTCCTTGCCGGCGTTGGAGCCTTCGGGCTGGACTCCGCCCTCTTGAGAATCTTCTCAATGGCGTCCCCCCTTGCCGGCTCGGCCCCCCGGCTTTTTTCCGCCTTGGCCGCCGGCTTCGACGGAATCACCGGGGCGGACGGCTCCCGCTTGACGCTCGTCTCAACAGCTTTTTTCGTGGGCCTGGCCGGGGATTTGTCCGCTTCGGCCCTCTTTATCGGCCTGGAAAAAGGAAACTCCGTCTTGCCGGCTTCCGTTTTGGGCTCCGCAACTGGAATGTCCGCGGGCTTCGGCACAGGCTTTTCCGAGCCGCCGCCGTGACGCCCCCTTGCGTCACCATCCATGGGATTGACCAGATCTACCGTATAGTTCGGGCTCATGATCTTTTTCGGCGGTGACGATGTCGAAAGCACAGAAAAAAGGAAAAGGGCTGTAACGTGCAGCAGGAGGGAGAAAACAATCATGCGCCGCAAGAAACCCCGGTCTCCCGGGGACTCCTCGAATGCGCTGTTGAAGGTCATTTGATGTCCTCTGGCGGTTCGGTGATCATGCCCAGCTTATCGATGCCCGCCTTTCGAATTTCCGCCATCACTTCAACGACAAAGCCATAGGGAACGGCCCTGTCCGCCCGCAGGTAAAGCTCCCTCTCGCTGCGGTTGGCAAAGGCCCCCTCCAGGCGTGCGCCCAGTTCGCCCAGGGGGATCTGCGCCTTGTTCACGAAGATACCCCTGGCCTTGTCGATCGTCAGAACGACTTTTTCCTCTGTGACATGCACATTCTGAGACTTCGCCCTGGGAAGGTTCACGTCGATGCCCGTCTGGAGCATTGGAGCCGTCACCATGAAGATAATCAGCAGAACCAGCACGACATCCACCAGGGGGGTGACATTGATTTCAGCCATGGGCCGCTCTTCGGCCCGCTGCCTCTTTCGCGTATAGCGCATAACCGGCTTCACACCCTTCCGTCTTTACGCTTTGACATAGTAACGTTCAATGATGTTCATCAGCTCCGATGCGAAGGAATCCATTTCCAGGGACATGTTCTTGATTCGGTTCAGGTAGTAATTATAGAAGATAACGGCCGGGATTGCTGCGGCGAGACCCGCCGCCGTCGCAATGAGGGCCTCGGAAATACCCGGAGCCACGACGGCAAGAGTGGCCGAACCCCGGAATCCAATGCTGCGAAAGGTGTCCATGATTCCCCAGACGGTCCCGAAAAGGCCGATAAAGGGGCTGGCGCTGCCGGTTGTTGCCAGAAAACCCAGAGCAGCTTCAAGCTTGGTGGATTCGGCGCTGCAGGCCCGGTTCAAGGCCCGTTCGACATTGTCGAGGCCCTTCAGATCCGGACCGGAAACGAAAGGGTCCTCCTGCCCCCGGGATGACGATGTTGTCCGCGCCGCCTTGGCCATGCTGATCAGCTCCGCATACCCGGCGCGAAAAACAGCGGCAAGCGTTGATGAGGTATATCTTTTTGCCTCCGGGAAGACATCCGCCAGGTTGCTGCTCTTCATGTAGGCTTGCAGAAAAAGGCTGTTCTCGGAATTGGCCTTGCGGAGACTTCGGTATTTTGTTGCAATGACGGCCCAGGAGACGACGGAGAATACGAGCAGGATGAACAGTACGAGCTGAACGAGGCTCCCTGCGTCCATAATCATGCTCAGCACGCTGCCGTGGAATTGCCCTCCCAAATTCGCGGTGTTGACCGATGCCAGTTCGTTCACATTTCACTCCCTGATCACTTCTGGATTAAGCTGCAGGTCTTCTTCTAATGAAAAAAAGTGCCCTTGTCAATAAACCTCTTCCCCAAGATCCGGTACGGTCCGGATTCCGCTCAAAGATGGAAAACAGGGCAAAAGGGCGGGATGCGCCGAACAGCGCAGGCTGAAGGCCGAAAAGCCCGTTGAAAAAGCTCCCGCCCAGGCATGGGATCCGGGATGCGATTCCTTGTCCGCCTTTACAGTGTTTCCGGGGGAAAAGCGACAACGTCATCCACGGAAGCCTGGTCCGTCAAAAGCATCACCAGACGATCCACGCCCAAGGCGATTCCCGCCGAAGGGGGCATTGCGGAGAGGGCCTCGATGAAGCGCCCGGGCCAGGGATAGGGCCTCTTGCCTAAGGCAACCTGCTGCTGCTGCGCTTCTTCGAATCGCAGGGCCTGTTCACGGGAATCGATCAGTTCGGAAAAGGCATTGGCGAGTTCGATTCCCCCAAGGTACAACTCAAACCGCTCGGCGACGCGGGGATCGGCCTCCTTGGTCCGGGCCAGGGAGGCCAGCTCAACAGGGTAGTCGTACAGGAAGGTGGGGCGCTCCTTTCCCAGGTTCGGTTCAATGCGGCTCACGAGGACCTCGTCGAAGCAATCCTCCGCCAGGGCCTCCCGAACGGACAATCCTCCATACGTCCGGAAGGCTTGCTCCACGGAAAGCCTCTCCCAGGAATCAGAGAGGCGCATGGAGCGGCCCCGGTAGGTAAATTCCTCTTTCCCGTAGAGCGCTCCGCTCAGGAAACGAAGCAGCGCTTCGCACTCGTCCATGAGAAAGCGGTAATCCCTCTCCGCCGCATACCACTCGAGCATCGTGAATTCCGGCAGATGGCGGCTTCCCCGCTCCGCCTCCCGGAAGCAGCGGCAGACCTGGAAAATCCGGGGATATCCGGCGGCAAGAAGGCGCTTCATGCAGAGTTCCGGCGAGGTCTGAAGGTAACGGTCGCCGCAGGCGACGGCATCGATATGCGGTTCGGGCGCCGGCGCAGGGATCAGGACGGGCGTTTCCACCTCCAGATAGTGGCGCTCCCGGAAAAACAGGCGGATCAAATGGAGGATTTCCCCCCGGATTCTCAAGAGGTCCAGCTTTCCGGCCAGCTTCCAGCTGTCGGAAGGGTGCGGTTCCATCCCGCAATCCGAACAATCTTCTATAAAGCGCACCACGGTGCCGGTGCGGGGATGATCAGTCATTTCCGACCATCATCCCTTGACCCGGGTCAGGTATTCGCCTGTGCGGGTGTCCACGCGGATCTTTTCGCCTTCCTCGATGAAGGGCGGAGCCTGGATCTGATAGCCTGTCTGAAGGATCACCGGTTTGCTGTTGCCGGAAACGGAATCCCCCTTCGCCCAGGGATCGGCACGGGTGACAGTCAAGTCGACGAAATTGGGCAGGCTGATTCCCAGGGGTTTGTCTTCGAACAGGAGGATCTCCACTTCAAGATTGTCGATCAGAAAATTGACGGCGTCTCCCACCTGATCGGCAGAAAGGGCAAGCTGCTCATAGGAGGCATTGTCCATGAAATGATACTGGCCCCCCTCCTCGTAAAGGTACTGCATTTTCTTCTCCTGGAGATCCGCCGGCTCAAAGACGTCCACCGAACGAAAGGTCCGTTCAAACTGATTTCCCGTGATCATGTTTTTCAGTTTGCAGCGGTAGAGGGCCTGCCCCTTGCCGGGCTTGACAAAATTGAATTCCGTGATGATGTATGGATCTCCTTCAAGCTTGACCCTTAGATTTTTTCTCAAATCGCTGGCACTGTACATAGGATGACTCTCCTTTTTATTGTTTCGGCTTTTAAAGATTCCCATCCGTCCCGAAGGGCCGGGTTTTCTCCTCCAGTGGGCTTCAGGGGTGACGTTTCTTAATGCATTTTCAGCGACTTGTCAAAAAAAGATTCTTTCCCGGGACATTCAGGACAAAAAGGAATCGTTCAGCAGGGAGAAGGTCTGGAGAGGCATTTTACCCTTGCCGCCCGGAACATCCATCACATAGCGGGGCACGCAGAGCCCGGAAGTCGAACGGGAAATCCGCTCCATCATCTCCATCCCCTTCCAGAGGTCCACCCGGAAATGGTCCGCCCCCCGGACGGGGTCGCAGGCAAATAGATAGTAGGGCCGCACGGAAATCCGCTGCAGCCCGTAAAGAAGCTCGCGCATCGTCTCGCAGGTGTCGTTGACGCCCCGCAGCAGAACCGACTGGTTGGACAGGGGAATCCCGGCATCGACAAGACGCCGGCATGCCAGGGCGGCTTCCTTCGTAAGCTCCCGCGGAGAGTTGAACTGGGTATTGAACCACAGCGGACGGTGCTTTCTGAGCATCCGCACGAGAGACGGCGTAATCCGCATGGGAAGAACCACAGGCACGCGGCTTCCGAGCCTCAGGACCTCAACATGGGGAATGGCGCGCAGCGCACCGAGGAACGAGTCTAGAACAGGCTCCGGCAGGGTCAGCGGATCGCCTCCCGAGACGATGACTTCGCGGATTCCAGGCGTCGCGGCGACATAATCGATCATGGCGCCAAGCCGGGCTTTTTCCGCTTTTCCCGCCTTCCAGAAGCGCTTGCGGTTACAGTGGCGGCAGTACATCATGCAGGTGTGGGTCACCATGGCCAGGCAGCGATCGGCGTAACGGTGAATCAAACCCGGCAGAGGCATATCCCTGCCTTCCTCCAGGGGATCTTCCACTCCCCCCAGGGAAAAGGTGATCTCCCGGGGATCGGGGATGCACTGAAGGCGGATGGGGTCTCCGGCATCCTGGGTCTTCATCAGGGAGAAATAATACGGGGTGACGGCGAAGGGATAAGTCCGGACCACGGCGCGCCTCAGCCTGGAAATCTCCGGCGCATCCTTCAATAATTCATTCAGGAGTTTCTCCGTCCGTACCCGGTTTCTTAACTGCCACCGCCAATCCTGCCAGTCCGCTTCATCCACGTCCCGCCAGGGGCCGCGATTGCTTTTTTCATCCGTTGTTGCGATTTTTCTTTCCCCCTTTGTCCCCAACTCCATATCAGAGACGGCGTAACGGGGCAAGGGCCGTCGACAGAGGCGCAGACCGCCTTGAAGTCGAGGGGCCGGCAAGGCCTTCTCGCAGCATCCGTTTTGACAGCGGATCGTGATTCAGGCGACGCCATGCCACTTCTGCAGAAGGTTCTCCATGTCTCCGGGGGTCACGCCCTTCCGGAAAAGTCGTCCGTCCGGCTCCCGGGGGGACCGGCTCTCATCTTTCAGAAAGACCCCGACTGGAATCCGGTCACCCCGGATTTCAGCGATCTCCAGCGCCTCCCGGCGGTCTTTTCCGGGGGCATCGAGCCGGTAAACCCGCTGCCGATAATAGGCGTAGGTGTTGACCTTGTTGAAGGAAACACAGGGCTGAAGAATATCCACAACCGCCGTTCCGCGAAACTGGATGGCTTCCTTCAGAAGGCCCTTGAGGTGCTCCTTCTCCCCGGCAAATCCCCTTGCCACAAAGGGAGCCCCTAGGACAATGGCCAGGGCCAGCGGATTGAGGGGTTCATTCTCATTACCCCGAGGATCAAACATGTTCATCCGCCCGAGGTCTGTTGTGGGAGAGCTCTGCCCCTTGGTCAGTCCGTAGACCTGATTGTTACAGGTCAGCACGGTAAGGTCCAGATTCCTGCGGAGGGAATGGAGAAAGTGATTTCCTCCTTCTCCATAATTGCAGCCGTCTCCGGAAACAACGATGACCGTCAGTTCCGGCCTTGCCAGCTTGACGCCCACCGCAACGGGCAAAGCGCGGCCATGGAGCCCATTGAAATAATTTCCCGCCAGGTACTGGGGCATCTTGGCTGCCTGACCGATCCCCGAAGTCAGGACGATCTCCCGCGGCGGAATGGCCAGCTCGGCCAGGGCCCCTTCCAGGGCGTCGCGAATGGCAAAATTTCCACAGCCGGGGCACCAGGCTATTTCACCGTGGTCATTCATTTCACACCTCCGGGAACAAAAAAGCGGGCCACCACTTCGTCAAAAAGCTCCCTGACGCAAAAGCACAGGCCGTTATACTTCAAAATCATGTCGTTGATCTCCAGGGAGAGTTCCCTCTTCAATAGTCCGGCAAACTGCCCTGTGGCATTGTTCTCGATGGCGATGAGGCGTTTTCCGGCCAGGGGAACGCCTTCCAGCATGGCCGGCACCAGGGGGTAAACCTGAGAAAAGTGCAAAGCGGCCACAGGATGGCCCTCCGAAACCAGCCGGTCAGCCGCCTCCTCCACAATCTCCCTGTTCGAACCCCAGCTGATCAGGTAAATGCCCGCCTCCCGGTCGCCGGACAGGGTCGGCAAAACGGCGTCTTTATCCATCCGGATCGCCTTCCGCAGCCGTTTATCCACCATCCGGACCCGCAGATTCAGATCTTCCGTAATCTTCCCCTCCTCCGTGTGCTCATCGGAATCCACCCGAACCAGTGCCTCGCCAAGTCCAGGATAGGTCAAGGGAGACAGGCCGTCAGGCGTCAGGGCATAGCGGCGGTAAGAGGCGTCGGAGAGGCTGTACTGCCGGCAGGACGGGGACAGATCGGGAAAAGCATCCAGCAGTTGGATGGAATCCGCCAGATACTGATCCGTCAGAAGAAAAACGGGAATCTGGTACCGGTCCGCCATTTCGAAGCTCCGCTTTGCCAGATCGACGGCCTCTTGAAGCGAGCCGGGCGCATAAACCAGGCGGGGGAACTCCCCATGCCCGGCGGAAAGCACAACATTCAAGTCCCCCTGCTCGGTGCGTGTCGGCAGTCCCGTCGAGGGTCCGGGGCGCTGGGCGATGACCATCACGATGGGCGTTTCCGTCATTCCCGCCAGGGAAACGGCCTCCGTCATCAGGGCAAAACCGCCGCCGGATGTCGCCACCATGGACCGAAGCCCCGCATAAGAGGCCCCCAGGGCCATGTTGATCGCCGCGATCTCATCCTCGGCCTGCTCGAAATGCACCGGCAGCTCAAGGGCCGCCTTCGCCACATAGAGCATCAGGGAGGTGGCCGGCGTCATGGGATAGGCCGCCATGAACTGGCACCCGCCCAGAAGCGAGCCGAATCCGATGGCGGAATTTCCGTCAAATGTATAGGAATTCTCCGCCCTGGGCTGAAGGACAAAGCGGTCAGCCATTTTCCACTCCTCCGCCAGGGCCATTCCCGCCAACAGGGTCGCTGGCCGGTCCTCTTCCCTGGCTGCTGCTTTCAGCGCTTCGGACTGGACCCCGATGATCCGCAGCAGCACTCCCACCAGGAGGGGATTGCTCATGACGACGTTGGAAAACCCGTCCTTCGCCCTTTTCTCGATTTCGGCGATTTCCGCGGGAGAGAGACAGAGCCCCCGGGCGCTCAGATCCGCCTTGCACCTCCGCTGTGTTTCCTCATCCAGGGAAACCAGGACATCCCAGGATTCTCCGCTCAGGGCATGAACAGGGCGTTCCGCGATTCGGAAAAGGTGGTCGTTGTGCCCTCCGCGGATCCTTGACATATAAAACTTGGTCGCAAAAAAGAAGT
>Ga0265295_1008466_pt1 | contig 11413 bp, 8 predicted proteins | sample Munlansysbiofilm_FD_192503 | JGI IMG/M metagenome (GOLD analysis project Ga0265295, IMG submission 192503) | Leachate microbial communities from a municipal landfill in Southern Ontario, Canada - Methane capture system biofilm | ecosystem: Engineered > Solid waste > Landfill > Unclassified ... | reverse complement strand
AATATATTTACAATAATGCATTCCAAGGATGCACATCTTTGACTACTGTGAACTTCGGTAACAATAGTTCTTTGCAATATATTTACAATAATGCATTCCAAGGATGCACATCTTTGACTACTGTGAACTTCGGTGATCATAGTTCTCTGAAGTATATTGGACCATATTGCTTCAAAGGCTGTACTTCACTCAACAGTATTAATTATCCAAATAATATCGATACTGTATTTGCTAATTCTTTTGAAGAAACTCATTTGTATAATAATTACTATGATGTAGAATCTGGAAATTTCAAATATGAACTGAATATTGAAAATAATGTTGGTTACGCTATAGCTATATCCTATATCGGAACTGATTCTAGAATCGATGTTCCTGAAAAGGTCGAAATAAATAATAGAGAATATCATATAAACGGATTCCAGTGCGATTTAAATCCAACTATTAAGAAAATCTGTATGGGAGGTAACATAACCAATATCTCATATCAGACTTTATCGAAATGTTCTTCTTTAGAATACATCGACGTAGATGAATCTAATAAAAATTATGTATCATCCGACGGAGTATTGTTTGACTCAAATGGCAACATCTTATGCTATCCTAATGGAAAAACCTCGTCTGTATATGTATTACCTGAATATGCAAAATCATTCCATGGTAATAACGACTTAAGAGTAGTAGTATTGGAAGAAGGAACAGAACTAGGACAAGGCTATAAAAAGATATACTATCCAATTGGAGCTACTGCTGATGAAAACGAAATCAGCGAAAATTGTTTAAAGATGACAATTTCACGCTCTGGATACACTACGACTAACGTTGGTATCGGAAATATTGACACATCTAATGGAACAGCAAGCGTAACGGTGAGCATGCTCTTACCCGATCAACATTTGTGCGCTAACTTTATTCCAAATGAATACTCCGTCAAATTCGACGAAAATTATGGAACAGGTAATGTCACAGAGAAGAATGTTCTTTACGGTCAGACAGTAGAATTACCTTGTTCTCCAGTGAGAGAAGGATATGTGTTTAACGGCTGGATGTATAATGATGTACTTTATCCTGCAGAAAGTTCTGTCATGATATCGAATAATACTCAGATCGTATTCAAAGCGAATTGGATAAAGGTATGCGATGTGGTAATATCTACATATGAGCACGTTACAGTCTTTATCAACAGCGAATCTGTACCATCAAAAGGTCAAACATACAATTATACTGAAGGTAATGAGATAACAATAAATATATGTACAAACGATAATTATAATCTCGGAAACCTAAAAATAAATGATAATGTCTACAACACATTTGTTCATTGTGGGAACTCATACATATACAAAATAATTGTACCGTCATACAATATCCAAATAGACCTGGATGTTGAACCAGATCAATACGATATAAGATATTTCACAACATGGCAGGCAATAGATGGCCTCCAAAATTCGTATTCATATGGAACTGGATTGGATCTTCAAGATCCTGTAAGAATGGGATACACTTTTGAGGGCTGGTATAATAATTTATCCCTAGATGGGGACAAGATCGAGATTATAGATGATTCTACATCGGGTAATGTTACACTATATGCAAAATGGATCCAAAACACATACACCGTTAAATGGATGAATAATGGAACTACTCTAGAAACCGATACAGGCCTTATTGCTGGGACCATACCTACTTATGATGGAGAGATTCCCACAAAATCCAGTGATGATTTATACACATACAAATTCATCAGATGGAATCCAGATGTAACAGCTGTAACAAAAGATGTGACATATGTCGCTACTTTCTCTGCAACAGACAAGACCCAACAAACCACGATCAAAGTAACAGGAATTTCATTGGATGATACATACTTGTACATGAATATGAACGAAATAAAAATACTCAAATACAATATTTATCCTGCCGATGCATCAAATAACTCAATAATCTGGTCATCATCCGATAGTAGAATAGTATCGGTGAACAGTGGAACAATAACAGCAAAAGGATTAGGAAATGCTGTTATTACAGTAACAACTGCTGATGGCCATTTCACTGCATCATGTGGCATTACAGTCAATGGCTCTGAAATAGAGATTATCGATAACGGTACTAAGACGACCACTCAAGAAAATACCGATAGTGGCAAGATCATTACTGTTATGGAAAAGACTTCAATAAAAAATGTTGACAAGAATATAATCACTACTAAAGAAAACAAAGTAGAAACAGATAAGTCAGGAAATGTGATATCCACCGAAGAATCAGAGAAAATAGAGACTATAAGTAAAGAATTAACAACTACTGTTGAAAACAAAAAAATAGTTGATGAAGATGGAACTAAAACTGATATATCTTCACAAATCGATAAAACTGATACCAAAATAAAAGAAAGTATAATTGAAACCATAAAGAATTCAGATGGAAAGATGACCGAATCTACAATTTCTACAACAATTACGGATATAAATTCTGGAGTGGAATCCACTTCAAAAATTATATCTGATCAGTATGGAAATACCTTTGTAAAATTAGATACCCAAATAACTGTCGAAGAAACTGACGAAGGTGTTTTCGAAATTGATGGTAATCTAATAAACATAGCCTTAGAACATTCAGATGAACTTTCTGAAGAATTAAAGAAAGAGGATAAAAAGGCCACACATGTGATAAACATCACTGCAAAAGACAATGACATGGCTCATGTTGTTGTTAGCACCGAAACCCTTGAAGCTATAAAGGAAGCAAGAGCAGAGATTGAAATATCCTCGGACGTTGGCTCCATACAAATCTCTACTGATGTTCTTGAAACATTATCTGAAGTTGAAGGCTCAAACGTTTCTATATCTATTGGAAAGGCTAATATTTCAGAATTAACGTCAGAACAACTTCATGCTGTAGGAGATTCTGAAGTTTTCGAACTTTCAGCATCTTCTGGATTAAAAGACTTCCATGAACTAAATGGACTTGTGACTGTTACATTGAACTATAAACTTAATGACAATGAAGATCCAGATCATATAACAGTTTGGTATGTGAACAATGATGGTGAGCTTTCAAGAAAAAATACGACCTATGATTCTCTAACACAGACTGTGTCTTTCCAAACAGATCATTTCTCATATTATTTCATAGGATCATACTCAGATGAAACAACATCAACATTGACGTACATTGTCATCGTAATTGTGGTGGTCATTCTAGCAGCAGTTGCTATAGCAATATATGCGAAAAAAAGATGTGTGCCCTTATAATTTAATACGGGGTGCCAACGGGCACCCCCTAACTTTCTTTATGTGAACTATATGCCAAAATACGACATCGAAAAATATATCCTTACGAGGAAAATATTGAGAATAATACCAATGGTAACAATAGTCCTTCTCGTAATTATAATATTGATGTCGATGATTCCCATAACAACTGGAACAATAAGCTTTCACGAAGAAGAACCATTAACTATCAGATCAGAAGGAATATATCTTAAGATTGACGGTGAATACAGCGTATATTCTTCACTGTTATCTGATATAAGCAATATCTGTGTAACAATAGATATCATAGACGAGGACAATTCAATTGTTAGAATATATGACGAGAATAATATAACTATAAAAAGTGAGAATAAGACATCAATTCCCATCGAAGCGAGTATATTTGCACCTTCTCTATTTTTTATAATTTCCAACTTAATCAATGAGCCATCTTCGATGGTACCTGTAAAAGTTACAATCTCCGGTACTTATATGTTTAACGTTTTAAATTTTAATATAAATACAATGCTGAGTGTAGAACTTGCCAATTCCAATAAAACTTTAGATGTATCAATAGAAACCACTGAAAATTCTGAAACAATAATGATAGAAAATCTTAAGGAATCTCTATTGCCAAATAAAGAATCTGTATCTATATATGATAATGAATGCAATATCATAATAACATTAGATGTGTTGAACGAAACGATATATATTAAGATTGAATCGTTTTATTCCTCTGGTTCATCGATATCTCTTCAAGATGCATTCAACTCTATATTAGAATCATATGTTTACGAAGGCCCTACGATTACCAACGAATTAACTGGGGACTCATTAATAGTGTCAGAGAATACAATGAATATCTTGTCTTTTGCTGTAGTTTATTTATGGGAAGATGATGGCAGTGCTTGAATCAATATCTTACACATTCGAAAAATACTTAGGACCTGGAGATATTAAGGCATCAGTAAAAAATGTTTTATTTTTCATCTTAAAAATATCTATAACCCTGATAGTTATTATTGCGTATGCTCTTTTCCTCATGAATATTGTATTGTCTTTAGATATATCTCAAATTGATACAAAATCCAGATTTTTAAAAATAATACTAAATTTCATAATAATACTAATTCCAGCTATCGTTTTATCGGGCATAGCCGGATATTATTATCCCGGAAGCAAAAATCGTCTAATATGGAGGGTTGTACTCAATTTTTATTTCATTATTGCGCTTTTCCTATTCTCTCATGTAGTAGAATATTCTATGTCAGATTTAGTAGTAAACCTTGGATATAATCTTGTAGTATCTAGCATTAATATAACGGTAGATATAACTCTTATAATGGCCATCCTCTTAGTAATACCAATATGTTCATTGATAGATTCATACATAGAATATGTTAGTGGAATTCGTTGAAGAGACCTCTATTATGAATTTTAATTCTTAAAGATTTATATGGGAACGATCACATAAATCTTCCTGAAAACATCATCAGATAATCCAACATGATCCAGAGACCTCTACGGGACTTGAAAAGTTAATGAGTTGTACATCAGATCTATAAATTGTCCTTCCTTCCCATCACCTCACAACAGCTCACACTTTCTCAAAGAAGATGCTTGCATAACATGATTTTGTATATCAGATATCCAAACGACCACACATAAAGAATATTATAGTCATGAAATTCTGGATGTTTGATATCCTCTATCGATTTGCTTGGTCGTATATCATCCCGTTCAAAACTTCAATAAAATGTTGCTCATCTTATGAATATACCAATTCGGCATCCTGTGAAAATACCTGGATACTCTTCTCCGCGTGACTTGATCTGAATCTTTCCTTCCTTTATATCCGGTAAAGCCATTAGTATACATATTCGGAAGCCACCAAGATATTAGGAAATCATATAACTATATCAAAGACTCCTTCATTTAATGCGCTCGACTTATAGAGTCGTCATTCTTGATGTCGAACATCTTCCGCATATCATCAGCAGACAGACCCCCTCCATACCCATGAATTTGAATCTCATCCACTTATATCCTTAAACCGTTCATATAATTCTTCAATATTATCCTATCTAGAGTATTGTTAGCCGTCTTTACAATCTCTACGAAACAAAATTCCTTAATATGAAGGACCTTAAATTCTCAAATACAAATGATCTCTTGCAGAGTCTTATATTATTATTCAAACTTAAGACCATTTTCTATAATCAATATCACTTTCATTATTATTCCGCTGATAATTTTATTTTAATGGCTTCAAGCATATCCTTGAATGTGGTCTTTTCAGGAATGATATCAGGTATCCTTCCTAACTCCTCTAATTTCATTGCAGTCGGACCTCCGATCGCTGCTACACGGGTCTGACCTAGAATAAGCTTCGAGTCCTCGACACCATACTTGGCCGCAAGATCGGAAAAGAATGTTTCTGCAGACATAGGACTTGTAAATGCCATTGCATCCAGTTCGCCATTCTTCATACATTCCATTATAGCATCCAACTGTTCCGTTTTACCAACGGCTTTGAGTTTGTATGCTGCGAATTCTGTTACTTTGGCACCATTTGATACCAATCCATCAAAAAGCACTTTTGAACCTTTATCGGAACGTATCAAAAGTACACTTTTACCTTCTACATCTTTTTCTAAAAGATCGATAAGACCATATGAACTATAATCCTCAGGCTCAGAATCGACACGAACATTTGCTCTTCTCAATGCTTCAGTCGTATTGGATCCAATAGATATGACTCTGACCTTGCTAAGAAGTTCAGGTAATGCTGCACCATATACACGTGTACATTCTTCGACTCCTGTCTCGGATCCAACGATAACGATATCGACTTCCCCGGATCTGATCTGTCTCTCTGCTTTTTGAAATTCCTCTGCATCCCCGTCCATGATCTCAAGAGACGGCGCCGCAAAGACCCTGAATCCCATAGATTCTGCTAATTTGACCGATTCTTCCAGCCTTTTGGCGGGACGGGTGAATGCAACTGTGATCATTGTAGATTCCCGAGTTTATCATGAAGTGTAGCGACGCTTCCTATGACTATTATTCCAGGAGCGCCCATCTTCTCTTTGTCGATGGTCTCTTTCATCCATGCAACCGTGGTCGTAGCTACCTTTTGATCCGGTGTAGAACCACTGGTGATGATAGCAACATGCGTATCCGGCGACATTCCGCCTTTGATGAGCTCTTTGGATATATTAGCTGCATTTCCGATACCCATCAGAATGACTATCGTACCATGTCCGTTTACCAAAGATCTCCAATTGATACGATCTTTATCACGATCACCTTTCTCGTGACCTGTAATGAATGTTACCAAAGGTGCATGATCCCTGTGTGTCACAGGTATGCCTGCCAATTCAGGAACGGATATTGCAGATGATATTCCAGGTACTACATGGACTTCGACCTCTTCTGCTCTGAGTTCTGCAACCTCTTCTGCACCTCTTCCGAACATGAATGGATCCCCGCCTTTGAGGCGGACCACGTTCTTGCCCTCTTTTGCGAGTTTTACCAGAAGTTCATTGGTCTGTTTCTGAGTCAGAGTATGATTTCCTCCTCTCTTTCCAGCATCTATGAGTTCTGCATCAGGTTTACAGACTTTCATCACATCATGATTCGCCAATGCATCATACACAACTACATCTGCGACCTTGAGTAATTCCATTCCTTTTACGGTCATGAGTTCTGGATCTCCAGGACCCGCACCAACTAAATATACAACTCCGGTCATAGTTTCAAATCCTGTATTTTTCCTATAAGGTAATCGGCGATCCTCTTCAGATCCTCCGACGTATAATCTACCGGAATAACGACTGAAAGCCGTCTCGGCTCAACTGTAAATGAGAAAGATACTCCCTTCACAAAGTATCCGTTGTTCTTAAACTTGACATTGATACCGACAGGAGAAGAACATCCTGCTCCCATGTAACTCATGATAGCACGTTCGATCTCTACCGCCTTACGTGTTTCGGCATCATCGATTTCTTTCAGAAGCGCCAATGTCGCCGTGTCGTCACTTCTGCATTCTACCGCTATCGCACCCTGTGCGGGGGCTGGTATGAACACTTCAGGATCTAATATGAACATGGGTCTAACTATTCCCATTCTATCCAATCCTGCCTTTGCAAGGATTATCGCATCACATTCTCCTGAATCCAATTTTGCCAATCTTGTATGGATATTGCCACGAAGAGGCTTGGTCTGTAGATCCGGTCTGATCGATTTCAATTCAGCTTCTCTGCGTACAGAAGCCGTTCCTATCGTAGCTCCGATCGGGAGATCATCCAATGAACACGGAAGTATTACATCCTCGACAGAATTCCTAGGAAGTATCGCACCTATTATGATTCCTGGGACCGTATCAATAGGTATATCCTTGAGTGAATTCACCGAGACATCTATCTCCTTCCTCAGAATGGCATCATCTAATTCCTTGACGAATGCTCCGATGTTATTGAGTTCATTAAGCGGTGAAGTAAGATCTATATCGCCAAGGGATTTCATTCCGATCACCTTGAATTCTATCTCGGGCCTGAATCTCTTCATGCGATCCATGAACATCTCGGTCTGTTTCATCGCGAGCTTGCTTTCCCTAGAGCCTATTATCATTGTCCTACCTCTTTGGTGAAATCATCAAACGTGTGCGCTATCTTGTCTACAACATCCTCACCATGCACGAGTGACATGAATGAAACCTCCAGAGCAGACGGTGCAAAATAGATATTGTTCTTCAGCATGTATCTGAACATCCTGTCAAACATATCCCTGTCTGCAGTCTGTGCCTGTGTTCCGTTCTTCACATATTCCGGACCGAAAAAGACAGAGAACATGGATCCTACAGACTGTACACATCCTTTCACCCTGTTATCTTTCATGGAATCTCTCATTCTATTAACGAGATCCTTTGTTCTTTTATTGAGAACATCATAATGATCTCCTTCACTCATGATATTAATAGTCTCCAATCCTGCCGCAGCACTTACTGGATTTCCTGCGAATGTGCCAGCTACATAGACCTGACCTTGAGGGGCCACATTCTCCATGATGTCCTTCCTTCCTCCGAATGCACCTGCCGGTAATCCCCCACCTATTATCTTGGCCATTGTGGTCATATCGGGTGTGACGCCGTAGACCTTCTGGGCTCCGCCCTTTGAAAGCCTGCAGCCGGTGATGACCTCATCGAATATCAGAATTACATTATGATCTTCGGTGATCTTTCTGACAGTCTGAAGATAGTTCTTCTCTGGAAGAACAACACCTACATTACCCATTACAGGTTCCATTATAACACATGCTATACCCTCATTCTTGTCGAGAAGCTCGTCCATCATATCTGGATCGTTATATTCAACCGTGTAAGTGTTCTTGACCGCATCTGCCGGAACTCCTTTAGAACCTGGAACCCCGTTTGTCGATCCGGAACCTGCTTTCACAAGTACTGCATCATGAGCACCGTGAAATCCGCCGTTCATCTTCACGATACCATCCCTACCTGTGAACCCGCGTGCCAAACGGATGGCATGCATCGTAGATTCAGTACCGGATACCGACAAACGGACCATGTCCATGGACGGCACATTATTGCAGAGTGTCTTTATAAGCGCCAGTTCCGGTTCTGAAGGCGCTCCGTAAACAGACCCTTTTTGCAATTGGTCAGAAGCTGCATCCACTACTCTTTTACATGCGTGTCCAACTATCAAAGGACCGTATGCCATGCACATGTCGATATAATCGTTGTCATCGACATCGGTGATATGGCATCCATGTCCGCTCTTCATGAAAAGAGGATAAGGATCGAATGCACGTACCGGACTCGATACTCCTCCTGGAGTGAAAGCAGAAGATTCCTCGTAAAGTCTAGCCGACTTAATTCCTTCCATTCTTTTCCCTCAATACCTTTGCTGCTTCTTCTGCAAAATATGTGATTATTATATCAGCACCTGCCCTTTTTATGGCAAGTAATGATTCCATCATGACTCTCTGCTCATTGATCCATCCATTCTGAGCGGCAGCTTTGATCATCGAATATTCTCCCGATACCTGATAAGCTACCAAAGGAAGATCGAATGTGTTGGCGGCATCTCTTATGATGTCGAGATATGGACCTGCCGGTTTGACCATTATCATATCTGCGCCTTCTGCGACATCCATATCGATCTCGCGAATTGCTTCCTTCCTGTTGCCGCAGGGCATCTGATAACCTGCTCTGTCTCCCTTTCCTGGGGCGGAACACGCAACATCTCTGAATGGCCCGTAATATGCACTGTAGAACTTTGCACTGTACGCCATGATGGGGACCTTCTCGAACCCCGCATCATCCAAAGCAATCCTGATGGCAGCTATCTGGCCGTCCATCATTCCACTGGGTGCGATGATATCTGCACCTGCCTCTGCCTGAGAAACGGCTGTTTTCCCGTATAGTTCCAATGTAGTGTCGTTATCTACATATCCGCATCCATCCAGCAATCCGCAATGTCCATGATCGGTATACTCGCAGAGACACAGATCCGCAATCACCAGAAGATCGGAATTCTCTTTCAGTCCTCTGATGGCTTTCTGAACAACACCGTCTTCTGCATATGCTCCAGAACCTTGTGCATCCTTGTGTTTGGGTATTCCGAACACAAGAACGGAATTGATACCGTTCTTCTGAAGTCCAGATGCGATCTCCTTGTATCCTGAAAGAGGATACGTCTTGACACCTGGCATTGACTCTGTTGTCTTCACCTTATCTATGTTCTCATCGAAGAACAAAGGCAGTACGAACTCATCGGCGTGCAACCTCGTCTCTGTGGTAAGATCCCTCATTCTCGAGCTCTGTCTGAGCCTTCTCATACGTACTTCAGGAAACATCATCTTTCTCATCCTCTAACCCAAAAATGGTTGTTGCTGCATTAAATATGTCCGTATTCCCCTCGCGGGATGCCTCTCTTAATTTAACGAACATCTCTGATGTAATGTTATTTATCAATGCTCTGGAAAAATCCTCTAAGACACAGTCGATATCGCACTGAGCAAGTGCACGTATCTTAGCCTGAGTGAGCTCATCTTCTCTGATGTGTGCCAATTTAAGACTTATAGCGCGGATCACTTCGTTAGCCGCCTTTTCCTTCTGTTCATTATCTATCTTCCGGAGCTCTTCTGTTATTATGTGCTCAGCTTCGGAGATCTCGTTGGTCCTACGGGCCACGTTCTCCATTGCGATAGACTGGAGGGAATCCATCGTATCCACTTCCACATCATGAACTTCGAATACGTCTTCATCTATGTTCCTAGGAACAGAGACATCTATCATCAGAAGTTTACGTGTCCTTCCGCTCATTGCCTCTTCCACATTGGACTTCCTTATGACGACATGAGGTGCAGATATGGCAACCAGTACAAGATCGCTTTCTCTTATGGCCTCGTTCATACGATTCATTGTGATCGCAGTTCCGCCTAGCTGTCCTGCTAATTCCTTAGCATGATCGAAAGTACGATTGGAAACGAATACGGTCTTCGGACCCTTTCCAACAAGATTCTTTGCAATGACGCTAGCCATATCTCCCGCACCGAATATAGTTACGGTCTTTCCTTCTAATTTTCCGATCTTCTGTTCTGCCAACTCGACAGCAGCAGAACCTACAGATACTGCACCCTTGTTCAATGCGGTCTCTGATCTGACCCTTTTTCCCACCATGAGTGCATGATCGAAAACGTATGCCAAAGTTCCATTGGCATGATTTTCATTCTTAGCCTGAATATAAGATTCTCTGATCTGATGCTGGATCTGATCTTCCCCTACGATCAAAGAATCCAATCCGCAGATCACTCTGAAAAGATGTTTGACACAATCTCCATCCTGAAGTATGAATGAGAACTTCTCATCTGCGGTATATGGAACACTCATTTTCACAATGTAATTGAGCATGTCTACTGTCTTTTCATTATCATATGTTGCAACATAGACCTCAAAACGATTGCATGTCCTGACCACCACATATTCCTTTACGAAATCCAATGTTCCGATGCGAAGATTCACATTCTTCTCCAATTCCGGAATGACCTCATTGAGTCCGTCCACGTTTCCTACGGAGACATGAGTTACATGAAGACTTACCATCATGCTTTCAGACCTCCGATCTTCAATGCAT
>Ga0265295_1008465_pt1 | contig 11414 bp, 12 predicted proteins | sample Munlansysbiofilm_FD_192503 | JGI IMG/M metagenome (GOLD analysis project Ga0265295, IMG submission 192503) | Leachate microbial communities from a municipal landfill in Southern Ontario, Canada - Methane capture system biofilm | ecosystem: Engineered > Solid waste > Landfill > Unclassified ... | reverse complement strand
CTTCTTTAACATCCCCTAGACATTTATAAATAAAATTTAAACCTTAAAAGCCTAAAAGTGCGAAACTCATCGTGGAGAAAGCTATTGGTTAGCGTACTTTGTCATTAAAGCCACACAGTGCGAAGCTCATCGTGGAGAATGCCATTGGTTAGCATTCCTAGAAGCGTCGCTTCCGAAGCCTTGCAAACTCTAAATCCACACATCTCTTTCAAAAGCGAGGTTTTAACCTCGTAAGACAAGCCACACATCTCTTTCGGAAGCGAGGTTTTAACCTCGTAAGACAAGCCTACAAGCCACACAGTGCGAAGCTGAAGCATCGCTTCCGAAGCCTTGGAAACTTTAAAGCCACACATCTCTTTCGGAAGCGAGGTTTTAACCTCGTAAGACAAGCCACACATCTCTTTCAAAAGCGAGGTTTTAACCTCGTAAACATGGCTTGACAATAACTTACATCTTTAAGGATGTATGAGTTTCGCCTAAGATCTTGTTGCGAAGTCTTGGAAAGATTTTACGCCTTAGTCTTCTCTATACTTACTTATCCCACACGCTTGATTTGGTTTTGGTGGATGTTCTTTTAAGTATATTAAATCTTCTAGCGTTTGAGTGAGAACTCTTTTTTGCTGTAGTATTGGGAGCATTAAGTTGTCCTTTTCATTTAAAGGAATACTCCAGTCTATTAGTATCTTTTGTACCTCGGCATCTAGCTCATCAAGGGCGTTTTGTATGTGTTTTATGCTATTCATAAAGCTATTGTAGCAAAATTTTAGACTTTTTTGGGTATAATCCCAGTTCCAAATTAAAAGGAGTCATCGATGCCAAAAATGAAATCGGTAAAAGGCGCTGTAAAGCGTTTTAAAGTTAAGAAAAACGGAACTGTTAAGCGCGGAACAGCGTTTAGAAGCCACATCTTAACAAAACAAGATGCTGGTACTCGTCGTAAGCAAAACACACCAAAAGTTGTTTGTAAAGCTGATGAGGCAAATGTTAAGGCTATGATAAACTAAATTAAACATTATAATGAGCAAAAGCCCATTGTAATGGTAGAGACATTTGTCCCTACAACCCCCTAAAGCTACAAAAAAGATTTTTTGAGAGTATTTAGGACTGTTTATCATAAATCTCCAGTTATATAACTGGGCAAGACCACAAAATGTGTGGCACCTTCATCGCACAAAGCGACTAGGTAAAGAAAAAGGAAAAATATGCCAAGAGTAAAAACAGGTGTTGTTCGTAGAAGAAGACACAAAAAGATATTAAAATTAGCAAAAGGTTTCTATAGCGGTCGCCGTAAACACTTTAGAAAAGCTAAAGAGCAGTTAGAGCGTTCATGGGTATATGCTCATCGTGATCGTAAACAAAAGAAAAGAGACTTCCGTAAACTGTGGATCATCCGTATCAACGCAGCTTGTCGTTTAAATGGAATGAACTACTCTACATTTATGAATGGTATTCACAAGTCTGGCATCGAGCTTGACCGTAAAATTTTAGCTGATATGGCGATGAATGATGCAGCAGCATTTAGTTCAGTTGCAGAAGCTTCAAAAGCAGCACTTAGCAAGTAATTTTGCTAAAAACACTTGAGCTTTTTGCTCAAGTAGTTTTAACTTTGTGTAAAATTAAACACAAAGCTCCTTCTCTTATTATTCCAAATTTTTCTTGTTTATATTGTTTTGAATTGATTCACACGCTATAAGTATCTTTTTTCTCTCTATATTCCATCTATATCCACTCATAGCTCCACTTTTTGCGATAACTCTATGACAAGGAATGAGATAACCGATGTGGTTTTTACCAATAGCAGATGCGATAGCTCTAGTGGCTTTTGGTTTCTCAAGAAAGTTTGCTATATCTTGATATGTTGCGACTACGCCATTTGGAAGGTTTAGAAGTGCCCTCCAGACATTAACTTGAAGATTTGTTCCCTTTACAAAAAGAGAGTATTTTTTGTTTTTTATAAAGATATTTTCTAGATACTCTTTTGCCACTTTTTCATCAAGGTTAAGATTTGCATTTTCCCAAAGTTCATTAAATCTCTTAAAAATTTCATCTCTATTTTCATCGATAAAACCTAAGTAACAAACACCTTTTTCTGTAAACCCAATGAGAGCTTCACCAAAAGGGGTCTTTCCATAGCCATAGGTAATAGAAACATCTTTTCCTTTTTCTCTCCACTCTTTAGGGGTTACGCCGATAAGATTTACAAAGAGTTCGTGAAGTCTGCTGCTACTTGAGAGCCCAATGTCCAGACTACTATCAAGTATGGATTTGGACTCTTTTATATGCTCTTTTGCGTAGTTTAGAGTAACAGAGTGCAAAAACTGCTGCGGAGTAACTCCAACATACTCTTTAAAAACCCGTATAAAATGAAACTTGCTCATGCCGATGTTTTTAGCTACTTCATCTATAGATGGATGCTCTTTAAAGTTCTCATCAATATACCTAATAGCTTTTTCTATCAGTTTGTAGTTATTGTGCAGAAGTTTAATCTCATCCATCTTGTGCCTACTAATAAGTTGATTGTTTATAAATCACAAAGTTTTGTGCTAGCTCTTCTAACTCTTTGTTTATTTTTAGATGAAGCTCTGTGTCGTTTATGTTATCTAAAACATCGCAGATTTTATTTGCGATAAATTCAAACTCTCTCTCTTTCATACCTCTCGCAGTAAGAGCGGGGCTTCCAATGCGGATACCACTTGTAACAAAGGGGCTTCTTGTGTCATTTGGAACACTATTTTTGTTTACTGTTATTCCCGCTCTCTCTAGGGCGCTATCTGCATCTTTACCAGAGAAGTCTTTGTTTAAAAAAGAGACTAAGACTAAGTGGTTGTCAGTTCCATCAGAGACTAAATCAAATCCTCTCTCTTTTAAAACAACTTCAAGCACTTTTGCATTTGCTTTTATCTGTTTTGCGTATTGTTTCCATGATGGATCTAGTACCTCTTTAAATGCAACAGCTTTTGCAGCAATTGTATTGATAAGTGGTCCACCTTGAGTTCCTGGAAAAATTGCAGAGTCTATTTTTTTAGCTAAATCTGCATCGTTTGTCATAATCACACCGCCTCTAGGACCCCTTAGAGTCTTGTGAGTAGTAGTCGTTACCACATCCGCATAAGGAAATGGACTCATGTGCTCATCAGCAGCCACAAGTCCTGCAACATGGGCGATGTCAGCAAAAAGAATAGCTCCTACAGCATCAGCAATCTCACGAAACTTTTTAAAGTCTATCTCTCTTGCATAAGCACTAGCTCCGCAAACTATCATCTTTGGACGAACTGCTTTTGCAATGTCTAAAATCTTGTTGTAGTCCATTCTTCCATCAGCTTCAACTCCATAAGTAAAGCTTGAGTAGTTTTGACCTGAAAAGCTCGGCTTGCTACCATGTGTCAAGTGTCCACCATGACTCAAATCCATTCCTAAGAGCTTATCGCCAGCCTGTAGAAGTGCCGCATAAACGGCAGAATTTGCTTGACTTCCTGAGTGTGGTTGGACATTTGCAAACTTGCACTTGAAAATCTCACAAACCCTATCTATCGCCAACTGCTCAACAGCATCAGCATACTCGCATCCACCGTAGTATCTCTTATATGGATAACCCTCTGCATATTTATTTGTAAGGATTGAACCCATCGCCTGCATAACCGCTGGGCTTGTAAAGTTTTCACTTGCAATCATCTCTAGGTGATTTGTCTGTCTCTTTAGCTCACCTTCTATGATTGAAAACACCTCATTGTCCGCTTCGAGTAAATCTTTGTTTGATACAAAACTCATTTTAGTAGCTCCACTCTTATTTTATTTTTAAAATGATAGCTCAAGTAGATATATTTAACAATCCAAAAATTGCTATATATTTATCTTTAGTAGTGGCAATGCTAGATTTTATGTAAAAAAAAGACAGAGTTGCCTTTTTCGTTGTAGTAGATGCCAAGTGATGAACTTCTTGAGAGATAAACGCCTCTTCCATTGAAAGACTTTACATTTCTAAAGATTTTACTTAGTATCTGAGTATCAAACCCATCGCCCTCATCTTCTATCTTTGTGATGATATAACTAGAAGAGTTGTAATTGACTCTACCAATGCTTACAGTTATCTTCTTGTTAGTTTTTTTCTCTAGCTCCAAAAGAGTGCTTAAGTAACCATCTTCTTCTATTAGAGTGTGTTTTTCTTTTGTGTTTATGGAGAGATTGCCATGCTCATATGCGTTCATAAAGAGTTCACTAAAGACTATGCCAGCTCTATATATAAGCCTTATGTCATCAGTTAAACCCTCCCATACTTTTGTATAGTATTCATTTGCTTCATCTATAGCATCTAGAGTTGTTTCAAAAGTTTTTTTAGATATGAGAGCATCTTTTAGATCTAGCCTGTTTATAAAAATAAAAGTGATATCATCTTCTTGTTTTTCAATCTTGTGAAGGAGTCTCTGCTTCATCTCCTCTTTTGTAAAAGAGTCATAAAAGTCATCTTCTATAAACTCCATATATAGTTTATCTTTAAACCTAGTAGGGTTTTCAATCATGCCATCGCTATAAAACAAAAACTTAAAAATATCAGATATATCATAGCTTGAAGTTTTGAAATCATCCATATATTTGCTCATAGGTGGGTTGTTTGATTTTACTCTTAATATCTCTTGTTGTTTATTTTGAAAAAGCATAGCAGGCATAGCAAAGTTGGCATAAAGAAGCTGTAAATTTGTACTATCTAAAAGGATAAAGTCAGCAGAGAGTGCTTCATCTTCAAGAAGTATAGGTTTTATATAGTCCAAAGATTCATATATAAGTCTATCAAGTGCAAAGTTGCCAATACTGAGCATTTTATCTATAGTATGGTTTATAAAAGAGGTCATAAGCATCGAGCTAAGAGATGCTGAGAGGCCATGCCCCATGCCATCAACTATAAGATAAAAAGTCCTATTTTTATCTATCTTTCTCGCACTATAAGCATCTCCACTTAGAGTATCAAGCGGTTGATATGAAAAGTCAACTAAAATAGTGTTTTCATTATCTATAGCTTGATAGTAAAAGTCATTTCTTAAGATATTTAACTCTTTAGCAAATGCTGACTCTTGCTGAAGAGATGAGTATTTTTCTCTAGCTTTTAGCTTTTGCATCTTAGGGCTATCTTTTAAAGGATTGCCATCGATGTCTGTAAACTCATGCTCCATAAAAAACTTTGTTAAACTCTAAACTTACTGAGTTCATTTTGTAGTCTTTTAGAGTCACTTGATAGTATCTCAACGCTGCTTTGAACTTCAGTTCTATGCTTAATATTTTCATTTGAGAGTTGTATGATCTCACCCATATTTGATATAAGCTCTTTTGTCTTTGTCGCAATATAAGTACTTTGGTGCATAACATCTGTTGACTTTTTAGATGTGATGGAAAGGTTTTGTTTTGTCTCTTGAGAGTCGCTTATAAGCTCTTGTGCTGAGATTGAGATATGTTGCATATTCTCTGATGTTTTGTTTGTCTCTTCTGAAATCTCTACAACATTTTGAGTTATCAAGTTTACATTTGCACTTATCTCACTTAGTGATTTTTGAGTTCTCTCTGCAAGCTTGCGGACTTCATCGGCAACTACGGCAAAACCTCGTCCATGTTCGCCTGCACGTGCTGCTTCGATGGCTGCGTTTAGTGCTAGTAGGTTTGTTTGGTCTGCTATATCCGAGATGATTGCAAGTACATCTTTGATGTTTTTAGCTTGTTCTGTTAGAGATGAGACTTTTTGGACTAAATCTTCTTGCTGGTGACTTCCCTCATCTATGGACTCAACCACATAGTCTAGCTTAGATATAAAATTATCAAGAACACTAAAAGTTTTGTTCAGATCCTCTGTAACAGTTATAGAAGCCTCTTCAACAGCATCTAGCCTTTGGCCTACTTCTGAGACAAGTGTATTTATGCTTGTGATCTTACCATCAGCAACTTCGCCATTTTTAGTCAAATCTACAACAACATTTCCAAGCTTTTGGCTTTGGTTTATTGTAGCTAGAGATACGGATTTAGCCTCGTTAACGCTCGCTTTAAAGGCTATAATCATCACATTTATAGCCCTTGAGATTTGTGATATTTCATCACTGCCCTCAACTATAATATCACAGGTCAAATCAAGATTATCGGAGACGCAACGAATCTTCTCTAGTGAACTCTTTACGCTTGTGTTTATCCCTCTTGAGATTAAGAGAATAATGAAAAATATGATAATTGCAAAGGCACTATAGCTAGCTAGTGTTGTAAATACAACCCTTTTCGAAGCAGATTCAACATCGGCTAGAAGGCTGGTGTTTTGTTGTGCTAGCTCATCATCAACCTCTTTTAAAAGGTCTATTTTTTTGGTGATTGTCTCAAACCACTTAACGCTATCAATCCCAAAATCTCCCTCAAATGCTTTTAATTTTGCGATTTTACGCATCTCGTTTACTTCATTAACTATGTTTGATTTCATCTTAGTTTCATAAAAAACTTTTGAAGAGTCTGTTGCCATTGCTAAAAAAGAGTCTAGATAGGCATCTTGCTCTGCTACTAGAGTCATCCACTTCGCAAACATCTCATCGCCAAATTTATCTGCTGCAAAAGTAGCGCTTAAAACTGCTCTTTCTATCCCAGCTCTCTCTTTTGATTTTAGAAAGTTAGTGTAGGCATCTAGAGACTTTACAAGTTCCTGAGTGCTAGCTAGCTTTGCACTAAGCGCTACGATATTTAAAATTTTGTTATTCATATTTGTGTAGTAAGAAACCACATCTTTAGTGCTTATCTCAAGAGCATCTACTTTTGAGCGGATTTGCTCAATATTGCGCATATCTTCATTGAAACTTGCTATCTCCTCTTGGAGAGATAGTGGAAATGAAGCAAAATCAAGGGTAGATGCATAGTCACTAAGCTCTTTATTTCTTTGAGAAGTTGAGTTTTTTTGCTTTGGTAAAATATCTTTAAATTGTGTACCCTTAGAACCAATGTATCCAGCACTCGCACCTCTCTCTTTTTGTGTCTCATGTATAAGCAAAGAGAGTTTTTGAGAGAGTATGTTTAGCTCTTTGGCTTGCTCTAAAACTCTCTTTTCTTCTAAAGCTTTAAAACTAGATATAGCTATAATGACAAGAGCAAAAGAGATAACTATAGTAGCAATTAGGTTAAGCTTAAACTTTATGCTCATACTAGGCCTTTCTCGCCTTAAAAGTAGATGTTAAGCTAAGGTCATCTATAAGATCCATTAACTGCCCATTTCCTATACGCATATCTACATTTATCTTATCTTTTAAGATGATTTTGTTAAAGTAGCCAATGACAGAAGATGTGATAGAGAGTGAATCGACTATGTGTATAGACACACTTTTATGAGTAGCAATAACGCCATCGATTAGACTTTTGATTTTAGAAAAATCACTTATGCTTTTTATATTTCCTGTAATCTCGATTATATTTGCTGATGATGTTATTTCCATCTTTAGGCTCCTTGTTTTTTGGATGTATAGTTTATTATGATAAGCATTAATCTATCATGAATGTCTGATGCCAAACATCCACTCTTTCATCTTCTTCTCATATCCTACATCTTTTAGTTCTACAAACTTTAAAGGCTTTGATAAATAGTCTTGTTTTACATATCCACCAAAGTCATGTGGATATAAATAACCGATATTTCTTTGGGTAATATTTTGAGGAATTTCAAGCATTACGCCATCATGTATAGCTTGTTCGGCTTTGTTTATGGCTAGGTATGCTGAGTTTGATTTTGGAGATGCACAGAGATAGATAACTGCTTGAGCTAAGATTATTTTAGCCTCAGGATAACCGATTTGAGAGACGCTTGTAAGTGTTGAAGTTGTAAGTGTTAGTGCTTGCGGATTTGCATTTCCCACATCTTCACTAGCGAGTATTACAAGCCTTCTTGCTATAAAAGCCGCGCTCTCTCCACCATCTATAAGACGAGCCAAATAGTAGATGCCAGCATCTGCATCTGAGCCTCTGATGGACTTTATCATAGCGCTTATTAAGTCATAATGAACACCAGCTTCACTACTTCCAACGCTTAGCGCATTTGGTCTGAGTGATTTTAGAAGCTCTAGCGTTATGTGGTTTTTGATACTCGATGCAAACTCTAAGAGCTTTAGCATCGAGCGGGCATCTCCTCCACTACTTGCAACTAGATACTCACTCGCATCCTCATCACACATCAAGTCCGCATGTTTTAGGGCTTTTTCCAAGAGTTTTAGTAGTGAAGAGTTTTCTATATACTTTAACTCAAAGAGCATAGAGCGAGAACGGATGGCAGAAGTTAGTGAAAAAAATGGATTTTCTGTAGATGCACCTATGATTAAAACTGAGTTGTTCTCCATTACTGGCAAAAGAACCTCTTGTTGGTTTTTTGACAATCGGTGCACTTCATCTATAAAAATAAGTGGCTTTTGAAGGGTGTTTTTGTACTGATCAAAAATCTTTCTTAACTGCTCCACTTTTAGTGAAGTAGCATTAAACTCATAAAATGGTAACTCCATTTTTTTTGAAATTATCCTAGCAATAGAAGTCTTTCCACATCCTGCAGGACCATAGAAAAAACTATGTCCTAAGGCTAGTTTTTCACACAATATCCTAAGTGGAGCACCCTTGCCACTTAGATGCTCTTGCCCGACTAACTCATCAAAAGAGCTAGGCCTTAGAAGATGCGTAAAGTCCACTTTACTTCGCTTTTTCTCTATCTTTTTTCTTTACTTCTTTCATAAAAGTAGAGAGTGCTGAGTATTCGCTTCTTGTGAGAAATCTCACTTTTCCAGTAGGTAGGTTATTGAGCTCTATCTCTGCAAAACTTACTCTTTTTAAGTCTGCCACTTCTGCGCCAAAGTGAGCGAAAAATCTTCTTATCTCTCTGTTTTGACCCTCAGCAATTGCAATCTTTAAGATGGAGTAGTTTTGCTCACTTTTATGAATCTTATAACCTATAAAAGGTGAAAAAGTCATGCTAGTTACTTTAGAGTGAGAGTGTCCGCCAGCTGTAGCATCTGTTAATTCTAGGCCGTTCATCATCGCATCTTCCATCTCTTTTGTGATGTGACCTTTGATTTTTACTTTATAGACTCTCTCAAGGTTTGAGTTCATAAGTGCAGATGCAATCTTTGAAGCATCTGTAAGAAGCAAAAGCCCCTCAGTTGCAAAGTCTAGCCTTCCGATGGGAACATAGTGTTTGTACTGTTTCTCTAACGAGTCATAGATAGTCTTTCGCCCTCGTGGATCACTCTTAGTTACAAGTTCGCCTTTTGGTTTGTTATAGACTATAACTGTGTATTTGTCTCTTACAGTAATCTGTTTTCCACTTACATAGACGATATCTTCGCCCTCTACAACCTGTGTAGCTGGGTTATCAACTATCTCTCCGTTTATTCTTACATAACCATCTGTTATTGCCTTGTCTGCCTCACGGCGAGAGTAGCTTGAGTGGTGTGCAATGTATTTGTTTAGTCTCATCTTTACGAGATTCCTTTTTCTATAAGCGTGTGAATGTGTAGTACGCCTTTAATGTTTTTATTTTTGTCTGTTACTACTAAGAGTTGTATCTTCATCTCTTCGATTAGCACAAGAGCTTCACTTGCTAGTATCTCTTCATCATCAAGAACTTTTGGATTTTTTGTTGCGTATTTGTAAATATTGTCTTCAAGTGAAAAATCCTCTTCTAAAAGAGCACGGCGAATATCGCCATCACTCACAAGCGCTATAAGCTTGTTGTCTTCATTTACAATCAAAACAGTTCCAAGTCTTCCCTCTGAGATCTTAACTATGGCATCTTTTACTTTTGTATCTTTTTTGATGATAGGGAGATTTTCTTTTTTCATAAGGTCTTTAACTTTTATGAAGAGTTTTTTGCCCAAAGCTCCACCTGGATGAAAAGATGCAAAGTCACTCTTTTTAAAGCCTCTAGCACGCATAAGGCAAACTGCAAGAGCATCTCCTAAAGCTAGAGTCAGAGTTGTAGAACTCGTAGGTGCGCTATCAAGTGGACAAGCCTCTTTTTTTACGATCACATCTATTACAGCATCGCTATACTTTGCAAGCGTTGAAGTTCTATCTCTTGTCATCCCAATAAGTGGAGTATCAAATCTCTTTACATGTGGAAGTATCGAGCTTAACTCTTCACTCTCTCCGCTATAACTGATGGCTAAAACAACATCATCCTTGCTTATCACTCCTAGGTCTCCGTGGAGTGCTTCTGTAGGATGTAAGAAAAAACTAGGAGTCCCAGTAGATGCGAGTGTTGCAGCTATTTTTGCTCCAATGAGTCCGCTCTTTCCAACGCCTGTGACAATGAGCTTTCCCTTACATGCAAGTATGGTCTCAACAGCTTTGACGAAGTCATCAGTGATGTTTTTTGCAGCATCTTGTAGTGTTTGTGCTTCTATGTTTAAAGTCTCTTGTGCAATCTCTATATAATTCATAGTGCGATTATATCCTCTTTAGCTTCATATGTGTATAATTCTTGCATGAAAAAAATAGTAATTTTGTTTAGCGGCGATGGTTTTAACGCCCAAAATATTGTAAAAAAAATGCACAACAAAAAGTGTAAAGTAGTTTGTGGCATCTCAAACAAAAGAGATGCCAAAGGGCATATAAAGCTCCAAGAATTAGGTGTGAAAACAGAAGTTTTAGAGCATGCTGGATACGACTCAAGGGAGAGTTTTGATAAGGAACTTGTAGGGCTGATAAAAAAATACGAGCCAGATTTGGTAGTTCTTAGTGGGTTTATGAGAATCCTAACAGAAGTCTTTACCTCAAATATAAAAGCAATAAATCTTCATCCCTCACTTCTTCCAAAATACAAAGGCGCAAAGGCTATAGAGCAGAGTTATTTGAGTCAAGATGCTGAGTGTGGAGTGAGTGTGCATCATGTAAATGGCGAGCTTGACGCTGGAGAGATTATTTTGCAAAAGAGCTTTTTAAGATGCGAAGATGAAACAATGGAAAGTTTTACCAAAAAGATAAAAGAACTTGAATTCTCCATCATGCCAGAGGCAATAGAGAAGGTGTTAGATGCAAAGAATTTTTGATGAAGTAGCATCTCTTGATGAGAGATGCTACACGGAGTTTGGGCTTAGTGAAGATTTACTTATGGAACACGCTGCAGATGGGATGGCTTCATTTATAAGAGAGAACTTTAAAAGAGATGCAAAGGTCATCATCGTCTGTGGAAGCGGTAACAATGGCGCAGATGGAATCGCACTCGCAAGACTTTTGCATGGCGACTATAAGGTTTATATCTACCATGCAAAAGAGCCAAAATCAGAGATGGCTAAACTGCAACAAAAACGCTGTGATGCTATTGGCGTTAAAATTATAGACTCACTAGAGAGATGCGAGGTTTTAGTTGAGGCCATAGTTGGAACTGGATTTAGCGGAGAGTTTAGTGATAAACTAAAGAGTCTAATCAT
>Ga0265295_1008464_pt1 | contig 11415 bp, 9 predicted proteins | sample Munlansysbiofilm_FD_192503 | JGI IMG/M metagenome (GOLD analysis project Ga0265295, IMG submission 192503) | Leachate microbial communities from a municipal landfill in Southern Ontario, Canada - Methane capture system biofilm | ecosystem: Engineered > Solid waste > Landfill > Unclassified ... | reverse complement strand
TCTTATTAAGGAACCCTATTATCAGGTTTAAACATATAGGACGAATCAAATCCGCAGAATAATTTCCTGATTGAATTATACAGTTATCCTGCACACATATTGTCATTATCTGTGGTAGATAACATTGCCTATATTGCTCTGTCACATTGTCTATCCTAAGTGGACACTTTTCCATTTCCCATCAGTTGCCACCCGGACCGACTCATCGGCACAGTGATCACGAATGGATCGGAGGAGAGTCTCAGAGGCTCCGAGCGACTGAGCCTTGGCAAGCTCCGCATCCCGCTCGATCTCCAGTTCCTTCTGCTTGCGAGCAACCAGATCGTCAATTGCCAGAGTATCATATCTCTGCTGCAGTTGAGCCAACTGCTCCAGTTTACGCTGACGTTCATCGTAGTCAATACCACCAGTATTACCAGCACAAGTAAAGACCTTTGCACATAGGTGGGTACAACTTGCAGATAAGAGTCGTGTTTTGTTCAGAGAATCTATTTTATAAATGTCGTAAATAATTCTTGACAAATTAGATAGCGCTACATATTGTCATCTTATCAAGAACAGGAGATTTACCATGCGCAGAGATAAGATGACTATGACCGATTACGACATTCAGAACCGGCTGAACCAGATAGAGCACTTTTTGTTAGAGTTCAAGGAAATGGTGAACTGGGACAAAGTGAAGAGGTATCTGGAACCGCTTGATCCCCAACGGACAAAGGTGGCAGGCAGGGATTCCTATGATCCGGTGAAGATGTTTCGGGTGATGTTGTTGCAGGGCTGGTATGATTTGTCCGATCCTGAGATGGAGTTCTATCTGCGCACCAATCTTCTGTTCATGAATTTCTGTGACTTCAGCATTACCGAGAGTACTCCTGATCATTCGACCATCAGCCGTTGGCGCGACCGGCTGACCAAGTCGGGTTTGTATAAGACCGTGTTTGAGGGAATCATGGGTGAGTTCCACGAGATGGGTTTGGAGGTCAGGAAAGGCAAGATGGTGGATGCAACCTTGATCTCGTCCCAAGCCCGTCCCCACAAGAAGGTTTTCATTGAAACAGAACCGACTGGCGATGAGGCACAGTCAGAAGAATCGACTCCCATCTTTGAAGCGACCGAAGTGACCATCGAGGAGTCCGTAGACAAGGATGCCAGATGGATGAAAAAGGGGAATCAATCGACCTATGGCTACAAGGGACATGTGTTGACCGATGCCAATGGGATCGTGGAGAGCATCATTGTCACACCTGCCAATGTTCATGACACGGTGATGTTTCCGGAGTTGATCGGCAATACACCTCTTGAGGAGGGAGACATCATTCATGCCGACAAAGGTTATCACAGTGAGGCCAATAAAGAATTGCTCCGAACTAACGGTCTTGAGGACAGGATCATGCACAAACGTAAACGGAATGAGCCCGAGGATGATGCCATAAGGCAGCGCAACAAGGCTATTTCTCAGCATCGCTACGTGATTGAGCGCACCTTTGGTTCACTGAAGCGGAGTTATGGCTGGTCGCGATCAAGATATGTGGGTTTGGAAAAAACTACCTGCTACCTCTACATGAGGTGCCTAGCTTACAACATCAAACGGGCAATGAAAATTCTTTCCTTTAACCCTGTATAGGAGAGGTGTGCCCAGATTCTGGGATTTGTTCTCGAAATGGCTTGAAAAAGCCGTGATAGATGAGATGTTTCATGCTATTCAGGCGAGTTTTACCCGTCCTGTAACAAAACCCACCTATTTTTTTTGCATAATCTAATATCCATCCCTCCCTGTGGCTAATTTTGCAAAGGTCTTTAAGATGGTTCTCCCCCATTTACGTAAACTATGGACAAGAAGTATTCAAGCCGTGTCGATGCAGTGCAAGCTGCAACAACACACCTTGGCAACAGCTTTGATCAATGGGGATGAACTACGGGGTCAACTACCGGCAGGATGGATGGCATCCACCGGACAACCGCGAAACTTCTCGGGCACCAGACCTCCACAAATTCCGCAGTTGATGCACTTCTCGGGATCAATCCATGCCTTGCCATCTACATAAGAAATTGCGTTTACCGGACATACCCGCAGGCAAAAGCCACAGGATATGCAATCCTCCGCATTAACCATAAAAAAGTCTTGGAGAGCAGTTTCTTCGGGTTCTGTAGATTCGATATCTGGGGGATTATCATCGCTGATCGAGGAGACCGGCTTGGCTGGAATCCGTTCTGGTTCAGGTTTCACTATCGGTTTACTCTGTTCGGTTTGCTCAATTTTTTCCGGTAGTACTTCTTCGACCTCACTTGATCCGGAATCCTGGTTTGTATCTGGCTCCGTCATTGCTGGGATAGCGATGAAGCCATCCACACAACGGCGGCAACCTATGCACTTCAGACTATCGATCACTGCCTTGCCATTTTTCATGTAAATGGCATCCACCGGACACACCTGTTGTTTTTCTTTGGGGCTGAACATTCCTCGCGCTGTCAATAGCTGAAAAGTGCCAACCGCCAACAGCAATATAATGACCAGTATTTGCAAAGTCTTTTTCATTTATCTCTTTCCTGTGATATCGTCCCGGGTTTGGGACACTTCTCGGCACAACGGTGGCAATGGATGCAATCGGGAGACTCCACATACTCCTCGCAAAGGATATCCAGATTCATGGGGCAATTTAGGCTACACACACCGCAATCTATGCATCGCTCAAGGTTTCTGCGAATCTTGGCGCGGGGAAAGGCAAACAGCTTGCCCATAAACTGAGCAATATTCAGTAATGCTGCATAGGGACACAGAAAGCGGCACCACATCCGCTCCAGAAAGTACCCGCCGATCACGATTATGATAGCCGTGAATAAACCCAACCAAGCTAAGCGTGGTAACATAGATACAGCGTAGATAGGACAAAATGCCATGAATATCCATGCCAATCCGCCAATTACCAGTAAAGCAGTGATTCCCAGAATCCAATACTTGATTTTTGCCAGCTTCCGTTCGGCAAAAATGGGGATTTGCCTGCTGCGTTTCTTGCCCCTTAAACGATTCACATACTCTTGTAAAGTACCCAGAGGACAGATGTAGCCGCAGAAGAATCTTCCCCAGAACATGGATAAGATGATGAAGAGGAGCCCCAGGAATATTCCCAGAGCAGCAATCCCCAGACTCAAAACCCAGAGATTTCCTTTCATCAGCCCAAAACAGACAAGCGCGTAAGGGCAAAAGTTGTGGATAGAGCTCTTCCCCATCATAACAATGGTTGCCATGATTCCCAGGCTTATTGCCAGGAAAGCAACCTGAATCAGGGCGCGTCTCTTCATTGATACTCGGTTAAATACTGTTTACGGGCGGAGACATCCATCGCCGGAATTGCCGGAGCAATCAGTTCGTGATATACAGCTCTTGCTTCGTTATGGAAGATACCAAGATACTGTTTTTCGTGGTCTTTTGCCAAGGCACGAGCGTGTTCGATATCCGAGGGAAGTGCATCCAGAAAAGCAGTGTGCTCATTGTACAATTGATATGTGTTGTTGTAACTTACGCAAGGCTGAAGCACTTCCACAAAGGAAAATCCCTTGTGGCGGATTGCTTGATGCAGGATTCCCGCCAGATGATCGATCTTGGCGCTGTAGCCTCGTGCTACGAAGCTTGCCCCTGCTTCCAACAGCAAACTGATGGCGTTGAATGGCTTTTCCACATTGCCAAAGGGAGTCGAAAGCCCTTTGTACCCGAAATCCGAGAGTGGAGATGCCTGACCTGTGGTAAGCCCATAATTTCCATTGTTGTGCAAGATCAAAGTGATGTCCATGTTGCGTTTAGCAGCAAACAGGGTATGCTCCAGACCCTCACCCAGGCTATCTCCATCTCCGCCAAAGGTGATGACATTCAGATTGGGATTTGCCAGCTTAACTCCTTGAGCGGTAGCTAAAGCTCTGCCATGCAAGCCATAGATCCCCGAGATATCCAGATAATCGAATATCTTGCCATGACATCCAATTCCGGAAGTCATCACGATATCAGCCAGAGGAGTTCCCTCTTCGTGCAAGGTCTTGATACACTTGCGCACCGCGGCGAAGATACCGAAATTGCCACAGCCGATGCACCAAGTGTTTTCTTTGGAACTGATCAAGTTACGCATCGATTGCCTCCCGGATAGCATTCACCAGTTCACCAGCATCAAAATGCCTGCCATCATAACGCAGGATGTTGGCTTTCACATTGATCTCCAGTTTCTCTTTTAAAAAACGAGCGAAATTTGGGTTCAGCGAGTGTTCTACTACAATCACTTCTTTGCCCCTGTAAGCAGCTAATTCATCGTGAGGGAAGGGCTCCAGATAGACGGGAACTACCAGTTCAAAATCGATATACTTCTGAGCCTCACGTAACTCCAGTGCTGTTGATCCATAGGCAAAAACCTTGGTACTACCCTTGCCATATACTTCTACCCGCCGGTATTTTCGACTGAGGGAATCTATTGCAGCGCTTTTGCGTTGACGTTTTTCTTTCATGAGTTTGATATTTGTAGCTTTATCTGTGCGAAATCCGCTCTCCAGGTGCTCGTTTGTATTCCATTTGATTACATCATCATCCGTAGCGCTATCCGAACCGGGAAACTTGAGCGGAGAAATCCCGGATTGGGTGAACTGATAACGTTGGTAGTTTACCGAATCCGGCTGTGCCAATTGGTATTCATCGACCTTACTGATATCGAGTCTCAGGTTTGTAGCGCTTTCACTTAGGTGTTTTTCTGTGAGCAATATCGCCGGAGACTGGCTTTCCCATGCTAAATTCATCAACTCAATCGCCAAAGTAAAAGCCCGTTCAAAACTATCAGGGCTCGCCACAATGCGGGGAAACTCGCCATGACCTTGATTGAGTGCGAAGAAAAGATCTTCCTGCGCTGTGTAGGTGGATACACCCGTAGCAGGACCAGGCCGGGAAGACAGAAAACATAAAAGAGGAGCTTCCACCATACCAGCCATGCTAAAAGCTTCCTGCATCAGCGCGAAACCTCCACCGCTACTGCCTACCGCCGCCCGTTTACCAGCAAAACATGCTCCAAGTGCCATATTCGCCGCCGCGAGTTCGCTTTCTGCATGCACGGTTTTGATGCCAAGCTGATCACGTTTCAAAGCCAGATAATGCAAAATCGAAGACGCCGGAGTCATGGGGTAGCTGAAGTAACAATCCAAGCCAGCAGCCCATGCACCTAAAGCGAGCAGCTGATTTCCAGTATAGAACTTTGAGGCTACGCTCTGCTCTTGCTTCAGTTCATATACTTTTTGCAGATCAAGCTGATTCACCAGTTGATACACCGCCAAGGCAAATGAAGTATTCTCCGCTTGATTACGCTTGAATTCCCGGGCAATGGTATCTTTGAGGAATTCCTCGCTGATACCCATGACGGCGCAAAATATCGCGATGGATGCCAGCGACATATTCCCAGCTTCAGGATAGTGTGTTTTCACTAATTTTGCCAGGGGGAGCGGAATCATGGTGTCATCCCGGACATCGGCTTCATCACAGAAATGCAAGCCGCCTTCAAGTAAATCCCCCTTGTGTTCATCTACACTGCGGGAATCGAAACTGATCACAAGATTAGCTTGTTTGTATGTATTGTACATTCGAGAGGGGGACATGCTTACTACGCTGAAGTTGTGTCCGCCTTTGATCAGCGACTGATAATCGTCGGTTTGAAACACGTGATTATTGTGGATGATTGCCAGGTGGGCTATCACCTGGGCTGCCTTTTTGATCCCCTCGCCGGCTTTTCCGCCTACGAGCACGGTAAAGATTTTCTGAGCCAAGATTATAACTCTCCTAATTCACTCAAGATCGTGTTTATATAAGGTCGAATATCGTATTGCAGACGGTTGCTGTTGCGCTCCATGAGTTCTATGATCTGACGGTCGTAATCGCTTTCGCGGGCAAAATAGATCATAATTTCGGCAAAGGTCTTCTCCGTAGGATATGAGATCAAGCCCTTTTCCAAGAAGGGAAAGCTTTGTGCAGGTGTTTTTTCCATCAATTCTGCCAGGATGAAACTGATGTATATCTGCCAGCCCTGAGGGTGTTTGAATACCACCCGATCCACAAACTCATCGAGCGCAGCCCAATTCTCGGTCTTGGTATAGATCTTAGTATAGAATTCTGTAAGCTTAATCTCGTCATCGATGAAGATCTTGCCACGTTCGATATAGGAACTTGCTTTTTCGGCATTTCCAAGCTCGGCGTAGTGGGTTGCGGCTCTTACAAAACCGGATCCGTAATTCATCACCAGCCTGCGCATATTGTCGTCCATGAACACCCGATCGTCGTCGATGGAGCGATATTCATACACTTCATCGATATTGGAAATCAAGCGTGCCACATTCACTTGGCCATCTTCCTGGTGAGAAACCACCCGCGCTACCATACCTTCGTTTTGGGTAAATTCCTCGAAACCAATATAGCTCTCGCAAGTAACTGCGAAATAGATCGGACGATGCCCAAAATTCTGTTGAATGATGTGGAACACAGCTTGGTCTGAGATTCTATAAAATGGCTCCCGTGAACGCCATGAGGGAGTTTGCTCCAAAGGTAGTGTAAACGATCCACTGGCGGGGGTTCCAGTTACCTGCAGATCGTTGGTGATGCGGGCTATACTCAGTTTGTCGATTTCTTCATCCGTCATTGTAAAAATCACACCCTCTTTATCCCGCAGTTGTTTAATATACCAAGGTGTATTCAACAGCGAGAGATTAGCGACGGTGACATCCTTGCGAATTCCCTTCAGATAGGTGATTTTGAATTCCATTGCGTCATTGATCGCGGCTAGTGCCTCCTCCGAGGGGGCAATATTCTGTGCAGGATAGCTATGTTCCTTGGCATGAGGATCTTCCACTGCCTGGGCATACCACAGTGGGAATGTATCGTTATCTCCATTGGTGAAGATAATCGCGTTTTCTTCCAGAGAGTTTAGGAAGTTCACGCCATAATCCAGCGCGATATATTCGTGAGACCTATCGTGAGTGTGGTATTGGGAAATCATGTTGCCAATCGGCAGAATCAACAATATGGCGGCAAGGAGATACTTTGCGGCATCTTTCTTGAAGATGTTTATCATCGCCAAAGACCCAATACCCAGCCATACTGCCCACATATTGTATGCCACCACAAAGAAATAATCTCTATCCCTCACCTCGGCGTTGGAGAGATTCATCACAAAGACCATGACGATGGTGGTGAAAATGATCACACTAAGGAAGTAATTGAAGCTGTGTTTGTTTTTACGGAAGTGATACACTGCGCCTCCCAAACCTAGGTAAGCGATCAGGATGTTGCCAATGGACTTACCGACAACCCCGGGTGTATTCAGGATGGGAGCCAGAACTCCATCAGGAAACCATTGCATCCCGAAATAGCGCAGAAAATGGTAGCCAAGCTGTTCTCCAAAGAAGCTTGCGCGCCTTACCACAAAGCTGGTATTCCCATATTGCTTGCGCAGAACGTAATCCATAAAAGCGGAGATTGTGCTGGGATGCCCCTCGTTGATGAAAGGACGGTCTGCGGCACGGATCATCAGATAGATATGGCTCGAAAGCCCCACCAGAACTAACAGGAAGGACATCAGCCAGAATTTCTTGCTAAAGATATCCTTAAGCTCGTAAGCGAGGATCAACAGAGTAACGATGGCAAAGCCCCATTTATCGAATTCATCCACTGCCAAGCCTTTACCGATAGCGCCGAAGATGAAGTATCCCGCCAAAATCGCGAAGGTATAGCCAATTACTTTTAGCCAGAAGTTATCCTTCCGCATCCCACTTTGGAGCATCGGATAAACCACTATGAAAAGCACGGCAGGTGCTATCTGTAGAGCCGTTTGATGCACACAAAAGCCCAGAAAGAAGAGATACACTATCAGCAGCAAGATGTTCTGATGGTCGTAATCTTCACTCTTCTGAAGCCAGACAAGAGTAAGCCAAAGGATCAGATTTACGAAAAAGACCAAGCCGGAATATACTTCCGCTTCAATCGCGTTCATCCAGAAGGTAAAAGAAAAGGCTGTATAAAGGGCTGCCACAGTTCCGGCAAACATCGCTTCCCAAGCCTTTATCTTCATCATGCTTACCAGCTTCACGGTGAACAGATATGTGAACATCACGGCAAAAGCAGAAGTAAGCCCGGAAATGAAAGCGGCAATCACCGCGTGGGATACAAAGCTCCCAAAGAGCGATACGATAGCTCTTCCAAACACAATATAGAACGGGTTTCCGGGGGGATGTGGCACACCCAGAATGCTGATGCAGGTGGCATATTCTCCGCTATCCCAAAAACTCATGGTGCGAGCCTGGGTAGCCATATAGACGATCAGGGTAAGAGCGAAAATAGCCCAGGCAAGGATCTTGTTGTGCAGATCAGGCACCAAAGCCTGAGGTTTTAGCGGCAGATCGTCCTTTATCCGGATTGCTTCCGGTTTCTGGTACTCTATCGGTTTTTTCTGTCTTAACTGCTTTCTAATGTCTTGATCTTTTGGCATCAGATCTCCTTATCAATCTTTCATACCGCTACGCGAGTAGCTAGCGATAATTTGTTTCTGGGCGAAGAAAAACAGGATTAAAATGGGCACAATGCTGAAGGTGGAGGCAGCCATCAACAGAGTAGTCTGGGTGGATGCTTCCTGATTGAAATAACTTAGCCCTACCTGCAACACACGAAGCTCCGGACGGTTGATCATCACCAATGGCCACATGAAGCTGTTCCAACTGGTGATCAGTGAAAAGATGGATGCGGTGGCTATTACCGGTTTGGATAGTGGAACGATGATCCGCCAGAGCATACCAAAGGTGGAACAGCCATCTATGGAAGCTGCATCAAACAGTTCTTTTGGTAGTGCTTTAAAGTGTTGACGGAACAGGAAGATCGTAAAGATGTTCGCTATCCAAGGGATAATCAGCGCGTTGTAGGTATCCAACCAATTCAGTTTATCCAACAGCACGTAGGATGAGATCATGTAAATCGGCTGGGGTACCATCATCATGGAGAGAAATAGATAGAAGAAGAAATCCCTGCCCCTAAACTCCATGCGGGCAAAGGCATAGGCGGCTAATAGGGAAGTGATCAATACACCCACTAAACTGACGATGGATACATATATCGTGTTGTAGAAATAGAGTCCAAACGGTACTTTCTTGAAGGCCTTTATGTAGTTCGACAGATGCAGGCTTGGTTTTTTGCGGTATAGCTCAATCTGGTTGGAAGGCACTTCTTTGTATTCTTCCACAATGTTCAGGTCCTCATCCAACACGTGGATCACGCTGGTAGAACCTTTGTCCATCACAAGCAGGATTCGCTCCTGATTGCCGTCGTTGTTCCATACATGATACTCTTCTTTGGGAATAAAAAGGGTTTCCTGTTTGTTGAATTCCGATTGGGTCATCAGCGAAGTGGAAAGCATCCACAAGAAAGGAACGACCATGGTAAATCCGAAAATGATCAGGATCGTATAGGTGATAATGCTTCTTAACTTATCCATTGTCTCCCCCTTAGTAGTTAACGTGTTTTTCCATTCTGCGCTGGAAGATCGTGAGGGCAAGAATCAACAAGAACAGAGCCAGGGAAACAGCACTTGCATAGCCCATTTCGAGAACGTCGAAGCCGCGTTCATAGATGTAATAAACGATCAACTTGGTGGTGTTCAACGGCCCTCCCTTATCGGTCATCAAGTAGATTTGCGAGAAGGTCTGGAAGGTGGTGATAGTTGTCATGATCAGCACATAAAATGTGGTGGGCGAGATCAATGGCACAGTGATGTTCCAAAACTGGCGACCCTTGCCCGCACCGTCTATCTCCGCCGCTTCGTAATAATCTTTAGAGATGTTTTGCAAACCTGCCAGATAGATAATGGTGTTGTATCCCAGTCCTTTCCAGACAGTCATGATGATAATGGCAAATAGTGCTTGGGATGGGCCGTGGAAGAATTGCGGTAGATTGCCCCAGCCAAAGCGTTCAAACATGATCAGAAAGATCCCGCGGGATTCTGCCAACCACGCTTGCGGAGAGATCCCTACAAATCCCAAGAAGGTGTTCATTAAACCGGTTTGCTCGTTGAAGATCAATTTCCAGACGATGGATACCGCCACCAGCGAAGTTACGAAGGGCATAAAATAGATGATCCTAAAAAAGCTTTTAAAATACTTGATCTTGTTCAACATCACGGCGAAAAACATCGACAACACGATGGTCGCAGGAACCAAGATGATTACCAGCCAAAATGTGTTTCCCATGGACTGCCAAAATACCTGATCCTGCATCATTTTAGAATAATTTGCCAAACCGATGAACTTGCCTGTACCCTGCAAGCTCCAATCGTAGAAAGAGAGGATAAAACTCATCACGATCGGGATTAAACGAAAAGCCACCACTATCACCAATGCAGGCAAAAGGTAGAGGTATGGAGAAATCTTCCACTTTGTTTTCATATCTCACCACCATTATCGTACTCGCTGGACTTGCGGTATTGACGCCAATCAATTCCCAGCTTCGTACACTTTTTATACAAATTCTCCCGGGTGATATCCGCTAAAGCCGAGGCTTTTTGGATATTCCCGCCTGTTATACTCAGAAGGTTATGGATATAATGTCGGCCAAAGGCATCCCTCGCCTGTGCCCAACTGATTGAATCTGTATCCGATAGAGGTTCCGTAGCGGAGATCCCTCCTCCGATGATTTCCGGAAGATCTTCCGGCTGGATAACTTTGTTTTCGGCAAGAATCACCGCATGCTCCAACGCATTGCGCAGTTCCCGAATATTGCCCTTCCAATCATAATTGAGGAGTAAGGACATCACTCCCGGAGATATCTTGAGTTCTGTCTTGCCATATTTTTGGCAGAATTCCTGAACAAATGAGCTTGCAAGCAGCCGGATGTCATCCTTCCGCTCCCTTAGGGGGGGGATATGCAGATTGATCACATTCAGCCGATAATAAAGATCTTCGCGGAATTTACCTTCCGTTACCAATTGGTTGATGTCCTTGTTCGTCGCGGCAATAATGCGTGTGTCTGTAGTAGCATCACTATCCGAACCAACCGCGCGATAGACACCAGATTCCAATACTTTAAGTAGCTTCACCTGAAACACGAGTGACGTTTCGGTGATCTCATCCAAGAATAATGTACCACCATTTGCTTCCTGAAAATAACCTATTTTATCCCGATGGGCATCGGTGAAGGAACCTCGTTTGTGTCCAAACAGCAAGCTTTCCAAAAGTGTCTCGGTGAGGCTGCCACAGTTTACTGAAACAAACTTCTTGTTCTTGCGGGGGCTGTTGCGGTGGATCAGCTCTGCGAAGACGCTCTTCCCCACCCCGGTTTCTCCGGTGATCAAAGCCAGGGTATCTAGAGCGGAGATCTTTTTCACTTTTTGGATAAGTGCCTGAATGGGTGGAGAATTTCCG
>Ga0265295_1008463_pt1 | contig 11416 bp, 10 predicted proteins | sample Munlansysbiofilm_FD_192503 | JGI IMG/M metagenome (GOLD analysis project Ga0265295, IMG submission 192503) | Leachate microbial communities from a municipal landfill in Southern Ontario, Canada - Methane capture system biofilm | ecosystem: Engineered > Solid waste > Landfill > Unclassified ... | reverse complement strand
GCCTCAGGCCGCGTGCGTCTGGAGTCGCTTGATCTCATGGATCAGGCCGCAGTGCGTGCATTTTTCGAAAAGGAACGGCCAAGCCACGTCTTTCTGGCCGCCGCCAAGGTCGGCGGCATTCATGCCAACAACACCTACCCGGCGGATTTCATCTACTCGAACTTGGCCATCCAGACCAACGTCATTCACAGTGCCTATCAAGCCGGCGTGCAGCGACTCCTTTTTCTGGGCTCGAGTTGCATCTACCCTCGGGAATGCCCGCAGCCCATCCGTGAATCCTATCTATTGAGCGGCCCTCTGGAGCCCACGAACCGTCCCTACGCCGTGGCCAAGATCGCGGGTATCGAGATGTGCTGGGCCTACAACCGTCAGTACGGCACCAGATATCTAGCCGTCATGCCCACCAACCTCTACGGCCCAGGCGACAACTATGACCTGCAAACCAGCCACGTCTTGCCCGCCCTGATCCGCAAGGCTCATGAAGCCAAGGTGAGGGGCGACAGGAGTTTCACAGTCTGGGGCACGGGTACGCCTCGCCGTGAATTTCTCTACAGCGACGACCTCGCAAGTGCGTGCGTTTTTCTAATGAGCGAAGCTGGGAAAACTGAAACCCTGTTCAGTGATCATGAACCACCTTTGGTCAATATCGGGTGCGGAGAGGACGTGACCATTGCTGAGCTTGCGGGCATGGTGGCGGAGGTTGTGGGTTCTGAGGGTGAGATTGTGTTTGACGAGAGTAAGCCGGATGGGACGCCGCAGAAGCTTCTTGATGTGTCGAGGATAAGCGGCATGGGTTGGCGTTCGGGTGTTGTTTTGCCTGAGGGGATTGGGTTGACGTATGGGGATTTTGTTAAGGGTTGAGAATGGCAGGGGAGCATTCGCAATGAAAACAGATAGAAGGTATCATTCATGAAAGCCGTAATCCTCGCGGGTGGTCTCGGTACCCGCATTTCAGAAGAAACGCATCTTAAACCCAAGCCAATGATAGAAATAGGTGGGAAGCCTATTTTGTGGCATATAATGAAGATATATTCTTGCCACGGAGTTAATGATTTCATAATCTGTTGTGGTTACAAAGGATATATTATTAAAGAGTATTTTGCGAATTATTTTCTTCATATGTCTGACGTTACGTTTGATATGAAAAAAAATGAAATGGAAGTGCATTGTCGACATGCAGAACCTTGGCGGGTTACTCTTGTTGATACAGGTGAAAATACCATGACTGGTGGTCGTCTCCGTCGCGTTGCTGATTATGTAAAACATGATGAGTCATTTTGCTTCACATATGGAGATGGCGTTGCAGACATCAATATTGCGGAGCAAATTAAATTTCATAGACAGCATGGTTGTTGGGCCACAGTGACAGCCGTGCAGCCACCCGGCCGTTATGGAGCGTTGCAAATTTTTGGCGATCAAGTTGTTGGATTTACAGAAAAACCTCGTGGAGATGGCGGCCTGATTAATGGTGGTTTCTTCGTACTTAAGCCCCGATGTTTGGATTTGATTGAAAACGACCAAAGTAGTTGGGAAGGCTCTCCGCTCAGTCACCTGGCCTCCATGGGGCAACTGATGGCTTTCGAACATTGCGGGTTTTGGCAGCCAATGGACACATTGCGCGAGAAAAACTTGCTGGAAGACCTTTGGGTTTCCGGAAAGGCACCCTGGAAGGTCTGGTCGTGAAAACTCAGTTTTGGTGCGGCAAACGCGTTCTGCTGACCGGTCATACGGGATTCAAAGGCGCTTGGCTGACTTTATGGCTCAGTGGAATGGGCGCGCATGTCACGGGTATTAGCCTGCCTCCGATTTCCAGTCCAAACCTGTTTTCTCTGGCTGAGGTTAGTGATCGTTGTGATAGCCATTTCTGTGATATTACGGACGGGGTTGCCCTTCATGACCTAGTTCAGCGCGCGAAGCCTGATATTTTGTTCCACTTTGCCGCCCAATCGTTGGTCCGTCCCAGTTACCGCGAACCGATCGCGACTTTCGCGACTAACGTGATGGGAACTGTCAACGTTTTGGATGCACTTCGGGGTTTGGATTCAATTAAGGCCGCGATCATGATCACTACGGACAAGGTTTATCACAATAATGAATGGTCTTGGCCTTACCGGGAGAGCGATACACTGGGTGGGCGCGATCCCTATAGCGCGAGCAAAGCTGCCAGCGAGATTGTCGTTACTAGCTACCGTGATGCATTCCTGAGACAACAGGGAGTTGCGGTCGCCACTACTCGTGCCGGTAACGTCATCGGCGGTGGTGACTGGTCAGAGGATAGGCTCATCCCTGACGCTATCCGGTGTTGGCAGTCCAACCAGCCATTGACGGTTCGCCGACCGCAGTCGGTTCGACCTTGGCAGCATGTTTTGGAACCTTTGTCCGGATATCTCACTCTGGCGGAGCACCTTTATTGCCGACCTGAAATTGCCGGGGCATACAATTTTGGCCCCGAAACGCATGAGGCGGCGACAGTCAGGGAAATAATCGAAATGGCCCGCATGTTTTACGGTGAAGGCATCGTTCAGTATGGCGATGGGTCTGATGGCCCGCACGAAGCTGGTTGCTTGGCTTTGGAAATTGCCAAGGCTAGAAACGTGTTAGGCTATAAGCCCCGTTGGTCTTTGAAGGAGGCTGTTGGGCGCACCGTTGTCTGGTATCGCAGGCAGTATCAAGGTGAGCGGACGGATGTTTTGTGCGAACAGGAAATTGCCGCATTCGAGGCTGCGCAATGACTCGCTTGGAAATTTCGCATTTACCTCTGGGCGGACTAAAACTCATTACCCGTCATCGCTTGGGAGATGTTCGCGGATCTTTGGCAAGACTGTTTTGCGCTCAAGAATTGGCGTTGGCTGGCTGGGCTGAACCCATCGCGCAAATCAACCACACGGTCACGCCGAAGATCGGCACTGTGCGCGGCATGCATTTTCAGCTTCCACCTTATTCGGAAATGAAGCTGGTGACATGTTTGCGCGGCGAAGTTTATGACGTGGCTGTTGATTTGAGACAGGGCTCCGCCACATTTCTTTCCTGGCATGGTGAAATACTATCCGCCGACAACAACAGATCCATGCTCATTCCGGAAGGATTCGCGCATGGTTTTCAAGCGTTGACTGACGACGTCGAGCTCCTCTATTGCCATACCGCTCCTTATGTTGCGGGGTTTGAGGGCGGAGTACGGGCCATCGATCCATTGCTTGGCATCGTTTGGCCAATTAAGATCGCATTGATATCTGAGCGAGATTCCGGTCATAATTTACTAACAGACTCTTTTACGGGTATTTTTGTATGAATTGTCGTCATTGCGGAGCTCCGCTCCAGCACACCTTTCTTGATCTTGGATTTGCTCCGCCCTCCAATGCGTATCTCACCGTCGAGGATTTGAGCCGTCCGGAAGTTTACTACCCGCTCAAAGTTAAGGTTTGTGACCAGTGTTGGCTGGTGCAAACCGAAGATTACGCCAAGGCCGGAGATCTCTTTCGTCCAGACTATGCGTACTTTTCCAGTACTTCGAGCAGCTGGTTGGATCACGCGGCCCGCTATGCCGCAACCATGCGGGAGACGCTTGGCTTGGATTCGTCCAGCTTCGTGGTCGAGGTGGCGTCGAATGATGGTTATTTGCTCAGGAATTTTGTTGCCGCCGGTGTTCCTTGTCTGGGAATAGAACCGACTGAGAGTACTGCGGCGGCAGCTGAGAAGTTTGGCATACCTGTCCTACGGGAATTTTTTGGTGAAGCGCTTAGTCAGCGATTGAGTGCCGAAGGGAAGAAGGCGGATCTCGTTGTTGGCAATAATGTTCTGGCGCACGTGCCGGACATTAATGATTTTGTGCGTGGTCTGAAAACAGTGCTTAAACCCTGCGGAATAATCACCCTGGAATTTCCTCATTTGATGCGTCTGATTGAGCACACCCTGTTTGATACGGTTTACCATGAACATTTTTCTTACCTTTCGCTTTACACCGTCAGCCGGATTTTTGAGTCAGTGGGTTTGCGAGTTTGGAATGTAGAAGAGCTGTCAACACACGGCGGTAGTTTGCGTATTTTCGGATGCCATATGGATGATGTTCGCAAAACGCAAGATTCAGTGTCATTCCTGTTGAATGAAGAAGCAAGCCAAGGTCTACAGCGCCGTGAAACCTATCTAGGTTTTCAACACCGAGCCGAAAAGATCAAGGATGATCTGCTTTTTTTTCTAATCAAACAAAAACGTATAGGTAAAAAAGTTGTTGCATATGGCGCAGCTGCAAAGGGAAATACGTTGCTGAATTATGCGGGGGTAAAACCCGATCTGCTCCCCTTTATTTGCGATGCGGCAGAGTCCAAGCAGGGAAAGTTCATGCCGGGGAGTCATATCCCGATTTTTCCACCTGACCGGTTAAGACAAGAAAAGTTAGATTTTGTGCTTATTTTGCCTTGGAATATCGCCAGTGAGATCCGTGCACAATTTTCTCATCTGTCTACAGACGGGATCACTTTTATTACAGCGGTTCCGCACATGGAAATAATATGAAATCACGTATCTATTATGCCAAGCCGTCCATTACTGAGCTGGAGGTGAGTTATGCGGCGGATGCTGCAAGGAATGGCTGGGGTGACCTTTGCTACGGATACATCAACCGATTTGAAGAGATGTTTCGGCAACACTTGGGTGTGAAGTACGCCATTGCCACGTCCAGTTGCACCGGTGCGTTGCACATGGGGTTGGCGGCATTGGGTATTGGTCCTGGTGACGAAGTCATCATGGCCGATACAAATTGGATCGCAACGGCGTCGCCGATTGTTCATTTGGGCGCGAAGCCGGTGTTTGTCGATATTTTGCCGGACTCATGGTGTATCAATCCAGAATTGGCGGAAGCAGCGATTACTCCACGAACCAAGGCCATCATTGCCGTGCATTTGTATGGCAATTTGTGCGAAATGGATCAGTTGCTGGGTATCGGTGAGAAGCATGGTATTCCGATAATTGAAGATGCAGCAGAAGCCATTGGATCTGTTTATCGTGGAAAACGCGCTGGTTCGCTGGGTAAGTTTGGGGCGTTTTCTTTTCACGGAACCAAAACTTTGACTACAGGCGAAGGCGGGATTTTGGTGACGGATGATTCTGACCTTTATGAAACTCTGCTGACGCTCAGTAACCATGGCCGAGCACGTGGAGAAGCCAAGCAATTTTGGCCGGACATGGTCGGCTTCAAATATAAGATGTCGAATATTCAGGCTGCCATCGGTTGCGCCCAATTGGAACGAGTAGATGACCTCATCGCCCGTAAGCGCGAGATTTTTCAAGTTTATGCCGATGCTCTCCTTAAAATGCCAGAAGTGTTCATGAACCCCGAAAAGCCGGGCACGGTTAACGGCTATTGGATGCCAACGGTCGTCTTTGCACAGGAAGCAGGGGTGAGTCGTGAAGATCTCCAAGGGGCCTTTGCGGCAGAGGACATCGACGCCAGGGTTTTTTTCTGGCCATTAAGCCTCGTGGGATTATTCAATAACCAAGATGTCGGTAAAGTTAGCCTGGACATTTCTTCCCGCGCCATAAATCTGCCTGCCTACCACGACATCTCTATCGAATCACAGCAACGGGTCATTGCCGTAATCACAAAAATGCTAAATGCATCTAATGGAGATGAATCAAATGGATAAACAGAAAGTAATGATCGCTGGCATCGGAGGAGCGTCTCTAGGGACGGAAATCTGCAAAGCCTTGCGTTTATCCAGGCGTTACGAGGTTTACGGGTGCGATATTTCTCCAACTGCTTACGGCATGTATGATTCAGCATTCACCGCGACCTACAAAGTTGACCGCGAACATTATCTTGAAACGGTTCTGGAAGCATGTTTCCGTGCCGGAGTAAACTGGCTATTACCCGGCGGCGAACAACCCATGATCCTGTTGGAACAGGCCAGAGCCCAGCTGACCGCAGCAGGGATCTCCTTAGTAGGTAATTCGCCGGAAGTGGTTGCCCTTTGCTCAGACAAACATTTGACGTTTGTCCATCTTGAAAGCGTTGGTGTTGTCGTGCCTAGGACTGCGGCCATTACCGAACCCGCTGATCTTGCTTCCATTGGACTACCCTGCATTGTTAAGCCGTCTACGGCTTCCGGCGGGAGCGTTTCAGTTTTTTACGCAGTAGCCGAGGATGAGGCTATGGTCTATGCGGACTTTATTCGGCGCAACGGCGGGCTCCCTATTGCTCAGCAGTACGTGGATGATCGGGAGGGGGAATTTACCATAGGGGTACTTTCGCTTCCTGATGGCAGCGTAGCCTCTTCTATTGCTCTGCGTCGCAACTTGGACGCTAAATTGTCCGTGGCTTTTCGTGGGCGAGGCGGAATAATCTCCAGTGGCTATTCGCAGGGCTACATCGACCTTTACCCGGATTTGTGCCTTCAAGCGGAAAAAATTGCATATGCTGTCGGTAGCCGTGGTCCAATCAATGTTCAAGGCAGAGTTCGTGACGGTGTTCTTCTTCCTTTTGAAATCAATCCCCGCTTTTCAGCCTCAACGTATCTGCGTGCTCTAGCTGGGCGCAACGAGGTGGATATGTTCATTGACCACTTGCTCACTGGAAAACGCCCTGACCAAGTCGCAATCAAGCCGGGTTGGTACTTGCGTAGTCTGACCGAACAATTTGTCGCAACGGAGCGGTTGAAATGAGCATCCGCTGGATCACTCCTCACCTCGGTACCGGTCCGTATAGTGCGAAGACGGACGAAAAAAATCTCACGGTCATTGATGTTCGCGATCTGGTGGACAAACCCGGTAATCCGGCTCTGCCTATTGCTGCAAAAATCGAACAAGGCGTCACCGCGCTAAAGAATGGTCAAAGAGTTGTCGTTTGTTGTGATTATGGAATTTCTAGAAGTAATGCGATTGCTGCTGGCATCATGGCCTCGTATAGTAATGACAGTTTAGAGCACAGTCTGCGTCTAGTTCTAAAAGCGACGGGTGAAACAGAAGTGAAGCTGGGTCCGCTCATGGCTGTACGCAACGCTTTGGGTTTCCAGCCACGCAAGAATCCTGACCATAAGAGTGTCATTCTAGTAATTGGAGGCAGTGGTTTCTTGGGTCAAGCATTTCAAAAGAAAGTTTCCAAACAAATTAAGATTCTTGCTCCAAGCCGTAAGGAATTGGACTTGTCTGAAGGCAGCACTAGGCTTGCTTTGCTTGTTGAAGAGCATAACGTTGATTGGGTGATTCATTTGGCAAACCCTAGAGTATACACATCCAATAAGGCAATGGGGCAGACATTGGCCATGCTTCGCAATGCTATTGACGTCTGTGTAACTTTGAATATCCCTTTGCTCTATCCGTCAAGTTGGGAAATATATTCTGGATATGCAGGGACGCTACGCGTAGATGAGGCTACCCCTGCGATGCCGCGTGGGCCATACGGAGAGACAAAATATCTTGCAGAAACCCTCATTGAACATCATGTTCGTACTTCGGGGCTGCGCTGCGCCCTGTTACGTTCCAGTCCGGTTTATGGACAGGGGAGCGATCGGCCTAAATTTATATACAATTTCTTAGAAAAAGCAGCCCAGAATTTATCTATCTCTACGCACCGATATTCTAACAGCGATCCAATGCTTGATCTTCTTCATGTTGATGATCTTGTCTCTGCTATCATCGCGAGCATTCAAAATTCGCATGTCGGAGTGCTAAATATTGGGACAGGCGTTTTAACTTCAACCAAAAATATTGCGCAGATGCTAGTTGCCATGCAGAACAGTCATAGCCCAGTTGAGCAAATATCCATTGATTCTGAAACGGCTTGTATCGCGATGAACTGGAATCAAGCCCGGCGCAAAATAGGTTGGGCGCCTAAGATTTCTCTGGAAGTAGGACTTAAAAAAGTATTTTCACATATTTTAGAGAGGAATGAATAGTATGTCTGATAACAAGGAAAAAGAACTTCAGGAGTCATTTCCCTGGCAGCGTTCGAGGTATCATACGGACTATAACCATGTGCTAGGCTCTTACAAAGTAAAATCTTGCTTGGACAATGCCGTGGGCAACTCGCTGCTGGATATTGCATGTGGAGATGGATTGCTGACTCAAATGTTCGAGCCGTACTTCGATGTTGTCGTGGGCGTCGACGCTTCATCCAAGCACCTTGCAGAGGCACGCAATCGTGTTCCGACAGGAGAATTCCACGAATCATTGATTGAAGATTTTGAACATGAGGAGAAGTTCGACTCCGTTTTCATGCTCGACCTTTTAGAACATGTACAGGATCCCCAATCGGTTCTGATAAAGGCCGCTTCTTTTCTTAAGCCAGAGGGGAGACTCATTGTCCATGTTCCTAATTGCGATGCGGTGAACCGGAAGATCGCCGTGCTCATGGGCACCCTTGCCAGATGCGATGAGTTGTCGCCCTTTGATGTGAATGTGGTGGGACACAGGAGATCCTACAATCTGAGATCCCTTGAACAGGAAGTTGTTGATGCTGGCTTAAATGTTCTTAAAACTGGAGGCATTTTCTACAAGATGCTTTCCACTCCACAAATGGACTGGTTTCTCAAAAACGGACTTTGGGATTCCGGGCATGGATGGGGGCGCACCGGTATGGAAACGACTAAAGACTGGAAAACTGAGTTTTGTAGGGCATGTTATGAGTATGGCAATGAACATCCTGAAGACTGCAACATCATTTACGCCTGCATTGGCAGAAAGAGCTGATCCGCATTGAGCGGATTTGAGTAAGAGGTTCAATATAATGAGTTCAAATCAAGAATACCAGCGTGTTGTAGAAGGAAATATTGCCGGGTTAGCTGCCGATACTGACGTTCAGACCCTATCTCGCATCTGGTCGCGTGAGACTAACAGAAACGGATATACCTACAATTTTTCTTGGCAAGGCCGCCCTATCATCCAATATCCACAAGACATTGTGGCCATGCAAGAGTTGATCTGGGCGATAAAGCCAGACCTGATCATCGAAACAGGCATTGCACATGGCGGGTCACTGATCTTCAGCGCTTCAATGCTGGCTATGCTGGATATGAGTGAGGCCATTGAGGCCGGGCAAACGATTAACCCGGCGCAGTCGCGTCGTAAGGTTCTAGGGATAGACATAGATATTCGCGCCCATAACAGGGCGGCAATCGAGGCGCACCCCATGTCCTCACTCATAGAAATGATCGAAGGTTCGTCCATCGCTCCGGAAGTGGTGGAAAAGGTCCAAAAGGCCTCGGTTGGATACGAACGCATCTTGGTTTGTTTGGATTCCATGCATACGCATGATCACGTGCTAGCCGAATTGAATGCCTACGCTCCGTTGGTTTCTCCCGGAAGCTATTGTGTGGTCTTTGATACACTTATCGAAGATATGCCCAATGAAATGTTTGCAGACCGCCCATGGGGTGTTGGGAATAATCCCAAGACAGCGGTGTGGGAGTATCTTAAGACTCATCCTGAGTTTGAGATCGATAAAAGTATCCAGAGCAAATTGTTGATTACTGTAGCTCCCGATGGATTTTTGAAGCGGATTAAGTAAGCATTCCATGGCGCTTAAGCGGAATCTCATCGCCAACTACCTCGGCCAGGGCTGGGCAGCCTTGATGGGTTTGGCTTTCGTTCCGCTGTACATCAAGTACCTCGGGATTGAAGCTTACGGATTGATCGGCCTGTTTGCTGTCCTGCAGGCGTGGCTGAGCCTTCTTGATATGGGTATGACACCTACGCTGGGGCGGGAGATGGCGCGTTTCACTGCGGGCACTCACAGCAACGAATCGATCCGCGACTTATTGCGCAGCATTGAAATTATTGCTGTGGTGGTGGCCGTCCTGATCGCCGGTGGTGTTGCGCTGGGATCGGACTGGATAGCTACTTCGTGGTTGAAAGCCGAAGCGCTGCCCAGCGAGATGGTGGCGCAGGTCTTCACAATCATGGGCTTGGTCACAGCGCTGCGCTTTGTGGAAGGAGTGTACCGTAGTGCCATCGTCGGTCTGCAGAGGCACGTGTTGTTCAATGTCGTAAATAGCGTCATGGCCACCCTACGCGGCCTTGGAGCTTTGGGAATTTTGGTTTGGGTATCCCCGACCATCGGGGCGTTTTTTCTGTGGCAGGGGGGGGTATCGCTTGTGACATTGGCACTTCTTTTTGCCACAACTTACGCCAGTATTCCTGAAGGCGAGCGAAAAGGTCGTTTTTCTCTGGATGCTCTGCGATGCGTGTGGCGCTTTGCAGGGGGGATGGTAGGCATCACTATCCTGGCCCTGTTGCTAACTCAGGTCGATAAGATTCTGCTTTCAAAACTTTTAACTTTGCGTGAATTCGGCCACTATACACTTGCTGGCGCTGTTGCAGGTGCGCTGAGCATGTTGATAGGTCCTATTTTCCAGGCCTTTTATCCGAGGTTCTGCGAACTGCAGGCCCACGGCGATACGTTAGCGCTGGCCGATAGTTACCACAAGGGTGCGCAACTGGTGAGTGTCATTGCTGGAAGCGCCGCCATAGTGCTAATTTATTATGCTGAGACATTTCTCTTGCTATGGACGCAGGATGCAGAATTGTCGGAAAATGTGGCAGTTTTATTGAGTTTGTTGATTTTTGGCAATTTGTTGAACGGTTTACTGGGAATCCCTTATCAAATGCAGTTGGCCCATGGTTGGTTGCGTTTGGCTATTTATGTCAATTCGGTCGCTGTACTTTTCATCATTCCCGCCATTCTGTGGGTCGTGCCTCGCTATGGGGCGTTGGGTGCGGCTTGGATCTGGGTAGCTCTGAATGCAGGATATGGCTTAATCGCAGCACAATTTCTGTATCGACGAATCATGAAAGCAGAGAAATGGCGGTGGTACAAAGAAGATGTACTGACACCCTTGCTCGTTGCGACATTTGCGGTTGGAATAGTCAAGATCTTATGGCCGGCACCTGAGACTTTGAGCGCGCAGGTATTGGTGCTTGCATTCGCGTCCTCTCTCGCATTGGGCCTTAGTGGGTTAGCTGCAAATCGTGTTAGACAAGAAGTACGATCTATTGTTGGATCTGTACTGGATAAATTCAACAGAAAGCTAATGTTTTTTAAATGAGAATAGTTTCTTCGACGTTTGAAGTGGAATTCATGAAGCCACCATAACTTGAATCCGGGCGCGATCAGGTAGACTATGGTGATTTCACGCAAGGAGGCCCGTCCGATTCATTATCTCAGAGTGGACGAAAAAGCATTCCGCAAAGGGCACTCCTACATGACCATTGTATGCGATCTTATGCGCAGCACGGTCGAGCATGTTTCTGAAGAGCGGAAGAAGAGCAGCCTGGAGGAATATTACCGAAGGCTCTCTCCAGGCCAACTGGAAGCCATCCGGGCCATCGCAATGGATATGTGGGAGCCATATTTCACGGCGACCATGGCGCATGTGCCGGATGCCGGAGCCAAAATCGTCCACGACAGATTTCATGTCATGAAACACGT
>Ga0265295_1008462_pt1 | contig 11417 bp, 7 predicted proteins | sample Munlansysbiofilm_FD_192503 | JGI IMG/M metagenome (GOLD analysis project Ga0265295, IMG submission 192503) | Leachate microbial communities from a municipal landfill in Southern Ontario, Canada - Methane capture system biofilm | ecosystem: Engineered > Solid waste > Landfill > Unclassified ... | reverse complement strand
TCAACGTGCACCTCTATCTCTTCATATGGTAACCCCCATAATTCCAAACAGCTTTCACGGTATTGAACATATCCTCGATTCATGAAGTGTATACCATGTGCTGACCCCCGCACACCGCAATCCGCAAAATCTATTGACGGATTTGTATATCATATTTTATAATATAGGTAAGAATTTTTTATTCCCAAACCAGGAGAAACGCTATGAATCAACGCAATTTTATTATAATTCTTGTACTTATCGCCGCTGTGCTTGGTGGTTGGATGTTTTATTCCTCTCAACAGGCGGTTCAAGCGGAATCTGTTGAAGATATTTCAACTAAATACTGGAATTCCGGCCATGCTGACGCAACTTCTGATGCCTTTACTCACTGGAACGAAGACGATCCTGCCGAAGTGCCGGTTTATTGTTCCAAATGTCACAGCAATGCAGGTTTTGTAGATTTTGTCGGTGCCGATGGTTCGGAAGCCGGAAAAGTTGACCAGCCCGGCAAGATCAATGACCCAATCAGCTGCACGGCTTGCCATAGTGATGAAGCCCATGCGCTTGATTCCGTCACTTTGCCCTCCGGCGTAGAATTAAGCGGGACTGCGAGAAATTCGGTTTGTATGACCTGCCACAGTGGTCTGACCGCCGGTAGTGCCATCGACAACGCCAACGCAGATAAAGATCAGGATACTCCAATTCCCGATTCCAGCATGGTTACTCCCCACTATTATCACGCTGCGTCAGTGAACCAGGGTGCCGATGGTGCTATGGGTTATCAATATGAAGGCAAAGAATATGTCGGCGCTTTCAAACATGCCACAGGCGTTGAAACTTGCACAAGCTGCCATGACCCGCATAGCCTGCACATCCAGGCAGTCCCGAATTCGGATGCCAACCTTTGTTCAACTTGCCATTCCAATGTAAGCGGTTGGGCTGATTACAAAAAGGTTACCATGTCCAACACAGATTATGACGGTGACGGTGTTGTTGAATCGGCTTTTGATGAAATTGAAGGAATGAAAGCAGTTTTGCGTGATGCAATGAATAAATATTCGATTGCCATCACCGGTAACGGCTTCGGATTTAAGCTCGACTCCTACCCCTACTCTTTCATTGACACCAATCAGGATGGCGAAATCGACGAGAGCGAAGGCATTTTCCCGAATCAATACACGACCTTCAGCCCGCGCTTGCTGAAAGCAGTCTATAACTTTATGTTTGTCCAAAAAGAGCCGGGTGCTTATGTTCATAACGCTGACTATGCCTTGCAACTCTTGTATGATTCAATTGATGACCTCAGCCAGCTTAGCGGTGTGACCACCGAAGGCCTGACCCGACCCTAATTTGGGCTAAAAGGAAGCAAAGGCGGAACTTATGGACCCAAAAAAGAAAAGAACTATTTTTTACATAATCTACTTTACGCTGGTTTTACTCCCGGCTGTGGCAATGCTCGTTTCCGGTGACCTCCATCGTGGTGGTCCTCGTGATTTTGCTGTTTTGCTTGGCTTTTTGGGCATGTCTCTGGCTGGAATTCAACTGATTTCTATCGGTCGTATTCGTTGGCTGGCAGATGCATTGGATATGGACAAAGTCTATCGCAATCACCATTGGGTTTCCCTTTTGTCGATTTTCCTTATCATTGCCCACTTTATGATTTTGGCTTTTTACAATCCAAAAATCGCCACATATCTCAATGTCTTCAAAGCACCCTGGATGATTGCGGCTGGGTCGATTGGCCTTATGGGCTTATTGTTGATTGGCATCACTTCAGTTTTGCGAAAATCAATCAAAATGGACTATCGCCTTTGGCTATTCATTCATGATCTGCTTACCATAATCATTTTGGTTGGTGGAATGGTTCACATTTTCGGAGTTGGCTATTACTCAAAGCATCCTTTCCAATTTTGGATTTGGATTTTCGAAATTGTCGTTTGGGTAGTCGCCTTCGCCTATATTCGAATTGTTCGCCCTTATCTGATCGGGAAAAAGGCTTATATGGTCGAATCGGTTGTTGGCGTAACATCCGACACTTACACCCTGACCCTCAGCCCGGATGGGCACGAAGGCATTCCTTTTGAAGCCGGACAAGTTGCCTGGATTAGCACCGGACCATCACCTTTTGTTCTGAGTCGAAACCCATTTTCATATTCGGGCAGCTCTGAAAGAAATGGCGAAGTGCGCTTTTCAATTAAGAATCTGGGCGATTTCACCTCAACCGTTCCTCACATGAAACCCGGACAACGGGTTTACATCGACGGACCCTATGGCACGTTTAATTTGCATGACGAACGGATGCAAAAGGGCATGGTCTTGATTGCCGGTGGTATCGGACTTGCGCCTGTGATGAGTATTCTTCATACCTTGGCAGACCGTGGCGATCAACGCCCGGTTTATGTCTTCTATGGTGATTTGAACGAGGATACAGCCTTATATACTCTGGAATTTGAAGAACTTAAGTCGAAGGTTAACATGGCGCTTATTCAGGTTCTGGAAAAACCGAAGTCGGAAGAATATCCCTATCGCGGCTACATTACTAAAGATTTGATGCTCGAACATCTGCCGCAAAACTATCAGGATCTCTTCTATTTCGTCTGTGGCCCAGCCCCTATGCTTCGCGCCATAGAGAAGAACTTTGACGCTATGGGCATCTCTCGTAACCAGGTTCACGAAGAAAACTACACCATGGCTTAATTTTGGAATGAGCAATCGCCCTATCCATTAGAGCTCTTAGAAAAGAAACAAAAAGACCGATTTTATAAAAATCGGCCTTTTTGTTTTAGTATATTGGGTGCGTTTGAAGATATTTGAGTCCAAAGAGGACCTGCGTAGGGCGAACTTGAAGATGTTTAAACCTCGAGGAATTTTGAGTGCAATCCCATCTTCAAGTCGCCGTCGTGAGCCTAAAGATCAAAGTTTCATGAAACCAAAACGCAGGCGGGCATCGTACCCGAACGAAGTGAGTGGTATTGAAAGAGCGTAAAGTAAGCCAATCTCAATGTTCAAAGCCCTTTCAACCTCGCCCTACAAAATGTTTTTTATCGAATTTCATAATTTATTTTATCCAACCAAATTGGGTTTGTTACCAATGCCGGCAAAAGCGGCAAGCCGGGGAAGAAGGTCCGCCAGACTTCAAGGCGAAGATATCCGGCTTTGAGAACCGGGAGTTCGTAAGACCAATTACCCTTGCCCGGAGAGGTGAAGATCAGCCGTTCGCCATCCTGATCAATAATTTTTATTTGATCCCCGGCTTCGAGAGAAATGGCATGAATTTGGGCTTTCAGATCGGGATGAAAATTGAGGATGCTGCCATAGGTCGCATTTTCAATTGTTAACTCTATCTGCAAATTCGTCGGGCTGTAAGTGAAATAACTGTGCCCGGATTGAATGGCTTCCAGGATGTCCTGTTCAGAAGCAGACCAGCTCAGGACATTGATTGTCGGACCGGCTAAACGCTGGAAAAAAGTATCTCGGTGATAGTCGCTGCCGCAAACGGCAACTTGCTTTTTCCCGTCCTTGAGCATTTGATCCCACATGGCGATTGCCTTAAGGTTTGCCGGACGCATCGGACCGTTCCAAACCTCAATCAGATCATAAGGGAGAGTTGAGAAATCAATCAGGAAGGGGCAGTTTTCGTCCATCGGATGATTGATGCTGATCAGGGCACCGCGCTTTTTCGCTTGTTGAAATTTATCTTGCCATTCTTCAGGCGTATTGGCGACGAAAAAACCGTTGTATGGTTCTTCAATTCCAAAAAAGTTGCTGTGTCCTTCGTAATGCGTCCATTCCATGCCGGGGATAATGGTTAAGCCCTCAATTTTTGGAAAGGAGGCACGTTTAACCGGCTGATTATGATCAGTTACGGCGATAAAATCGAGACCATGTTCGCGGGCGTGCTTGCCGAGCTGCTCAACGCTCAACTGTCCGTCTGAGCCGAAGGTGTGCGTGTGCAGGTCGCCCTTCAACCATCGGCGAACTTTTGGGAAAAAGCGAAGATTAAAAGTGACTTCGACGCCTTCTTTTGCCACAACATAAGCACCGAGCATAATTTGGTAAGTGCCCGGGGTTAAAGGATCGGGCAGATAGCCGGGGGTTGCATCCTTGGTTGAAACAAAAATGGAGGTCTTGTTGGAGCCGCTGGCACCAATTTGCCGGCCATCCGGCCCAATCAAACCGAGATCAAGGATGTTGACTTGTTCCGTTTGAACGAATTCACCGATTTCGGTCGGGATTTCTACCGCTTTGTTTTGTGTGTAGTGGTAATCAATCTCGATTCGCTCGGTCTGAGCGGGCATTTCGAAAGGAAAAAGCAAATATTGCCTTTCCCGGTCATGGGAGATATGTTGTTTGAATTCAATAATATTCATAATTTTGTTTTGCACTCAAAAAGCAGTATATCGTTTACAGTTAGCAGTTAGCAGTTTTCAATTTCCTGTTTCCCGCTACCTGCTTCCCGTTTCCCGTTTCCTGTTTCCTGTTACCTACTATCCACTTCTTCAAGGATAAACGTTTCAATCCATTTTTGCCAAAAGTGCCAATCGTGGATGCCGGGACCTTCTTCGTAGGTCAGAGGAATGCCAAATTGTCCGGCGGCATGGGCAAACCAGCGGTTCATAGGCAACAAATCGTCCTCCGTCCCGCAATAGGCAGAAAGGCTGGGCAGGTCGATCTGTTTTTCAGCCGCATTTCGAAGCCAAAATTCCGGGTCGTGAATACTGCCGGGGATTTTATCCAGGCCGCCAAAGATAAGTTCGAGTTCGTGGATAAACTTTGGGTCTTCTGTCTTGGAAGTGGGTCCCAAAAAAGCATTAATTGCCAATACACCGGACAATGAACAAGCCGCGGCGTAGAGGTCTGGACGCAAAAAAGCAGCTTTGAAGCAACCGTATCCGCCCATCGAAAGCCCGGCGATGAAGGTTTGCTCGCGCTTATCAGAAATTCGAAAAACTCCTTTGAGAAAGGCGGGCAATTCTTCGGTGATATGGCTAAAGTATGCCTGCCCGTTATCCATATCGGTGTAAAAGCTGCGTCCTCCGGAAGGCATTACCACAACCAAACCATGCTCACGGGCAAGGATTTCAATATTGCTATACCGAGCCCAACCGGAAGCGTCTTCCGAAAGGCCATGCAGAAGATAAAGCACTTTCCGCTCTTCAAGCGGTGCCGCACCGCGCGCGCAATCTTCCGGAATAATCAGGTTGAGAGGTAGGTTGATGCCAACAGCCTCAGATTTAAAATCTATTTGTAAAAACGCCATATTTATTTTTCCTCTTCAATCTGCATTATTTCCACTTTTTTGAATTGAGACAGGAAGGAAAAGCCGACGCTGATTAGCATCATTACAAAGGGGAAGACGGTCAGCAAAAAGCGGGAAGCCATGTCCGGTTGAGGACCGGGAACATCACCGGAAACGTAGCCGAAGAGTTGGGTCATCAGAATGTAAGCGACACTGGTAAACAAACCGTTCAAACGGTTCATAAAGCCCATCGCATTGGCAATGATGCCTTCACGGCGCACCTGATGTTTCGCCTGGTCTTCGTCCATAATGCGTGCCTGGATTAGATCCATGGTTGTAATCACACCTGCAAAGCCAAAACCGACCAACATGGCGCAAGCCAGGGCGACATAATAGCTGCGGGCGAAGAAAAGCGGAACAAAGGAAATTGCCATGGCAATCAAAGCTGCCCGCCAAACTTTAACCAGGTCAAATTTTCGCACCCAGCCTGCCCAAAGGGCAACCGAGGCAATGGCGACAAGTAAAACCGAAGCAAAAAGCAGTGTTTCTTGCAAACCACTAACACCCAGCGCATATTTGGCATAAATCGGGACACCGGCTAAGACCAGCGACATTGCGGCACTGTAAAAAGCGTTCGTGAAGCCAGCCACCCAAAAGTTTTTGTTGGTAAAGAGCGATTTGAGGCTATCCCAGAGTTCGGGTTTTTTCTCGTCAGCTTCGATTGGGCGTTCTTTACTGGTCAGCGCCATATAAAGAATGACTGCTCCGCCTAAGATGCCATAAACGATTGCCGTCAGCGACCAACCGAGCGCTTTCACAACCATCGGTGTCAGGGCGATGCTGATAATCATGGCAAGCAGTTGGAAAGCCTGGCGGAGAGCATTGGCTTTGGCGCGACCGCTGTCATCGGGGAAGATTTCGGGGAAGAGCGCCGCATAATTGGCATTAATCACCGAATCGAGCGTCCCTGTCAGCATATAGAAAACGGCGGCGTAAATATAGAGTGAGTTTCCTTCTAATGAAGCAGAGGGACTGAAAAACAGGATTAAGGCCAAAGCCAGCAAAGGTGTGGCGACGACCAACCAGGGTTTACGGCGTCCCCACTTTGTGCGGGTTCGGTCAGAAAGTAAACCATAAATCGGGTTGTCGATTGCGTCCAAAAATGTATAAATTAACATAATTACGCCCCATTGGGCGGAGGAAACACCGAGCGTGTCGACATAATATGCAAATGCAAAAGTTTTAAGCAGATTGATTGGGATTGACGTTCCGAACATACCAACGGAATAATTAAAGGTCTTCATTTTTTCGGACTTCGATTCAGACTTCGATACAGCGTTCAAAAGATACCTCCAGAGAATATGAAATTGTTGTTTTAATTATAGTCCAAAAAAGTGAGCGGGGAGCGGGGAACGGGGAGCAGGAAATAGGAAACGGGAAACAGAAAAAAATAACCCACGAGTTAAGCGCATTAGTTCAACTAAACCTGAGGTCCCCATTTTTGCCAAAAAGGCAATTCTTAACGAGGAAGAAGATTATAGTGTACGGCGGGGTTTCAACCCCGACCTGTATTCATCTAAAACTGAAGCTGGAGGGGTTGAATAATTAGACCCTGATAGTTTTCAGTTTGTTCAGGGTGATGATGATAGTTGATAATTATTCCCGCTCCCTGCTGCCCGATCCCGGCTACCCGCAAACTACGCTAAAACCTTCATATATTGGCTTTCGCCGGAGCACCAAACTTGCTTGTTGGACGAAATGCGATACCAGCCGTTGTGGACTTCGTAGACTGTTACAACATCATTTCGAACTAAATTGCCGATAATTTTGTAAGTCTTTCCCGGCCCTTCACGAAGATATAACGCTCTGACTATGCATTGGGCACGGCTGACTTGTGGCGGTTGCGGTGCGTTAGCATCAAGTCGTTGCATATAATTTGCCGCCCCCATACACCAGACATCTGCATTTTGGTCGATTTTGAACCAGCCATCCACTTCTTCATAAACTGAAACGACTTCACCCAGGCTGAGATTGCCAATGATGGAGTAAGTCAAACCCGGTCCTGAGCGTTTTCTCAGAGTATTGACCATGCATTTTGCCTTAAACAGCAGGCTGGGTTTTGGTGGTTCCGGTGCGCTTGCCGGATTATTAAAATATCTTAAAACCGCAGCCGCATCACCATTCCAGCGGTTGTAATCCATAAAATAACTGGCTGCACCAATCGCTTTGCAATGGTCTCCGGTTTGGTGAATTAGATAAGTGCTAACACCTTTGGGCAAGTAAGGAGGCCCGGGGTGTTCTGAGGTATAGAAGGGAGAAGGGGCGGCCTTGCGATAGGTTGCCAGCCACCAATCCAGTTTTGGCAAATCGCTGACCTGCAGGTATTGGTCAACCCAATTCGCGCGCGAATAGACCAGGGGATAGCGTCCAATACGAGATTTTACGATTTCGAGGCAGTTGAGGGTGGTCGAGGTTATGCGTGCCTTGGTGTTTATTCCGGCAACTTCCAGGTCGAGAGCGATTCGATCGTATTTCCAATTGCTTTTATTTTCGAGCATTTTGAAAAGCGCATCCATCTGAGCCACGGCACTTTCACCAAAATAGGGGACGTGATAAGCAATCCGCCCGACCTTGAGCTTGCCCATTTCGGACCAGTGATAGCTGAATTGGGGGTCTTGATAGCCCCAGGACACACCAGCGCGGGCAGCGATAAAACTCACCACTTCTGAATGCTTGGCAACTTTCGAAAAATCCATCCGTTTTTTGCCGTCTGCGCTCGCTTGATATTTGCTAATGTCGATTCCAAATGCTCTTGCCATAATTCCTCCTGGCTTTGTTTAACCAGTATCACGAAATAACCCTTTAGGGTTTGTTTAGTTTTTAGGATGCAAGATGAGTGCCAGGTCGGGGAGCAGGAAAACAGGTAACAGGAAAAAGGAAAACAGGTAACAGGAAAAGAGGTAATGGGATTTAGGAAATGGGGAACAAAAAAGTATCAATCAAATACTGTTGGCTGTTGGCTGTTGGCTGTTGGCTGTTGGCTGTTGGCTGTTGGCTGTTGGCTGTTGGCTGTTCACTATCAGCTATTCTCTAAATAACGTCTGACCTTTTCCTTCGTAACCGGCAGGCTGTCTATACGCAGGCCAATGGCATGGGCGATGGCATTCGTAATTGCCGGTGGTGTGGGAACGCAAACCAGTTCTCCAATCCCTTTGGCGCCAAAGGGTCCTTCTTCGGTCAACGATTCGATCACAAGCGAAACTACTTCGGGGCTGTCCTTCATTCTCGGCACCGGGTAACGCGCCATACGGTCAGATTTTATATAGCCTTCTTCGACCTTAAAATCTTCCATCAAGGCATGCCCAACCCCCATCACAACCCCTCCTTCAACCTGTGCCAGCAAGCCGAGTGGATTGATTACGCGACCGGCATCGTTGGCGGCAACAACTTTCAACGCCCGCACTTCCCCTGTTTCGGGGTTGATGCCAACTTTAACTGCCTGGGCGGCGAAACCATAGGCGATGTGAATTCTTCCCCCGCTTTCAAGCGAATATGTTTGCGGGGCATGATAGCGATATTCCACTTCCAAACCCTCCGGACTTGCCTTGAGGAGGTCGTGAATTTCCTGCCAAGGTATCAAGCGTTCGGCAAACAAGGCGCCTTCGCTATTTAGTTGGAAAGCCTCAGGCGAAACATCATAGCGTTCAGCCAGCAGATGAAAGATACGTTCCCGCAAAAGCGTGGCAGCAATCCTGACTGCATTACCGGTAACATAAGTTTGGCGCGAGGCTGTCGCTGCACCGCCATCTGGAGTTAGCGCAGTATCCATAATAAAAACATTGATGTTATCCGGAATGATCGACATCACTTCCGCAGCAATCAATTGCAAAGTCGTAACCATCCCCTGACCAACCTCAGCCGAGCCACTTTTCACTTGCAATCGCGCCGCTGGAAGCAGTTTCACCTTCACCCCGCTACTGTCATCTGCACCGGTGCCCAGCCCGGTATTCTTAAAGCCGGAAGCCAGCCCCCAGCAAGTAATCATTTTAATTCCACCGATATCTTCAGTTTTAGGCTCAAAGGGTTTTTCAATCCCATTCTGTTGCCACCAATCTTCAATACCTTGCAAACACTCAATCAAACCGACGCTATCGGTCAGCAGATGTCCGGTGTTTGTTTCGGCTCCGATGTAAAGAGCGTTTTTCTTTCGAATTTCGAGCGGGTCAATTCCCAGTTTTTCCGCCAGCATGTCCATAACGTTCTCAATCCCAAAAGCAGCTTGCACCACGCCAAAACCGCGGAATGCACCGGAAGGTGGATTGTTGGTATACATGGCATAACAATCGGAATGACTGTGGGGAATGACATAGGGTCCGCAAGAATGGGTGGTCGCACGGGTCATAACCGGCACACCCAACGAGGCATAAGCGCCGGTATCCCCATAGAGCAAGCTTTGGGCAGCCGTCAAACGGCCATCCTTTTTTGCTCCGATTTTCATTTTAATCGTTGTCGCATGGCGTTTAGGGTGCACCATGATGCTTTCGCGCCTGGTGAATAAGAGCTTGACCGGTCTCCCGCATGCCATCGCTAAAAGCGATGCATGAATTTGCCCGGAGATGTCTTCTTTTCCGCCAAATGCGCCACCGGTTTTTTGCCCGCGAACTCTGACTATCTCAAGCGGAATGCCACAAACTTCGGAAACCTGGCGTCGGTCTTCATAAGGAATTTGCGAACCGACGAAGAGATCCAGCCCGCCGTCTGCCAAAGGTACCGCGACCGAACATTCTGGTTCCATGAAAAGATGTTCCATAAATGGGGTCTTAAAGCAATGTTCAATGATCACATCGGCTTCAGCAAAACCATCTTCCAGATTGCCTTTATTGAAACTAATATGTTTGAGCAGGTTACCTTGTCCATGGATTTTTTCCGCTGTTTCTTCCCCTGCCTGGAAGGGATTGCTGATTACCGGACGAACTTCATAATCGGTTTTAATCAGTCCGATTGCCTGATCGGCAATTGCCTGTGTTTCTGCGGCAACCAGGGCGATCGCATCGCCGACATAGCGAACTCGTTCGCCGATTCCGACCAAAACAGGCCAGTCTTTTTTGTAAATTCCATGGAATCTTTCGTGATGAAGGTCTTTAGCAGTCAAAATTTTGACCACACCGCTTAATTTTTCCGCTTCGGAAGTGTCCAGTCCGCGCAAAATGGCTGAAGGAAGTCCCGCCCGCAAAACCCGCGCATAGAGCTGGTCTTTAACCTGCAAGTCATCGGTGAAATTTGCCTTGCCCAGAGATTTGGTTACACCATCCGGACGGGTGAGAAACTTACCGATATGGTTCAGACTTTGTTCATTTGCCGGTAATTTGCGAATCTGGACATAATTATTTTCGCGCATTGCTTTTGCGGCGGCCTGAATGGCGGAGACGATTGCCTCGTAAGTGCCACAACGACAAATGACATCATGCATGGCTTCACGAATTTCTTTGACACTCGGATCGGGGTTTTCAACTAAAAGTGCATAAGCGCGCATCAATTGCCCGGGTGTGCAAAAGCCACATTGAATCGCGCCATGGGTGATGAAAGCCTCTTGAAGGGGATGAAGCGCTTTGAGGTCTTCGCGCATATCTTGTTGGTGTCCCGGACGAAGAGCGCGCAAGCCTTCCACAGTCAGAATGGACTTACCATTCACTTTGCTGGCTTTTGTCAGACAAGATCGAGTCGGAACGCCATCAACAAGCACGAGACAGATGTTACACTGACCTTCACCACAACCAATTTTGGTGCCGGTCAGGCGTAAACGTCCGCGAAGCAGATCGCTAAGCTTTTCACCCGGGATTTCTTCGAGCGAATATGGGGTGCCGTTGACAAGAATTTCGAGCATCGAACCTCTGGTAGTGCTATTGCACAAGTGAATAAAAAAATAATTATAAAGCTAAGTTGAAAATTTTGGAGAAATTTGCATATTTAATTAATAGTCAGGGGCAGATTTGTGGAGCGTGATTGAAGATTGCCAAGCCATGAAAAATTTTTTCGTTACGCCATCTTCTTTATTTCAGAATATGTTGTGGAACATGCGTTTGGTAGGGATATGCTATGACCTTGTCAAGAATCTGGGGTGTACAGATTGATGATTTGGGTTGTATTGCATATTCGAACCGTATATTTTAACTATTATTTTTACAAGTTTATTTGC
>Ga0265295_1008461_pt1 | contig 11417 bp, 12 predicted proteins | sample Munlansysbiofilm_FD_192503 | JGI IMG/M metagenome (GOLD analysis project Ga0265295, IMG submission 192503) | Leachate microbial communities from a municipal landfill in Southern Ontario, Canada - Methane capture system biofilm | ecosystem: Engineered > Solid waste > Landfill > Unclassified ... | reverse complement strand
TTATTAATTTTGCGCCTGATTTGATGCTTGATGCATCAATGTCTCTACCTACATATATGTCAAAATGGTGTTTACACTTGAGGCACTCAACTTCAAAACTACCATAGTCGTTTGCTCCTCCTGGATGTGTAAGACTACCTATTTTGAAACAATTACGCACCCTTACTGATTTATTCACACCCCTGCAAAAAGCTAACCACCCCAACAAAATATCTTATAATGAAGACGATTAATGATCATTACCTGCCCAATTAGTTTTGTCTATTTTGCTTCACTTCTTATTTAAGGTCTTTCCATTGACTAGATACGTCGAGTTTCGTGGATTGCTCGAAAAAAGTGCCTTGAAACTCGTAAAGTAACATATTTTGGATATAACACCATGGATCAAAGAGATCGGAATTAATTTTTATTGTAAAGAAAAACACCCCCTGCGCTGTAAAGATTTTAGCTGTTCCACATTAATGGCTTCGGATTTTTTCATCTGAAAATCTATGCTTGTGCTTAAACAGCAAATCTTTAACGGTATTTCTCGGCTTTAATTTCAAAACATAGCCATAGAAGAATTTTTGATTAATAACACCCAAAAACTCAGGGATTCTAATACATAAAAACATTGTTTTTTTTCGCTAAGATTTTTTAAGCCAACCGAAATATACTGAGAATGATGATATCAACGCAGGAACAATAATCTGAATAGTATTGACCTCAGGGGTTATAGTAATACCCAAAAGAGTTATTGGCAAATTCCACCATAAACCAAATGAAGCATGGACGATTGATTCCCAAGCAGTCAATCCCGCGAAAAATATAGCAAGGTCTTTATATATGCTACACACCCTTAATTCTGTTTTTACAAATTTTTAGTATTTATTACACGCATCGCATTTAAAATTGCTAGGACAGCAACTCCCACATCAGCAAATACTGCTTCCCACATGGATGCTACGCCTAATGCCCCAAGTACAAGGAATATAGCCTTAACTCCCAATGCAAAGATAATATTCTGCATGACAATGTTCCTTGTTCTTTTAGCAACTTTAATTGCTGTAACAATCTTGGATGGTTCATCTGTCATAATAACAATATCAGCAGCTTCAATGGCTGCATCCGAACCTAATCCTCCCATAGCCATACCAATATCCGCCCTTGCAAGCACAGGTGCATCGTTAATTCCGTCACCAACAAATACGATCTTACCCTTTTTTGATTTGTTAGCGTCTAGGAATTCTATCTTTTCCACCTTGTCTGCAGGCAGCAGTTCCGAATAAACTTCATCCAACCCTAGTTGGTTTCCTATCTTTTTGCCAACTGCTTTCATATCACCGGTTAGCATAACAGTTTTCTTTATGCCAAGTGCTTTTAATCCTTTAATTGCCTCTGCTGAGTCTTCCTTGACTTCATCTGAGATTACTATATTACCCGCATATTTTTTATTTATTGCAATGTGTACCACGGTGCCAATTGTTTCTATTTCTTGATATTTAATATTTTCACTAACCATTAATTTGGCGTTACCGGCAAGAACCTCTTTATCGGCAAGCTTAACACTTAAACCATGACCTGCGATTTCTTTATAATCATCTATTTTACTGAAATCAATCTCTTTCTTATAAACCTTCAAGATGGATAACGCAATCGGATGGCTTGAATGACTTTCAGCATATGCTGCATATTCAATCAATTCATCGTCTGTATAATCAATTTGAGCATTGACTTCTACAACCTCAAAAACCCCTTTGGTTAATGTACCCGTCTTATCAAATACAACCATTTCTACATTGTTCAAAGCCTCTAGATAATTACTGCCTTTTACAAGAATACCCCTCTTCGAAGCTCCGCCAATACCACCGAAGAATCCTAACGGTATTGAAATTACTAAAGCACAAGGGCAGGATACAACCAGAAACACCAGAGCTCTATAAATCCATTCTGAAAATGTGGCTCCTGGCACTACTAATGGTGGTATAATCGCCAATGCCAACGCTCCAAATACAACAACCGGAGTATAGTAACGGGCAAATTTTGTTATAAATTGTTCTGTAGGAGCTTTTCTACTACTTGCGTTTTGTACCAAATCCAAAATTTTTGATACTGTAGATTCACCAAAATCCTTTGTAACTTCAACCGTTAATACACCATTCTTGTTAATGAATCCACTTAAAGCATCGCTGCCAGGTACCAGTTCGCGGGGAATAGATTCACCGGTTAATGCTGCTGTATCTACCATTGATGTTCCATCTAGGACTTTTCCGTCGAGTGGAACTTTTTCTCCTGGTTTTACAACGATGATATCTCCGATGTTAACTTCTTCCGGTGACACTTTTTTAATTTCATCACCAATTTTAAGATTTGCATAGTCAGGTCGTATATCCATCAATGCACTGATCGATTTTCTGGAATGACCCACGGCCAGATCTTGGAACAATTCACCAACTAGATAGAACATCATAACTGCAACACCTTCTGGATATTCGCCAATGAAGAATGCGCCAATGGTCGCTACGCTCATAAGAAAATGTTCACTGAATACCTGACCTCTTGCAATTCCCTTGATTGCTTTTAATACAACGGGTCCACCTACTATAATGTAACTGATTAAAAACAAGGTTAGTTCCAACCAATTCTGGAAATTAAATATCATGCCTACTGCAAATATTGCTCCGCCGATTATCAGCCTTGCTATTTCTTTTTTATTGTTATCTTTATCTTCATCATTCTCTTTTGTTACAGCTTTGGATGATTTCCCCTCAAAAACGACTTTACCCTCTGGTTCTATTTTCTTCACGATACCTTCTATCGCTTCATTTAATGAAGAAACATTGGTTCCAGAAATCGTCTCCAACGTAAGCTTTTTTGATACAAAATCAACTGATGCGAATTTTACGCCTTCTATATTGCAAACTTCTGTCTCAATTTTGGCCGCACAATTGGCACAGTCGAGCCCTTCAAGCATGAATACTCTTTTATTGCTCTTGTTAACGGATTTTGTTTTCACTACCACAGCGGGTTCGTGTTTGTGCACTATGATTTCTACTTGCTGTAGTGTATTCTCGTAATCCGTCTCCGACTCCGTTTCTAAAGTCAATGTCTTGTTCATGAAATTCATATAGGCTTTGACCCCATGTATTTTATTAACTTCATCTTCAATTTTAGCTGCACAATTCGCGCAATCCAGACCTTCCAAAATTAATTCCTTCTTTAACATAATTGACCCTCCTTTACTTTCTTTCCTCTGAAATATGAAATAATCCCTGATCAAATATTTGTCTTACATGTTCATCTTGAAGGGAGTAGAATACAATTTTTCCTTCTCTTCTACTTTTTACAAGATCAGCCTGTTTTAACACTCTTAGTTGATGTGAAATTGCTGATTGGGTCATTTTTAATAAGAATGCAATATCACAAACGCATATTTCCGCTTCATCCAGTGCCCATAATATCTTAATCCTTGTTGTATCACCAAAGACCTTAAATAACTCTGCAAGGTCATAAAGTGTTTCTTCTTGAGGCATTTTTTCTCGGACTTGATTTACAATTTCCTCATGTATTACTTCGCAGTCACATCTATCGGCCAGTTGTATTTTATTTGCCATATTATTACCTCCCTCGTTGAACATTGAACGGTTGAACAATCGTTCATATGTAATATTATACCTTGGCTGTATAATGTCAATACATAAAAGCCAAGATATTTCACAAACAGATTCTCTTTTCTGTTTTCCATCTCTTGAAAAGACTTCGCAACATATGTGACAACGGTTTCATATATACGGCCTATCCAAAATAATAGTTCACTTGTCTCGCGGGATAAAAAGTATCCCCATGGCCTCAACCCCACATTGCTTTACTCCGGGCTACTGTTGAACGATTAAAAAAAGGGTTCCGTTTATTGACACAAAAAATGCTACCCTTTTTGAGGTAGCATTCTCGGTGTTTAGAGATGGGGCGTATTAGGGGACTTAAACCCTAGATGCAACCCCCTCTCCCGTAATCGTTCAATCGTGCAACCCCTCTCCTTGTAATCGTTCAATCGTGCAACCCCACCCCCTAATCGTTCAACTAGTAGGTTTTCAATAGTATATATTTCCCCCTATTTTTTGCCCTGAAAACCATTAACTATCACCGAAAATCATAGAAATCAGTATTAAATGGCCTATTTTTAGCGTTTTAAGCACAAAAAAAGCCTTGATAATTGTATCAAAGCTTCACTAGGCAGATGCCACACTTGATCAATAAGAATATCATTCCCACACTCAGGACATTTAGCTAAAACAGAAGCTCTTTCAGTGAACATTATTTATCTCCTTTATATTTAAATATACTTTACCATATTACCGTTAAAATCATAAATCGGGTTGTGATAACAGTTCCACATTTTTAAATTATAACCGTGTTTTCGACACCTGAGTAATAGATGAATTTGATGGTGTTATTGTGTTGGACTATCGCCTTATCAAGCAGCAAACTCCATAGTTTGCTCGAAAATTCAGTAACAACGGGTCCAGCGTTCTTGAGATTCATCGCAAACACCTCGACTCTTTTTATTGCTGCACATTTGCGTTCAACGCGATGTTCTTCAATCTTGAATCTCTCTACCAAGTCTTCATATTTTGCTGTGTATAAATCGATTTGCTCTTGGCTCATGTGAGGATTCTTTTTTACAAGTTCAACGACCACTTCGATTTCGGCGTTAAGCTTAGTGGCTTCTTTTTCTGGTGTTTCATCGTTTTTCAATGTCTCAACGGCTAATTTGCAATCATCTAAAACCTGAGTTCGATCTAATTGATTTAATGAGTCAAGGAACGCCTGTTTAATTTGTTCTTCTTTCAATGTTGGTGTTTGACATTTTTGCTTGCTACTAAACTTGTGATTACATTGATACACAGTTTTTCGATATTTGTCGGTCGAGTGCCACACCTTCTGGCCATAAATTGCTCCACAATCGCCGCATCTCACTTTGCTTGAAAACACAGTGATTCCAGAATGCTTAAACGATGGTTGCTTTCTTCTAGCGGTTTCGATTTGTACCATTTCCCATTCTTCCACGGGAATAATCGCTTCATGGGAGTCTTTAATGTAATATCTTGTGAGTTCGCCATTGTTCTTTTTTGTTTTATGGGATAAATAGTCAGTGACAAAGGTTTTCTGAAGAAGGGCATCTCCTTTATATTTTTCGTTTGAAAGGATGCTGATGATTGTTGATGCTCTCCATGTACATACTAGGTTACCGTTCTCATCCACTTTTCTAGTCGGTGTTGGAATCCTGTCTTCTGTTAATTCTTTGGCAATTTGATGGGTTGATTTACCCTCAAGATACTCACTAAAAATTCTTCTTACAATTTCAGCTTGTTCCTTGTTCACAATCAGTCTTCCGTTTTTCCCCTTATCGAATCCTAAAAAGCTACTATAACCAATTGAGTATTTACCATCGCTCATTCGCTTTCTGATACCCCACGTTACGTTTTCAGAAATCGACCTAGATTCTTCTTGGGCTAAGCTGGACATAATAGTTAATAGTAATTCGCCACTTGAGTCTAAAGTGTTTATGTTTTCCTTCTCAAATATCACTCCAACGCCGATTGCTTTAAGCTTTCTAATGGTGGTTATTGAATCAACTGTGTTTCGAGCAAATCTTGATACCGATTTAGTGATGATTAGGTTTAGCTTTCCGTTTTGTGCATCCGCAATCATTTCCTGGAAGGCTTCTCGGTTTTTTGTCGATGTTCCGGATATTCCTTCATCGGCATAAACCCTTACAAGCTCCCATTGGGGGTTCTCTATGATCTTCTTTGTATAATAGCTAACTTGAGCTTCAAACGAGGTGTACTGCTCATCACTATCTGTTGAAACGCGGGCATAGGCTGCTACTTTTATCTTGTTAGCAGCCGATAGTTGTAGTTTCGTGTCTTTGTTGATCTTTTGCGGAATAACTTCAATTTGCATGGTTTGCTCCTTTCAAGCTAGCTATTGCATTCTTTCTTGCCTGCTCTCTCATTTCCTTCGTCCAGGATTCTGCTCTAGATTTAAAGTTCCAATCTTTAACAATGCATGTGCCCTTCTTAAAGTGAAACTCAACCTTTTTTCCAGGTAGTGCAATCATATAATCTACTTTGTCTAAGAATTTCTCCTTCCTAAATTCATCAAGTCCAAGTGTCTCAGTGGCCATCCTATACAACTCAAATTCGGGTATTTGTTGATTGTGGCATTCGATACCTATGTTGTTTATTTTATTTTGGCAATGATAGTAGGCTTTTTCCTTAGTCTTTCTTCTTCTAAAATATCCACCACAATTCGCGCATCTAATAACATGAGTGAATGGATATAAGGTGGCGTTCCCTTTAGGGGCAGTTTTAAATTGTTCACTTCTAATAGACATCATCGTTTGCGCTTTTTCAAAATCTATTTTAGATATAATTCCCTGGTGATTATCCCGAACCAGATATTGGGAATGTTCTCCGTTATTCTTTAATTTCTTTTTGGTTATGTGATTTTGACGATACGTCTTTTGTAGTAACAAATCGCCAGTGTATGTAAGGTTAGTTAGGATCTGGTCGACACTGTTAACTCGAAAGCTTTTATTGTTCAATGTTCGATAACCATGTCTATTTAAGAATTTAGCAATTTGAAGTTTTCCGTTTCCTTTTAAACATAGAGCAAAAACAAGCTTAACTACGATGGCTTCGTCGGGGATGATCGTTACTACTCTGTTTTTGATCTCATAACCTAAGGCACGATTATGAGGTGGCTTTCCTTCCTGCATATCTTTCCTAATCTTCCATTTTATGTTCTCGCTCATCGACCTGGATTCTTCCTGAGCAAAACTAGCGTATAGCGAAAGTAACAACTCCCCTTCATAGGAAAGAGTGTGGATGTTTTGTTCCTCAAAGAAAACATCAATACCAAGATCTTTAAAAAGGCGGCTGGTAGTAAGAAGGTCGACAGTGTTGCGTGCGAATCTAGATACTGACTTAACAAGCACGATGTCAAACTTACGAGCTTTGGCATCTTCTACCATCTTTTGAAATCCAGGCCGATTAGCTTTCGTTCCGGTCAGCCCTTCATCAGAATACATGCCAGCGTATTCCCACTTAGGATTGTTCTTTATTAGCTTTGAATAATAGGCTATTTGATATACTAACGAGTTCAGCATTGATTCTTTATCAAGCGAAACACGAGCGTATGCACATACCCTCTTTCTTGGTTCAATTTTATTCAGTGGCTCAATGATTTTAATGTTCATTTTAAATACATTTCCTTGTCACCATATTCCCTCTAAAGAGTGAAACTAGCAACTAAAAGGAACGAAAAATAGACTTGTTTTTAACCCCATACTTTTCAGCGACCTTTTGTTCAACTTTCTCAAAAGAACTCTGATCAATTTCCCCTTTTTTAAGCATCGTTTCAAAGACAGAAATCGATAGTAAATAACGTTCAAGATTTCTTTCATAAGTGGTTTTTCCCATGAGATTTATTTGCACAGGAACGACTGCAAAACCTGTTATTTCTAAATGAAACTGAAGTGAACTCTTTTCTACAAAACTCACAAACACGAGACACCATTTTCTTGGGTCCAAAACGCTTGTGCCATTTATAACGACACTTGTCATCACAAAATGCCCTGGTGACTCCACCATGTTTCTTATTAGGAATTTTGATCTCTTTTCCACACATGCGGCAATAAGCATAAGCTTGTATATCTTTGTTTGATTTAATTAGATCAGCGATCGTTGAAAAATGAATGCCAATTATCTCTGCAATTTGCCGAGTTGATTTTCCAACTCTATTTAGTTCCAAAATTTTATTTTTTTTATCAATCGTCATTCCGTGCATCTCCTTTCATTACTACACACATCGAATGGCGATTTTTGGGGGTGTTTTTAATATTAAAAATGAAAAAAACCTCCAACGGATTATTTCATCCGTGGAGGCTGCCATCTTATAGTAGTGGCAACTGTACTCTTCCTTTTTTTGTGCCCAAGGTACCCAGCACACCACGCCCTTTACAGACTAATGGATCGGCCAGAGGTCGAGAGCATTCATGACTGCTCACTATATAAATAGGGGAGAAATCTTAAAAATGTACACAAAATTTAAAAAAGCCCTCAAATTAATGAAGGCGGTTGTCTTTAAGGTTGATGATTAGGCTAAGCGATGTGTTTTAGAGTATTAATCGTTGCTTCGATTTGTACAGTTAGCCAGGCGCTAGCGTCACCATAGTTTTTTTCTATGTATTTTATTGTTTCGCTCGATAGTTGTGACAAGGCGATTTCCTTTGCACGATTAAGAGCCACTTCTTGAGCAGACTGATTAAATGCGCCGTTCTTCTTAAGCGCATCAACATACGTTTGAAATACGGTTTTAACAGAGTTAAGGACGATCGTTGATGCTTCAGCGATGATCTTCGCCGACTTCTCATTGTCGATTTTTGCACCAATCCACTGGATCAATTTTGTGCCTAGTAATGTGATGAGCGGGATAACAACGGCTGTAACAACGACAGAAATAATGCTAATAATAATTTCATCCATAGATTAAATGCCTCCTTTTCCATGTAGATGCTTATTCCGAATATGCTCTTCGAACTTAGTTGCTAAATTAGAAGTTTCGGATTCGACCTTTATAAGTCTTCCGTCTAGATCGTTATAACGTTCCTCGAGTTTGTCGAGCGTCTTCTCGATACGATCAATTGATGACTTAATATAACCAACGTCAGAGATTAATACTCCTTCACTTTTTCCGATCTGTTTCTGATCACCACGATCATTACGTCGAAACGCTAATATCGCGAAAAATATTGATGAGATTGTTCCTAGTACACTGATGAATGCTAGGACTGTTGATGTCGTGTCCATTTGTTCACTTCCTCCCTCTCTAAAAATGTTTTAAGATACTCCAAGATTTCCCTAAAATTGACCCGATGTTTTTCTAAGTTTACTTGTTTGTTTTTATATTCGATGATGAGATCTCTGTCTTTCTCGCTTAGGTAATATTCAAACCTTCCTGTCGCTTGGTAATGCTCAATTAAGGAGCGAACTCGGTAGAGGTTATAGAGCGATTTTTCATTAATAAGACCTTCAAAGCAGGCCGTAAAATACTCGACATTTACCCTTAACCAGGCAGTCAGATACTTGTCCCAATCAATCTTAATGATCTTATAAAATTCTTCTTTAAACTCCTCGGCAATAAATTCGATATTCTCAGAAGCTAAAAGCGTATTATCCATCCATAGTAAGTAGTAATCTAAAACCCGTTTATCAAAATGAAGCGCGCGTTTAAACGGTTCTACACCGAATAGAAAGAAGTCAACTTTCTCCCGCTTTTCTAATCTGATGTCCTGGTAGTTTTTAAGAATAACGACATAGTCCTTATCGCTATCATCATTTTGTACGCCATGAATATAGGATCCACAGCGATAGATGGCGAGGACTTTCTTACCATAAAACTTATCGGGTAACATAGCATTTTCCTGGTAGATGCGCGGCAGAATACGGAGAAACGATCAGTCCGGATGATGTTAATTGAATCCCGACATCGTACCAGGTGCCATTAAACTTATATTGATAAACCGCCCCACTACCGGAAGCCGCAGCAGTTGAGAAAACGACATTCCAACCCGCCACAAAAACGTTACCGAAGCCATTACTTGCGTTCCCAGAATGGATACCACTATAGGTAAAGAACCGGCCACTAACGCTACTGTACGTTCCTTGATAGGCTGGACCATATTGACTATTGATACTTGCTCGTTGTGCGAGGTCACGATCTTCTGCGAGGAAGTCAGGACTATGAATTTTAGGAGCATCGTAATTACCGTCCAGGGTGAGTGATGACGCGGTTTTTGTGTATCGGGCTACTGGTAGTTCATAAATGAGACCACCAAGTTGAAGGTTTTCTTGGATTAGGGAAGGATAACCGGATGGCGTCTCCTTCTTCTCAAGTGAAACGGTATTGTTTCCAAGATCAAAACAAATGACGACATAGCCATAAGCATTACCATCAAGCGCAACTGCGATTTTAGTATTCGATTCAACATAAACGCGACGTCCATAAACCTGCACGTATCCGCTTGAAAGAATAAGATAGTTATTGCTCGTCGTTACATTCACGTTCCCGCCAAGTCCATAGATCCTGCCGTTGAGGTTTGATGCCATGAAGTGATTACAGTCAGCATCTTGTTTAGATGATACTGAGGCGGAGTCAAAAGTGATTTTTATTAAGGCCATGTTAGGTCCCCCTTCGGTTGATTAATTTAAGTTTGTCAGTGAGCGAAATACGGTGTTCTCCAAGCGTGATTGTGCCTTGCCTAAAAGTCCCCTTGTAGACCATTTTTGTGACAATCGTTTCATAGGTTTTCTTCGGTGTGACAAAGCTCACAAACGTGCCAACCGATAGTTCGCTCAAAGCCTCAATTTTGTTTGCTAGGAACGAAAAATCAAACGTTATATTGTGTTCTAAAGATGAATCAATAAGCGCGGAGGTCGCTTTTGTTAATAATGATGAATAATCACTGTCTGCATAAAACTCGCATTTAAAGCTCACTTTTTCGATTCGTTTTAACGAGCTAGCATTCGTGCTTATCGTTCCATCATTCAAAAGATAATAAGAAACGACACTCGTCCGGAGAACGTTATCAGACTTTGGATAAAAGATAATCTTATTTAAGGCATTAGCATTCGTGTCTGAAATAACTAGATTTGATATGGTTCCTAAATCGCTTTTTATCGTTAAACCCTTAGTCACCGCCACTACCCTGATTTTGATATTTGAAATGACCCCATTAACGATGATCAACTCATAGGCTAGTCGTATACCATAGGTCTTTGAAAACTCCTCGACTAATTTAAGAATGTTTACTTTTTTATCCGCTTCGTAACTGAGGGTTCCTGTTTTATTGATCATGATTTCAGTTAGCAGATAGGATAAATTCTGTTTAGCATCCAAACTCGAGCGAAAATGCGTATTAATTAGATTGATGAGGAATTGTGAAATGTTTCCAGTGTAGGAATAAACCGGGACCTCAACGTCAAATTTAGATAGAAAATCCTTCGTTGATAATTTGATGTATCGCTCATCAATCTTCTCGATTGAAGTAATAATTCCGATATAGAAGTAATCGCGCTCTCTTACTACAAGGTAATCACCAACATCCGCATTCAGGCTTTCTTTATTAACATGAAAAGTTGATGACTGCGGGACAAGGGCATCGAGGACGATTTCAAAATCATCACTAGCATAGGCATAATCAATCACCTTTAAGGTTTGCTCATTCAAAAATACAATTTGCATAAACCCTCCTAATGAGCGATGTACTCTTCTCGAAAAGTGACGTCGCACGTACTCGGCTCTCGCACTCCAGGATCAAAAAAGATCTCACTAATTCCGGGAGGGAGGTAAAGGAAGTTAGCATATGAAAAATC
>Ga0265295_1008460_pt1 | contig 11418 bp, 12 predicted proteins | sample Munlansysbiofilm_FD_192503 | JGI IMG/M metagenome (GOLD analysis project Ga0265295, IMG submission 192503) | Leachate microbial communities from a municipal landfill in Southern Ontario, Canada - Methane capture system biofilm | ecosystem: Engineered > Solid waste > Landfill > Unclassified ... | reverse complement strand
GACCGCATCCTGGCCGCGGCCTACCAGGCCTGCTCGACCGGGTGCGAGGACCTGACGCTCGTCACCAACGACCTCAACATGCTGCTCAAAGCGCAGACCTATGGGCTCAAGGTGGAGCGCCGCGATGAAGGCAGGCCGAGCTGGCCCAAGCGCGCGGCACGGTGGTTCCAGCGCTACAAGACACCGCTCACGATCCTGGCGATCGCCATCGCAGTCTTCGCCGGCGTGCTTGCACTCTCCGTTTATGCCTCGCAACTCACGGGCCGCGACTCCACGTCCGCAGGCGTACCCGCCGAGTTCCGCGACCAACTCTCACAGAACCAACGGGGGCTACTCGATGGTCTCACGGTGCTCGAGTCGAGCCCCTCGGATATCGACGCGATCAAACAGGTCGCCGACGCGTACTACGGTATGCACAGCGAGTCCGGCAACGCCGCGTTCGCTCAGAAGGGCATCACGTACTACCGCAAGTACCTGGATCAGGTACCCATCGACACCGAGGTACAGACCGACATGTCGGTGCTGTACTTCTATACCGGCCAGACCGACCAGGCGATCCAGGGCCTTTCCAGCGTCCTCCAGGAGGAGCCAGAACACCTGCAGGCCAACTTCAATCTTGGCATCTTCTACTGGAAGGGACGCACCGACTATCAGGCTGCTGCCCGCCAGTTCATGGCCGTGATCGATATCAGCAAGAGTTCGACCGATGCGCATGCCGAGATGATCAGCGAGCAAGCACTCAGTAACCTCCTGCAAGTCAAGTCCGAGGCTGCCACGGCCGGCGTGACTATCGAGATCGGCGAGAGCTATCTGTCTGGAGGGACAATCTGATGGAGACTATCGACATCGCAGTGATCGGAGGCGGCCCGGCGGGTCTCACCGCCGCGCTCTACGCGTCACGTGCACGAGCGAAGACCGTCGTCTTCGAGACCGCACTACCGGGTGGTCAGATCATGACGACAGACTGGGTGGAGAACTATCCCGCATTCCCTGAGGGAATCTCCGGCGCGGAGCTTGGCGAGTTGATGCACCGTCAGGCAGTGCAGTTCGGCGCCGAGTTCCGTACCTTTGCCAGCATCGAGTCCATCGTGCCTCAGGGCCTCGACTTCGTGCTTACCGACTCCGAAGGCGAGACACTCCTCGCCCGCTCAGTGATCCTGGCCACCGGCGCCGTACCCAAGAGGCTCGACGTGCCGGGCGAAGCCGAGTACACCGGTCACGGTGTCTCCTGGTGTGCGACCTGCGATGGAGCCCTCTTCCGGGGCAAGACCGTTGCTGTCGTCGGCGGCGGAGATGCAGCTGCAGAAGAGGCGCTCTTTCTCACGAAGTTCGCCAAGAAGGTGTACATCATCCACCGCCGGGACGAACTGCGCGCCACCAAGTGCATCCAGGAGCGCTGCTTCGACAACGATCATATCGAGCTCAAATGGAGTCGTGTGATCCGGGAGGTCAAGGGTGAGAACGGCAAGGTCGTGGGACTGGATCTGCAGGCCACAAACGACGATCCCGACGAGGTCCTGTCGCTCGACGGAGTCTTCATCTTCGTGGGCGTGGAGCCCAAGAGTGCGCTCGTTGCCGATCTGTGTGACCTTGACGCAGGCGGGTACGTGAAGATAGACCCCGACGGCCTCACATCGTACCCTGGGCTGTATGCTGCAGGAGATGTCACCGTGGGAGCCCTGAAGCAGGTCGTCACGGCAGCAGCCGGCGGTGCGGCCGCCGCGTTCGAAGCCGTACGGTACATCGATGACCGTCTGTGTTCGATCAGCTAAGCGTCGATAGACGCGAACGGAGGACCTGATGAGCGAGAGTCTCAAGCACGTGACCGATGCCAGCTTCCAGGCTGACGTACTCGATAGCGACAAGCCCGTAGTGCTCGACTTCTGGGCCCCATGGTGTGGCCCGTGCCGCATGATGGAGCCCGTACTCACGGAGATCGCGACCGAGAACCCCGGGATCACCATCGCGAAGCTTAACGTGGACGAGAACCCGGTGACCGCCACCAAGTTCGACGTTCTCTCGATTCCCACACTGATCATCTTCTCGGGCGGCAAGGTCACCAAGAAGCTCGTCGGTGCTATGCCCAAGAAGCGCCTTGTCGATGAGCTCTCTGCCTGGCTCGGCTGATACGGAGCAACCATGAGCACGCGTATCATGGTGGTGGACGGCATGGGAGGCCGCATCGGTCAGGAGATCGTGCAGCGGCTTCGCGCTGCCTTTGGCGAGGATATCGAGATCCTCGCTGTGGGCACCAACTCGACTGCCACCTCAGCCATGCTCAAGGCGGGTGCCAACCGCGGGGCCACGGGCGACAACGCCGTCCGTATCACCGTTCGCGACGCTGACATCCTCATCGGCCCACTCTCGACACTCATCCCGAACTCTATGATGGGTGAAGTGACACCAGGTATGGCCGAAGCGCTCGCGCTTTCGGGCGCACGTAAAATCATGTTACCGTTGACGAATCCCAGGATCGACCTGGTAGGGACCACGAAGGACCCACTGCCCCACTTGCTCGAGGAGGCCATCTCCCTGGTGGCCTCGGCGCTCGATTAGGAGGTGTGAGGTATGTGTGAGGCCCGTGTAATCATCGAAGCTGCTGACGGCTCGCAGATCGAGACGATCAACGACGTCACGACGATCGTGCCCGAGAGTGGCACGCTCAAGCTCTACGATCTGTACGGAGGCCACCGCGCAGTCGAGGCAACGCTCAAAGAAGTACGGCTTCTCGACCATGTCGTGGTCCTCAGTACCCCGTAGCCCGAGTCCACTCCTCGCCGCCACTGATGCGGCACAGACCGAAAGGCAGGAACGCCCATGTGTGAAGGCGGCATCAATACCGGCCAGATGAAGCTGGCGGTCGCTATGATCAACGATTCGCTCGCGCTCTCGCAGCAGCACCTCGAGCAGCTGCACCACCTGGCCGATCAGGGGCGGCGCACGGCAACGAGTGCGGAGCTCGCCCAGGTGACGGTCATGCTCGGTGAAGCCCGCGAGAAGCTCGACAGCGCTGTCGCAAGTCTCTCCGTGACCGAGGACGACGTCACCGTAGAGCGTCTGTGAGTAAGAAGAGTCGCTTCAAACAGACGCGCCCTCATAGGACGGTGTTCGCCGCCGAGACAGGTGAGGCGCCACTGTACTGGGAGTGTCCCGTCTGCGGATACATCAGTGGCGATCCGGACTTCATGGACGGAAACCACCCCTGCTCCGTGTGCGGGGCGACCGATGGCGAGCGTCGCACCTACCCGACCGAACGGATCCGTCGCCTTGATACGCGAATCCGCCGGTACAACGGCGAAGGTGAACACGAGATCGTCGTCATCCTCGTGATGGCACTTCTCGAAGCGATGCTTGAGGATATCCTCGACCGCATCATGCAGGTGCAGGGCGCCTCGCTCCCACTGCGCAAGATGGTCATGGACACGCAACGTGCGATCGGTACCCGCATCGGCAAACTCTTCCCCGCTCTCGTTGGCGAGGAGTTCGAGGATGCAGCGGCCGAACTCGGCTATCGTGACTTTCCTTACCGGTGGCGGCAGCTGCGGGAGGCACGCAACGCCTTTATCCACGACTCACCCTTCAACGGTGCACGAGAGACGCTGCAACCCTCCATGGGCAACGACGCGATGGAGCTCTTTGACCAGTCGTACAAACTCTTCGTGCTCCTGAACAACCGGTTCGTCGCCAACGGCTTCAGCAAAGACTGACATCGTGCGCGCCTACGCCCTGCACGTCACCGGTGTCGTCCAAGGCGTAGGCTTTCGGCCGTTCGTCTATACACTTGCGGCTCGTCTTGGAGTCTACGGCTGGGTGAAGAACACTTCCGAGGGCGTGTTCGTGCACGCCGAGGGCGAGGACGATGCGATCGAAGCGTTCGTCCGCGCCGTCCGCGACGAGGCACCACCGATGGCGGTCGTCACCTCGGTAGAAGCCAGCGCGGTTTCCGCCGAGGATCACACAGAGTTCGTGATCGTGCCGTCCGAGGCTATCGAAGGCGCAATGACACTCGTTTCGCCCGACATCGCCACCTGCGATGCGTGTGTGGCCGAGCTGCGAGATCGCAACGACCGCCGCTTCGGCTATCCCTTCACCAACTGCACCAACTGCGGACCACGCTTCACCATCATCCAGGACGTGCCCTACGACCGTCCCATGACGACCATGCGAGACTTCCCGCTCTGCAACGACTGCGCGGCCGAATACGCCGACCCTGCGGATCGACGCTTTCACGCGCAGCCCAACGCCTGCTTCCGGTGCGGACCCCGACTGTATCTCAATCACACCGCCGATGCGCCTTCGTCGGACCGGGGCTACAACGATGCGGAGTGGATCCCCGCCGCCGAGACCGTGCCTCGTCCCCATCGCGACATCGACGATGAGCGGGAGCGGGCGGCGATGCTCATCGCCGAGACGGTGACGTTCTTGCGCGAGGGAGCTATCGTCGCTGTCAAAGGACTCGGCGGCTTCCAGCTGGTGTGCGACGCCATGAACGAAGATGCCGTCCTGCGGCTGCGCGAGCGCAAGCACCGCTGGGGCAAAGCACTCGCGGTGATGATGCCGTCTATGGAGGCTGCGCGCGAGCACTGCGCGGTGAGCGACGAGGAAGCCGCACTGCTGACGGGACCGAGCGCTCCGATCGTGCTTCTTCGACTACACGGACGTGCGACCTCTACGCTTGCACCATCGCTCGCACCCGGCCTGCGTGAGCTTGGCGTGATGCTGCCGTACACGCCGCTCCACCATCTGCTGGTCGATGCGTTCGGTGGGCCCCTCGTGATGACCTCGGGCAACCGCAGTGATGAGCCGATCGCCACCGGCAACGCCGAGGCTCTTGAGCGACTCTCGGACATCGCCGACGCGCTACTCATGCACGACCGCGACATCTACTCCCGCTACGACGACTCGGTCGTGCGGCATACGCCGGACGTGGGCGTCGAGTTCATCCGCCGGGCACGCGGCTACGCACCGTTCCCGCTCCCTTCGCCCATCACGAACGGTACCGACATCCTTGCTGCCGGCCCCGAGCAGAAGAACACGTTCTGTCTGCTCACTGGCGAACACGCCTTTGTCTCGCAGCACATCGGCGATATGGAGAACGCCGAGACCCTCGAGAGTTACGAGCGCACGATCGCGCTGTACGAACAGCTCTTCCGCGTGCGGCCCGAGACCATCGCCCACGATCTCCATCCCGAGTACCTCTCGACCAAGCATGCGCTCTCGCTCGGCCTGCCTGCGATCGGTGTGCAGCACCACCACGCACACATTGCAAGCGTCACCGCCGAGCACGGTGTCTCCGAACGGGTCCTCGGCGTGGCACTCGATGGCACCGGGTATGGCACCGACGGCACCATCTGGGGCGGTGAGTGGCTGGCTGCCGACTGGACCGGCTTCGATCGGGTCGCGCACCTACGTACACTGCCGCTTCCTGGCGGTGCCGCAGCAATCCGCCGCCCGGCGCGCATGGCGCTCGGTGCACTCGCCGAGTACGAGCTGCTCGACCACCCGGGAGCAGCCCCACTGCGCGCCCGGCTTGCCGCAGGCGAAGAGAAGACAGTGCTCGCTATGATCGCGCACGGACTCAACACGCCACGTACGAGCTCCATGGGGCGCCTCTTCGATGCGATCGCCGCCCTCGTGGGCGTTCGCGACGATGTTCTGTACGAGGGACAGGCGGCTATCGAGCTTGAGGTTGTCGCCGACCCGGCTACCGTAGGCACCTATGCATTCGGTACACTGGCCGGCACTGACGGAATGCTGGTGATCGACAGCGCGCCCGTACTCGAAGCCACACTCGACGATATCGCTGCAGGAGTCGGGGCCGCGGCAATCTCCACACGCTTCCACCGTGCGGTGGTGTCTGCTGTCGTCGAGACCTGTGTGCGTCTTGCGCCGGAGCTCGACGTACAGTACGTCGCGCTCTCCGGTGGTGTCTTCATGAACCGTCTTGTCATGCGGGGCGTCGTACTCGGCCTGCGAGAAGTCGGCCTCGAGCCACTGACGCACCAACGGCTACCCTCCAACGACGGCGGCGTCTCGTTCGGCCAGGCGATCATCGCCCGGGCACGCCTTGCAGGGAGCTAGCACGAGGCTGATGCGGCATCGCATTCGCTGCATAGTACGTTCTACCCCACTTTTCGGTCCGGTCTGACCCCCCGCCACACTCGGCAACGAATGCCCTTCCCGCTATAGTGGACAGGTAGCGCGTCACGGGCCCACAGGCCCTGTCACGATAAGCTTCTCAGCCAGACCAGGAGGTTCCGCATGTGTCTCGCGATTCCAGCACGCATCGTCTCCGAACCAAATGAGATCGAGATGGCCGAGATCGATATCCTCGGCGTGAAACGGCGTGTCAGTCTCATGATGACCCCGGATGCGAAGATCAACGACTATGTGCTCGTCCACGCCGGCTTCGCCATCCAGGTGGTGGACGAGGAGTTCGCGGCTGAATCGCTCGAGATGATGCACCGTATGGGCATCAAGCACGCAGACGAACTCGCCGCCGAGCTTGACGACACGGACGAGCCCGTCGAGGTGCCCGCGCCGTGACCGATATCCTGAAAGGTTTCCGCGACCCGGAGGTAGCACGCCGCCTCGTCGACGAGATCCATCGCATCGCAACCGAGCCGTGTACGCTCATGGAGGTCTGTGGCACACACACGATGGCGATCGCCAAGAACGGCCTGCGCGGGCTGATGCCCGATACGATCAAGCTGCTCTCGGGCCCTGGCTGCCCTGTGTGCGTCACCGCGAACCCCGACATCGACCATGCGATCGAGATCGCGCGCCAGCCGGGTGTCGTGCTCACCACTTTCGGCGACATGATGAAGGTTCCCGGCTCGTACTCCTCACTCTCTCGTGAGAAGGCTGAAGGCCGCGACGTGCGCATCGTCTACTCCCCGCTCGACTCGCTCGCCATAGCCGAGCGTGAGCCGGACAAGCACGTCGTCTTCCTCGGCGTCGGCTTTGAGACCACCGCCCCCACCGTAGCGCTCACGATCCGTGAAGCCGCTCGCCGGAGCATCCCCAACTGGTCCGCGCTCTCACTCCACAAGACGGTTCCCGGCGCGCTCGAGGCGCTCGTGAACGACCCCGAGGTCCGCGTGACCGGCTTCATCCTACCCGGCCACGTATCCACCATCATCGGCACGGCTCCCTACGAGTTCCTGGCGACCAAGTACGGCGTGCCCGGCGTTGTCACCGGCTTCGAACCCGTCGACGTGCTACTGGGAGTGTGGATGCTCGTCAAACAGCTGGCCGAGGGGCGCGCCGAGATCGAGATCGCCTACGGTCGCGGTGTCGAGGCGAGTGGCAACCTTGCCGCTATCACTGCGATCGAGCAGGCATTCGAGCCGTACGACACCGAGTGGCGCGGCATCGGCGTCATACCGGGGACCGGTCTTGCGCTCCGTCCCGAGTACGCCGGATTCGACGCACGTACGCGCGTACCGGTCACGGTTCCGGAGTCTCGCGAGATCAAAGGCTGCCAGTGCGGTGACGTACTCCGCGGCGTCGTACTTCCCTTCGACTGCAAGCTCTTCGGCAAGGGCTGTACTCCCGAGCACCCGATCGGCCCGTGCATGGTCTCGAGCGAAGGCTCGTGCGCTGCATACTACCGTTACACCGACTACGGCAAGGAGTAGTCGGCCACGCTTATCCGAAACGACATCGACCACGGAGGTCTTTATGCGCTCTGATCGCATCCTGCTCGCCCACGGCAGTGGCGGCACCATGATGAAGGAACTGATCGAGGAGATATTCGTGGCCGAGTTCGGTGATGAAGTACTCCTCCGCATGGACGATGCTGCGGCGCTCGACTTCCCCGGCTCACGACTCGCCTTCTCGACCGACTCGTACGTCGTTCACCCGCTGTTCTTCCCCGGAGGCGATATCGGAAAGCTCGCGATCTGCGGCACGGTGAACGACGTCGCCACCTCCGGTGCCCGCCCGCTCTACCTCTCGGTCGGCTTCGTGCTCGAAGAAGGGTTCATGATCGAGGACCTCAAGCGCATCCTCGTCTCGATGCGTGATGCTGCTGCCGAGGCGGGCGTACGCATCGTCACCGGTGACACCAAAGTCGTGGAGCGCGGACACGGTGATGGCTGCTACATCAATACCGCAGGTGTGGGCGTGCTGCCTGAAGGCGTGGACCTCTCAGGTTCGCACTGCCGCCCGGGCGACGTCGTGCTCCTCTCCGGCACGCTCGGCGACCACGGCATTGCAGTCATCTCCACGCGCGAAGGGCTGGAGTTCTCCACCGATATCCGAACGGATGCCGCTCCACTCAATCACCTCGTACATGCCGTCCTCGAGGCCGCGCCCGACGTGCGATGCTTCCGTGACCCCACCCGTGGAGGCCTCGCAAGCACGCTGAACGAGCTCGCCAGCGCCTCGCACGTCTCGATCACCGTTGAGGAGACCACCGTCCCCGTGAACGACCAGGTACGCGGTGCCTCCGAGATGCTCGGCTACGACGTCTATCAGGTCGCAAACGAGGGCAAGATGGTCGCCATCGTCCCTGCGGAACAGTCGGAGGCGGCCCTTGCCGCCATGCAGGACGCTCCCCATGGCTCCGAAGCCGCCATCATCGGCACGGTAGCCGAGTCACCTGCAGGAAAAGTGTACGTGCGCACCGCGTTCGGCGCGACCCGCATCATGGACATGCTCGTTGGCGAGCAGCTGCCCAGGATCTGCTGATACGTCAATGACAGGCGAAACCGCACCCGCGCCTGGCGATCGCCTCTCGGGACTCGTGCGCATAGCGATCGCCGGTGTCGTCTGGGGCACGATTCCGCTGGCCTTGCGCGCCGCTGACGGCGATCCCACCATCAAAGTCTTCTACCGTGTCTTCTTCGCCGCGCTCACAACAGGTCTCTGGATGCTCGTCTCGGGTAGACGGCGTGAGCTCACGGGGCTCGATCACGAGAAGCTGCGCCGACTCATCGGGCTCGGAGTCCTTGTTGCGGTGAACTGGCTACTCTTCCTCTCAGCCTTCGAGTTCACCGAGGTAGCGACCGCCGAGCTTCTCGGATTCACGGGCCCGGTGCTCGTCGCTGCTCTCACGCCGTTGGTCACCGGCGACCGCTTCGATCGAAGGATCGTCTTGCCGCTCGTTCTCGCGTTCGGCGGGATCACCATCATCATGCTGCGCCATGGCTTCACTCTCGGCAGTGACCGGCAGGTGTTCGGTGCAGTGCTTGCGGCAGGCTCTGCTCTCACGTATGCGGCGATGCTCCTGCAGTCCAAACGACTGCTTCACGGCATCTCGAGCAGTACGCTCATGCTGGTACAGTATTCGGTGGCCTCGATCGTCCTGCTGCCGCTCGCGGTCTACGCCTATGCGACCGATGGTGCACCAACCTCAGCGACAGCATATGGCGCACTTGTCGCTCTCGGCCTCGTGCATACAACGCTCACCGGACTCCTGTTCTACTCGGGGCTTCGCCGGGTCCGTGCCGACCACGCTGCTATCCTCACGTATGCCGAGCCGGTGAGCGCAGTCGTCTTCGCTGCGCTCTTTCTCCACGAACCACTTACAGTTCGTACCGTACTGGGCGGTATGATGGTGGTACTGGGTGGCGTCATCGTCGCCCGGTTAAGACCTATGCCAGGGATCGAGACACCGACGCCGTTCATCGATATAGACGGACTGTAAGGGGGAGGCTATGGCTGCACGCGATCGTCTCATCGAAAGCGATGCTGTCCGCAGACTGCGTGACCGGGATGCGAGCCTCTTCAGCGCTGACCTCGACCAGCGCATCCCCATCATGCAGCGACTGGGCTGGACCGACCTGGCAGCAAAAGCCACCAACCGCATCCCACTGCTCATCGCTCTTGCTGAATCCATCGCTACCGAGGGAGCGACCGACATCCTGCTTCTCGGCATGGGTGGCTCCTCGCTTGCGCCGCTCGTGATGACGCGGATCATCGGTCCGGTTCCCGGGAATCCGTGCCTCCACGTGCTCGACACCACCTCCCCCGTGCAGACCACAGAACTACTCGATACGCTCGATCCACAGACCACGTACGTCGTGGTCGCGAGCAAGTCGGGTACGACGATCGAACCCCTCTCCCTCTACGCTGTGGTGCGCGCGTGGTTCGAGCACAGCGGCATGGAGAAACCAGCGATCGGGCGCCGCATCATCGTGATCACCGATGCCGGCTCCCCGCTCGAGAAGCTCCGACAGCGCGACATGCTACGCACGGTCCTCACGGCCCCTGCGACCGTCGGCGGCCGTTACTCCGCGCTCTCACTGTTCGGCCTGGCGCCCGCCGCACTCGCCGGTGTCCACCTCCAAAGCCTCGTACCACGTGCACAGGCCATGGAGGCCGCCTGCGGGACGCCGGTGGACGAGAACCCTGCCGCGCTGCTCGCAGCGTGGATGGCCGATGCGTGGGACGCCGGCCGGGACAAGCTGACCTTCGTCACCTCCGAGCGTTACGCCTCGTTCGGCCTGTGGGCCGAGCAGCTTGTGGCCGAGTCACTCGGCAAGGATGGCATCGGTATCGTGCCGGTGCTCGAACCCGAGCCGGCGGATCCTGACGCCTACGGATCGGACCGGGCGTTCGTGGTGCTGCGCTTCGGTGACGACACGGAGCTTTCCGACTGGTCGCGGACCACCGCGGCCGTTCATCCGGTCTTCGAGCTCACGGTCACCGACATCTTCGATATCGGCGCCGAGTTCGTGCGCTGGGAGCATGCGGTCGCACTCACCAGCGTGCTGCTCGGGGTGAACCCCTTCGATGAGCCCTCGGTAACCGAGGCGAAGCAGGCCACCTCGACGATCCTCGATGGCGGCGCGTCGGAAGTCCCAACCGCGGCAGCCGACCTTTCCGGAACGTGGGTCACCTGCGCAGGTGAGCTTGCCTGTCCATCCCCATCATCACGGCTGGCAACGCTTCGCCGAGCGCTTGCGGCGCTCCAGCCTGCCGACTATCTTGCACTGCTCGTCTACGCTCCAGACGATCCCGAACGGCTGCAGCCGCTCCAGGAAGCCTGTGCCGCCGTATCACACGCCACCGGACATGCCGTCTGCCTGGAGATCGGCCCTCGCTACCTGCACTCTACGGGCCAGCTCCACAAGGGCGGCCCCAACACCGGAGTCTTCATACTCATCACCGCACGCGACCGAACCGATGTGCCGATACCGGGTAAGCCCTTCGGCCTTGCAGCACTCCACCGCGCACAGGCCGAAGGAGACCTCATGACCCTCGCCCACCACGGCCGTCGCGTCCTGCGGCTCGACCTGCCCTCCACCAGCCCGGCAGCACTCGCCGCGCTGGCTGACGAGTTCACGGCTGCGGCACGTCACTAGTGATCGTACGGCACAGCTCCAACACAAGCGTGCCGGCCCGCCTTCTGGCGAGACCGGCACGCCCTGCTCGGGCCCACTGGGGGGGGGGGAGGGAAGGCCCGGGAAC